>Ga0208814_1000575_pt1 | contig 21333 bp, 14 predicted proteins | sample MalvirAntarct_55_FD_184253 | JGI IMG/M metagenome (GOLD analysis project Ga0208814, IMG submission 184253) | Marine viral communities from the Global Malaspina Expedition - Malaspina viral metaG Antarct_55 (SPAdes) (version 2) | ecosystem: Environmental > Aquatic > Marine > Oceanic | place...
AGAAGATGAGTAAAGACATACAGTATATCAAGTTAGACGAGTACCTGCGGAAGCAGGAAGAAGGTTACGTAGACCCCTTCGATATAGAGGAGGAGAGAGAACAGCGCGCAGCAGATGCCGCTACAAATTCATGGGGTGAGGGGGAAGAACTATGAGCAAGGGTAGTAAGCGCAGGCCAGTGGCGGTAGCGCCTAGTGAGGTCAGCAGCAATTGGGATAGAATTTTTAATAAAACTAAGGAGAAGACAGATGCAAGAGATTCCGGCAACACCGCAAGAAGAAGCAGAGATAAGAAACAAACTTATCTTGGAGGCTTGGAAGAAGGCTGATACGGACGATAATGCGCTAGACAAACAAACCGGTGGGACGCACTACAAAGACATGCCCATCCAACCAGCCGAGTACGCTGAGAAGAACAGCTTGAGTTTACTAGAGGGCAACGTAGTGAAATACATTTCTCGCTGGAAGAAGAAGGGTAGCCCACTACAAGACTTAGAAAAAGCTAAGCATTGCATAGACCTCTTGATTGAAATTCATAGAGTTGATAAATGAATAAACAATTCTTAGGGAGAGCAGCCACATGAAGCCAACGTATATTTCGCCCCATCTCGCGCAGGTATTACACAAAGATACTGCAAGGGATAAGTTAGCCGAGGACATTAAAGCCTACTTGAGCACTGGTGGTAGTATAAGTAAGCCGGACACTGGGGAGCTGCGCGATATCTCCGATGGAGTCTTGTTTAGAATTGGTAAATTCCCTTTAGGAAAATAAATATGCCCACTGCATGGTCTTACAGTAGCTTAAGTACATTCAAGCAATGCCCTAAAAAATATTATCATCTGAAAGTAGCTAAGGATGTTAAGGATAAGGGCAGCGTAGCAATGAGCTACGGCAATGAACTTCACAAAGCTGCGGAGCTGCACATAAAAAATGGAGAGGAGATACCTAAGAAATTTGATTTCATAACTAAAATGTTAACCTCTCTTAAAAATATACGAGGGGAGAAGCATTGCGAAATTAAGTACGGCCTTACTTATGATGGCACAAACTTAGGGCCTTGCGGCTTCTTCGCTAAAGATGTTTGGTGGCGGGGCATAGCTGACCTTGTTATTGTAGATGGGGATAAGGCATTTTTAATTGACTACAAGACAGGTAAGAATGCAAAGTACGCGGATACTGCCCAGCTCGATGCCCTAGCCGCTGCTACTTTCATCCACTTCCCTGAAGTAAACACAGTTAAGTCAGCACTACTTTATGTAGTAAGTAATGAGTTCATCCGTAAGAAACACAAACGAGAGTTGCTTAACTCTTATTTTGCTGGGTTCCACCCCGACCTTGAACGCCTTAGAGTCGCTGAAGAATCTGGAGTATGGAATGCGGTATCCACCCCACTATGCGGTTGGTGTCCGGTAACTAAATGTGAACACTATAAGGAAAGATAATGCCTACTAAGAAGCCAAGAAATTACAGGAAAGAGTATGACACGTACCAAGGCACTACCGAACAAAAGAAGAACCGCGCCAAACGAAATTCTGCTAGAGCTACAATGGTAGCTGGAGGTAAAGTAGCTAAGGGGGATGGTATGCACGTAAACCACAAGACCCCACTCTCGCAAGGTGGGGGTAACGCCCGCAGCAATCTGTCAGTTAAGACGGAGGCAAACAACTCATCTTTCCCGCGGACCAGTACCGGAGCTATGAAGAAAAAGAAGAAGGGTAGTAAGACGGTATGAGAATAGTTAAAGACAGGGCTATAGTCTTAAGTACCACTCAACCGCATCTCATTACGGAGAAGGTAAAGAAGCATAAGATTATTTCCGAGGTAGACGGGGTTTATACCTTGGCGTTGCCTTGGAATATGCAAGAGGCACAGGTGCTTACTACTCTAAACCTTGAGGCCCCATCCCCCATAACACGGGACTATACGTGGACAGGACGCTACACTCCTTTTGACCACCAGAAAGAAACTTCAGCTTTCCTTACGCTACACAAGAAAGCCTTTTGCTTTAACGAGCAAGGCACAGGTAAGACAGCTTCCGTCATATGGGCGGCAGATTACTTAATGAAACTAGGCCAGATAAAAAGAGTGTTAGTTATTTGCCCCTTGTCCATTATGAAATCAGCTTGGCAAGAGGACCTTTTTAAGTTTGCTATGCACCGCAGTTGTTCGGTGGCGCATGGAGCTGCACCCCAACGCAGGAAGATAATTGCTGCGGGTTCCGAGTTCGTCATCATAAACTTTGACGGGGTTGCAGTTGTTAAAGAAGAAATAATTAAAGGCGGGTTCGACATGATTGTTGTGGACGAAGCCAGTGCTTATAAAAATGCTCAGACTGATCGGTGGAAGATACTCAGGGACTTGTGCGCGGGTATACCTTGGCTTTGGATGCTTACCGGTACGCCAGCGGCGCAGTCTCCAGTTGATGCGTTCGGTCTGGCTAGGTTAGTTAGCCCTGATAAAGTACCGCGATACTTCGGGCAGTTTAGAGACAAGGTTCTGTACAGAGTTACACAGTTTAAGTGGTCCCCTAAACCTGAAGCCGACACAGTAGTACACAACGCACTACAACCTGCTATCCGTTTTGAGAAAGACCAGTGCTTAGACCTACCTCCAGTTACTTCAGTAGAAAGGTACGCGGCGCTTACACCACAACAATTAAAGTACTACACGCTACTCAAGAAGCAAATGACAATGGAAGCAGGTGGGGAGCAAGTTACTTCAGTAAACGCAGCCACTAATATAAACAAGCTACTTCAAATATCAGGAGGTGCGGTCTACACGGACACTAAAGAAGTCATCGAGTTTGATGTAAGCAATAGGCTTCAAGTTGTGCTGGAAGTAATAAAGGAATCTTCGCACAAGGTATTAGTATTTGTGCCGTTCACTCACACGATAAACTTACTGCAAGAATTTTTAACTAAGAAGAAAGTAACTTGCGATGTTATATCTGGCAAGGTAACAGTGAACCGCCGACACCAGATAATTAAAGACTTCCAAGACAAAGATACTACGCAGGTGCTTATTATCCAACCGCAAGCAGCTTCTCATGGGCTTACCTTAACGGCGGCTAATACAGTTATTTGGTACGCTCCAGTTACTAGCGTAGAGACTTACTTGCAGGCAAACGCTCGCATAGATAGACCGGGGCAGCACAACCCCATGACGATTGTGCATATTACTGGGAGTGAGGTTGAAGGTAGGCTCTACAAGATGCTCAGAGCTAACATTACTAACCACGCTAAAATAATTGATTTGTACAGACAGGAGCTAAGCGGTTGACAATGTAATATTAAGTGTTAAACTTCTTTCCCCCTATTGAGGAGAGCGATATGAAAACAGCAGCCCAGCTTACCAGCGTCTACATTAAGATGCGTGAAGCTATTAAAGTTAAAGAAGATGAGATTAAGGATATAAAAGCACAGCAAGAAGTAATCACAGAAAATCTTTTAGCTCTATGTGAGGAGCAAGGTTTAGATAGTGTAAAGTCAAACACCGGTACGGTGACAAGAAGGGTACAGGCAAACTACTGGACCAGCGATTGGGAGCAAATGCACAAGTTTATAAAAGAGCATGATGCCCTGCACTTACTAGAGAAAAGAGTTTCCAACAGCAGCATGAAAGAATTTCTAGAAGACCATCCTGACTTGTCCCCTGCCGGACTTCAGATAAACAGAAAGTTTGTTATATCAGTACGCAAACCAACTAAAAAATGATTACGTTGCAGTCTCAGGATGGGTTGTTTATACGCCCTGACACTAAAGAAACTCTGCCCTCTGTAGAAGTGGTAATAATAAGTAGCGGGGTATTGTCTAGGAACTACTATAAAGGTGAGCAGAAAGTGTGCTGGTCCAGAGATGGTAAGTTTCCCAGCTCAGCAGTTTCAGAGCCGCAAGCAGCCCGTTGTTCAGACTGCTCGCAAAGTATTAGAAGGGGTGGGTTCAGTAGTGGCGCACCCTGTAAGTTTTTCAGCGTAATTAAGTTAGCGATACCGGAGGCTAATATTGTATGTAGCTTAAGGTTAACTGGTCAGAGTTTATTTTCTAAGAAGGTTAACCAGTACAGCTTACGTAGTTACACGGAGTATTTAACCCAGCACAAAGAAGAAGTAGGACTAGTCTTAACAGAGATTTACTTTAGTGAGACTAACGGATACAACAGCATTTATTTTAAACCAGTTCGACCTTTAGCCGAGGAAGAACTAGCAAAAGTGGAAAGGCTAATTAAAGCTGCATCCCCTTCAACCAATCCTTTTGAACAGGATACCGAGGAACTATTTATGGCTAATCAAACTCACATTATGAAGAACGTAGAAGCCCGATACCCACGACTAGACAAGCCTTACCGGTTTGATAACACCGCGGGTAAGAACGGAAAGAGCGTTCCATGTGATGCACTAGAAGACGGCGCTAAGTATGAGCTGGACTTCTTAATGACACAGGCCCAAGCCAAAGAGCTCTATAGCGTTATGCAAGGGGTTTACACAAATGCCTCTAAGCGCGATAAGTCTTGGCCTGATACGCTAGAGATGCCCTTCAAGAAACAAGAGGATGGAAATTATCTAGGCAAGGCAGTTTTGAAGGCGGCATACAATGGAGAAAGAACTGAATCCCCTCCGCAGTTTGATGCCCAGAACGAGCGCCTTGGTGAAGGATTTATGCTTACTACAGGCAGCACAGTAAGCACAGCCCTAGAGATGATTCCGTATAAGATGGCCTCTACTGGTGTGTCCTTACGCTTACGCGGGGTGCAAGTTATAAAGTACGTACCGTACAAACCTGCCTCACCATTTGAGCAAGAGGAAGGCGGCTTCGTTGCGGACAATCCGAATAGTATGTTTGCAGAACCTAATGAGGTGGATGAGGTAGAAGTAACACCCGTGGCTAAGAAGGTAGTTAGTTCAGATGCCGAACTTGACGCGGACCCGTTTGCAGATTCTCCCCCGCCTAAGAAAGCTGTAAAGGAGCCGGTCAAGCGCACAAAGAAAGTTGTGGAGCCTACGCCTGCTGAAGATGAAGAGGTATCGGAAATCCTAGATATTTGGGGTAGTGAGGAAGACTAATGAGCTACGGGTATACAACACGACTCGTTAGGCTGAACAAGGAAGCCGATAAAACCAATCTCGGGGTGAAGCTAGGCCGCATGTGCATCCGTAAAGAAGTGCCTGTGGTTAAAGTTTCCCTTGAGCTAGGGGTCAGTCGAATGGCTGTTTACAATTGGTTTTCTGGTGCAAGTAGGCCCTCTAGTCGAATGACTAATGCTATAACTATGCTAATAGCGGAGTACCGCCAATTATGAAAGACTTTAACCTCATAGACTACGTAGTACCTTCGGGCGGCTACTACTGTGTGGTTGGTATGGCTGAAGGTGGCCCTTTAGATACTAGGCTTACCCAAGATAGGGCAGAAGTAGATACAATAGTTGAACAGTTTGTACAGCAAAACAAACATGTCTACTTCGCCCTATCTAAGTTTAAAACAAATCAAAATAGAACCTCTGATAATTCCGAAGCTCTCCAATCCGTTTGGGTAGATATAGACTGTGGAGAGTCTAAGGCAAATGAAATAGAAGAGTCTACAGGGTTACCCAAAGGGTATGTTGATAAAGCCACAGCTAGTAAGGCCCTAAAAAAGTTTTGCGATACTGTGGGTTTACCCATCCCTGCAATTATAGACTCGGGTAATGGGCTACATGCCTATTGGGCGTTGACTGAAGAAGTCCCTAGGGACAGATGGTCACCTATCGCTGACCGATTGAAACAGGTCTGTGTCACCCAGAAGTTCTACGCTGACCCCCGTGTGTTTGACGTGTCTCGTATATTGAGAGTACCGGGGAGTTTTAACCAAAAATCCCAACCCGCAAAGGAAGTAAAAGTATTACGCCCAAGCAAAGCGCGAGTAACACCAGATAGCTTACGAGAAATATTGGGGGTCGACTCAGATGCAGTTGAAGCCCCTAAACCTAAGCGCGAGTTGTCTGTCCTTCAAAAGCTACTAGACCAGAACACGGACAATAGTTTTAAAAGAATTCTAGTTAGGAAGGACTCGTGCCTACAGCTACGGGATTGCTTACGTAACAGGACTACTTTGTCCGAGCCCCGATGGTTTAACTCTCTGTCTATAGCAAAGCATTGCGAGGATGGGGATTTAGCTATACATAAACTTTCGGCGGGCCACCCAGACTATAACCACAATGCAGTGGAGAGAAAGATTGTAGGCATTAAAGGACCACATTCTTGCCTAGAGTTCGAGAAAAATAACCAAGGCGGGTGCGATGGCTGCCTCCACAAGGGGAAGGTTACTAGTCCTATAAGTTTAGGTAAGGTTCTTCTACCTACTAAGTCGGTCGCGGTTAACAAGTATCCTCTTGGCTACGCCCTAGGCGAGAAAGGCGGGGTGTACTTTACGGGTAGTGAAGATGTTGAGCTCGTGTACCGCTACGACTTTTATCTAGATCAAGTTATGGTCGACCCAGAAGACGGCGATGTTGGTGTATTCAAGGTGCATACTGCACACAATGGAACACGGGAGTTCACGGTTAAGTTTGATTGCCTAGGGCAAAGAGAACTACAACAGCGGCTGGCTAAGTACGGGATTATTGGACATCGAGTACAACAGAAACTACTTGCGGACTATGTAGTTAATTCAATTTTAGAAATGCAGGATACAAAAAAGGCAAAACTTATGAGAGTACAACTAGGATGGGCCGACAACGACACTAAGTTTATTGTCGGAGAACGAGAGGTAACGGTAGATGGTTGTTACCATTCCCCAGCGTCAAGCATAACCGAGTCATATGCGCCGCACTTTACACCACGGGGCACGTATGAGAAGTGGCAAGAGGTTTTTAATATTTACAACAGGCCCGGGTTAGAGGTACAAGCATTCGCTGCATTGAGTGGCTTCGGGGCTCCGTTACTTAAACTTACTGGGCAGAAAGGAGCATTGATTAACCTTGTGCATAAACATGCAGGTACTGGAAAGACTACAGTGTTACGTATGGCAAACAGTATATGTGGGGACCCCGAGCAGTTACTGGGCACTCCAGACGACACAATGGTAGGCAGGATAAATAAGCTGGGGGTTTTCAACAGTATAGTAAACACTATGGACGAGCTCACTAACATGGAAGACAAGGAGGTAGGTAGATTTGCCTACGCTTGTTCACAGGGTAAGGGTAAAGAGAGAGGGCAAGCGACTGTTAATGCCAACCGTAAGAACCTTACTACTTGGAGAACCATAACGCTAACCACATCCAACACTTCGTTCTACCAAAAGCTACAGGGCCTAAAGGGAGTACCAGATGGGGAGCTGATGCGGATAATCGAGTTTGTTATAGAGTACCAAGACGTTAACGTTGTAAGTACAGCAGAGGGTAAAGAGATGTTTGACCACCAGTTAAATGCGAATTACGGACACGCCATTGTGCCCTTCATGCAACATGTTATAGCCAATTTAGATGCTGTCAAAGAGCGTATTAAAGGCGTACAAAAAAAGATAGACTCAGAGCTTAACCTTACTCAACGAGAAAGAAACTGGTCCGCTATTATTGCGGCTAACATCACCGCGGGTATGATTGCTACCGAGCTGGGTATTATAAATTTTGATATGAAGCGTATATACCAAAGCACTGCGCCCATACTTACAACTATGCGAGATGATACCATTGCGCCCCTTGATACAAACGCAGGCAACATCGGGGAGTTTATAAACCGTAACTTGATTCACACCCTAGTGGTAGATAGCGGAATCGATAGGCGTGCGGGTAGGGTTAAAGCACCTTTGCTAGAACCCCGAGGCAGTTTATATATTCGGATTGAGCCTGATACAAACAAGATGTACGTGTCAGTAAGTAGGCTACGTGAGGACTTCCTTAAAAACGGGATTGATTATAAGTCTTTTGTTGAGGAGCTAACAGAACAGGGCATGATATTAGAGACTAAGAACTTTCACTTAGGTAAAGGTTTTATGGGGGCTAGTACAGCTACGAGGTGCGTAGTATTTGACACAGCTCACCCAGAGTTTGGTGGTCGATTGGATGCAAAGATTTTTGTTCCTCTAGCGGAAGAGTTAAATGAAAGTGGAGAAGCTGGACTACCAGATTAACTGGAAAGCGTTTAGGGCGGGGGCATCTTTCTTTATCCCCTGCCTTAAGCCTCCGCAAGCCCGACTAGCTATATTAACTGAAACTAATAAACACAAGTACCAAGTGGTTACTAAAATAGTTATAGAAGACGGGGTGCGGGGCATCCGTGTATGGAGAGTCTAGGCAATATCGTCAAAGAATCTCTCATTTAATTCAGGGGTAAGAGCGTCGTTAAACTTAAGCCCCGCAATTAATTTCTGTTCATAAGATTGCCTAGACTTAAACGAGCTCGACAAGGTGTTTGACTTAACTAGAGCTGGATACCTTTGAGCAAACTTCATCAGTTCCATAGCCGCTTCATTAGCTAGTTCCATGTCCCCAGTAGTTGCACCTATGTAGTACCTCCTTAATATTTTTTGTTTGCGGGCCAGCACTTTGGATTCGTAGTTAGCTGCGTCACCCCTCTTCTCGTAAGTGTTAGATAAATCAGCCGGTGTGAAACCAAAGGCTTGCATGAACAGGTTGTACCCATTTATGTCTATATCTATTGGCGCACCGTCTATAGTACGGGCCCCCTCGTAGTAGTACCGACCTGCCTTGAGTACATTACGCGCTGCACTGGGCATTATAGTTTCCATAAAGCGGGAGTACTCTCCAGCGGCTAACAGTTTACCTGCCCCGCGTTCAACCCCAAGGGCGTAACTGCCTACTGGGCCCATAGCCTGCATAATAGCTGTCAGTACATAGCCGTTTTGCTCAATGCTGTACGGGTCTTCTCTAAATAATAATCCGTTTGCAATACCAGTACGGTTAGAAATTTCTAGGTTAGTAGCCCAGTTGAGCGGACCCTTAAAGGCGAAGTCCCCTACAAACTCACGAGTCCCTGATCTAGCGTTAAAAGGCTCTTCCTCATCATCCGGTATAAGGGCTGCAACTATGTTAGCAAAGGTAGCCGCGGCACCAAAGAAAGGTAGGCCGTTAACTCCCGCTACTGTGGCGCTCATACCGTAGATGCCTATTATTTCGGACCTAGCCTTACGTCTAACTTCAGGGTCTGCACCTTTTACTGACTCATTCGCAGCGAATGCCGTTTGAACTGCGCTGTTCCATATCCAAGATTTAAAGGTAAACATAACTCGACCAATAGCGCCTTGCGCCAGCCGCGGTCCTTCGGCGGCCATGCCTGTGGTGTGAACATCCATCACAACTTGCCGAGCGTACACGGACGCTTCTTGCTCTGACTTACCTGAAGCTAATGATAGTTCGTATGCTGTTATAGCAACAGTAGCTCTGCTATATCTTTCTGCCGCGGTAAACGGCCAAGACAACATGTTTAAAAAGTTTTCCCATTTAGAATCAAAACCCTCAACCGAAGCATTAGCGCCGTCTTGTAGTTCTTTCTGTAGGGTGTGCTCTCGTTGCCCGAACTCATCCAGAGTCTCTACTAAGGTTTTGTATCTCTTATCAAGAGCCCAGTTTTTGTCCCCTCGCCTACCTGCTACTTTCATAGCCTTTAGCATTTCGCTATTAGCACTCCCAAAAGTAAACTCTGCTGCAAGTTTAGGTAAGCCCAGCATTATTATGGCGCTTAAGTTAACTACCGCCGCGGACACACTACCCAATAAGTATAAGTTATACGCCGCAGTTGTTAGGAACCCAGTCATTCGTGGGTAGCTAGGGCTTCGTATAAACCCGCTACGTTTCCCTATCTCGTTAGCAACGGCCTGAATCGTACCGCTTTCTAAGTCTGTTCTTTTAGTACCTGCCTCCTTAATGGCTTCAAGTGCCGCTTCAACCTTTGGTGCATATTCTAGGTTAGCTAGTTTGCTATTAAACCTAAGTGCAGTTTCTGAGTACCCTTGCAGCAGGTCCCTGTTCTCCCCGCCAACTTCCTTTCCCTTGCGTGTACGTTGCATGAAAGAAGAATCAGGATACATAGACAGCATTACTTGGTAAATTTGATCCTTTTGGCTTTGAGTGTCGACCGCTCTCATTAGCTTGGCTACGAAACTACCTGAGGGTATACCGGTGCCATCGAAAGACACTTCCTCCATCCGGTCTGTAGTGGTTATAGTACTCTCTTGTATTGTGGCTCTATTAGCATTTATAAACTCCTTTCTCTTATCATTGGTTTCAAATCCAACTTGAAACGTGACGTTCTCCATGTCTTTGTATTTTACGAAGTAGTCTCCGGGGTGACGGAACGGCACATATCCAATAATAGGATTGTTGTTAGTAAACTCTTGTATGAGTATATCTTTTTGCTTCCCCGCTTTTACCCCTTCAAAAGTAAACTTAAGCAGTTGGGTGTACGCATCTTTGTACTCCATAACTATGTCTTTATACATACCCTGCAACTCGCCGGTCTTGTCTAGGTTCCTTAACCGGTTAGAAAGTGCAGTAAACTCAGCCTTCTCCGTCGCCGATAACTTGCTAGGGTCAAACTCTTTATGTATGCCCACTAGATCAAACCGTCCCCTACGAGCGGCTGATGCAATATCCCCAAGCTCTTTTAACTTTTTAGGGCCCGCAGCTTTAGCTATCTTCTTAAACTTACGATAGTTTTTTTGAATACGAGCAAGTCCGGCTTGCGTTCGCCCCTGCCTGCCAAGTATGGCATCACGTAAGTCTACTAGCTGGGGTAATTTTTTATCATACAACCGGATTAAATCATTAAGGCGAAGAAAACTCATAGCCTTACTAAGCAAGGACTTAGCCCCTGCGTCATTGGTAAGTCTAGAAATAGTCTCGCGTAAGTTTTCTTTTGTATTACCAACTAACGTAGAGCCTGTAGTAATTAACTCGCCCATAGCGGAGTTACCCATAGCGGGAGTGCCATTAAACAGTTTAGCGTCTAGCGTGGGTTCTACGTCTTGGGCTATATCTAGCACGTTCTCGACTAACCTAACGGCCTCGGTGTATGCAGTTTGATCCTTACGGAACCCAAAGAACCTAGCGATAATATCTGCTATATAGCCTAAGTAACTCTGGTTACCCTTGGGTGGTTTCATCCCCTTAAGCAAAGCAATTAACTGTTGGTTGTCTGCCAACTCCGCCGCAAACTCTTGCATATTAGTTCCGCCATAGAACCCGTATAGCGAAGCCTGTATATCTGAGAAGAAAGCAAATAGTTCTTTAGTAACCGCTAGGTTTGGGTTGTTAAGTGCCTGTGCTAACGAAGCGTGCATTGCCTCGTGTATAAACGTGCCCTGAGTTAAGCCGTCTGTAGGGTTAAGCCCTATAGTGTTTGTCTTTGCGTTGTAATACCCGGTAGTTCCTGTTTCAGTAGGAGCAACTTCAATCGTCGGGGTTAAGTTTTGACTACGTATCTTACGCATCAGCCGCTGCGAAGGGCCCTTCAAAGTGGGGATTAGGGCATCTAAAACAGCGTTAAAATTAGCGCCCTTAAATATTAGTTCCGTCATCTTGGCGCTAAGCGGGTTGCCCTTAAACGCGGGGGCTGCATTAAATAAGGTGTCTTGCCCAGAGTCTTTCTTGGGAGCAGCCTTCTTAGCCTTAGATTGTTTATCTGCGACTGGCTTTTTTGTAGCATTTCTTTTCTGTGTTCCGTTTTCGGTTTCATTATTGGGTTGCGGTGTGGTCTGCTCATTGGGCTCCTGTGAAACGGTTGGGTTGTTTACTCCGGGATTAATGGCGTTAAACTGGGCCTCTATCTCGGCATCTGATGCAACATCCTCATCCGGGTCGACTGCTGTTTCTGGGTTAACTGCTTCATTAACCGGGTCGACTGCTGCTGGGTTAGCTCCTTGTATCATCTTTGCAGCGGCATCGTATGCATTGGCTGCTGGGCCGCTCTTTGAGGTTTCCGCTAGTTCATATAATTTCTCAACTACAGCCTTCCGGTTTTCCGCAAGAATCATTACTTTATCAGCAAAAATAGCTCTATTTGCGGCCGTGGCTCTTAGTCCTAGGGCTCGTATATATCTATTGAGAACTTGACCTTTTAAGGGGGTGGTTGAAACAGAGGATGTTGCGTTAAATAAATCTAATTGATCTTGCCCCAAAGGATTGGCTTCAGCTTTAGGGTTTAAGTTTCCAAAGTCTAACCCTTCTTGGGTGTTTATCCCTTTTGATCTAGCTTTTAGCTCAGCTTTTCGCTCTCGTTCTGCTTTATTAACTACAACTTGTTCTTCTTTTCGCTCAGCTTCTGCTTGTTTTGTATTCGCCTTTTCCTGTGCGGCCACTGTGGGCGCTATACCCGGTAGAGCTGTTTTATACTTTGAGGTCTTTTTCTGGTACTCGGTACGGCTAACTATGTCAAAAACTTCCCGTTCCTGTGGGTTCAGGTCGGCACGTTGCTTGTTAGTATCAAAGGGAATATCCTTACGCCTAGCGTACTCAGCAGCGTCGGCTAGTAAAACCCGCTCGCTTAGGTCTTGCTGCACTGTCTCTACTAACTCCTTCTGTTCGGTGGTCAAGGACTCAACTGTGCCTTCGTTAGGTATGCTTTCGTAAAAGGTGTTGCCTAGTGCTTTAAGTCTTTTAGCTTCCGTTAGGGCTGCATCTAAACCAACCGCGGCCTTAGAAGTAAACTCGCCGTTCTTAACTAAGTTAAAGGGCTCATTCTCAGCTTCTTCTTTCCGCTTATCTTGGCCCTCCGCTCGCTCAAATTCTGCAATAGTACGGTTTCGCTGGTCAGCATTCAGACCGGTAGATAAGCCTTCTAGCTCAAGCTGGTCGGTTATACCTTCTTCCTCAGAGTTACGATTCTGCTTTGCTTCAGTAGCTTCGCGTAGAGTTTTGGCTTCCTGCATGTTCTGTAGGCGGCTGACAAGCGCACTTTTCTCACGAGCACCACCCGCAGCACCACCAGCAGTACCATATGCACCACCAGCAGCAGCACCACGAACACTGGCTTCCATGATGCGGTCCCATTCTCGACTGCCAAAGACTTCTGGGTTGTCATCAATGAACCTTTCCGCGGCTATGCTTATACCTTCTTGAGCACCCTCAGTAGCAAATTCGCTTACAACCCCTGTAGTTAATCCAGCAGCAGCCCCGCGCAATGCGCCGGTAGACATACCAGAGCGTTTTAGGAGTGCCCCCACTATTCCTTTTTTAAGAGGGCCCGTTAAATTATTGGCTAGGGCCTGTGGGAGAATAGAGTCTAAAGCGGCAGCCGCAGAGCCAAACAAAAGAGAAGTACCCGCAGCTACCTCACCTGTTTCTTCATATATATTCTGGAATATTTCTGGGGCATTAAGAGCGTATGATCCAAGAAACGCACCGGCCGCCGTGCCTTTAGCTGCTTGAGAGGCCACTGTCTTGGCTGCCGCTACTTTAGCTGCTTCTGTAACGGCCTTTGCTGCAACCGCCCTACCTCCTAGTAAGGCAGGTGCTGTCGCTCCACCAGTTAAAGCGGTTGCAACAGCCAAGCCCATATTAGGTAATTGCTCACCAGCGGATTCCGCAATAAACTTAACAGCGTCCCCTACGCCCTTAACATCTTTATAGCTATCAAAGACCGCGGGGGCTGACCTAGATAAGGCTTCTGCTTTCTGATTAGCCTCGGCTAACTGAGCTTCCGCGTACTCATCAAACCCAAGAGCACCGCCTACTAAAGCAGGTATAGTGTCCGTAATAGTAGAAGCAAACCGAGACTTACCCCGCTCAAAGCCCTGCCCAAAAGCCTCGCCCACACCTACTTCACGCTTTACAGGTTGAGGGGCTAAGGTGCTAACCAAGTATGAGATAGCGTCTTGCTCAGTAGCCCCCTCGGGGGCATTTACCTCGTGCGTAGTGCCATCTGGGGCCGTAATCTTGTACTGGGGCATATGCGGCTAGTCCTGTTTTATTAATTTAGCAGTGTATCCCGTTGTATCGGACATTGGATTACCTTGCGAGCTCGGGCTACCTCGCCCTATACCATAGCTACTTAAGAACGTTTCGATTACTTGAGGCCCGTATTTTGCTTTTATAGCCGCGTCTAACTTCGTAATGTCTACTCCCGCTGCTTCAGCTACCATTGCGTTAAAACCCCCGGGTCCAAATTGGTCCTCTCTAAATTCTTTTTCATAACTACGACGTTCTTTTTCTAACGCAAGTTCTGTTCTTTTCTGCTGTTGTGCTTGGGCTAGCATTGCTGCATCCCGTTTTGACCTCTGCTGATTAAGTCCAGCTATTAAGTCTTGGCGACGCTTGTTTTTGTCTTGCGTGTATTTAGCACCAGCACGACCCATTGACCCAAGAGATTCAGCAGTTGTTGTACCTTGAGAGTTACTAAGCAATGCTATAAGGCCGTCTATGTCCAGCCCTCCGTTTTGTAGGGCGGCTATCTCAGCTTCTAAACCATTTAGTTTTTGTTCTTCTAGACGACCCGCTGCTCCGCCTTGTGCGGCATACCTATCTGCCGCGGCTTGGGCATTAGGGAAGGTTTCAGCATCAAACTTTTTCACTTCCTTGGTTTCGGTGGACCCGAACCCAAGTGCTGCTCGTGCTTCTGCTAGTTTTTTAGCTTCTGCGTTCTTCCTGATTTCTGCTCTATTATCCTTAGAAGCCCCCTGCTCAGCAAATAGGGTATTCAACTCGGCTTGAGTAATAACCCCCTTCTTCCTTGCTTCTGTAGCCGCGGCTATCTTTTGTGCAAGTTCTCTTTGTTCCGTCGGCACCTGTGGGTCTAAGGCTGCGGTGCGGGCCGCTTCCTCCGACATTTTATCTATTTCTTCTTGAGTTCTGGGCTTTCCAGTAACGGGATTAAAATACCTATAGTCCAATTGCTCCCTTGGCGCAGGCATTTCTTCGTTTGGGGCTTCCTCCATAGCAACTACCTGAGCAACAGCATCTTCAGCAGCAGCATCTTCAGCAGCAGCAAACTTATTTGCTTCTGTTATTTCAACCCCTCCCATAAGAGCGGCTTTCAAGTTGTTCCTATCTACCGGGTTTCCCCCTGTTTCCATAACAGGTAGGGCTACTTCCGTTTCTATAACGTCGGTGCCTTGGCTTTGTGAATTAGCCGCCCCCATTAACATAGCCAGTAAGCTGTTTCGTTGTGCAATCTCTTCGTCTGTATCCGCTTCAACCAGAGAGCTGTCTTCCCCATTGTAACCTTTAATGTTAGCCGCTGGGTCTGCTGCGTTAACCATATTCTGAGACTCTTGCTGCATACGCAGAAACTTAACTATTTCCGCTACGCTTGGCTTACCGCTGGGCTGTGCTGGTCTAGCCGCTGGGTCTGCTTCGTTAACCATGTTCTGAGACTCTTGCTGCATACGCAAGTAATCCACAGCAGAGTCTACCTTGGCCCGCTGGTTATCCTGTTTCTCTCCTACGCGCCGCAAACTTGCAATGCCTCCTTGCTCTTTATCATCCGCATACTGGTCGATCGCACCTTGAGCTCCGGGTGCAGCTCGGCTAAAGGCATCGCGTCTCTCTTGCTGTTTCCTACCTACATTCTGAAGGGCCGCTACACCCCCTGTAGGTTCTATAACTTCTTCTACAACAGGAGTTTCTATAACTTCTTCTACAACAGAGGCTTCGGGCATAAGTGCCGCTATACCTGCTTCGTTACGCTCTAACTTTTCCCGGCGCATCCTTTGCGTATAACCCTCTGGTTCTTGAGTAGTCATTTGCCTACCGCCAGCAAAATCTAGTGTGCGTTCAGGGCGCATAGCGTTCATTATCTTACGGACGTAGGGTTCAGTTATCCCTCGCTGCGGCAATACGGCCATGTCTCGGCCTGAAGCCATAAACTTATCAGCGTTACCAAACCCAGCGTTATAGGCAATAAGAGCTGCCGTTACGTCTCCGTCGTATCTGTCGATCATAGCTTGTAGGTATTGGCGTGCAAATCTACGGCTTTCCACTGGGTCAAAAGAATTTTCTATGGGCTTAACCCTGAATCCCGGCTGCCTAGCAGTAGAGGGCAGTATTTGAAAAGCACCTTCTTCACCCGCAGCTCCCACGGCGTTTGGGTCACCGCCGCTTTCCGTCATCATAACCGCGTCTAGCAGGGCATCCATGTCTAAACTTGAAGCCGTATTCTCTACATCACCACCGCTTGCATAGCCAACAATACCGCCATCAGCCATCTGGTTCATGTTTGACGCTGGTATACCGGGCATACCGGCAGCAGGTTGAGAGGGTCTAAGTGCAGCTTCCTCTGCCATGCGTTGGCCTTTGATATTCATACCCGGTTGTAGCGCCGCTAGAGTAGAAGTAATATCGCTTTCAACTTGCCCTCTAACAGTAGGGGGCGTAGGGGGTTGGTACTGCATTTGCTTTTCATTCGCGGCAGACCGTAGGAGTTGCAAAGCCTGCTGTTCTTTCATAAGGGCGCTTAGCGCCGGAGATATACCACCACCCACAAGTTCTTCTGCCATTGCTTGTTGCGGAGACTTGTTTTGTTGGGGCGTAGGAGTAGGAAAACCCTCGTTAACGGATTGCGGAGGGGGGATAGCATTTAGTATACCTGTTTGACGCGGTTGCATATTAGTTGTCCTTATTAAGTGCCTGTACTTGTACTTGTATTTTGCTAAATAATCCCGACCGTTTGCATAAGAGCTAGAATACCACCTGCGCCACTTGTTGCGTCTTGAAAGCTACTAGGTTGGGCATACTCGTAGGATTGAGTTTCAACGGGCAACCCTTGTAATAAAGACTGCATATACTGTACTTTCTTGAAAGGGTCGTCACGTTCTTCCTCAAATTGAGCCCTGTCCGCAGCCACTTGCTCCGCCTGCATATTTCTTTGTGTAGCTCCCGCAGCTTGCTGTGCGTTTAGTACGCTAAAGCCATAGTCGTTGTTCTGCCTTTGGGCGGCCATATCTCGTACCGCTTGAGTGTTATATTGAGCTAAATCTCTCGAAGCAGCAGCAGCACTTTGGTCTTGCTCGGTGTTAAACTGGTTTTGTGCTTGCTGAAACGCATTTTGATAGCCAGTGCCAGTAATACCAGCCATCCGATCTAACGCACCCCGAGTTAATTCTGCACTAGCTACAGCTTGCCGACCCCCACCAAAAGCACCTGCCCTACCATACCGACTCTGCATCTCCTGTTGGGCTATCTCGTTCTGCCGGTTTGCCGCGTCATACTGCGGTTGCAAAGCCCCTTGTAAGTAAGGAGTCATATATTGTTGAAGTACATTGTCAGATGCAGGGGTATAAGTACCTATTCCACCGTCTACCGCTTGTTGGTCTGTAGGTGGAGTGTACCCCGCGCCGGTAAAGGATTGAGGGGTATAAGTTGCCCCGGTATACGCGCCGCCAGTAACTGCGGTTCCCATTCCAGTAGGAGTATTTAATGCCGCTAGTCCTGTAAAAGCATTCCCTTGTAAACCAGACTGTCCCGCAGTTAAAGCGCCGCCATAGCCTTGATAAGGCTCAGAGGCAAGAGCTCGCCCGCGCCCAAGCATGTCAGTTACGTATGGCCCAGCCCAGCTACTTAGGGTGGATTCTTGTGCTAATGGGTCGTTTACTGTTGGCATTGTGTATCTCCTACGCTAAGTATTTGTTGGGGTCAATTTCACGCCCCTGCTTTGAATTACCGGTGCGGTCTAAACGTATCCGGTCCATCATGTTGTATAAGTTCTTGGCCCCAGAATCAGAATTACCATTTCCTAAATGACTTACTACGTCAGCAGGAATGACAAACTCTCCATCACTGAGAGCCGCTGGTTCGTTATTATCTATTGTAGCAGGTACTTGATCCGCCATGCCATCTGTAGTACCTCCTAAGTAATAGCCTTGCCCACCAACAGTGCCGCCTTGGGCAAACGTACCGGGGTAAAGACTGTTCACGATTGCCTGTATTTCTTCTTCCGGTAGATTAAAGTATTCTTGCGCCACCCCTAACAAACCGGGGTTTTGGTTTATCATTGCAGCCGCTTCTTGCGCCTCCGCTCGTGTGTAATCACCATCCGCTTCTATGCCGCTAAATGGATTGCTAGGGGGAGCAACTACTGGTGGGGCAAACGTACCGGGGTAAAGATTGTTTACAGTATCCTGTATGAGCTGGGCATCCAGACCAAAGTATTCTTGCGCTTCCCCTAACAAACTGGGGTTTTGGTTTATCATTAAAGCCGCTTCTTGAGCCTCCGCTCGTGTGTAATCACCATCCGCTTCTATGCCGCTAAATGGACTGCTAGGAGGAGCAACAGGAGGAGCAACAGGAGGAGCAACAGGAGGAGCAACAGGAGGGGCAACAGGAACAGCGGCTTGGTCGGCAGCGGCTTGGTCGGCAGCGGCTTGGTCGGCAGCAGCTTGGTCGGCAGCAGCTTCGGCTTGCTGGGCTGCTGCAAGTTCTTGAGCAGATATTAAACCGTTGAAATACGCTTCTTGGGCGTTAGCAGCAGCAACATCGGCTGCCGAGCTCGCTGCAATGGCATTTGATTTTATTAAGTTTAAAGCTGCAACTCTGTCTACCTCCGCTTGCTGGGCTGCTGCTACCCTAGCTGCCTCTGTTGTTCTCGCGGTTTCTAAGTTTGCTGCGGCTGTTGCTTGCGCTGTTGCTTGCGCTGTTGCTTGCGCTGCTGCGGCTTGTTGATCTGCCAATTCTTGCGCTGTTATTGCTGCTTGATTGGTATTGAATTGGTTGGTTAGCCCGGTTGTTAAATCTGACACTCTAGTATCGTAAGCATCTAAACGGACTTTAGCCGCTCTTCTACGCGCTCGGTTGTCTTCTGCCCCTAGAAAGTATTGTTGCTCCGAGGCAATGCCGTCGTCATCAGTTACAATTTCCATCTGCGGGTCGTACAATCCTGTTACGGGAGTGTTAAAGTAACTCTTACCCATGCTTCCAACCGGGCGATCTCCTACAAAGGCATTGGTTTTAAGAGTTCGGTCTAAGTTATAAGAAGGTATGCCCCCCTGATACCCGCTTGGACCGCTATTACCACCACCGCCGCCACTAAGCCCAGCGAGCCCCCCTGCTATAGCCCCTATTATGGGTGCTATATAGTTAGTTTTTTCAACTTGGGAACCCGCAGCGCCATTAAACTTTTTAATAGGAGTTTGCATAGGTAGAGAAGCTAAACCTCTGCCGTTTTTGTTAGTACGACCGTAGTTGCTATTCACTTTGCCACCTCTATTATAAGTACGTAAAAATTCATCATTATCTTCTTCTTCCAATTCCGGTGCAAATATAGAGGGTCCACTTACGTCGTACAAGTAGTCTATATCTACTAAGTCTCCGGGAGTTACCTTAACTTTGCCAGAGTCACTTTGAGGGATTCCAAAACCTCCGCCTCCGCCTCCGCCTCCGCCGCCACGAGGGGGTTCTTCTCCACGAGGGGGTTCTTCTCCACGGGCTTCCATAAAATCTTCTATAGAATAATTTTCACCGCGCATTATAGCCGCTGTATCAAAATCTAAATCATAATTCCCCGTTCGACTTCTGCCAGCAACATTATCCCCAACAACAACAGGAACAACATCATCTCCAACAACAACAGGATCAACTGCGGGGTCAACTGCAACTACAGGATCAACTGCGGGGTCAACTGCAACTACAGGATCAATTGCTGGGTCAACTGCAACTACAGGATCAACTGCGGGGTCAACTGCTGGGTCAACTGCTGGGACAACTGCTGGGACAACTGCAACTACAGGATCAACTACAGGATCAGGCCCGGGTATTATGCCCACTGGTTCTGGCACATTGGATGGGTTCTCGAATATTTCCGTTTCCGTTACCACTGGTGTTCCCGGTGGTGTCTGTTCTGGGGAATCAGCGCCAGCTAAAGCTGCTGGGTCAGCACCAGTAACAACATCAACAGCATCAACACCGGGACCCGTACCGGCGGGGTCAGCACCAGTAACAGTAGAGTCATCGTTTATTATGCTTGCAGGGTCATCGTCAGCGCCGGGACTCAAATCTATACCGGCACCAATCTTGGTGGGGTCGTCTCCATCTAAAGTTTTAACGGTGGATACAGCAGGAACGGCAGCGGCTACCGCCCCCAAACCTTCTATAGTCTTTTCAATCTCTTCAGGGGTAACACCCAACTCCCCAGCAGCAGTGCCGACTAATACTTCACGTATAATATCGGGAGTAAGTACTTCACCTGCCTTTACTCGCCCTGAAAATATGCCTGTTAGTACGTTAAGTATGGAGTCAACCGCGGGTATTCCTGTTGTTACTCCAGTTTTTGTCCCTGCGCCGGTAGTGCCCGTATTTATTATTTTGCTTCCACCACTCGGACCCCAAACGAAAGTACCGCTTTTACTAAAAATACCCCCAATAATTTTGGTAGGGTTAGGCAAGTTTATAACTCTAAACACCTCGTCTATTGCGTCCCCTACTTTACTTGCTACCGCGTTAACTCCGCTGGCTATTGTTCCGGTACTGGCAGGAGGAGCAGGAGGGGACTGAGCGGGGGTAGAAGGTGTGCCGGGTGCGAACGAGCCCCCTAGGGAACCTATTATGTTGGTATAGAAATCCTCTGTTTCTTGGGCAGTAGCAGGGCGCTGACCATCTTCAGTACCTATAAACCGGGGAACCCCCGCAGCTTGGTTTGCTACCATTAGTTCAAGGATTTGAGCGTCCGTAGGCCCTTGGCGCTGTCCTGACTCTTCTAGCATGGAATTCAAGTAATCATTCTGTTGTGCAGCACTAACTGCGCCGGTTACAGGGTCGGGGAATAAAGATAACGCACTACCAAGGTCAACTTCCTCGCCACCAATTGAGTCACTGTATATCCCTAAACCCCCACTTGGGCTTGTGTCAGGCGGAGCGTTAATAGCTAGATAATCTTCCCCCAAAGTAGCCATTATCTCGTAGTATTCTTCTGGTGTGCTCGCGCCGGAGGCAATCATTGCGTCATAAGCATCTTGTCCACCCGGGTAATCCGCAGCTACGATGTATTTCCCAGTTGCGGAGTCGTACATACTAGTATTGGGCCTTGCTCCCGGAAGGTTGCCACTCCCAGCGGGAAGGTAGGTCCCATCAGCTTGCAGAACCATAGAGTCTGGGTTTAGATAAGTTCTAGTACCCATTACACAACCTCCGAGGTGATTATCCACCCAGTTCCGGTGCTCATAACAGATACACACTTGCGCGGAGATAAGATTACTGTTGCCGCGCCGTCTATAGTTTGTCCTGCTTCTGCCGCTACGATAATTTGTGAACCAGCCCCTGTTCCACTATTTTTTACCACAAACACTTGCCCCTCTAGATTGCTAGCTTTTAGTAATTGGACGGTAAAAGCCCCGGCCTCATAGTTTATTAAGTAGTCTGTAGTGCGTAGTGTGGTGTTGGCTGTAGCTACTCTATAAGACTTAAGCATAATAGGAGATT
>Ga0208814_1000576_pt1 | contig 21320 bp, 28 predicted proteins | sample MalvirAntarct_55_FD_184253 | JGI IMG/M metagenome (GOLD analysis project Ga0208814, IMG submission 184253) | Marine viral communities from the Global Malaspina Expedition - Malaspina viral metaG Antarct_55 (SPAdes) (version 2) | ecosystem: Environmental > Aquatic > Marine > Oceanic | place...
GTTAGTATAAAAAATAAATCCATCGATTGTGTCTAAGCTCGGTTTATATTGGCAACCACTTTCTTCAATCAAAAGGCCAAGTTTTTGAGCTTCTTTCAACAGCTTAGAGATCGACGCTCGGCTATAGCCAAGGTCACGGGCCACCTCACTTGGGCTCAATTTTGTGCGGCTAAAATGGGCTTTCATCACTGCCATCGACACCATCCTGTGCTTGCTTGTTAAACACCAAAATTGATATGGGTCCGTCTTTAGTTGCTTCAGTTGCTTTTGTTGATATTGACGCAACTGGTAACTTGTTTGAGCCCACTGCGCCGCAATAATTGTTTGCCGTCTGTTTAGGATACGTATTCTTTCTTCGGTGTCTGTGTCGGTTTGCATGTCGTTGATGTAATCTCTGTTCTCGATGTGCGTCGAATAGTCCATTTTTTTACTCACTTTTAATTATTTTTTGCGTATTTTTTGGATGAAATAAATTATTTTTATTCACTATTTGTTAGTTTTTTTGTTCACTCGATGTTTTCTATGCGCTGAATGACCGCCTTGACTTGCTCCGGGCCCCACTTTTTTTTGCCAAGCGGAGTTAAGACCTTGCGCTCTTGCAACTCTTCGCCAATCCCACGTAGCGTCAACACGCCAAGTTTGCGTATTCGTTCTATCACCGCGTACACTTCTTCGGCCTTTTCGTCGGCCTGTGCGGTGCGGACAGCCCTGCCAAGCTTCATAGCCCCGTCAGGGTTAGGGTTGCCAAGCTTGACGCCCCGGCCCTTAACAACGGCCAGTGCGTCCTTTGTGCGTTTGCTAATCTGATCGCTTTCATATTCGGCCATCGCGGCGATAATATGTATCGTCAATTTATTCGCCATCGGCATATCAGCCGCGACAAAATCAATTTTGCTTTCCAGAAGTTTTGAAACGAAAGCGACGTTACGTGCCAAGCGATCTATTTTTGCGACTAATAACGTTGCGCCTGTCTCCTCGCAAAGCTCCAAAGCTTTCATTAATTGGGGACGTTTCTTCTTATTTGTCCCGGTTTCGACCTCTTCAAAACTTTCAATGATTTCCCAGTCGCCGCCATTCAAATAGTCGTCAATGGCTTTGGTCTGAGCCTCAAGGCCGAGGCCCGATTGCCCCTGCCTATTTGTCGAGACGCGAATATAGGTGACGTATTTTCCCCTATGCTCGGTCCCGGCTTCGTATTTTTCGACCATTACGGTGTCCCATCAAAATAGCTAAAAGTTTTTTCGCCATTTTCCATTGCAAACAAATTTCCTTTAGAGCTTGCCGGGCGAGGCTTTACATTTTCCCAGACGTACAACGTGCCATGCGGCGTGTCGTAAGTTTCGCAATCTTTGCCTTTGGCAACTCCGGTTTTGAAGTCTTCAATGGCCGCACGGCTTTCGACGACCCAGTCGGGCTCACATACCCAAGCAATCTCTTTACCAAAAACGCCGCTATTCCAAACGGCAGTGCAGTCGCAAAAATCTTGTTCATCCATCAGTCATCTCCCTCAACCATCCAGCCATTTCGTTTAAATTTATTGATCAACTCATCTTCAAGATCATAAACTTGTACGGGGGTCATCTCCGCCAGTGCTGGTGTGCAGTTCATTATTTTTTGTATCGTCGCGGATTTCATTTGATCCGCGTCGAACTTCTCAGCCTTGTCTATAAAAGCTTTTACCAATGTCAACTGGTCAATAGCGTCTTCGTTAAACTGTGCTTGTATGCTCATTTCCTCTTCTCCCTCTGTTTGGGGCCGCAGCCCCGTTGTTTGTTAGGCGCTCATCGCTTCAAGACTAGCTTCGATTACGATTGCGGCTTCAATCTGGGCAACAATGTCGTGGGTTTTCTTATTGACTTTGTAGTCGTTCAAAAACAAGGCTTCTTCCCCGACAAATCTGTTAGCTGCTTTTTTGCCGTGTGTCCTGAAAATGCGTAATGCTCTTTTTGCTGCTGTGTCGATTGCTTTAGTCATTTTATTCTCCTGTTCGTTAAAAATACCTTATTCACAGTATATACATTTAATGCTATAACTTTGTCAACTTCTTAAATGATTAGGGTTGACCAAGCGTGACATTTTTAAAAAGACCCCCCAGAAAACTGCCGTTTTTTATAAAGCTACAACCGTCACTCATGTCCGATTTGAGAGAAGTCGCCGCGCTTGGCGAAGTAACAATGACATCGATTATTGAGACGGCGTTGGCCGAGTACCTTAAAAAAAATGAGGGGGAAAAGTGATGCGATTTAACAAATTTGGCAACATTAAAACTGTGGTCGATGGCATCAAGTTTGATTCAAAAGCAGAAGCTCGGCGATATTCAGAGTTAAAGCTTTTGGAGAAGGCCGGGGAAATATCAAACCTTGAGCTACAGCCCCGGTACGACATCAAAATTGGCGGCAAATACATAGCCCATTACAAGGCTGACTTTCGATATTTTACCGCCAAAGAGGCCGTGGTCGAAGATGTGAAGGGTGTGAAGACCCCAATCTACAGGCTGAAAAAGAAGCTGGTCGAGGCTTTGTATCCCGGCGTCAAAATTGTGGAGGTCAAATGAACAAAGAAATTGAAGCCGTAAAAAAAATACAAGCTGGCTATAAACCTAGCTTATCGTTCAGCAAACCGCTTGAAGGCGCTAAACTGCGTGTTTTATCATTAGGGGCTGGCGTTCAATCATCCGTTTTAGCGTTAATGGCGGCAAAAGGGGAGATTGGGCCAAAGTTGGACTGCGCTATTTTTGCAGATACGCAATATGAACCAAAGGCCGTGTATGAACATTTGCAATGGTTGGTTGAAACTGTGTCAAATCCTTTACGTGTAAAGTTCCCATTCCCAGTATACCAAGTCACAGCGGGGAATATTAAAGAAGATAGTATGGCGGGGTTAAATATCTTCGGTACAAAGTTTTCTTCAATGCCATTATTCACAACTGGCAAAATGGGTATGAGGCAATGCACAAACGATTATAAAATACAGCCTGTAAAGAAAGAAACCCGTAAGCAGCTTGGTCTGGCCCATAGGCAGAGAGCGCCCAAAGAACCTGTTGTTGAGCAATGGCTCGGCATTTCAACAGACGAAATGCCGCGGATGAAAATATCGCGTGAGAAATATGTTCAAAACCGATGGCCTTTAATTGAGGAAAATATGAACAGGCGCGATTGCTTGGCTTGGTTTGATAAGAACTATCCCGGTCGGCCTCTACCAAAATCAGCTTGTATAACCTGTCCGTTCCGCACAAATGCAGAATGGCGTGATATGCGCAACAACAGCCCTGACGATTGGGCCGAAGCGGTTGAGTTTGATTACGCCATAAGAGATGTTAGCGATGGCGAAAAACAATATTCTCACAAGTCTTGCGTACCATTAGACGAAGTTGACCTATCAACCGCAGCCGACAAAGGGCAGGCAGAGTTTGGGTTTTTGGAAGAATGTGAAGGGATGTGCGGAGTATGACAGACATATTTCATAAAGCCCCAGACACCCGGCAAAAGCGTTGGTGGCGAATACCTATCCCAAATCAAGAATATAGAAGCAATTACGACGACATCTTTCGTAAGGATAAAGACAAATGTGCCGAAAATGTGGTGAAACCAAAACGGTCAACAGAGACAGAAAAGAAGTCTGCAAAATGACCCGCAATGGAGAAGTTTTGGTCATGGTGCCGGGCGGCATAGATGCATGCCCAGACTGTGCGGCAAAGGCTGAAGCTGAATATCAAGTGAACGTGCATCTAAATACCCTTTTAAATGCACCCCTTATTGAGGACCGTTTAAAGCAATTAAAGAAGCAAATATTGATGATGGAGATGGACGATACCGTGGGTCATTCGGTTAATGGGGCATACTTTTCCCAGCTATGCGCTTTGAAAGTCGAATTGCGGGAGTTAGAGAAATGAGTAAGCGCCCTTGGTATAAGAGGTGGCCTTCAAACTTCATTAGCGGGACAATTCATATGACTTTGGAAGAGGCTGGCGCGTACTCATTCATCATCGATCTGACCCACGATCAGGGTGGGCCTATTATCGACGATCCGCAATATCTTTCCCGTGTCTGCAAATGCTCTGTGAGGAAATGGAAATCACTTAGGCAGCGATTAATTGACATGGAAAAGATACATGAAATTGACGGTTATTTGCATCAGCCGAGGGCCTTAAATGACATCAAAATTAATCAATCTGAGCATGATAAATTTAGACACTCAGGACATAAAGGCGGCGAAAAGAGCTCGAAAAGTAGGTCGAGAATTGCTCGAAACTACGCCGAGAACCAACCGACATTGAGCGAAAACAATGACTTAGCAAAAAATCGGCTAGTAGCAAGAGAGAAGACTAGAAGAATAGAAGAAGAAAGTATAACCCCCTTATCCCCCTTGGAAGGGGGAGAGACCAAAGCCGTTAAAAAACGAAAAAAGAAATCTAATATGCCCGACGGCTGGGCACCGAATCCACACGCTAAAACTGTCGCCATGAATGAAGGATACGACGATGAAGAACGAAGAACCATTTTGCTCCAATTTACCGATTACGCCAACTCAAGCGGCAAGCAATACGCGGACTGGGATTCAGCGTTTTACAACTGGATCAGAAGCGGCATCACGCGAAATGACATCAGCCAACGGCGGCGAGCCAATGGGCAGAAAGGAAACGGAAGCAATTCTGGAAGCATCGCTGCCAGCGTCAATCGTTTCATCAATCAGTCCAGTTCTTAATTCTGACTACGACGTTCTCGCGTTTACGGCCGAAGGTCCATTGGCCGTTGATGACATCCAATCGGCAATTGAGGTTATCGAAGAATTTAGCCGACCCGCATCAGCGCGGGAAATCGGCGAGTTGATTGCGATGGTTTACGCGATGACGGCTCAGAGAAATCAAGATCAAATTACGATGGATTTGGCGATCACCAGCTTTGGCCGAAAGCTGATGGAGTATCCGGCAGATGTGGTCCGCGAAACGATGACCAAATGGCCTGACCGATCAACGTGGTTCCCGGCATGGCACGACCTTAAAGGCGAGTTAGATTGGCGAAACAACCGAGGGAAAATGAGGGAAGCCCTTGAAAAGAAATTAATGGATTTCAATAAATTTAACACAATAAGGAAGTTTTAAAATGGCAGACAGATACGACTTAAAGACAGCGAGATCAGGCACTGATGGCAAGACATATTGGACCAAAATTGGGGTGATGTTTCCGAATAAAAGCGGCAAAGACAGTTTCAATTTGATCTTTGAAGCGTTGCCAATTCCCGCTCAAAACGACAGTGGGCAATTGGAAGTGAGGGTCATGGCGATGGAGCCATTTAAGGACGATGGGCAAGCCCGGCCAGTGCCTGCAAGCCCTGAGAAACTGGACGACGAAGTGCCGTTTTAAGGCGGTAAACAATGCGGCAAATCTATGAAACACAAATCGATTTAGACAACGAAAAGTCTATTCGCAAAACGATTGAAACCGCGTGTGGTATGCACTTGAGGAAGATGAGCATAAAATACAGTTTAGATTTCATCGGCTTTAGAAATGGCAAGGCTGTAGCGGTTATTGAAGTCAAAAAAAGACATAATCGTTACAGCAAATACCCAACGGTTATCTTGTCTTTGGCTAAATGGAACCGAGGCGTCGAGTTCCACCGGGTCAATGATTTTAAGTTTATTTTTTGTGTTCAATTTGACGATGGCTATTTTTTTTATGAGTACCAAAACGACGACAAATTTAATGTCGAAATTGGCGGAAGAAGGGACAGGAACGACGATCAAGACATTGAACCCGTAATGCATATTCCAATTGTTAGGATGAAGAAATTATGCGACGTCAAATAAGCAAAAAACGGAAGACCAAAGGCACGACGCCGGGTGCAGACCACGGCACGGTTGAAGCCCGGCAACACGGCACATTCGTCGAAGTGGACACGCAAATAGCTGGCGTGAAAGCTTTGCGAAATGTGACGGCTGACCCCTTGGCAACGTACTTGAAGCGAGGGCAGATAACACCGGATCAGTTTCAATCTGGCGACCTCTTTGCCCAACACTTTGACCGAGCCAAAATGGGGCCACGGTACGCATTGATGCAGTTGGGTCAGGACAACGCCGGGCAAGGATCGCTTGGCGCTCAGGAGGGTTTAGAAAGGGCTCGGCAAGAGGTCAAGACGGCTATGGACTTTGTCGGCATACCGCTGGCTTACGTGCTTCAACACGTTATCGGCCACGGGCATTTGGCGTCGAGTTGGAGCGGTGTTGGCGAGAGCAAGCGAAAGAGCGAAGATGGCTTGGCAGCACTACGTTTAGCGTTGGATGGGCTGAAAAAGTACTATAAATTGTAGTGTTCATTAAAGATACCTTCTATACAGCCATCCGGGATCGATGGTATAAAAAATTCAAGGTGGTTCTTTCCGACCTTCCTTTCTCTCCCTGTTTTGACTAAAACGGCGCTTTGACCCCAGTCTTAGCGTCGTTTCCTTTTGGAGTAAACATGGCAACACGCATGAAACAAACCAAAAAGATTGAAGATGAAGTCACAGACAGACTGTCAAATGGCGAGACGATGGTTAGCATTTTTGAGAGCAAACATTTGCCAACCAAGGCTGGTTACAACAAATGGCGCAACCACGACAAAGACTTGGATGAACGTACATTTGAGGCCATGAAGCGTGGTTATCATGCTCAAGCTGATGAGGCTGCACACATCCAATTGATGATTATGAATGGCAAGTGGCAAGGTGATCCAAAGAGCGCACAGGCGGCTGTCACAGCGGCTAATAACCTTGGGCATCAATCGTTGGCTAAGTTGTCGAAGTTAGACAATCGGTACAAGGACAGGCAAGAAGTCACGCACAATGGGCCAATGGTTATTGGTTGGGAAACTGAAGAGGTGATCGTTGGTGAGAGCATGCTCACGCTGACGGGTGATGAGGTGATGAACTAAGGGAATGATTGGGTGAGGTTCGTTTGCTTCGCCATGTTTGTTGCCGATGTCGTGCGCGAGGAAAAACATTGATGTCGTGTTGGTAGTCGAGGCTTTAACAACTGGACAAGCGCCCCAGAACCAAGGCCCTGCTTGATGTCTAGGCTCCCAGCCTGCATGAAAAAATGTTTGCTGGCATGGGGGTAGGTAGGCAGGGGTACCCCGGCTTTTTGGGCTGATCTGAGGTATTGATGGGTCCACTTCCCCTATCCGACCTAAGTTTTACAGAGGCATTTTTATGGCCCGTGACTACGCCAAAGAGTACAACAGCTACCATGCAAAGCCGGATCAAGTTAAGCGCCGTGCAGGCCGAAATAAGGCCCGTAGAACGCTTTTAAAGACGGGGCGGGTATACAAGGGCGACGGCAAGGATGTTGACCATAAGGACCGTAATCCGGGGAATAACAGCCCAAGCAATTTGAGGGTCCAGAGCAAATCGAAAAACCGTTCTCGGAACTCTAAAAGTTTATTGAAGTAGGATTATTGATGGCAAATTATTCAAGCAAGCCAACTAAAGTTCGCAAGACGTTGTTAAAGCCCAAGCGCAAAACGTATTTGAAATAGGAAATCATCATGGCATTGAAGACAAAGAAGGCGACCAAGGAGCCTGCGCGTCGTAGGGCAAGGGCCCATAATGCGGACGGCAGTTTTAAGGCTGACGATCCAACGACGCCTGACGTCAATGAGGCTTTTACGCTTGAGGTGCCGGACATGAATGAGGCTCTTCGGGAACAGCAACGCTCTAAGCCGCCCGGCGTTAAGTCGAGCTATCGGCGATTGGGCGGTAAGCTTATTGAAACTTGAGGGCGTGTCTGCCGAGCGCAATTACGGTTGCACAGGCAAATGCGTTATCGGAGGCCGTTGGATATTTAGATTTTGAAGACCCGAAGGTTTCTGGGCTTGTTAGGATCATCCGTGAATTTGCCCCCATATCGACGGTTTCGCCTTCGTATTGCCGGGTCGAGCATCGGCCGGAAGGTCACCCGTGGCATCAAGACACTGGCACGATTGACCACATGGCTTGGTGCAAATATTCGGCGACTCTTTTGCTGACAGACCCCAAGGAATTTACGGGGGGCGGTTTTTATTTTAGGGATGACCCCGACAACCCAATTTTCCATTATTTGGATTTATTATTCTTTTCTGGTGGCCGCGATAATGCCCATCAGGTGACGCGAAATAGTGGTGAGCGTAAGGCGCTAATCATGTTTTTTGGGGAGCAAGCCGATAGCTAAAACCCAGAAAATTATAATCCCATATAAGCCCCGGCCATTGCAGGCAAAATTTGATCGGGGTTATAAGCGTTTTTCGGTTGCCAGTTGTCACAGACGCTTCGGCAAAACGGTCATGGCGATTAACTGGCTTTTGAAGGAAATCCTTACTTGCCCCCATCCGAGGGCACAGGGGGCGTATATTAGCCCGACTTACGGGCAGAGTAAGCGTATCGCTTGGCAAATGCTTCGGGATTACGCCGGAGTTATACCGGGCGTTAAGTTTAACGAAGCAGAATTGCGGTGCGACTTGCCGGACGGGAAGCGGATTTGGTTACTAGGGGCCGAGAACCCGGACAGCCTTCGGGGTTTGCGCTTAGATGCGTGTTGCCTAGACGAATTTGCCGACATGAACGCCCGGTTATATCCTGAGATTGTGAGGCCAGCCCTTTCAGATTTCGGGACCGGAAAATGTTTGTGGATCGGGACGCCGAAGGGCGAGAATCAATTTAAGGAAATTTACGATTACGCCTTAGAGCGCATGGAAAAAGACGACGACGAATGGTTCGCCATGCGTTTCCCGGCTAGTGAGACGGGGGTCTTGGCTCAGAAAGAGCTTGATGCTGCCAAGGCGACGATGGATGAAAGCCAATATCAACAGGAATTTGAAGTTAGCTGGAGCGCCGCGAGGGTCGGTGCTTTCTTTGCTACGCAATTAGATGCCATCGATACGAAGGGGCAAATAAATTCTGTGCCGTGGGAGCCAAATCTCCCTGTGACGACCTCATTCGATCTAGGCATTGCCGACGCCACGGCCATTTGGTTTTACCAGCAATTGCCGCGTGAAAACGTCGTCAGAGTTATTGATTACTATGAAAATACGGGCGAAGGATTACACCACTACATTAAGGAATTACAGGCGAGGCCGTATACATATGATCGGCATCTGTTTCCCCACGACGTTATGGTCCGAGAACTCGGATCGGGAAATAGCCGCTATGAAATTCTTATGAGCTTGGGGGTTCGCCCAACCGTTGTACCTAAACTAGCCGTCATGGACGGTATTGAAGCGATCAGAGCGTTAATCCCCAAGTGTTATTTTGATCGCGGCAATTGTGCCGAGGGCTTAAAGGCACTGAGACATTATCATCGGCAGTTTAATGACCGGACTGGCGACTGGAAAGACAGGCCAAACCACGACTGGTCAAGTCATGCCGTCGATAGTTTTAGATACGGCGCTTTAGGGCTCCGCGATAATGACCATGATTTTAGACAGGTCGCAAGGACCGGGCGGCTATCGAATGGGCAACCCGTAATGACGGCCCCGGATGTCGCATTTGGCTAAGATCATCCCCGCCTGTTACGGCGACTTGGTTTACATAGCCCGTAATATGAGGGCGTTAGATGCTGAAGAAATATTACCGCTAACATGGACGGGAAAGCCGGAAGATTTAGCCCAGCGGATATCTGTATCTGGAGGATTGGCCCATGTTGCGCTCTCTGGGGTGATGCCTGTCGCTACGTGGGGGGCAAACATGACGCGCCCGAATTTCTGGAGTGTGTGGATGTTCACGACAGATCGATGGCCCAAAGTGGCGTTGACGGTGACCCGGCACATAAGGAATGAATTAATACCAGCCCTTGTTGCTGACGGAGCCGTTAGAGCGGATTGCTGGAGCATGGAAGGCCACGACGTTGCCCATCGATGGCTTGAGGCGTTAGGCGCTACCAAAGAGGCGACGGCTGAAGACTACGGCCCGACTAGAAAAAAGTTTCATTGTTATTCATGGACGCGCTCAAGGTTAGAGCGCGATGGAGATTTCGATTATGTGCGTAGGACCATTGGCCCCAAAAATGCCAAAACCGCCCCCAATGCCAGCCCCTGTGGTTGTCGAGCCGCTGCCAACGCGAGACGATCCCGCAGTGAACGAAGCCGCGACGGCCACCCGTCGTCGGAGGCTGTTGTCTAAAGGTCGTAAATCAACGATTTTGACGGGCACTAGCGGTGACACTGCATCTGCCAACGTCGGCAAAACATTGTTAGGTGCTTAAATGTGTGGTGATGCAAGTAGCGCTGGCGGTGGATCGCAAAACACGGGCTATGGGCCTAACTCAAAAGGGACTTTATCGCCTAGTTTTGCGACGAATATGCCGGGTCCATCAGCGGGGGCAGGCAATGAAAACGATAGTTTTACCCATGCTTTCTCTAGAAATCTGCAAAAGAACCCGCTTTTAGCCGCTATGCCCGGCGGCGTAGCAATTAATGCTCTTACGGCTTACGGCAAATCGAATAAACAGTCCGGCGTCCCCGCTAATTATGACGCGCCCAAACAACAAGAAAGCGGCGACAGTGGTTCTTCTCGAAATCCAAAACGCGCCGTTGCTGGCAAAGTAAAAGCCAATTCAAAAGAAACGGCCCCTCTAGCCAAAGATGTAGACGAAAATCTTGGCGGCAATGAGGCCGTCCTTGCTCCAAGCCGGAAAAGATCGAACAGGCAATCAACCATGTTGACAGGTTCAAAAGGCATTAGAGGCGGTGCAAACATTGGCCGCACGTTGTTGGGCGCTTAATATGTGCGTACCCGGTGCTTACGGAAATCAGAAACAATCTGGGGGGACAAAGATGGCGTCTTCATCGCCCGGCGGCAGGCTAGACCAAGCCCAACGCGCCAACGCTTCGACCAGCGGCGGCGGTACAAACGGCTCAACGATACTGTCAGGCACCCCGCGTAACAGCGGCGTAGATGCCTTACGCAAAAACACATTTTTAGGGGTCTAGCTATATGGACAGCAACGAAATTTTCAAACGCTTCGATTCATTAAAAACGGGTCGCGGTACTTGGGAAAGCCATTGGGAAGAAATCGCCGAGCGTGTCTTGCCGAGGTCTGCCGAGTTCACTGGTGAACGGACCCAAGGCGACAAGCGAACCCACAAACTTTATGACGCAACCGCCGCTTTGGCGTTAGAGCGTTTTTCTGCCGCTGTCGAAAGCCTGTTGACCCCACGCGGTGCAACTTGGCATACGCTAAGATCAACCAACCCAGAATTAAACAGAGACGATGAAGTCCGCCTTTGGTTCGACAAAGTCCAACAGACAATGTTCGCACATCGGTATTCGCCAAAGGCCAATTTTGCCGGGCAAACCCATGAAGGCTATATGAGCCTCGGCGCTTTTGGTACGGGCATTACTTTTGTTGATGAAGCCCCGACCCGTGGTGCAATCTACCGGGCGATCCATTTGGCTGACGCTTTTATTGCTGAGAACGAGCATGGTCAAATCGACACGGTCTTTAGACGCTTTGAAGTCTCAGCCCGGCAAGCCTTGCGAATGTTTGAAGACGGCGACCTATCCGACGACTTACGCAAGACGGCAAATGACAAGCCTGATGAGAAAGTCAAACTTCTCCATGTCGTTATGCCCCGCACAGATCGTGATCCAACCCGGCGCAACCGCAAAAATACGCCGTGGTTCTCTGGCTATTATGAAATTAAGACAAAAAATTTGATCGAAGAAGGCGGGTTTGAAACCATGCCTTACATCGTCAGCCGTTATGTGACGGGCCCACGCGAAACATATGGCCGCTCCCCGTGCATGACAATCCTGCCGGACATCAAAATGATCAACGAGATGTCAAAGACGGTTATACGTGCCGCGCAAAAAGTGGTCGATCCACCCCTTTTGGTCGCGGATGAGGGCGTTATGTTCCCCATAAACACGAACCCCGGAGCTGCAACCTTTGCACGAATGGATGGTCGGAACCAACCGCCTATTCAGCCATTACAAACGGGAGCGCGGGTAGACATTGGTTTTGAGATGATGGAGCAACGCCGCAAAGTAATAAATGACGCCTTTTTAGTGACTTTGTTCCAAATCTTGGTTGAAACCCCAACTATGACCGCGACGGAAGTTTTGCAAAGGGCTCAAGAAAAGGGCGCTTTATTAGCTCCGACCATTGGCAGGCAGCAAACCGAGATGTTAGGTCCGCTGATTGAGCGTGAGTTCGACATCCTCGACTCGCAAGGTTTAATCCCGCCCTTGCCACCAGCACTTATTGAAGCTGGCGGCGAATACGAAATTGAATATGTCTCCCCGCTATCTCGCGCCATGAAGGCCGAAGAGGGCGTTGGAATACTTCGGACGTTAGAAATGGTCCAGCCTATCGCGGCTGTCGATCCGGGCGTCATGGATAATTTTAACACTGACGAAATCACGCGCATTTTGGCCGATACCAACGGGGCACCACAACGAATTTTGCGGAGCCAAGACGAAATCGCTGGGATGCGCGACCAAAGAGGTCAGCAAGAGGCCATGCAGGCTGGATTGTCAGCCGCGCCACAAGCGGCAGACGCCGCCCTTAAAGTCGCGCAAATATCTGAAATGGGCCAGCTAGGGCCGTCGCAGGGGTAAATGAGCAAACCACAACAGAACAAAGTTCAAGCTGAAATCATGCAGGCGTATAGAGACGTTTTTCTCCACACGCCACAGGGCGAAATCATTTTTAAAGATATGCTTAAAGTTTCGGGCCTGTATCAGATGTCAGGATTCCGAGAAAGCGCCGAGCTTCAACACATGGAGGGCGGCAGAGACATGGTGCGCCGGATTATTACGATCCTCGCATTAGATGAAAACCAAATAACCAAACTTGCAATAGGAGAAACGATTAATGCCGAATGATCTAGACGGGTCCGTACTCGATGCGGGTAACCCAGAAGACGCCGCCGGGTCAACCCCCGCTTCTTGGAACGAAGGTTATGACGACCTTGTCACTGCAAAGGGCTGGAGCGGCCCAAGTGACGTTTTAGAAAGCTACGTGAATTTAGAAAAGGCCGTTGGTGCCGACAAAGTTGTCTTGCCTACCGCCGACACTGATTTACGCGAGTGGGACGGCTGGGCTAAACTTGGCACTCCTGATGAAGCTTCGGCGTATGAGCTAAACGCTCCCGAAGGTTCTGAGAATTATGATCAAGGCCTATCTGATTGGTTCCGCGAAGTTGCTTACGAAAACAAGATGCCTGCATCGATGGCACAGGCCATGCACGACAAGTTTGTTGAGCGTATGGGCCAAGGCCAAGTCAATCAATCTGAGTCAATAGACCAGCAAAATGAGCAATGGCATAGCGAACTACAAAGCAAGTTTGGCACCGCTTTTGATGAGCGCGTCGCCGCCGCTAACTCGGCAGTGCGAGAATTTGGCGGTGAAGAGTTACGCGATGTATTAAACCAAGCTAACCTTGGAATGAACCCTGTTATCATCAACGCTTTATCCAAAATTGGCGTAGCACTTGGCAAGGGTCCACAGTTTAAAGACAGCGAAAGCGCGGGGCAATTCGGCACGACGCCGGACATGGCTAAAGAACAAATTGCCGAAATCCGGTCTAACCCCGGATTAATGGACGCTTCGCATCCAGAGCATAAAGTCCTCAACCAAAAGTTGACGCGACTCACAGAATTGGCTTACGGGACTGAACTCGCAAGCTAAACCAGATAACCCAAACGGGTCTGGGCAAGACGGCGGGATAGACCGCGCAGGGTCCGAAACCGGGCAACCCTTTAACCATCTTTATTTTTAACCAACGCAAAAGGAGAATTGATTATGTCAATTCAAATTACTACGGCGTTCGTTGAGCAGTATAAAGGTAACGTCGAACACCTTGTTCAGCAAAAGGGCTCCCGCCTACGTGACTGCGTCTCTATTGAGACAGTCACTGGTGAAAACGCTTTTTTTGAACAGATCGGTTCGGTTGCCGCTGTGGAACGCCAATCTCGCCACGAAGACACAGTCAGGATTGACACCCCTCACTCCCGTCGTCGTGTTTCTCTCGCCGATTATGTCTTCGCTGACCTCATTGAAGATGAAGACCGCATTCGGATGTTAATTGATCCGACAGGTGAATATGCAAAAGCTTGCGCCAATGCAATGGGTCGTTCTATGGACGACGTAATTATTGCGGCGGCTGACGGTACTGCTCAAACGGGCAAAACTGGAAGCACAGCAACGGACTATTTGGCGGCAATGACTGTTGACGTTCAAGTTGGAATTAGCCCTGCGGCTGACACTGGCTTAAATGTTGGCAAACTTCGTGCGGCAAAAAAGAACCTTGACGCAAACGAGGCTGACGATAATGACCGAGTTATGGTTATTAACGCTATGCAACTTCAAAACTTGTTAGCAGAAACTGAAATTACTTCATCTGACTTTAATACGGTCAAAGCGTTAGTAGCTGGCGAAGTAAATTCATTTATGGGTTTCCAAATCAAGCGCACAGAGCGCATTGGCGTGGATTCAAATGCTGACGACAAAGTTTTATACTGGCAAAAGTCAGGCATGAAACTAGCTGTAGGAAAAGAGCCTACCGTCAAAATCACCGAGCGTGCAGATAAAAACTACGCGACTCAAGTTTACACATCGATGTCAATTGGTGCTACCCGCATGCAAGAAGAGCTTGTTGGTTACATCGAATGTCATCCAAGTTAAGGAGGACTTGAAATGGCTGTAACTGTACAAAAATCTGTTGAGCTTACCAACGCTGATGCAACACCAATTGTAAAAGCAAATACAACGGAAATGCACGGCGTTATAAGAATTGCTTTTTTTACTCACGCTCAAGCTGGCGTAGGTGACACGGGCAGTTCAATTGGTCTTTGCCGTCTTCCGGCAGGCCGGGTCAGGCTTCTGGCGTCAATGTCAAAGGCATATGTTAATTGGACGACAAGTTCAGCAACATTAGACCTTGGTTGGGACGCTTACACAAACACGGCTGGGGCAACTGTCGCGGCTGACGCAGATGGGTTAGTAGACGGACTGGCTGTAGACACGGTTGGTTTCCAAACATTTGAAGGAGCCATTGCGGCAAACCTTTTAATGGGCGGTGCTTACGTTTTTGACTCACAAGATGGCGTCGTAATTCGTGCGACGGCAACGGACAATGCTCAAGTGGCAGGCGACGATCTTGTCGGCTACTTAGCGTATGTCGTTGATTAAATTGATTGGGGGGCTTCGGTCCCCCTTTCTTTTTTTAAGGAAATAATATGGCAACAACGTTTGTTGAAATTGCAAATCGTGCGATTACGTTTTTAGGTGCGGCTCCAATTACGTCTTTGGAAGATGACACCAAAGAAGGTCGTGCGGTCAAAAGATTGTTTGAGCAAACACGCGACCAGCTTTTGCGAGATCATTCGTGGAACTTTGCAATTAAAAGAATAAGCCTTGCCGCGAACACGACTTCGCCTGTTTTTGAATACGCGAATGCTTTTGATTTCCCCAACAACACTTTACGAATCATTGAAGTAAACACGGCCGAAAAGTATGTCGTCGAAGGCCAGCAAATAGTCACCAATGCTTCAGCGCCTCTTCAAATCGTATACGTTGAACGTGTTACAGACCCAAATCTTTTTGATACAAAATTTATTGAGGCATACAGCCTTCGCCTTGCCGCTGACATTGCTTACGACATAACGGCATCGCAAACCGTCGCCGCAACGGCTGAACAGAAATTTGCGGCAATGTTAAAAGAAGCCCGGTTAATTGACTCACAAGAATCGCTCTCGGCTCTTGAGGAAACGTGGTTAAGTGTGAGAGTATAGATGTCCCGCGTTTCAATAATTAGCACAAACTTTACCGCTGGAGAATTATCACCAGCATTGTTTGGCCGTGTAGATATTGCGAAATACAACAATGGCGCGGAGACACTAGAAAACTTTATGGTAATGCCGCATGGCGGTATTTCTCGGCGACCCGGCACCCGATTTGTCAAAGAAGTCAAATCATCGGCGGCGAAAACACGGCTAATCCCATTTGAATTTTCGACGACACAAGCCTACTGCATTGAACTTGGTAATCTGTACGCTCGTTTTTACAAAGAGCAAGGTGCAATTCTAGAGGCCAACAAGACAATCTCTGGTGCGACCAAAGCTAACCCGTGCGTCATTACCGCGACAAGCCACGGATATTCAAACGGCGATGAAATTTACATAACAAGTGTCGTCGGCATGACCGAGTTAAACGGCAAATATTATAAGATTAAAAACAAGGCAACGAACACGTTTGAGCTAACTGATATTGACGACGATAATATTAACTCTAGCGGCTTTACAACGTATGGTTCGGCGGGGACGGCTGCGCGAGTTTACACGATAGCCACAACGTTTGAGACTGCCGATTTGTTCGACATCCAATTTGCTCAATCGGCAGACGTTCTTTATCTTGCTCACCCAAGCTATGCACCAAAAAAGATTTCACGAACTGCCCACACAACGTGGACAATTGAAGACGTTGTCTATACAGACGGGCCATATCAAGACGAAAATTTGACGACGACGACACTTACTCCAAATGCGACGACAGGATCAGCTAAAACAATAACGGCTTCGGCCATTACAGGCATTAATGGCGGGGCTGGATTCGCGGCAACGGACGTTGGGCGGCTAATCTCCATTGGTCACCAAGCTGCCGCTTGGGAGGCGTCTACGAGCTACGCGGTTGGCGTTGTCAAACGCAACTCCGGCAATGTCTATGAGTGCATAAAAGCTGGGACATCGGCCGGGTCAGGTGGGCCATCTGGCGAAGGCGATGAGATTGTTGACAATAACGTCACATGGAAGTTTTTGCGCGATGGTGGTATTCAGTGGGGGTACGCCACAGTCACTGGCTTTACAAATACCACGGTTGTCGTTGTCACCGTAAATGCCACATTTGGTGGCACATCTGGCGAAACAAAATGGCGCTTGGGTGCATGGTCGGGAACGTCCGGTTATCCCGCCGCCGTCGCCTTTTACGAACAACGGCTATTCTGGGCTGGATCAACCGAGCAACCGCAAACATTGTGGGGATCGAAATCCGGCGACTATGAGAATCATACGCCCGGCACACTAGACGACGACCCCGTCATTTATACTTTGGCGACAGATCAAGTCAACGCAATCCGCTGGTTGTCGCCCGGCAAGGTCATGGCCGTGGGCACTGTCGGCGGTGAGTTCGTCATATCGGGCTCGACAACAAGTGACCCGCTAACACCGACAAACGTCCGCGTCGTCAGAGAAGGCACACGCGGTAGCCACACACACAAACCTATTCGTGTAGACAACACGGTTATCTTTATCCAACGCCAACAAAGAAAATTGCGCGAGTTTACCTACGCATTTGAATCAGACAGTTACCAATCGCCTGACCTAACAATCTTGTCCCCACAGGTTGCCAAAGGCGGCATATCTGAAATTGCATACCAGCAAGAGCCAAATACGACTATTTGGGGTGTAAAGGCTGACGGTCAGCTTGTTGGCCTTACATATTTGAGAGATCAGCAAGTTATAGCTTGGCATCGCCACAAGCTTGGCGGGGTGTCAGGGGCGTGTACTATCACCGTTTCTGATTTCGCAAACATAGCGGTTGGCACGGCTTTAAAATTTACGAAGTCTAACGGGCAAACGGTGACGTTTACTAGCGAGGCGGTGGGCGGCGGAGCTCCAGCCGACACCGATTTTGGCTTCCGGCCAAACGAAAGCAACAATACAACCGCTGACAATATATTTACGCGCATTAATGCTCATGCAGATTTCACAGTGGCGAACCCTGCCGCCGCTGTCGTTACAGTCGAAGAGACTATCCGCAAAGGGGCCGCGCCGCTTACGGTCAAATCAGCCGACACGGCGCGGCTAACTACAACAAACCAAGAGATTTCAATAGTTGAGAGCTTGTCCGTCATACCATCATCTCGCAATGGCGAGGAAGAATTGTGGATGATTGTGCAACGAACCATCGATGGCGTTACCCGGCGATATATCGAATTTCTGGAAGCGACGTTTGACACTGAAGAAAGTTCGACAAAATCAAACGCATTTTTTGTAGATAGTGGGCTTAGTTATAATTCAACAGCAACCGCGACAATATCGGGGCTCGATCATCTTGAGGGCCAGACAGTGAACATTTTAGGGAACGGCAGCGTTTACGCAGGGCAGGCCGTAACATCGGGCGGGATATCAAGTTTAGCCCCTGCGATTTCTGAAGTTCAAATCGGGTTAAAATACGAAAGTATCGTTAAAACGTTGCGCCCAGAAGCTGGGGCTGACGATGGGACGGCTCAAGGCAAGACCAAGCGCGTCTTTGATTTGACGGCGAGGTTTGTCCAAACGCTTGGAGCCAAGGTGTCGGAGGACGGCATTAATTACGATGAAATTCAATTTCGCGCAGGCTCCGGTTCAATGGACGGGTCGCCCCCGCTATTTAGCGGCGACAAACAAATACAGTTTAGAGGCGGTTGGGCTACAGAAGGTCAGGTCTACATTAAGCAAGACCAGCCCCTGCCTATTCACATCACAGCGATCATAACGCGCTTAGTAACAAACGATGGATAATTAAATGTGTGAACCGATTTCAATGTTTGGAGCGGCGACAGGGGCATCAGGGCTTTCGGCGGCGGGGACTGCTGCACTTGCCGGGTCTGGATTAACTGCGTCTTCAGTTGCCGCGTCTAGCCTGCTTGCAACTGTGCCGGGCGCGTATGCTACAACTGCCGCGACATCTGGCTTGTTTGGATCGGCGGGGGTTTTCGGTTTAGGGCAAACGGTTTCCACCTTGGGCGCGGCCAGCGGAATATTTGGTAGTATTTACTCAAGTCAAACACAACAGGCAAATTACGATTATCAAGCCCACATGGCAAATTACAATGCCGCTATTGCTGACAATAATGCGGTGATGGCAGAGCAAGCCGCTGAATTTGAGGCCGACCTTTTCGACGACAGGTTAAAACGATTGATGTCTAAACAAACAACGAAATATGCGAAGTCTGGCGTCGTCATAAATCAAGATACCCCGCTAGATGTTGCCGCTGATACCAGTTCTGAAGGCGCGTTGGAGCGTCTTGCCATTTTGTACCGAGGCCAGAACGAAGCAGATGCCAGCCGAGCGTCGGCAGTCGGTCAACGTTTTGCCTCAGTTAATGCGAAGCAAAATGCGTCGAGAGCAAAATATGGCGGCTATTTAAACACTGCTACGGCAGCGGGTAAGGGCGCGTATAACTTAGGATTATTAACGTAATGGCTGTCATCCCAACTTTCCAAAGGCAACAAGGGCTTCCCCGCTCAACAGGCATGACCGGGCTTCCTGCCGTCAAGATCGATGACCACATTGGCAACGCTTTAGGGAATCATAGTCAAACAGCGACGGCTATTGGGGGCAAGCTAGTAGAGGCCCAAGCCGTTAGCGAAGTGTCTACGGCGACGGTATCAGCGCAACTCAAACTCGCGGGATTAGAAGCAAAGCTTTCAAAACAAGATGGCATCCTTGCAGGTCAAAATTTTGCGGGTGAAGCTCAAACTATTTATGATGAAGCCGCGTCGATTATTGCTACGCCACAAGGCCGCAAGATGTTTGACCGTAGTTGGGCGACACTCTCGACCAAGTCTAAAATTGACGTCCAAACGGCAGGGGCCAAAAGGAAGATTGAAGGCTTAAATGCAGATTTAATAATAAATCTTAATAGCCTTTCAAATGGCTTTGGTGCAAAAGGCAATAAAATTACAACAAGCATGGCATTATCGACGGGCATACAAAGCATTGATAATGCGGTTATGACTGGTGTTATAAAGCCTGCCGCCGGGGCAAAGTTAAAAATTAAATTTCAAGAAGACATGAATTTTAAAGCTGTTCTTGGATGGTTGAACACCCGACCTGTGGGGTCAATGGTTGACGCTTTTAAACAAATGAACACAGGCAATTTTAAAGACCCTGAGACAGCAATGGCGTTTGCGGGTTTGGGCCCAGAAAAAATACGAACTTTGTTAAGTGGGCAAATCACTAATATCAGCCGCTTGAACGCTCTAGAGGCTAAAAAAGAACAAGAACAAGAAGACGCATTAAGAAAAACTCTTAAGCAAGGGATGCTTAATTTTTATGATGTTAAATTAAATAAAGGTCTAAATGATGCACAAATAACAGCTAGACGGGCAAAAATATTAAGTGAGTTAGTTGATAACGCAGAAATGTCGCCGACCACATATAAATTAATGCTTGATGAGAACAATGGCGTAAATGCTAGATTCGACGATCCTAAAAAATCAACAGCGTTTAAAATAAAAATATTTGAAACTCCGCATTTAGTCACTGTTAGTGAGATTGTAGAAAGCGGCCTTTCAAATATAGATGAATTAATAACTCTTTTAAATGCAAAACAAACAGGGCGAATGGGCAGAGCAAAAGAACTAATCAAATCAAGCGGCGCTTTCGTCCCGGCAAATCCGGCTGAAGCACGGTTAAAAGGCGATGCGTTTAGTGCCGCGCAAGCTGATATTTTTTCTAAAATTTTAGAAATGGAAAATGACGCAAGAGACACAGGGACACCATTTGACCCATTTAAAGAAGCTAAAGAACTAATTGCAGAGTTTGTAGGTAGCCCGGAGAATGTTGCGGAGTTACGTGAATCGGCGATAAACTTTTTATCTTCTTTAGGTATTAATCGGCCAGAAGATGTCCTTGTATACAAAAGGAATAACCGGAATCTAACTATTTCTAAAAAAACACATATCGACAAGCAAGCTAGAAGGGCTTTCCCCCAATGAGTCTTGATGACCAATATCTCGCCTACCAAGATGCAATGCTTAACCCCCCGCCTGCACCGCCTATTAATGTTGACGCCGTTGAGCAACAAGTGGGCGGCGATTTAAGTACAGATGGGGCCGCGCCTACCCCCGCGCCTGCGCCTGTAGTCCCGGAATTTAGAAACCGTTTGGATGCTCCAGACCCCTTCGGTGCCTTACCAGTTGACCCTGTCGAAAGCATGGTTGCCACCCCGTCATCTGCATATCCTGATGGACTGCCATCGCTAACTAATCGCACCCCAAGCAAGCGGGAAGATGTGCGGGTTAATACAATTGAATACCTTATGGAAAATCACGGGTTAGATTTGTACAAAGCCCGGAGAATGTCAGAACAGCTTTGGGGGAACCCTGATGGCGAATTTAACAGTACGGCCTTGGGGCTGGGCATAGCAGACTTTCTAGGCGGTGAATTTGTCTTCGGTGTCGATGAAGGCGTTCGTCAAGTAAAGCAGGGGCTCAAAACTGGAAGCGCGGCAGACGTTGCTATCGGCGGTGTTGTTGCCGGGCTGAGTTCTTTAGAGGGCATTCCTTTAGCTGGAGCCGGGGTCAAGGTTGCGCGTAAAGCACTG
>Ga0208814_1000578_pt1 | contig 21239 bp, 20 predicted proteins | sample MalvirAntarct_55_FD_184253 | JGI IMG/M metagenome (GOLD analysis project Ga0208814, IMG submission 184253) | Marine viral communities from the Global Malaspina Expedition - Malaspina viral metaG Antarct_55 (SPAdes) (version 2) | ecosystem: Environmental > Aquatic > Marine > Oceanic | place...
CACTGGCGATGGCAGCGAACACCGGTTCGCCGATCAGCAGCCCCAGGCCGGTCATGGCCGTGATGCGCAACAGGTCCTGTAGCCATGGGCGATGCAGGCAGGCACCGAAGCGTTTGTGCACCATCGATGGCCAGATCAGGAAGGTCAGCATGCGTAATCCGAACCAGGCCAGCGCAGCGCCGTACACGCCATGCGCGAGGGTTGCGTAAATGACCACGGGAATGCTCAACACGGCGCTGACCACGCTGAACCACACATGGAGCCGTAGCTGCCCGTAGGCGTATTGCAGATAGAACTGAAAGGCGGTGACGGCCATGATCGCGCTGCCCACGACGTACCAGGGCAGTATCAGGCGGCTCCATTTCGCGGCCTCTGCATCGCCGGTCCAAGCGAAAACCAAATCGGCAGCGTGAAAGGCAATCACCCCCGCCAAGGGAAACAACAGGCTGCAGACGAATCGGGTCGCGTTCAGGTAAAGCGCCTGCATGTCGGCGATCCGATCCTCGGCGACAAGCATCGTCATGCGCGGCAGCAACGTCTGCACCAGTGGATTGGTCAGCGTCATGATGCCGGTCGACATCAGCGCGATCAGCGAGAAATATCCGAACTCGTTAAGCGGCAGCACGTTCGACAGCAGTACCTTGTCCAGCTGGGTCAGGACGATCCACAGCACCGAAGTCAGCGAAATGCCAGCGGCGAACGGCAGAACCGGCTTGACGACTGCCCAGTTGAAGCCGGTCAGCGCTTTCGGGTTGGGCATCAAGCTATACGCCTTGGCGGCGAAGATAAGGGTTTCGAGCAGCCCGACAGCGGCCTGGAAGACAAAGAAGTCCTGTGGGTTCTGGCTGATATTGGCCACCAGAAACAACCCGCCGAAATAACGCAGCGTGGCGACGATGACATTGGCGCTGTTCAGCCACGCATGTAGCTCGAGCCCTTGCAGGCCGCTCTTATACAGAGTGGCGTAGAGCTTGAGCCCGATCATCAAGCCCATCAGGCTGATGCAGTGGACGATGGTGGTGTTGCTCAATTCCGCTGCCTGCAGCCATTGGTGTGCAATCCATCCGCTGGAGAGATGAATGCTGAGAGCGGTGAGTATTGCCAACGGCAGAAATATGATCTCGAACGAACGCAGCAATTGTCCCGGTTCGTAGCGCTGTGTCGCATTGTCCGGCCGGCCGCGGAAATGGGCGATCTGACGAACCAGTGAAGGGGACAGACCGGCGTCCAGCAGCTGCAGCCAGGCTTGTAGTACCGCGAAGAAGCCGATCAGACCGTAAGCTTCCGCGCCCAGATGTCCGAGGTAGAAGGGCAGGATAAGAATGCCGATGAGCATGGCATACGCTTGCCCCGCATAGCTCAAGCCGGTGTTACGAAGCATCGATAAATTTCGATCGGACATGACGTCAGCCGTTGCGAATGAATCAGTAAATGCGCTTGCACATAGGGGCCGGCAGGTTTGTCCGGTCGTCCACCAGCCAACCGGCGGTGACCTGAGGCCAGATACGTTCGGCCTGCGGCTGGCTGCGATGTGATGATTCTTTCAACAGCGTCTCGATAACCGTGTTCTGGACATGCCGTGGCAGGCCCGGATAGATCGGCAGGCACAGCACCCGACGACTCAGGGCGCGGGACTCGGTTTGTGGGGTTTGCGGCTGCACGTAGCTGAGGGTGTCTAACGAGGGGTAGAAGTAGCGCCTGGGGTTGATGCCCTTGTCCATGAGTGCCGCTCGACACCGCAGCAGCTGACTTTCATCAGTCAGGGCGATGGGGAAATAGCTGTGGTTGCGTTGCGAGTCCGCTTGCTGGCGCTGCAAGTCGAAGTGGTCACTGAGCTGATGTTCGTAGCGGCTAGCGATTTCTTCACGCTGCTCCAGAATCAATGCCATGTCGTCGAGAATGCACAGCCCCATCGCGGCGGCAAACTCATTGAGTTTGGCGTTGATGCCGATGCCGTCGATGATGTCGGTGTCGACGATGCCGAAGTTGCAGAGCAAACGAATCCTGGCGGCCAGCGCATCATCGTTGGTGACGATGGCACCACCTTCGATCGTGTGGAAAAGCTTGGTCGCGTGAAAACTGAGCGTACTGATATCGCCCCAGTTGAATACTGAGTGGTCCTTGTAGCGGACGCTGAATGCGTGGGCGCCGTCGTAGATCACTTTCAGGCGATGCTGCTGCGCGATGTGCGCGATTGTTTCGACGTCGCAGGCATTGCCGAAAACATGGGTGGCGACAATCGCTTGAGTGTCGGCCTCTATCCTCGCTTCGATCGCCCTGGGATCAAGATTCCAGGTCGCTTTGTCGATATCCGCGAATATCGGTCGAATGCCCTCCCACTGCAGTGAACTGGTGGTCGCGACAAAACTGAACGGGGTGGTGATTGCACTGCCGGTGAGGTTCAAAGCCCGATAGGCAATCTGCAACGCCAAGGTGCCGTTGTTGGTCAGAATGATGTTTCTGACACCCAGGTAATCACGCAGCCGCTCCTCCAGCTCCGTAACCAGAGGGCCATGGTTGGTCAGCCAACCGGTGGCATAGATGCTGTCGACGTAGCCCAGAAATTTGGCTTTGTTGCCAAGATATGATCGGGTGACATTGATCATCTCGATATCCCTATCTGTCGTCACGTCTGAACCAGGCGCAATGAATGTTGCGCCTGTGAGGTCACGCCGCAGGTTGCGTACCCAAGGCTGTTGCGCGTCGTGCTCGTCGCTGATTCAGCTTGAGAATCAAGCGGGTCGCGAGGCTGCCTGCATGTGGATCGCCAAAGTGAAAGATGGCCGTTGCGCGGCGATGATCAGGATCACAGGGCTCGTTGGCATGAAGCGTGCGGTAGCCCCAGAACAGATAGAGGTTGCCGGGAACGAGTTGAAGCTTTTGCGGGCGCAGGAAGTTGTGCCGGATGGCTGCGCTAATCAATTTCCGACTCAACGCGTTCTGCAACAACGCTTTTTCGAGGACATTGATCAGCACATTGGATCGTATGCGGCGACCATTGGGGAACAACAGTAAATCACCCCGGTCGACGCCATCCTGAGGAATTTCTATCGGTAGCAGCGCCGTGACCAGGCTAGCGTCGTAGTGAAAGCAATTGGACTCACGGCGACCTGAAGTCCCTTGGACACAGCGCAGGACTTTAAGTATCTCGTTGCTATAAGCAGCTTGCCCCGCGCCCGCCTGATAGACACTTTCCAGCATGTTTCGAAATTCTGGTGAAGCGCCTAGCGCGCCGAGCAGGGAGCTTTCTATTTCGCTGCCACCATGATGCGCGAAATAACTTCCTTTATGCTTTTCGGCTTCTGCTCGGACGCTTTCTTTAAGAGATTTCAGTTGGTCACTTGTTAGAAAGTTGGCAATGCAGGCGCTTCCCTTATTGGACATCTCATAAGTAATTAACTGAAGAGCGGGCGCTTCCAGGTTGCGGAAAGATGTATTCACGATGCACTCCAATTGGATAATACAATCGAGTAGAAGTTTTTAAAGGTTCAAGCCAAGCGATAACTGCTCGTAAACAGCGCTCTCTGTTTACGACTGATGTTTGACATTAAGGGCTTGAGCGAGCATCGAACCGTATTGGCTTTTCGCTCACGAGTTTCGATCAGGCAAAGCTACCGCACCAGCCGACACAGCTGCCTTTGCGTAATTAGAGCGTTGCTCTAGGTTGCAGGCTTGGCACGCTTCAGACAGAGCTACCGCACTCGGCTAGAATTCGAGATAAGCAAACAAATCTTTGTTGGCGAAAGCAGCAGCATTGCTGCTGCTGAAGAAACGCCATCCATGCGCATCAGTACAGATCGGCTTACTAGTTAGTTTGCCGTTCGAAACGAGGCGTCTCTTAGCTGTGTGATGTAGTTAACATTCAGAACCTGACGGCAGTCAAGAACCGAAACAAAAAAATCGTCAGCAATACGGTCACTTAGCTCAATGCCTTGATTGCAAAGGAACTTTTAAAGGGTTTATGGGTTTCCGCGTTGGACGGGTTTAAGCGGGCTCCATCTTCTGAGCTAAGTCGTTTGATCTACGACTAGTTTATCGATGAACAGATAGATGCCTGAAGTTATTTGGCTTATTTCGAAATTAAAAGGTTGGGGCGATTTATATCGTTTGAAATTCTTTCGGGTACAAAGCGGAGACCAAAAAAAAGGCCACTCATTGAGTGGCCTTTCTATTTGGTTGCGGGAGCCGGATTTGAACCGACGACCTTCGGGTTATGAGCCCGACGAGCTACCAGACTGCTCCATCCCGCGTCTGTGGGCGGTATTCTACAGGCTAACGATCCCGTGTCAACCTTGCTGCTCGATAAAGCGTTTTATTTTCAGGTATTTAGGCGGCTAGTCAAGCGTTGGCGCAATGAGTGGAGCGCTTAAGTCCAGGTCTGTGCGCTGACCCAAACGAAAAAGGCCACTCAATTGAGTGGCCTTTCCGTATTTGGTTGCGGGAGCCGGATTTGAACCGACGACCTTCGGGTTATGAGCCCGACGAGCTACCAGACTGCTCCATCCCGCGTCTGTGGGCGGCATTCTACATCTTTCGGCTGATCTGTCACGGTTTTTATTGCAAAACCGAACGATATTTCGTCACGCGCTAAGCGAAACATGAGCGCTGTGCGACTCGCTTGCCCGAGGCCGGTTCTGATCCAGTCGGCTATCTGCGGATGGCTTGTGATGATGACGAGCGACTCGCAGCATGCCCCAAAGCATCGCCAGGGCGGCTGCACTCCAGCCAATTACTATCAGAAGAATTACCAGTGGCGCTGTGATCATCGTTGGATTCCTTTCTAACCAGACATCAAGTGCTCTCTGGATATGGGACCACCGAAACGAAACAGCGGTTCCGCTTGCCTTCTGTCGATAGCGCGGATCAATGGCCGCAGCCCGTTGCCTAATTTCGAGTATCGGCTCTAAACATAAGGAGAAACGTATGCGGAGCTATTTGCTTATCGTGCTTGGGGCCGCGCTTGCGGCAGTGGCTACGGCCCAGGCGTCAGCGAGAGATTCGATGCCTGGTTATACGCTGCTGGCGCAGAATACCGGCTCGGTCGACCGTACCCTCGGAAATGGTTCCATGGGCACCGGCGCGGGTATAGAACGACTACCCGAACAGTCTGGGGAAAAGCGCGACGTTCGTGAGGTCCGCGATCAGCGGCTGGAGCAGGTCTACGAGCAATCCAATCATGGCGACACTGATCCGGATATGGAGCATCGCCCGCGCCGAACGTTGGGGGACCGAGACCAGGATTGATCACCCCATTGTTTGGACGAGGAGGGAGATAGATCACGGTTATGTTTTGACCCGATGATTGCTTGCGTCAGCCGCTTGCGGAGCGTGTGTGTTCTCTCGTTAGGCACACGAGGTTAACCAGCGCCGGCCGATGAACCGCTACCGACAAGCGTGATCGGCTTGCCTGTTGCGCTAATTGCTTATTGCAGCATTAAGCTTGTTCGCAGGCGGAGCAGGCCCAACAAGCTGAAGAGTGCGGTTTGTTTGAGCCGCCGAGCGGCCAGACAGGGTGGTGGTCGTTTGATGGCCTGCCACGATTTCCCACAACCGGCAGACAAAGACTGGCGTTCGCTTTCGGCTCCTCTTCTGGACGGCCCAACAGATAGCCTTGAACCAGGTCGACGCCCATGTCTGACAGGACGTGCAATTCTTCGCCCAGCTCGATGCCCTCAGCAATGACCTGAGCACGTGATGCTCTGGCGATCTTCATGATCGACCCGACGAACTCGCGCTTAACAGCGTCCCGGTGGATACCGTCTATAAAGTAGCGGTCGATCTTGACGTAGTCGGGGCGCAGCTCCGACCACATGCGCAGGCTGGAGTAGCCTGCACCGAGGTCGTCCAGTGCAATGGAAAAGCCCATGTCACGATAGTGATGCAAGGCGGCACGAAGCAGTTCGAAATCGTCGGTGGGCGTTTGCTCCGTAAGTTCGATTACCACACTGTCGGCCGAGATGCCGTACTTGTGCAGGAGCTCCAGTGTGCGGCCCGGCTTGTGCGTGGCATCCAATAATGTTTCCGGCGACACGTTGAGGAACAGTTTGCCCTTTAGCTGCTGCTGGCTATACCGGCGGCAGGCGCTCTCGCGACAAGTCATCTCCAGCTCATTGAGCCGTCCGGCATGTCGAGCGGCGGCGAGCAGATTGATAGGGGAGTGAAGCGAGGTGTTTGAAGGGCCGCGGGTAAGGGCTTCGTAGCCGAGGATGACTCGTTCGGCAAGCGATACGATCGGCTGGAACAGGCTGGTAATGCTGCTGTGAGCAAGGATGGAATCCAGCGTGCTCAACTGCTCGGTGACGGTCATGAGGGTCTCGTGGCGGCCTTAAAATGCGAAGGGCCGCACAATGGCGGCCCTTCGTATTTCACGACACTATGATGTCATTGTGATGACACCGAGATCAGCGCTCGACAGACTGGTTCTTGGCCATCGCCTTATGCAGTCCCAGGTAATCCAGCAGAATTCTGCCGCTTTCCGAGAGGTAGGCATCGTCCTCGGGTTTGATTTTTTTATCCTCAACGTGCGGTGTCGTTTCATCCTCTTTTTCGAGCTTGGCCAGTGGCTCCTCGCCTTTGGCCTCGCGCAAGGTGTTCTCCAGGGCCAGCTGGCGCTTCTCGATGCGCTCCTGCTGAGCCCGTCGTTTTTCCTCGTTGAGGCTGATGGTCGTCTCGTGAGTCAGCTCCTGAGTCAGCGCGAGACGGTCACGCGTGAACACAAAGTCGGGATCCTCATGGGTCCGTCCTTCGTGACGAGCTTTGAGTTCAGCAAGGAACGGCTTGAAGGGATTCATATCCGGGTTGACCGCTGCGCGAATGCTGTCCCAGGGCATCGCTTCCGGCAGTGCGCTCTCGCCAATTTCCTTGGTATCGACTTCGGCTGGGTAGGAGATGTCCGGAATCACGCCCTGATGCTGCGTGCTTTGCCCCGAGACCCGATAGAACTTGGCCAGTGTCAGCTTGAGTTCGCCATGATTGAGTGGCTGGACCGTTTGTACGGTGCCTTTGCCGAAGGTCTGACCACCGACGATAAGCGCCCGGTGGTAGTCCTGCATGGCGCCGGCGAAGATCTCCGAGGCCGATGCGGACAGTCGATTGACCAGCACAGCCAGCGGGCCCTTATAAAACACACCTTGCTGCTCGTCGGCGAGTACATCGACACGGCCATCGCTGTTGCGGACCAGAACCGTAGGACCTTGATCGATGAAAAGGCCGGTCAGTTCGGTGGCTTCCTGCAGGGAGCCACCGCCATTGTTACGCAGGTCGATGACCACGCCATCGACGTTTTCCTCTTCCAGCTCCGTCAGCAGCTTTTTCACGTCGCGGGTCGTGCTCTTGTATTCCTTGTCGCCAGCACGCAGGGCCTTGAAATCAAGGTAGAACGCAGGGATTTCGATGACCCCGAGTTTGTAATCGCGGCCGTCCTGATTGAGCTTGAGCACGGATTTCTTCGCCGCCTGCTCTTCAAGCTTCACCGCTTCACGGGTGATGGCAACGACCTTGCTGCTCTGGTCGTTTGGCGCATTGCTCGCCGGGATGACCTCGAGCCGGACGACCGATCCTTTCGGGCCGCGGATCAGTTTGACGACTTCGTCTAGCCGCCAGCCGATCACATCGACCATCTCCTCATTACTTTGACCGACCCCGACAATCTTGTCGGCAGGCGCGATCTGCTTGCTCTTCTCCGCAGGACCAGCAGGGACCAGACGCACCACTTTGACGTGCTCGTTGTCGCTCTGCAGCACGGCGCCAATCCCTTCAAGGGAGAGGCTCATGTTGATATCGAAGTTCTCCGCGTTGTCGGGAGAGAGGTATTGCGTGTGCGGATCGTAGGACTGCGCAAAGGCATTGATGTAAGTCTGAAACACGTCTTCGCCACGGGTTTGCTCAAGGCGTGCCAGCTGGTTCTTATAGCGCTTGGTGAGCAACTCCTCGATGGCCTTGGGCTCCTTGCCGGCGATCTTCAGTCGCAGCACCTCGTCCTTTACGCGTTTGCGCCAGAGGTCATCCAGTTCCTGTTCGTTCTCCGGGCGCGCTGCATTCTCGCGATCGACCAGCAGCTCCTCGTCCAGAGTGAAGTCAAAGCTGTCGACGCCTTGCTCCAGCAGGCTCAGGGCGTACTCCAGCCTGCTCTGCAGCCGCTCCAGATGTACCTTGTAGATAATGAACCCAGGCTCGAGGTTGCCATTCTTCAAGAAGTCGTCGAACTGGTTGCGCCAGGCTTCGAACTCGGTGACGTCGCCTGCAGTGAAATAGCTGCGCGAAGGGTCGAGCATCTCGATGTAGCTGTCGAAGATCTTCGCCGAGCGAGCGTCGTTGAGCGGGGGCTTGTTGTAGTGATGGCGCTTGAGCAGCTCGACCACGTTCAGGCTGGCTATCACCTGATCACGGTCAGGCTGCAGATAATCCCAGGTGTGCGGGTCGGCAGGCTTGGCCAGAGTGGCGCTTGCCTGAAGACCTACCAGCAAGGCTAGCAAGCCTGCGGTTAATGATCGTTTCATATCGAGAGAGCGACGCGAGGCTGAGTAGTAACGCATATTAGGCCATCAAATCAGGCGCCGAGACGGAATCCGCTCGGCGGGAAGAACACAGCCCGATGGTATCTGGCGGCTGGCACGCCGCGATTCAGGTCGCACCGAGGCGGTAGGGCGATTCTCCTCACCGAGGATGCCGATCAGGCAATCCAAGGTTTTGAATGGGCGTATCGCTGTAGAGCCTAGGTGGAACTTGATCAGCGGCCTGCACTGCCGGAGTCACGGTTTAGCGGGCGCAGGTGTGAACCACTATGGAGGCAGCATGAAGGCATTGCAAGGCATCGAAGGACAGCTGGAGTGGGTGGAGCGCACTGTTGCGAAGTGCGGCAAGGAAGAGGTCAGGATTCAAGTGGCCGCTGCAGGCCTGAACCGTGCCGATTTGCTGCAGCGCGCGGGCACTATCCGCCGCAGCCCGGCGTGACCGATATCTTCGGATGACCGGGCTAAGTTACTGGCTGACATTGCAGAGCAGAATCTGGCCGCCGCTCTTGGCCAACCAGACGCTTTTTCCACGCTTGGGATGCAGTTTCCCGGCGCCGTGGAGGCGCGTTTGCTGCCCTGGCGAGCAACCATATATCGGCGAAGGTTGCGTTGGTTATCGGTGCCAGTCTGGCTGAACAATCCAAGCCAGGCGCGTGCGCCTGGATTTCACGGGTCAGGGCAGCTCGGCGCTCGAATAGAACGCACTGAGTACCTTCACCAGATGTGCCAGATCCTGGCTGCCGGCCAGCTCGCGGATCGAGTGCATGGCAAAGGTCGGCAGGCCGATATCCACGGTGCGTACACCCAGCTGGCTGGCGGTGATAGGACCGATGGTCGAGCCGCAGCCCATGTCGCTGCGGGTTACGAAGCTCTGCACCGAGACTTCATTTTCCAGACACAAGTGGCGGAAGAAGCCGGCAGTTTCGCTGCTTGTGGCGTATCGCTGGTTGCTGTTGACCTTGATTACCGGCCCGGCATTGAGTTTCGGACCATGGTTGCCGTCATGCTTGTCGCTGTAGTTGGGATGCACGGCGTGCGCGTTATCGGCAGAGATCATCAGTGAACGGTTGATGCTGCGCTGGAAGGACTCGCCTTCAGGCAATACGCGGCGCAGGACTTGTTCGAGGAACGGCCCATCGGCACCGCACATCGAGGTGGAGCCGACTTCTTCATGATCAGTGCAGACCAGCACACAGGTTTCCTTGGGGCCGGCGCGCAACAGGGCTTGGAGGCCGGCAAAGCACGACAGCAGGTTATCCAAGCGGGCGCCGGCGATGAAATCGCCATTCAGACCGATCACGGCAGCGCTCTGGGTATCGTAGAAGCTCAGTTCGAAATCCAGTACGACGTCAGCCACCAGACCATGCTCGCGGCTCAGTTGGTCCGCCAGCAGCGCCCGGAAATCCGGGCTGTCTTCACTGGCGACTTGCGCCAGTATCGGCGGCAACTCGTTCTGTGGATTGATCGCCCAGCCCTGGTTGGCATCTCGATTGAGGTGTATGGCAAGGCTGGGAATCACCGCGATAGGCAGCTTGAAATCGATCAACTGGCTCTCGATCCGGCCGTCGCGGCTATAGGTCACGCGTCCAGCCAAGGACAAGTCACGGTCGAACCATGGCGCCAGCAACGCACCGCCATAGACTTCGACGCCTAGCTGCCAGAAGCCCTGCCGCTGCAATTCAGGTTGCGGCTTTACGCGAAGGCAGGGGCTGTCGGTGTGGGCGCCGACCAGGCGGATACCCTGTTCGATGACCGATTGGTTACCCAGCTGGAACGCGATAATCGCGGAGTCGTTACGGGTGACGTAGTAACGGCCGCCCGGTTCGGTGTGCCAGGTCTCGCGTTCTTCCAATGCCTTGTAGCCAGCGGCTTGCAGGGCCTGGGCAAGGCTGGCGGTGGCGTGAAATGGGGTAGGGGAGGCTTTGAGGTAATCAATCAGACCCTGGTTGAGTTCTTCGCGCATGGTTGGCTCCGGACGGCAATGGTTGAAAGTTTATCCCATCGGCCGGTGCCACTGCAGATCGAAGCGTCAGCAGTTCAGTCGCGCCTAGCTATCACCTCAAACAAATGCCAATGCTTGTTGCTGCCCACGGCAGTCTTGCCGTCGTACTCGAACTCGTTGAGTTCCAGCAGTGTCCAGCCAGCCATCTGCCGCATCAACTGCTCGTGGTTGAGGATGCTTAGACCTTTGTCAGCCCAAGCGTCATTCGGGCCAAAAAAATGCCCACTGAATAAGCCTTGTTGCCGCAACGATTGGCAGATGCGCGACCATAGGTCTTGAAACGCATCTGGTTGACAGAATGGCAGAGCGAAGCCAGCGTTGATGAGGTTGACAGTTGGCAATGGCACATTGTCTTCGAACGAGCGGCAAACTGTGGTGAGCGCCCCAGAGCGATATTTGTCGGACTGCTCGCGCAGCGACTCCAACGCACGCGGATCGCGATCAAGGGCGACGACGTCCCAGCCGGCTCTAAGCAGCGCCAAGCTGTCTCGTCCTGCTCCGCAACCCAGGTCCAGTGCTTGACCTGGGGGTTGTGCCCACAAATTGAGCGCTTTGCGCAGAGTTAGGTGCTCTGGGGCGCCCCGGGTCGCCTCGACGAAATCACGCATCAGAACGGCGCCGGACAATCGAATCGCATCCGTTCACCGGTTTGAGGGTGCGTCAGGGTGAGCATACTGGCATGCAGGCAGAGCCGGTCATGTGCAGCAAGGGCTTGCTCATGCGCATACAGGCGGTCGCCTAACAGAGGATGGCCAATCGAGAGCATGTGTACACGCAGCTGATGGGAGCGGCCGGTAATCGGGGTGAGTTCGACCCGGCTGTAATCACCGCAGCGCTCCAGGACTCGCCAATACGTCAGAGCATGCTTGCCCAGTTCATGATCGACCACATGTCGGGGTTTCGTTGGGGGGTCATAGCGCAGCGGTAGATCTATGCTTCCACTGTCCTGCTCGGGTTCGCCCCAGCACAAGGCGGTGTAGGCTTTCTCTGTTTCGCGGTCATGAAACTGTCGGGAGAGTTCGCGATGGCTGTCCGCGTCGCGGGCAAGCACGATCAGGCCTGAGGTTTCCCAATCCAGGCGGTGGACGATCCGCGCCTCTGGATAACCATTTTCCTGAAGGCGGGTAACCAGACAATCCTTGTTGTCTTCGGCGCGACCGGGAACCGACAGCAGCAGAGTAGGCTTGTTGATGACCAGTAACGCGGCGTCTTGGTGAACGATCTGGATGTTGCTCAGTGGCATTTTCGAATTCCGCAAACGACATCGGCGACCGAAGTCGCCGATGAATCTGCCGCTACACAAAGGTGCTGGCGACTACCCGGTCGATCAACGATCCGGCAGGGTGATGTTCAGCTCGAGGATCGAACAGCTGCCCTGATCCTCCAGGGCGACCTGAACCTGATCGCTGTCGATGTTGACGTACTTGCGGATCACCTCGACCAGTTCCTTCTGCAAAGCCGGCAGGTAGTCCGGTTGCGTACGTTGGCCGCGCTCGTGGGCGACGATGATCTGCAGGCGTTCCTTGGCGATGTTGGCTGGTGTTTCCTTCTTCTTGCGTTCACGAAAGAAGTCGAGAAGGTTCATTCGCGGCCTCCAAACAAGCGTTGCAGGAAGCCCTGCTTTTTAACGTCGAGGAAGCGATGGTTCACTTCCTTGCCCAGCAGGCGATCCACGGCGTCGCTATACGCCTGGCCGGCATCGCTTTGATCATCGAGAATCACCGGCACACCCTGGTTGGAAGCCTTCAGTACGGCCTGGGATTCGGGAATGACGCCGAGCAGACGAATCGAAAGGATTTCCTCGACGTCCTCGACACCAAGCATTTCACCTTTGACTACGCGCTCGGGGTTGTAGCGGGTCAACAACAGGTGTTCCTTGATCGGTTCTTCGCCGTTTTCAGCACGGCGGGACTTGCTGGCCAGCAGGCCCAGCATGCGATCCGAGTCGCGAACCGAAGAGACTTCCGGGTTGGTGACGACGATGGCTTCGTCGGCGAAGTACATCGCCAGGTGGGCGCCTTTCTCGATACCAGCCGGGGAGTCGCAGATGACGTATTCAAACGTTTTGGCCAGCTCATCGATGACCTTGCCGACGCCTTCGAGCGTCAGGGCATCCTTATCGCGGGTTTGGCTGGCGGCCAGAACGTAGAGGTTTTCGAGACGCTTGTCCTTGATCAGAGCCTGAGTCAAGGTGGCATCGCCCTGAATGACATTGACGAAGTCATACACCACGCGACGCTCGCAGCCCATGATCAGGTCCAGGTTACGCAGACCGACGTCGAAGTCGACGATGACGGTCTTGTGGCCGCGCAAGGCGAGGCCGGTACCGATGGCGGCGCTGGAAGTGGTTTTACCGACGCCACCCTTGCCGGAAGTGACTACGAGGATCTTGGCCAAGGTGATTCACCCTAAATATGAAGTCGGGACCGTAGCCGAGTCGGCTTACAGTGCGCCCGTTTTGGTGCTTGAAAATTCGCGGCAGTATCCGTTAAAGGCGGGTGATGTTCAACACGTCGCCGGATAGCTTCATTTGCACGGCTTCGGCCCACAAAGGGTCGCGTCTAAGGTCTTCGGCGACCTTGTAATGCCCGGCAATCGAGACCATTTCAGCGGCCAGTTGCTGGCAGAAAATACGTGCGTTGGCGTCGCCCTTGATGCCTGCCAGCGCACGGCCGCGCAACGGGCCGTACACATGGATGTTCCCGTCGGCGAGAAGTTCCGCGCCAGGACTCACCGCAGCAAGCACGATGAGATCGCCGCCCTGAGCATAGACCTGTTGGCCACCGCGGATAGGGGTGGCGATCACCCGTGTTGGTCGGTAGACGGGCTCTGCCGGTTTGGCGGGCTCGGTAGGGGCTTTGCTGGCGATGTCGAGCTTGCGTTCACGAGCGTTCGACGGAGGCAGTACGGGCAGATCCAGGCGGCCGGCGGCTTCGACGATCTGCGGGTCGCCTGCACGCAACGCAAGGGTGCGTAGGCCGTGCTTGCGGCAGAGCGCGATGAGCGCCGGCAGGTCGAGATTGCAATCGGCCGGGAGTTTGTCCAACGCTAACACCAGCGGCGTATTGTTGAAAAAATCCGGGGCTTGTTCGACCTTGATGGCGAGCTGTTGATCCAGACGCTGCAGGTCGTTCTGTGCCAGCTCCAGCACGGTGATGGCGAGCATGCTGCCCTTGAGCTGGAACACGGGGGCTTGGTCGGTGAGATCGGCTTGGCTCATGGTCTGCCTGCTGCGGTAAATGGCGAGGACTTATAGCGGGGCAAACTGTCGCCTGCAAGTCTCGCCAGCGCTGTCGGACGGATGCCGTGTATCGCGACGCCACCGCATTGGCGGGCGATTTATCGCTAGAATGCGCGCTTTTATTGGTTCGGGCTTGCCAATGGATCGTCCTCGTTTCCGTTCATCATTTCTTCACCCACGTTTCTGGTTGCTGTGGCTTGGCTTCGGCCTGCTGTGGCTGGTGGTGCAGTTACCCTATCGGATACTGCTGTTGCTGGGGCGCGGCCTTGGCGCGTTGATGTACCGCGTTGCGCGCTCGAGACGGCAGATCGCCCGACGCAATTTGCAGCTGTGCTTTCCGGAGCTGTGCGAAGCGGAGCGTGAGCGGCTGCTGCGCGAGAATTTTGCCTCGACCGGCATTGCCTTCTTTGAGATGGCCATGAGCTGGTGGTGGCCCAAGTCGCGTTTGCAGCAGCTGGCACAAATCCAGGGGCTCGAACATTTGCAACAAGCACAGGCGCAAGGGCAGGGCGTGATCCTGATGACCTTGCACTTCACCACGCTGGAAATCGGTGGAGCGCTCCTCGGCCAGTGGCACACCATTGATGGTATGTACCGCGAGCACAAGAATCCGGTGTTCGATTATGTGCAGCGGCGTGGCCGGGAGCGGCACAACCAGGACGCGACAGCGATCGAGCGTGAAGATGTGCGTGCCATGCTCAAGGTCCTGCGCGCGGGCCGGGCGATCTGGTATGCACCCGACCAGGATTACGGCCGTAAGCAGAGCATCTTCGTACCCTGGTTTGGAATTCAGGCCGCAACCGTGACCGCTACGACCAAGTTTGCCCGCCTGGGACGGGCAAAGGTGATCCCCTATACGCTGGAGCGCCTGCCCCACGGAAAGGGCTACAGCCTGGTGGTGCATCCGCCGTTGGAAGATTTTCCCGGTGAAAGCGAGGAGGCTGATTGCCGCCGCATCAACGAGTGGATTGAAGACTCGGTCAGGCAGCATCCTGAACAGTATCTGTGGGCCCACCGGCGCTTCAAGACACGACCGGCGGGGGATCCGAGTCTTTACCGCAAGCGCCCGAAGAAACCGGTCAGTCTGTAAAGACGCCGTCGCGGAAGTCGCGCAGCGCCTGCTCGATCTCTTCGCGGCTATTCATTACGAACGGGCCGTACTGCACAATCGGCTCGCCGATCGGGCGGCCTGCAAGAAGCAGAACGCGGGCACCGCTGCTGGTTGAAAGCGCCAACTCGCCCTGATCGGAAAGTCGGGCGAGCTGGTTTTTCACGAGACGTTGCCCGCCTATCAACAACTCGCCATCGAACACATAGAGGATCACTCGCAGCCCGTCGGACAGCTGTGGGCTTAACCCTGTGCCGGCGGGAAGGTGAAGATCGAACAGCTGTGGCTCTGTATCAGGGCGCTGCACAGCACCGGCTTGGCTGACGCCTTCGGCGCAGAGCTGGCCGGCGACTACGACTGCTTCGATACCGTTCGGCAGCGTCATCCGTGGGATTTCGGCAGGTGAGAAATCACGGTAGCTCGGCTCGTCCAGCTTGTTCTTCGCCGGCAGGTTGAGCCACAGCTGAAAGCCGCGCATCACCCCGTGTTCCTGCTGAGGCATCTCGCTATGGATGACGCCGCGTGCGGCGGTCATCCATTGCACGCCGCCGCTTTCCAGCAGACCGACATTGCCGAGGTGATCTTCGTGACGCATGCGGCCTTCGAGCATATAAGTGATGGTCTCGAAGCCGCGGTGTGGGTGCGCCGGAAAGCCGGCGATGTATTCGTCCGGGTTATCCGAGCCGAACTCGTCAAGCATCAGGAAGGGATCGAATCGCTCCGGCTCGGCGCCGCCAAACAGCCGTGTCAGGCTGACGCCTGCACCATCGGAGGTGGCACGGCCGGTGCTGATGGAAAGGATTTCGCGCGTGGTCATAGCTTCGCTCCTGGAACAGATGAGCTAAGACTACGACCAGCAACTCGATCCGTTCATGCGAAATTTGAACCCTTCGTATCGGTCAGATCGATCATTCTTCGATCTGCAGCTCCCTCGCCCGGGTATAGACGTAGCGGACCTTCTCGTATTCGAACGGCGAGTTGAGCTGTCCGTAACGCAGCGGCGTCGTGTAGCGGATGTCGATCAATCGAAGCGCAGTTAGCCCGAACTCACCGCCGCTGGCTTCGGCATAGCTGAAGTAGTCGACCTGCCGTTCGACGCCAAAATCCACTGCCTGGCCTGCAGTGTCCCGCAGGTTGGACGGGCCGAGTGCGGGCAGGATCAGGTACGGGCCGTGGGGAACGCCATAGAAGCCAAGGGTCTGGCCAAAATCCTCGTTGTAACGGGGCAAGCCCATGCGCGTAGCAGGGTCCCAGACGCCTCCGACGCCAAGGATCGTGTTGAACAGCAGGCGCGCCGTGGTGGTCATGGCGCGTTCGCCCTTGAGCTGAGCGATGCTGTTGAAGAGCGTCGGGATTTCCCCGAGGTTATCGAAGAAGTTGCTGACGCCGGTCCGCACGATCTTGGGCGTAACGTAACGGTAGCCGCGAACCGCAGGCAGCATCACGAACTGATCCAGGCGGTAGTTGAAGTAATACATGCGCCGGTTCAGCGATTCCCAGGGGTCATAGATGTTCAGCGCGTCGAAGGTGGCGCGCTCGAATTCGCGTTGGTCGAGGCCAGGGTTGAACTCAAGGTAACGCAACGGATGGGTGAATCCATCTTCATCGATAGTTCCCGTCTGGGCATGGGCCACGCTACTGATCAGCAGCATGACAGCAAGCAGAGAGCGTTTAGCCACGGAAAAACTCCAACATATCGTGGGCATTGACCCGGTAAGTGAGGTTGCCGCAGTGGCCACCGCGAGGGTAAAGCGTCATGCGCTCGCCGAAGGTGCGGCGAAGAAACCCCAGGTCTCCAGCGCCGAGAATGATGTCGTCGGCGTTATGCATTACACCGATCTTCGGGCTGTTGCGCATGTAATCCTCAAGCGCGTACAGGCTCACCTGTTCTACCAGCTGCGCCATGCTGCCGCCGTCCTGCTGCGCGCGCCACATGGGGATCAGCTGCTCGGTGATATAGCAATCGAAGTCACAGAGCAGCGCGCGTCGAAAGAACGGCTCGAGGCTGGTGCCTTCATCGATTGGGTATTTCGGCGGCACGATCAGGCCGCGGCGGTTGATCAGATCCGAGGTGAATGTAATATCGGCCGCCGAGAAGCGGAATACCGAGCCGATCAACATGGCCATTTGTTCATCGGTCAGCCGCAGCGCGGACTGCTGGAAGTCGAACAGCATCGCCTCGTCCAGATTGATCGTGCCTTGCTGCCGGTAGTAGCGCGTGAGCTTTTCCAGGATGACTTCATAGAAGGTTGTGGTGCTGTCGATGGCATCGACCTGCGTCTGCACCAACTTGTCGAGGTTACTGATCGAGGTGTAGAGGTTCACCGGCGGGTTGATCATCAGCACGCGCTTGAAGTTGAAACTTTGTCGCGTCTCGTCAAGCTTGCTGACGAACGCAGCATTAAGCGCGCCGAGGCTATAACCGACCAGGTTGAAGTCAGTGACGGGCAGTTCATGTTGCTGCGCGCGAACGGCCTGCATCACGCGGTAGAGGTCCTTTGCATCGCCTGGACTGTAGCCTGGCGTGGCGTAGCGCGAGGCAGCGGCGATAAAGTCGAAACTGGTGGGGGAGGACAGTTGCACCACATGATAGCCCGCTCCGTAGAACAGTCGCTTGAGCGACTCGGTCTTGCCGGCCGAGTAGCTGGCACCGGTGCCTGAGATGATGAACATCAGCGGCGCTGGTCCGGGTTGTTTTGCCAGCCGGTAGGTCAGCCGTTTCACCGCCCAGAAATTGTCGGGCAGGGTGAACTCCCGTTCGGGGCGCAACCGCAGGCTGTAATCGGCCTGATCGATCTCGTCGTCCTCAGGCAGATCAGCACGAAAGGGCGCCGGTGTAGTCGCTATCGTCGCCTCGAACGGGTTACTCAGGGGATAGCCATACTGCTCGACGCTGATGTCTGCCGCGTGGGCAGGCGTAACGACCAGTGCAAGCAGTGCGCTCAGGCACAGCAGCAATCGCATATGAGGTGATCTCCGGTGACTACGGTGGGGGGTGGCAGATTTAATCTTTGTGTTCGCGTGTCGGCGGCGGGGCCGGAATCCGTTCGGCGAAATGGCGTCGGCTGGTACAGCGGGTGGCGTCTCGGCAGCGGTTGATTCGATCGCAACGACCACACATCTTCACACGCAGATCATGCCTGGAATCGCCTGCACCCTATCGTTTCGCTAAGCATGGACCACAATTAAGCCGTCAGGTTGCGTAGCTTAGGCCCGGTGATAGCGAAAAGCCGGTCGCCGACAGATTGGCTGGGAAATGTGACCGATCAGTCAGGGCGGGCGTAGGCGCTGAACAAAGCGTTTTAAATAAGCTGCCCATTAATTCTTGACGGGCGTAAGCGCTTCCGGGACTGCGGTCGAGTCGCTTACGCCTGGTGATGCAACCAGGCGTGAGCAGGGATGTTCTCCTCCGAAACCTGACGCTTGTCTAGGCGCTGCCAAACTTTCTCGTGAAAGTAGAAACCTACTGAGTTGCACAGGGGCTCGATCGCCGCAACCAGCCCGCCCGCTGCAGCGCTGCCGGTCAAGGCATAGGTCACCGAGAATGCGATGCAGAAATGCATCAGGGTAAAGGTAACGGTCTTGATCATGGTTATCTCTCCAAAGAGATCGAGAACTGTTCTCGGTTGCGATGGAGTGTGCAGATGCCGCCAGAGCGTTGGAAATGGTCACGCTTGATGAATGACATAGCCCATCGCTATCGGTGCCCGCTGCGTTAGGTGAAAGTAGTCATCAATGCGTCTGGCACGGGCCTTCCACCAAATAAAAACAAGACTATGGTCGAGTGGTTTTCAAACGGGCCGGCCCTAAAGTAGCCGCCCTGCCTTCATGTGTGGGCAGAGGACCGTGTGGAGACCCCCAATGAACAACGAGACCGTAATTCAGCAGATCAATGCTGACCCACGATTTCAGGACCTGGTTGCCAAGCGTGGTCGTTTCGCTTGGATGCTGGCGACCATCATGCTCACCGCTTACTTCGCTTTCATTCTGGTCATCGCCTTTGACCCTGCGGTGTTGGGAACCCCTCTAAGTGCAGGCTCTGTCACCACTTGGGGGATCCCGGCGGGTCTGGGCTTGATCTTTCTGTCGTTCGTGCTGACCGGCGTCTACGTGCAGCGCGCTAACGGCGAGTTCGATCGCATTACCCAGGACATTCTCAACGAGGCTCAGAAATAATGCTCGCTCGTCTGCTGACCGCAGCTGCTCTGATGGCAGTTGCTCCGGCACTGTTTGCTGACGCCCTGACCGGCGATGTGCAGAAACAGGCCACCAACTGGACCGCCATTTCCATGTTCATCGTGTTCATCGTGTTCACGATGGGTATCACCAAATGGGCGGCCAAACGCAATACCTCCACTTCTGATTACTACACGGCCGGTGGCAGTATCACTGGTTTCCAGAACGGATTGGCAATTGCTGGCGACTTCATGTCGGCGGCGTCATTTCTCGGCATTTCAGCGCTGGTTTTCACCAGCGGCTACGACGGCCTGATCTATTCGATCGGCTTTTTGGTGGGCTGGCCGATCATCCTCTTCCTGATGGCAGAGCGCTTGCGCAACCTGGGCAAATTCACCTTCTCCGACGTAGCCTCCTACCGCCTGGGACAGACGCAGATCCGTATCCTTTCTGCCTGCGGTTCGCTGATCGTGGTGGCCTTCTATCTGATCGCGCAAATGGTCGGTGCGGGCAAGCTGATTCAACTGCTGTTCGGCCTCGACTATCTGGTTGCAGTGGTCATGGTCGGTGTGCTGATGGTCATGTACGTGATGTTTGGCGGCATGCTGGCAACCACCTGGGTGCAGATCATCAAGGCTGTGCTCCTTCTGTCCGGCGCAACCTTCATGGCCGTCATGGTCATGTATAACGTCGGCTTCGATTTCAGCCGTCTGTTCTCCGAGGCTGTAGCGCTGCACCCGAGTCATCAGGCGATCATGAGCCCGGGCGGCCTGGTTTCCGACCCGATCTCGGCTATCTCGCTGGGCCTCGCATTGATGTTTGGTACTGCCGGCCTGCCGCACATCCTGATGCGCTTCTTCACCGTTGCCGATGCCAAGGAAGCGCGTAAGAGCGTGTTCTACGCAACAGGCTTCATTGGCTACTTCTATATCCTGACCTTCATCATCGGTTTCGGCGCGATCCTGCTGGTCAGCACCAACCCAAGCTTCAAAGACGCCACGGGCGCCATCGTTGGCGGCACCAATATGGTCGCCATTCACCTGGCATCGGCGGTCGGCGGCAACCTGTTCTTGGGCTTCATCTCTGCGGTGGCCTTCGCCACCATCCTTGCGGTGGTCTCGGGCCTGGCGCTGGCCGGTGCTTCCGCGGTCGCTCATGACCTCTATGCCTGCGTGATCATGAAGGGCAAAGCCAAGGAAGAGGACGAGATGAAGGTGACCAAGCGCACCACGCTGGCATTGGGCGTACTGGCCATCCTGCTTGGCGTCGCTTTCGAGAATCAGAACATCGCCTTCATGGTGGGACTGGCGTTCTCGGTTGCCGCCAGCTGTAACTTCCCGATCCTGTTCCTTTCGATGTACTGGAAGGACCTGACCACTCGTGGTGCTCTGATCGGTGGTGCGATGGGTCTGGGTACGGCGTTGCTGCTGACCATCCTGAGCCCGACGGTCTGGGTCGACGTGCTGCATTTCGAACAGGCCATCTTCCCGTACAAGTATCCGGCCCTGTTCGCCATGATCGCGTCCTTCGCCGGCCTGTGGTTCTTCTCTGTCACCGACAAATCCAAGACGGCTGCCGAAGAGCGCGCGCGCTTCTTCCCGCAGTTCATCCGCTCGCAGACCGGTCTGGGTTCGACTGGTGCGGTCGCCCACTGATCCTGGGTTTTGTGATAGAAAAGGCAGCCTTCGGGCTGCCTTTTTTGTTCTGCGACCAGCCCTCTCTGCGGGGCCAATCGGGAGCGGAGCATGCCAGTCATTCAGCATTTCGATAGAGGCCGGAGCCTGCTGCAGCTTTCGCTAGACTCGTGGCAACCCAACGAACAAAAGGTTACAACCGATGCAAAATCGCATGATGGTCACGGGGGCCGGTTCCGGCCTGGGTCGCGAGATAGCGTTGCGCTGGGCGCGCGAGGGTTGGCAGCTGGCATTGTCGGATGTCAACGAGGCCGGCCTGGCCGAAACCCTGAAGATGGTCCGTGATGCAGGCGGCGACGGTTTTACTCAACGCTGTGACGTGCGCGACTACAGCCAGCTGACAGCCCTGGCGCAGGCATGCGAAAGCAAGCTTGGCGGGATCGATGTGGTGGTCAACAACGCGGGTGTTGCCTCGGGTGGTTTCTTCGACGAGCTGTCACTGGAGGACTGGGACTGGCAGATCGCGATCAATCTCATGGGTGTGGTCAAGGGCTGCAAGGCCTTC
>Ga0208814_1000579_pt1 | contig 21229 bp, 11 predicted proteins | sample MalvirAntarct_55_FD_184253 | JGI IMG/M metagenome (GOLD analysis project Ga0208814, IMG submission 184253) | Marine viral communities from the Global Malaspina Expedition - Malaspina viral metaG Antarct_55 (SPAdes) (version 2) | ecosystem: Environmental > Aquatic > Marine > Oceanic | place...
TCCTATGGAATGGAACTACGAAGGATACATTGATTCTTTTGGATTACCTGTATTCGAAACACCAGAAACTGAAACTCTTGGACCAAATGGAGATATAATAGATTTAGGTGTAATAGATTATTGGCAGAATGAAGTTGATGGCTTAAAAGGAGATCAAGATGCTTTAAACGAATTTTATAGACAATTTCCAAGAACTGAAGAGCATGCATTTAGAGACGAAGCAAAACAATCGCTATTTAATCTAACTAAGATATATGAGCAAATAGATTTTAACGGTGACTTAAGACATAGCTCTCTAGTCACTAAAGGCAGCTTTCAGTGGAGAGATGGTATAAAAGATACCAGTGTCATATTTGTTCCAAATAACAACGGTAGATTCTTAGTTACTTGGGTTCCACCTGAAAACTTACAAAATCGTGTAATAGTAAAGAGTGGGGTTAAGTATCCTGGTAACGATGGCTTAGGTGCCTTTGGCTGTGATAGCTACGATATATCAGGTACTGTTGACAACAGAGGATCTAATGGAGCTCTTCATGGTTTAACTAGTTTTAGTATGCTTGATGTTCCACCTAATCATTTTTTCTTAGAATACATTGCAAGACCTCAGACGGCTGAGATATTTTTTGAAGACGTACTTATGGCCTGTGTATTTTACGGAATGCCTATACTGTGTGAAAACAATAAACCTAGATTATTATACCACTTTAAACGTAGAGGTTATAGAGGTTTTTCTATGAATAGGCCAGATAAAATCTACAACAAATTGTCGATAACAGAAAAAGAAATTGGTGGTATACCAAACTCAAGTGAAGACATAAAACAAGCACATGCCGCTGCTATAGAGACGTATATAGAAAACTTTATAGGTCTACAAGACAAAGGCTATGGTGATATGTATTTTCAAAAAACACTAAACGACTGGAGTAGATTTAACATAAACAACAGGACAAAGCACGATGCATCTATAAGTTCTGGATTAGCTCTTATGGCGTGCAATAAAAATAGATATAGACCTATACCAAAAAGAGAAATTATATCTTACAATTTAGGTATGAAAAAATATGATAACACCGGTATTGCTTCTAAAATTATAAAGTAAATGAATATAAATTATAATGCTAACAGTGCGTTTCCCAATCAGGTAGTGCCTTTGGAGGAAAAACTAAGTTCTAAGTATGGTTCGCAAGTTGCTGATGCCATACAGTCAGAATGGTTTGCACAGGGTAGAACTAATGGAAATAGATATTTAACCTCTTTTAACAACTATCATGAGCGCAGACTTTATGCTAGAGGAGAACAATCAACACAAAAATACAAAGATGAATTATCTATTAATGGTGATTTGTCTTATCTTAATTTAGATTGGAAACCAGTTCCTATACTATCTAAATTTGTGGATATACTAACCAACGGTATATCTAACAAAGATTATGACATAAAAGCTTATGCTAACGATCCAGTGTCTATAAAAAAAAGAACAGACTACGCATCTGGTCTAGCTATGGACATGTTTGGCCAGGGCATAATACAAGAGGTAAAGAAAAATACAGGTCAAGATATATCTAAAACAAATATACCACCTATAGATCTTCCTAAGACAATGGAGGAAATGGAATTGCACTTGCAGTTATCCTATAAACAAGCTATTGAAATAGCTGAAGAAGAAGCTATAACACAGACTTTAGATAAAAATAAATATGAGTTGTTAAAGCGTAGACTAAACTACGATCTAGTAACACTTGGTATTGCGGCGGCTAAAACAAATTTTAACATATCAGAAGGCATAACTTTAGATTATGTAGATCCTGCTTATATGATACACTCGTATACGGAAGATCCAAACTTTGAAGATATATATTATGTAGGTGAAGTTAAGGCTGTTACTATAGCAGAAATAAAACAACAGTTTCCTCATATATCAGACGAAGCGTTGTCTAAAATACAGAAATCATATAGCAACCAAAACTATATATACGGATGGGGAGCTTATGACGAAAACACTGTTCAAGTGTTATACTTTGAGTACAAGACCTATATGGATCAAGTGTTTAAGTTAAAGCAAACAGATCAAGGTTTAGAAAAAATACTAGTAAAGACAGACGAATTTAATCCTCCACCAAGTGACAAATTTGACAGGGTTTCAAGAAGTATAGAGGTTTTATTTGAAGGTGTTAAAGTTCTAGGAACTGACATGATGCTAGATTGGAGAATGGCTGAGAATATGACTAGGCCCATGGCGGATACCACTAAGGTAGAAATGAATTACGCTATCTGTGCTCCTAGAATATACAAAGGTAGAATAGAGTCGATAGTGAGTAAGACTATGGGTTTTGCTGATATGATTCAGTTGACTCATTTAAAATTGCAACAAGTAATATCAAGAATGGTACCAGACGGTGTGTTCTTAGATATGGATGGTTTAGCGGAAGTTGATCTTGGTAATGGTACCAACTATAATCCAGCTGAGGCATTAAACATGTATTTTCAAACCGGTTCTGTTGTTGGTAGATCGCTTACTCAAGACGGAGCTATGAATGCTGGTAAAGTACCGGTTCAAGAATTATCATCATCGTCAGGACAAGGAAAGATAGGTGCTTTAGTAAGTACGTATAACTTTTATGTTCAAATGATTAGAGACGTTACAGGTCTTAATGAGGCTAGAGATGGTAGTTTACCAGATAGAGATACATTAGTTGGGCTACAAAAAATAGCTGCACAACAATCAAATATAGCTACCAAACACATTAACGACGCAAGTTTGTATTTAACACTAAGGCTGTGTGAGAACATTTCTAAAAAGCTAGCTGATGTAGTTAGATTTCCTTTAACAGCTGAAGCTTTAAAAAATTCTATATCAACGTTTAATGTTCAAACATTATCCGAAATATCTAACTTAAACCTTCACGATTTTGGTATATTCTTAGATCTTGAACCTGACGAAGAGGAAAAATCACAGCTTGAACAGAATATACAAGTTGCACTGCAAACCGGTGGCATTGATTTAGAAGACGCTATTGACCTTAGGCAGATACGTAATTTAAAACTAGCTAATCAAATGCTTAAGCAAAAACGTAGAATAAAGCAAGAGAGAGATCAAAAAGCATCTCAGGCTAATATGCAGGCTCAAGCTCAAGCAAACGGTCAACTAGCAGAACAGACAGCTATGGCAGAGACTCAAAAGCAGCAAATACTAACTGATCAAAAAATGCAGTTAGAGCAAGCTAAGTCTCAGTTTGAAATACAGCGAATGCAAGCCGAAGCAAGTATAAAAAGAGAGCTTATGGCTGAAGAGTTTAATTACAATGTACAACTGGCTAAAGAAAGATTCAATGGAGAGAAAGGCAAAGAAGGAGATATTGAAGACAGGAAAGACAAAAGAGCTAGAATAATAGGAACACAGCAATCACAAATGATACAGCAGAGACAAAACGATGGAACGCCTATTGATTTTGAATCTACTAACGATAGTTTAGGTGACTTTGGCTTAGAAGCCTTTGGTCCTAAATAATTTTTAATTTTATAATATTATATTATGTCAGAAGTAAATCAGGCCGTAGAGGTCAAGCAAGAAGGTGAGTTTTCTTTAAAAGGTAAGAAAAAAATACCAAAGAAATTTTCCGATACATCGAACAACGAACCAATTAAAGTTGATTTAACAAAACCTGAAGCACAAGGAGAAGTTGTGTCAGATGTTATAAAGGTTGATTTAACAGAAAAAAAAGAAACAGACGCCATTCAAGAGTCAAGCACAGAGAGCCTGGATGCACATGAACCATCCACAGATGGCAAAGAAGTGGGAGAGACACACGCCAAACCCCAAGACATTGCCCAAGAAGTTACAATTCAAGAAATAACTGAAGAAGAGGTAGAAGAAAAAACAACAGAACTTTACGAAGAAGCAGAGCAAGCTGTTAAAAACCAAGTTACACAAGGTGAAGTATTACCTGAAAACATACAATCACTTGTAGACTTTATGTCTAATACAGGTGGAACAATAGAGGATTACGTAAGACTAAATCACGATTACTCTAATGTAAATGAAAAAGTATTACTCAACGAGTATTACAAACAAACTAAACCTCATCTTGAAAAAGAAGAAGTTGATTTCCTTATGGAAGACAATTTTGATTACGATGAGGAGCTTGATGAGCCAAGGGATATTAGAAAAAAGAAATTGGCTTTCAAGGAAGAAGTTGCTAAAGCCCGTAAGGAGCTTGATGCTATGAAGGATAAATACTACCAGGAAATCAAGTTGAGACCTGGTGCTACCCAAGATCAGCAGAAAGCTACGGACTTTTTCAATAGATACAAGCAGCAAGAAGAGAGTGCAAAAACTCTTCAGCAGGATTTTAAAGTACAAACTGAACAAATTTTTAATGATGATTTCAAAGGTTTTGATTTCAGTTTAGGAGAAAAGAAGTTTAGATACAAACTACAAAATCCTTCTGATGTAGGTAAATCACAGCTTAATATAAACAGTTTTGTTTCAAAATTTGTAGACAAAAGTGGAGCCGTGAACGATCCTTCTGGTTATCACAAAGCTATGTATGCTGCTATGAACTCGGATAAAATCGCTAATCATTTTTACGAACAAGGAAAGGCTGATGGTATTAAAAATATCGTTGACTCATCTAAAAACTTAAGTAATGACAAGCCTAGGCAAGTTGCCGATGGAAATGTCTTTATAAACGGTTTAAAAGTAAAATCAATAAGTGGATTAGATTCGTCTAAACTAAAAATTAAAAAACGAAACTTTAACTAATTAAACTTTTAAATTATGGCATTAACACCACAATTTGGTTCGATAGTACCATCGCAGCTGCAACAGCCGCTCGCGAATAACTATCTAACATTTGACGGCGCAGCAGGTGGAAACTTCGCGCAACAATACTTACCTGAACTTTACGAAGCAGAAGTAGAGCGTTACGGAAATCGTACGTTATCTGGATTCTTACGTATGGTTGGGGCTGAACTACCAATGACATCTGATCAAGTAATTTGGTCTGAGCAAAATAGACTACACGTAGCGTATGACAATTGTACGTTTAATAGCGGTGCAGGTACTATTACTATTCCAGTTGCGGCAAACGTCGTTAACGTTGTATCTCCACAGCAAACCATTGTAGTGATGGATGACTTTGGTGGAGAATCAAAGTGTTTAGTAACGGGATCACAAACTGCAACAGGTGTATTAACTGTAGCGCCTTATGGTTCTGCTACATTGGCTACTGAAGGATTAGTTGGCACTGTAAAGATATTTGTTTACGGTTCTGAATATCCAAAAGGAACAAACACTACAGTTGCTGGAACTGGAGCACTAGCGGTAGCGGGTAACGATTATCCTATTCAAACAATAACTCCTGCATTCACTCAGTTTTCTAACAAGCCAATTATCATTAGAACTCAATATTCAATCAATGGTTCTGACACAGCTCAGATCGGTTGGGTAGAAGTTGCTACTGAAGATGGAACAAATGGATACCTATGGTACCTAAAAGCAGAGTCTGAAACAAGACTACGTTTCGAGGATTACCTAGAAATGTCTGTTGTAGAAGGTGAGCAGGTTGCTGCTACATCTACAATTACAGGTGTTACTGGTACAGAAGGTTTGTTTGCGGCTGTTGAAGACAGAGGTAATGTGCAAGTTGGATTCTCTGCTGGAACTGGTATTAATGACTTTGATGATATTCTTAGAAACTTAGATACTCAGGGAGCAATTGAGGAAAACATGTTATTCTTAAACAGAAACACTAATCTTGATTTTGATGATATGCTAGCTGCTATCTCATCTGGAGCTAATGGTGGAACTGCTTTTGGATTATTTGAAAACTCTGAAGAGATGGCATTGAACCTAGGCTTTTCTGGTTTCCGTAGAGGATCTTACGATTTCTACAAAACTGACTGGAAATACCTGAACGATGCTTCTACTCGTGGAGCTATGACTGGACCTGCTTCTATTGAAGGTATGTTAGTTCCTGCTGGAACTTCTACTGTTTACGATCAGATCCTAGGAACAAATATCAGACGACCATTCTTACACGTTCGTTACCGTGCTTCACAAGCCGATGACAGACGCATGAAGTCTTGGTTAACTGGTTCTGTTGGTGGAGCTTTTACTAGCGACCTAGATGCTATGACTGTAAACTTCTTATCTGAAAGATGTTTAGTTGTACAAGCTGCGAATAACTTCGTGTTATTTAAAGGAGTGTAATTACTCAATAATAATTATCCCTGTCTTCGGGCAGGGTTTTTATTTTTTTTTTATAAATTATTTAATTATATTATATTATGGCTAAAAAAGCTGAAGCAAAAAAAGTTGAGGTTGCACCTCAAAAAGAAGTAGTAACAAAAGTTGCTGCTCCAGTAATACCCACAAAACCAAAGTGGGAAATAAAACCTAGAACTTACATTGTTAAAGGTAACAAACAACCATTAACATTAACAATTCCAGGTAAACATACTAGAAAAAGTCCTTTGTTGTATTTTGATAAAGATCAAGTAAAGCAAAGAGAATTAAGATATGCAACTAACATGAACAGTCCTTTTACAGATGAGCAAAAAGGTGAAGCTACGTTAGGGCATATTACTTTTAGAGACGGTGTATTAAGTGTTCCAGAAGAAAATCAAATTCTTCAAAGACTACTTAGTTTATATCACCCACTAAAAGATAAGAAATATTATGAGTTTGATTCTGTTGAAGAAGCAGAAGATGATTTAGATATTATAGAAATGGAAGTACATGCACTTAACACTGCGATGGACATGGACATTGATCAAGCCGAAGCTATACTTAGGGTTGAAAAAGGAAGTGCTGTTTCTACTATGAAGTCTAAAGAACTTAAAAGAGATTTGTTATTATTTGCTAAAAGAAAACCAGGTTTATTTTTAAACCTAGCTAATGACGAAAACGTTCAGCTAAGAAATTTTGGTATAAAAGCTATTGAAGCTTCAATAATTAACTTATCACAGGATCAAAGAACTTTTCACTGGAGTTCAAACGACAGAAAACTATTTACTGTACCGTTTGACGAGAACCCATATTCAGCTTTAGCTGCGTGGTTTAAAACAGATGAAGGTGTAGAAGTTTATAGATCTATAGAAAAAAGAGTATAAACAAGTGATACTAATATATTAGGGTATCATATTAATGGTACCCTGGTGTATTATAATTTAAAAAAGTATGGCTGTAAACGTAAACACTGTATATCAAACAGTACTGTCTATAATAAATAAAGAGCAAAGAGGTTATTTAACCCCTGCTGAATTCAATGAGGTAGGCACTCAAGTTCAATTAGATATATTTGAAAAATACTTTGAAGACCTAAATCAGCAATTAAGAGTACCACAAGCGGATGTTGACTACGCTGACAGGATTATGAATCTTGACGAAAAGTTAGCTATATTTAAAACATTTGGATCAGCTGTATATGACAATACAAGTAATCCAGGGTTATCGTACTTTACTTTACCAACCGTAGATAAATACGGAGCTACCGTAGACTTCTACAGGCTAGGTACTGCAATATACAAAGACGATAGAGGTAATCAAATAGAACTACAAAGATTATCTAGAACAGATTTCTATAATATAGAAAGATCTCCTTTAACAAAATCAACAAAAAGTTTTCCTACGTATTTATACGAGAATAGAGGTAACATAAACAACGCGGGTACAACTATAAATAGTCATTTGCAAAACGTGATATACGTAAACCCAACTAGTATAACAAGTAATATAGAAGTTGATTATGTGAGGAAGCCTATTCCACCTATATGGGGTTTTACTACAGCTGGTAGAGGTCAATACTTATTTAACGGAAATTACTTTGACCCTAGTTTAGGTACAGGTTCTAGAGACTTTGAATTACATGAATCAGAGCAGGTTAATATTATATTAAGAGTATTAGCATATGCTGGTATAATAATACAAGATCCTTCTATAATTCAAATAGCTGCGCAACAAGTTCAAGGAAAAGAGGTAAACAAAAAAAGCTAATAGATGGGAGTTATAAACGAAACTAATCAACAATACTATGCAGGAGCTCAAGGCTTTGTAGTTAAAAATCCTGCAGGTGAAAGCAACTTTACTTTTACCTTTGACACTAATTTAGTGTTTGGATCTTTTGATCCCGCAGAAGTAGACTACGCTTTAAATAACTTTAAGTTATATAGCAGTGCCGATGGTATAACTTACGCAGAATACACAGCTTCTTACACAGTAATTGGTAACACAATAAAGTTAGTTGCTTTGCTTCCTCAAAACGACGTTTTGGTATGTCAGTTAAAGAGATTAGATGGCGGAAGTTATGGTGATAGAGATGCTTTTGGAACAACAACGGAAAGCAACTACGGTAGTTATGAATATATAACTTTAAATAATATTGTAAATAATTTTATAGTAGCTTATGTTGGTGCTGGTAAATTAATACCAAGCGTAAAAAGAACTGACTTAGTTTTTCATGCAAAACGTGCTTTACAGGAATTTAGTTATGATACTTTAAAAAGTGTCAAATCTCAAGAACTTACCATACCACCTAGCTTAAGTGTTGTTATACCACAAGATTACGTAAACTATGTTCGTATGTCGTGGATTGATATGGCTGGTGTACAAAGAATAATATACCCAGCAAACAATCTAACTGACTCTCCTTATAGAACCCCATTGCAAGACTCTAAGGGTATTCCAACTCAAGACAACTTTGGGCAAAATTTACAAGGAACATCGATAACAGAAGAGAGATGGAAAAGTAATAGCCAAGGCGAATTACAAGGAGAATTTAATGCTAGTGTAGACTGGTCTGGTTTTGATTGGGGTTATGGTGGAATGATTAATGAAGGCTATGGCCAATTATACGGTCTAGATCCGCAGTATTCTCAAGTAAATGGCTGGTTCAACATGAACGACAGAGAGGGTAAAATATCTTTTTCAAGTAATTTAGTTGGTAAGCTTATAATACTAGAGTACATCTCTGATGGCTTAGCTTATGACATGGATAGTAGAATACCAAAATTAGCAGAAGCTGCTTTATATGCATACCTATCACACGCTGTGCTGGCTAGTAGAATTAATCAACCCGAATACATAGTACAAAGACTAAAAAGGGAAGCTAGCTCTAAACTAAGAAACGCAAAAATAAGATTATCTAATATAAAGCTTGATGAAATAGTTCAAGTTATGAGAGGTAAATCTAAATGGATAAAACACTAAAATTAAATGGCAGAGTTTAAAAATGTTTTTATAAAATCTAAAATGAACAAGGATCTTGATGATCGCTTGTTACCACAGGGTGAATATAGAGACGCATTAAATATACAGGTCAGTAAATCAGAGTCTTCGGACGTTGGTGCGCTAGAAAATGTTTTAGGTAATAGTAGTTTAATTAATTTTAAAGAAATTATTCCAGGTAAACCTGACTTGGTTTGTATTGGCTATTTAGTTTCTGAAGTTAATTCCTGTGTATTTTTCTTTTTAACAAACAACACCATAATTGGCAATGCAACTGGCGGATATAATAATGACCCGTTGACAGAGCATTATATAGTAAGATCAATAATATCACAAGGGTCGGCTACGCAAAGTGATATATTAGTTGAAGGTAAGTTTTTGAACTTTTGGGAAGGAGCTCCTATATACGGGGTTAATTTGTTAGAAGAGTTATTGTTTTGGACTGACAACAGAAACCAACCTAGAAAAATAAATGTAGATTCAGCACTAAGTGATATTAGTTATTATGTTATAGAAGATACTATCAGTGTAGCGAAGTACATGCCTTACACGGCTCCAATACTTTGGCAAGAAATAAATAACTCTATGGCGGCTGACTTTAATCCTCCTTTTACAGGCGATGGAGTTGGCGAGTATCAAACTACAATGAAAGACGTTGTTAGTGAGAAATATCCTGACGGAAGCCCTGTCGCGGCTGGTGAATTTCAGCCTTACTATGATGACACATATAGAGGGGATCCTGATTACTTAGAAGATAAGTTTGTAAGATTTAGCTATAGGTTTAAATTTGATGACGGAGAATACTCTGTATTTGCACCGTTTACTCAAGAATGTTTTATACCTAAGCAAGACGGTTACTTTCTTTTTCCAGATCAAAACAGCCTAGCAACTAGTGCTCAATTAGACAACAACGACATGTCAGCTTCGTACAGGAGTACTATAGTTGACTTCATGGAGAACAAGGTAAATGAGTTAACTCTTTTAATAGAAATGCCTAAGTGCGGAGACCCGGCGCTACCTCCAACCAGCCTTAATAATGTAGGAAGTCAATTTAAAATAACCGAAGTAGAGATACTTTACAAAGAATCAGACGGTGCTGCTGTTATGGTTGTTGATACTATTAAGATAGAAGCTAACCCATTTACAAAGGTAACTACTAACACGTTATCATATATCTATTCTGGTACAAAGCCTTTTAGAACGTTACCAGAAGATCAACTTACTAGAGTGTATGATAAAATACCTGTCAAGGCACTTGGTCAAGAAATAATAAGTAATAGAGTTGTTTATAGTAACTTCCAAACAAAACACACTCCACCTACAACCTTAAACTACAATGTAGGAACTCAACCAAAAACAACTTTTAATGTTGCCAATGCTAACCCAACCACATGGACAACTAGCATTGTTGAATACCCTAATCACACTTTAAAACAAAATAGAAACTATCAAGCCGGTTTTGTATTATCTGATAGATTTGGTAGAACAACTTCAACTTTGTTATCAAACACAGGGGATGGGGCTGTTGGGAGTGTTAGTAAACTATCTACTGTATATTCGCCTTACAACGAGGGAAATGGTGTTGTAGATATAGGAACATGGCCAGGTGACTCACTTTTTGTTCAAGTAAACGAAACAATAAACGAAATACCTGTAGCGCCGACACTATACCCTGGAACATATATAGGAGATCCAACTTTACCTAACTATAATCCGTTAGGTTTTGAAACATGGAAGGTGGTTGTTAAGCAACAAGAGCAAGATTATTACAATGTATATCTGCCTGGTATACTAGCTTCATATCCTACATTAGAAGATCCTGGATCTCCTGTTTACAAGGAACTAGGTTTAACTTCTCATATGGTTTTACTTAATGACAATATAAACAAAGTACCTAGAGACCTATCTGAAGTAGGTCCTGATCAACAGCAGTTTAGAAGTTCAGTTCAATTATTCGGTAGGGTTCAAAATACAGCTACAACAGCAGCTATTAATCTAACTAACATTGGATTAGTAAACGAGCAATACTATCCTTCAAGATTTTCAGATACAGTTTCTACTATACAAGATGAGGTTACTTTGTTTAACCTTACAGCACCTATTGATTCAGCTGATATAGACGATTTTAAAGGCGCTTTTTACGAAGCAGAATCAAACCCGAGTATAGGTAGAATAAGTACAACTAATCAAATAGGTCAAACAAATCCATTAGCTCCTACGTCACCACCAAATCCTTTGTACTCAATACAAAACCTAGCCGTATATGAGACAGAGCCTGTAGAATCAAAACTAGATATATACTGGGAGACAAGTACGAGTGGTACTATAGAAGATTTGAACGCTCAAGTTATATTAACAGGTGGGCAAACTATATTTGAAATTGTAAACTTTGATTGGTATCTTTCAGAGTACTTTGGTGTACAAACTGCAGCCACATGGGATCCAACTGTTCAAGGATTTCCAGAGCCAGGTAGTAACGGGTTTTCACCTGGGCCAGTAGCTGAATTTAAAAACGGGTATTCAGGAAGATTTAGATCTGTCATAGGTGGAAAAGACGCTGGTACAGGTTCAGAAGATGGTGCTTTTTATTTAAAAGATTTTAGCAATACCGCTATAGCAGAAGTCACTATCATTGATTTCGTAGTCACTGATGGCAACAACGTTGATGTCACCAATGATTTTGCTCTTCTAAAAATAAACGGACTCACTAATCCTGCTGGTGGGGTTGGATACTATACAAACTATAGAAATCAACCTTCAATATCTCCAGGTGCTGATTATGATTCATTTATATTAGTCAATAAAAAACATAGAGTGTATTTACCAAGCAATGGATTAGCTAATGATTTTATTGTTACAATAAAATTTACTGATGATAATAATCCAAACACACCACAACCGGCAACATTTGTTTTTCCAGGTACTAATCAAATTAGCAATACTTCTTTAGAAGATCTTCCGACAATACATGTTGGAGGTGAACAATTAATAGGTAGTGCACCGTTACCTACGTGGGGGCAAATTTCGCAGCCTATAGAAAACTTTTTAGATCCAGCACCGAGTCCTCCATCTGCAGGCTTATTCTATGAATATGGTTACGAAGAAAACATTACTGATTTTGGTTTGGTTAAATTCTACGGAATGAATGGATCTAATAGCAACAACAACGGCGGTATCGGTGTATTGTATCCTAATCAACAAACGCTTCAATGGTCTATAGAGTCTCAACAACAGCCGTTTGTAGGTGACAATGAACCTTCTAATGTTGATATTTTCGAAATAAACGAAATCACTGGTGTGTTACAAGAAAAAATTCGTGGAGCTGGTATTGGGTTATACGCGGTAAAAGTGAGATTAATATCAGATGATGGTTCTCCGGAAGCGTTTTTTACTATTAAAATAACTATAGGTAGAAAAACAGCAAATGGCTCTTTTAGCAACAACCTTACAGAATATCCATTATACTACGACAACAGCTACGTTCTTAGTTTACACAGGACACCTGGCGACGCGTTTGATAGCTTGCCAGGTGGTGGCGGTGGTAGTATAAAAGATACTTTTAAAAGAATATTTCCAGCAGTGTCTGGTCTTGCAACAATACCCGCGGATCTAAATGATAACTTCACTAACGCTAGTAACGGTAGCTATAACTACGGTAATGGTAATGAAGACTTTCAAAAGCTTACTACAAATCAGCCAAATGAAGATGATAATGAAGGGCCGCTAACTCAAGGTACGGGCTATATAGATATAGAAATGCTTATACAAGGTATTGAAACTTCTCCTTTTATGGATGGCTTTCAAACTTCAGAGATATCTTGGGCTATAGAATATAGAAAAATTATTGGCGGTTTTGTACAAGACTGGGAAGCGGCTACAGATATAGAAGGCAATGTACTCTCTTGGAATAATCTTTTAGATGCAACCACTACTACACCTGTAACAAACCCACAACAGTCTGGTGCTAGATTAGATGGAGATGTACCTAGTGGAGGATTCGCAATATATAGTACCTCAACACATTCATCAGCTCATAACCCTCCTGGCGGCAGTGAAGATACTAGGCAAATATACGGAGCTGCGTATCCTACAACTCTAGTGGGAGCACCTAGCTTAAACGATAGTCCGGCTAATTTTGTACAGTATAGAGCACAACAAAAGGCAAGCGCATCAAGCAACCGAACCCCCGAAATGTATTTAGGTAGATGGGTTGCTGTAGGTGAAAGTCCTATTTATGGAACAACTCCTTGTTTTGGTGAGTATAGAATTGTTATACAAAACATCGGTGGTCAATGTGATACTTGCCAAAGTAAAATAGTAGGAAGTCAAGGGAGTCAAGCCTCAAACCCAAACTCGTTATCTGGTAATATAGCTGGGAACCTGAGAATAGGAGATTTTTACTACGACTTAAAACCACCACAAGCTCCTAGATCTTATGCTTACGTAGTTGACACTACTATTCAGGCTGATCAAGCTACCGCTCTTGATAATCCTATGAACAACGTTGTACCCATGTACGCTGAAGAAGGTGTTAATAGATACGTTAGTCAATTTTATACAGACCCTGGTTTAACGCAACTGGTAACAAATGCTACAACTCCTGGATGGAGTGATGCTAGTGTAGGCTATGTATCTTATACAGCCGCAGAAAGTACTGACTCTGCAAATTCTAATGTGCCTTATAGCGCATATACTGTACCCGCAAATCAACCATTAGATGAAAGAGTAGGACCAGTTCTTGCTGCTGAAAATGCAGCTGTAGAAGGTGGTAATTCTCAGTCTGAACAATGGCAAAGATTATGGGCGTGTGAAATAACACCTACTACTGGTAGGAAAACAGAAAGATCATCCGTAGGTAGAACTACAACTTAAGTAAAGCGTTCTTAAAACATGTAATATAATATATAATGGCGTTAATAGAAGTAAAATATTTCAACTCTTTTACCCTAAGGAAGACTATTAAAAATGTAAATCCTAATCCAAGCAATATTAAATGGTTTGGATCAAGAGGTATACCTAGCGTTATAGGTGGCTATGGAAGTTATGGTATACCAGACGAAAGCACTTTAAACTGGGCAATAGAAGAATCAAGAATTAGAGGCGGGTATAATAACACGTCTATTTCTTTTGGGGCTAAAGCTTATTTAGTAGAGGACGAGCCTCAAGGAACTGTTAGAGGCAACGCTATGATATACTCTGGTATATTTAATTCTAGAACAGGCATTAATCAGACTAATCAGTTCTCAGTAGCAAACGACATAACAAAAGCAACTGACCCAGCTAACGGTAGCATACAAAGGCTATATGCTGAAGACAGCAATCTTATTATATTTTCTGAGAAAAAAGTAAGTAGAGCTTTAATAGATAAGGACGCAATATATACCGCTGAAGGAAGTGCCGTGCCTATTACACAGCTTAATTTAGTTATAGGTCAAATAACTCCTTACGCTGGTAATTTCGGTATAGCTAAAAATCCAGAAAGCTTTGCTGTGTATGGGTATAGAAAATACTTTGTAGACAAGAACATGAATGCTGTTTTAAGACTATCTAGAGACGGTATAACAGAAATTTCAAACTATGGTATGATTGATTGGTTTAGAGACAATCTAAGTACTGTAGATTCAGTTAGCTTTGGACCAGGTAAAATACTTGGTGGATGGGATATATACACAAAGCAGTTTACAGTTTCTTTACAAAAGCCAGTCTCTTTAGGAACTACAACACTAGGTGAGTATAACACGCTTCAATTTGACGAAGCGGTATTAGGCTGGCCCTCGTTCTACAGCTTTAAGCCGACTTGGATGTTTAGCTTAGGCGGTAGATTTTATAGCGTATCAAAAGGAAGTGGCGATACTGATATTCTTTGGTTGCACAATGATCCTACATCTGATAGAGCAGAATTCTACAATGAAAAGTACAAATCAAACATAACATTTTTAGTTAATCCAGACGTAAGTAGAAGCAAGGTTTTTAAAACCGTAAGCTACGAAGGTAGCAATGGTTGGGAAGTTACATCTTTTGTGTCTGATATAACAGGTGTTGATAGCATAGAAAACACAGCCTCTAACGTGCCTTTATGGCTACTACCACCACAGACTAGAGATACAACTAATGGTGTATATAGTTACTATGAAGGAGAATATATAATAGATCCTAGAACGGCTGCAACTACATTCAATACAGCTGTTTATAGAACAGATTACGTAAGTGTATTTGGAACTGATGATCCACCTTACAACAGGTTTTACGCTGGGTTTACAAGAAAAGAAAATAAATACTACGCTAATCTAGTAAATGATTCCGTAGCAACGGGAGGCGAGGTTAGGTTTGGTGACCAAATGACAGGCATAAAAGGTTACTACTGTACAGTGGTAATAGAAAACGATACTTACACTAATCCTGGAGGAGCAAAAGAATTATTTGCTGTTAACTCAAACTTTAGCGTAAGCAGTTAAATTAAATCAAATGGAATTACAAGTTAGAAAACTAAAGGAAACTGATTGGGACACTTTAGTGAGTTGGTGGAAATGGTGGAGATGGACAGTTATGCCTAAAGGTTTTTTACCGGACAACGGTACTGGTGGCTTAATGGTATACAAAGAAGATACACCTATCGTCGCTGGATTTTTATATTTTACAAACTCAGATGGCGTACTACTAGAGTGGATAGTGTCTAACCCAGAATATAGAGAGGAAGACCGTAAACAAGCTTTAGAATTATTAATATCTACAGCTGAAGAAACTTGCAGATTAGCAGGTAAAAAATACATGTTTAGTATAGGTAGAAATAAACACCTAATACAAACACATAAGAAACTAGGATGGACTGTAGACGAAAGCTCATCATATGAATTAATAAAAAATATATAAATTATGGCAGCAGTAACCGCAATGGTAGTAGGAGCAGCAGCAGTAGCAGTTGGTGGAGCAATTCAATCTGGTAAAGAGCATAAGAATATGCGTAGAGCTAGAGGTGAAAAAGCTATGGCCGCTTCTAAAGTTCGGTCACTTCAAAACAGTAGACAGACTATAACCAACCCGTACGCAGGTGTTACGTCTTTAGCTAACTTAGCATCGGACTTGTCTGGTCAAATGTCTAATCCTTATGCTAGTCTAGGCGTGGCTACTCAAGCCGCGGAAATACAAATGGAGCAAGCTGATATAGCTTTAGCTAATTCACTAGACGCAATGATGTCTACAGGAGCAAGTGCTGGTGGTGCAACTGCTTTAGCTCAAGCCGCTTTAAGAAGTAAGAAAGGAGTAGCCGCTGGTATAGAACAACAAGAGGCTCAAAACGAAAAGCTTAAGGCACAAGGTGAGCAAAACCTACAACAAAGACAAACACAAGAACAACAACGATTACAGCAAATAGCTATATCTGAGGGATCAAAAGAGCAACAAGCTCAAGCAGCTGGAAACATATTTATGTTTAATGCTGATGAAGATAGAAAGAACGCTGATATATCCTACAATATAGCTAAAGAAACTGGAGCCGCGCAGAGGCAAGCGCAAGCTAGCTCTAATAGAGATGCTGCTACTGCAGGTATATTTACTGGTATAGGTAGTATAGCTAGTGGAGCTCTCTCTGGAGGAGTATTTGAATCATAATTAAAAAATAAAACATGGGATATACTATACCGTCTGGGGATTATTCACTACCACCACTACAAGTAAATGTAGGGGCTGAGCTAGGTAAAAGCTTTGGGTCTGCTCTTGCGAATATGGGAGCTAGAAAAGAACAAAAAAGAAAAGAAGCAGCGCAACTTTTAAAAGATCAAAATGCTACAAAAAATACTATAGCAATTACACAAGCTGAAGCACAGCGAAAGTTTGGTTCTGATTTGCAGAAAAAAGGAGTTTCACAGATTCTTATACAACAATATAGCGACAGAGTTAAGCAGAAAGGAGATGCAGCTATGAAGGCACAGTTAGATATGGCTTTTGGTCAAGAGATGACTGATGAGGAAAGAATGCAGAATGCTAAAACAGTGGCAGACGTAACAAGTTACACCGAGAATACATTAACGCAAATTGGAGCGTTTGGCTCTGATATTGATTTAGTTAATGACACTGATTATGTCGTATACGGTGATGATACAAACGGTGAGCAGTTTGCAAACACTCTTGGCCTGAATGCCTTTAAAGGAAATATGATTGCTTCAGACGCGATTATAAATGGTAATCTAACTGGAGAAGGTAATATAAACGATGTTGGAAGTACAGTATCAATACCTGTTGATAGTCCATTTTGGAATACGGTGAACTCAGAAGGTGGTGCTACTGTTAAGGACCAAGTTGAAATAGGTTTAGATGCAGAGCATGGGCGCATAACACAACAAGAAATTGATGGTAAGCAGTATTACACCTTTACTACAGATATAAACTTAAACAACTATGAAAGCGCTGGTGGAGTAGACTTAGTTCAAAAAAAGCTAAAAACTTTAGAAAGCGATAAAACATTTCAAGAGACGAATCTAATGGACGAGACAGGTGCATGGAGTGAAACGTATATTGACAAAAATCCTATAACTACTTCTAATTTTGAAGTAGATGCAGATAACAAACCAACAGGTTATAAGGTAACAACAAGCTATAATATTTTAGATGTTAATGCGATGATTGCCTCAAAGCCATATCAAGACGGGATAAAAGCAGAATACGATGCTAAGTTTAACTCAAGCGCTAGCCCTCCTATATCTAGATTTATACAGCAAAACTACTTAAGGGAAATAGGATCTTCATTAGATATGAATAGTGAAGAATGGAAAGGTATGACTCCTGACGCTCGAAGAACCGCTGTTATGTCTGGCATTACTGAAAAGCTTTGGGAAAATTATTTTCCTCCGTCTAAAAACAATCAAGGTGATGGAGATTCGCAGGAGCAAATGGTATTAGGTAAGGATACACCTATTGGAATACTAACTCAAGCAAAATCAATGACCAATCCTCTTACCAACCTTAAGTACAGAGAAGGTGATACTATATACTTAATGAAAAACCAAAGAACTCGTATAGATGAGGAAAATACCGATAATGGTAATGACGGTACAAGTATATATCAATTAATAAAAGGTAAGTACAATAAAGCGTTTCAAGCTGCAGAAGGACTAGTGGCTGCTAAAAACACCGCGGGTCTTAAAGCAATTAAAAATTCAATGACAGGAGTACCTTTAACACTTCCAGACGGTAGAGGTAAATATGAGGTTGATGCATCGGGTAATATTAGACTTGTTGCTGGTACTGATCCTAGGCTTTACAAGATTGTAAGTGATGAAATCTTCCTTGAAGCTTTAAACGATGCAATTAAGTCTGAATAAATTAAATATAATTATATGTACACATACAACGGAGAAAATTACACTTTAGATGAAATAAAAACAATCTTAGGTGTTGAAGAAATAACTGACGCTATTATGTCTCAGTATGGTATAACACTGGCTGGAGAAGAAGCACAAGAGATTGTAGATGCTACTAAACCAGATAGTGCTTTTAGTCAGGTAATAGATGGAAAGTCACCTGAGGATTTTCAACAAGTTGCCGCAACGGAGGATGTACCTGCGGTAACTGTAACAGAGGACGCATCCAAGCCGCTAGAGGAGATGCCTACTTCAGAATTGGAATTACAATTGGAAGAAACTTCTTTGGCTATTGCAGAGTTGAACAAAGAACTCGATGATAAAGGTCGTTATAAGCAAAGTAATAGACCACTAACATATAGATTAAGTAAGTTAAAATCAAAAAAAGAAAGAGAAGCTACTCAGTTACAGGTTAGATACACTAATGCTGATAAAATAGATTTTAGTAATGCAGAATTTGTTACTAATCAACTTGAAGATAGAGTTGTTACAGAAATGAGAGCTGAGCACGGGTATCCTTACTTGAACGTAGAGGCTACAGGTGCTGGTAATGAAATTGTAATTAAAAATTACTTAGGTACTGGTAAGAATATAAATGTAAAACTAGATGGCAGTGAAGAGTCTAAGAAAGTTTTTAAAGATCTTAATGATTATGATAAAGCTTTAACAGACAGTTCTAGAGTAGAGTTAACTATGGAAAGCTCTTTAAACAGATCATTTAAAAACAACGACATAGTACCCTTAAACAAGGTAATAAAATCTTCAGGTTACGAAATACAGCAAGTAAAAACGCCTGGAGAAGAAGTTGTAGTTGTACCTGATGCAAAATACCCTATTACTGATTATACTCCTGCTACATATGAATACTCTTTAACTAAAGATGGCGTAACTATTGCTTCTGATATAAATGGTATTAGTGATATATTAAAAGGAGATAAAAAACTAGAAGGAGCAATTGTTCAGGAAGCTTATGATTATCAAGAGCTCACGCTAGAAAAACGAGCTCAAGCTTTTGATGAACAAAAAGAAATAATAACAAAAGATCCAACAACGACTGTTGATTATTACGAAGATGGTTCTTTTGAAAAAGATATTATTAAAGCAATTCAAGACAAAGGATTAGACTTGAGCCCTGAAGAGATTCAAACAGTGCAAGATTATTTTAAATCTATAAATGCACGTGTTGGTGGAGTAGAAGTTCAAGAAGGTTCTGTCATGGAGCAATTTTCTTCACTGCTAAAAGTCGCGGATAAAATGGGGTTTGTTGACGAAGGATCTAGCAAAAACTATATAAGCGATGAGAAAAAAGTAGAGATATATAGAAACCTATCTGGCTTACCATCAGAAATAATTGAAAAAATAAAAGCTAGTGGTTTTTTACCAACAGTTAAGAAAAAGGTTGCTGAAATAGCATATCAAAAAACTTTAGAAAAATCAGAAACTATATTTGAGGATCTTATAAAAGCAGAAGGCGATCAAGAAACAATACAGCTTGCTCAAAGATTTATAGGTGCTGAAAGAAGTGATGTTGTTAAATCTCTTGAAACAAGGGCAGATAAAGTAGTAGAACAGAGAGAAAAACAAGCTACTATATTCTCTGCACAAGCAAAGAACATAATAGAAAACGTGGCTCCTGAAGGTGCTAAAATTGGCTTAATGGCAGCTGGTGGATCTAGTCAAATAGGTTTACAGATAGATAGAGAGTTAACTAAAGAAGAGCAAAAGCAGTTTGATAAGGCCGCTGATATGTTGATGGCTTTGCAATATAGTATAGATCTTTCACAAAGCGATTACGTTAAAACAATTAACAATATTCAAAGAGATTTTCAAATATATGCTGCTGAAGACAAAGGTATAGATCAAGGACTTTTTAATACATCATCAAAAGAATATGGATTAGACAATCTATTAGTTAAAGATATTAACGATAGTTTTGCTGGTTTTTTACTATCTGTACCTACATTACTGGATAGTGACTGGGCAAACCTTGAGCAACAAAAAATAAATCGTAAAAACAGTTACTATGAAACGGCTAGAGCTTACGACGATGGAGATTTTGGTAGGTATGTTCTTAGAACAACCGCTCAGCAGTCTGCTAACATAGTCGTTGCTATAGCAACAGGTGGGGCCGGTAGTGCTTTAAACTTAACTAAAATGGGTACTCAATTAGCTATTGGTACTGTATTTGGAGTAAGCAGTGGTACTCAGACGTTTAGAGATTTATCAAGCCAAAATACTATATATGACCTAGCTAAGCTTAGAGGAGAACAAGCCACACGTGCTAAAACAGAAGGCATTATAGGTGACTATGAGTATACTCAAATAATGCAAGACGTAAATAACACTCTTGCTATGGGTAGGTTATCTAACACTCAAGTTATGGGCGCATCGTTCACTAATGGTGTAATAGAAGGCTCTGTTATGACGTTGATTGGGCAAGCACCAAACACATTAAAACTTTTAAAAAACTTTAAGACTCCTACTCAGATAGCTGAGATTTCAAAGAACCTATTCAGCAAGTATGGTAGAGTTGGGCAACTATATAACTACATAGGGAAGCCACTTGTTACGAGACCACTTGGTGAAGTTGTAGAAGAGGGTGCCGTGTATGGTCTTCAACAATACATTACAGAGTACGGTATATTAG
>Ga0208814_1000580_pt1 | contig 21196 bp, 24 predicted proteins | sample MalvirAntarct_55_FD_184253 | JGI IMG/M metagenome (GOLD analysis project Ga0208814, IMG submission 184253) | Marine viral communities from the Global Malaspina Expedition - Malaspina viral metaG Antarct_55 (SPAdes) (version 2) | ecosystem: Environmental > Aquatic > Marine > Oceanic | place...
AACATAACCATGTACCCTTCAGCTTCTTTCTCCATATTATACGCAAAGGTTGATACTTTGCCTAACGTATTTGTGTAGCTAAAGGCAAAGTTAGATATGTGATTATCTGCATTTGACTCAGCGCATACAGGTAACTTTCGTTGTTCTGCATAGGATGTAGGTATTTGCATCCATATTACAAAACTGTAGACTCCACCGTGATCGTGTGGTGGATTAAACTCGTGTTTCTTCTGAAAGTTTACCCAGAGACTTTCTAAGTTAAACCCTTCACCTTCTTTCATAACAGCTCGCCAAGGTGGGCCATAAGACTCAATGTGGCTGTCCATAAACTTAGGGATTAACTCACTGACAAACTCTTCAAGCAGTGGTGAGCTACCATCAAGGCGTATAGAGGAGCTGATGTTACCTGCAAGTTCAGGCTTCATGTCTTCTGGCTCTTCTCTTGCCTCGTTAATCACAGTCCATATGTTTTCCACAACGTCTTCAGGTAGTTGTCCTTCAACAACCCCTATGTTCGGAAAGTTTCTTGGTAATAAGTCCATGCTTAACCTTCTAGTGTTACTATGCGAGCTGTTAAGGCTTCAATTAATGCGTTCTGTTCTTGCATTGCTTTGACGAGTATTGGTACAAACTTGCTGTATTGAATACCCATTTGCTTGCCATCACCTGTTGTAGATACAGTAAGGTTTTTCTTAGCAGCAGTTGTATATCCAGCAGCTTCCTCAAGAGTTTGAACTTCTTGTGCCTTGAAGCCTATGTCTAGCCAGTCTTCTTTGTGAGTACCGTCATGTGTAATAGCATTTAAATCGGTAGTTATATCCCAACCTTCATGGTCTACGCTGCCGTCTTCGTTGTATGTTGTGACATCTGTTTTATCAATATATTTAGAACGTTTATCCCACTTGTATGTTACAGGTGCTAATGCCTTAACAAAGTCTAAGCCTAAGTCTAGTGCAGTAAAGTCTGTCTTATCACGTTGGTCTGATGCTACTGTCCAATCTACTTGTATATGAGCTTCAGCAATGTTTTCATCACCCAATACAATTTTATTGGCATCGTTGGTCATATTACCTCCAGGACTTCCTGTACGTCCTGAATCCCTACCTACAAATAAATTGTTACCGCCTGAAGTTAAACCGTTTCCTGCTGCTTGACCAATACAAGTATTATTAGCTCCTGTTGCGGCTGCGGCTGCTGATTTTCCAACTACTGTGTTATCGTTACCACAGTTTCCACTTAATGCTAAATATCCAACTGCAACATTACCTTCACCATCATCATTACCATCACCTGCAAGACCACCCACGAAAGTGTTCTGTATGCCTGTGGTTACATTTGCACCTGAAAGATAACCAACTGCTACATTATATGTATCAGTGTTAGTTGAGAAATTCTGGTCAAATAAAGCCTGATAACCTATTGCAACAGTTTTAGTTCCTTTTACATCTGTACTTAAAGCCTGATAGCCTACAGCTACGTTATTATTAGAAGTGTTTAAAGCGTCACCAGCTAACCCTCCAATGAGGGTGTTGTTTGTGCCTGTGGTTACTTGTTGTCCTGCATCGTAACCAACTGCTGTATTGTATGTATTAGTAGCTGTAGTAAAGGCTGACTCTTGTAGAGCATGAGTACCTATAGCTGTTGAGCGACTACCCAATGTATCTGTTGTTAATGCACCCATACCTAAAGCCACGTTAAAGTCAGCATCAGTTAAAGCATCACCAGCTAGACTACCTATAAGAGTGTTTTGAACGCCTGTGGTTACTGCTGCACCTGCGCCATGACCCACTGCCACATTGAAAGTATCTGTAGCAGTTGTAAAGTTTTGTACTGATAAGGCAAAATATCCTAATGCAGTAGATTTGCTACCCAAAGTATCTCCTGCTAAAGCTGACATACCTACTGCTACATTAAAATCAGCATCGGTAAGTGAATCACCTGCAAGACCTCCAATGATAGTGTTCTGTACGCCTGTGGTTACTGCTAGACCTGCGAAATACCCTACTGCTGTATTGTAAGTATCTGTAGCAGTATTAAAGTTTTGAGAAAGTAATGCCCCCCGACCTATTGCGGTTGTTTTACTGCCTAAAAAATCACCACTTAAAGCACCTAAACCAACAGCAGTATTTTCATCAGCATCAGTTAGTTCATCACCAGCAAGGGCGCCAATTAAGGTGTTCTGTATGCCTGTAGATACATTTACACCTGCCGATGAACCGATTGCTACGTTGTAAGCAGTAGTAGCAGTTGTATAGTTTTGTTGAGTTAAAGCAGCCTTACCAATAGCCACACTATGAGAACCGTGGGTGTTTATAATTAAAGCCTTATCACCAATAGCAGTATTATTACTGCCTATAGTATTTTCCCCTGCTGAATCACCAACTGCTACATTATTAACCCCAGTTAAGTTGTTGAGTAAAGCATCTTTACCTATCGCTACATTTCCAGAACCTGTGGTATTAGTGCTTAAAGCATTATAACCAACTGCAACATTCTCATCACCAGTCGTAATCGCAGTACCAGCTTCGTCACCCACAGCCACGTTGAAATTACCGCCAGATGCTATTGAGTTACCTGCGTTGACACCTGCTCTGAAGTTAGATGTACCTGCTGTGTTGGTAACAAAATCTGCGCCTGTACCTATCTGAACATTATTGTTTCCACCATCAACAAACAGAGCATCAGTTACACCATTTGATTCAACACGGAAGTTTACATCGGCAGAATTTTCGTTAAATATTGTGTCGGTTGGAGAAAGTATCATCCCACTAACTCTTTCTGTGCCTCCGATTCCACGAAATATTTCTAAGTATCCAGCTTCAGATCCGTTAGAAGCAGTTGCAATGTATGCTTCAATTTGAGCAAATATAAAATCATTACCAGCATCATCTTTGCCAAGAAACTCAACCTGTCCTAATCCGTCACTATCAGCACCTGTTACACTTCTTGACAACCTTAAATGTGGCCCTGCGTTTGCATCTGTGTCAGTGCTTACTAAATTTAAAGTAGTAGCATTATCAGTAGTTGTGATTGTAGAAGCAGCATTAGAAGCAAACCCACCGTTAAACACAGTCGCAGCCGTTGTAGTCAGGACGCCTGTTACGAGGGCAGTCGTCGCCATGTTTACAGCACCATCAATATCTACAACGTCTAGGTTAGTTGTACCGTCTACGTCTATGTCACCACTAATATCTAGTGATGCTCCTGTTAAAACACCTGCAACTGCAAGTGTAGAAGCCATATCCACAGCACCATCAATGTCTACTACATCAAGATTTGTTGTACCGTCTACATCTACGTTGCCAGATATATCTAATTCTGTACCTACTAGTTTTTGTGTAAGTGTTACTACACCATCACTTGCAATAGCGATTGCATCTGTATCTCCAACAGAACCAATCTGTCCAGCATTAGCAATAGTAATACCACCACTATGAATATCTCTACCAGTAAAGGTTGCTACACCATCTACTTGAAGAGTAGTTGCCATGTCTACTGCACCGTCAATGTCAACAATATCTAAATTAGCTGTGCCATCAATATCTATATCTCCAGATATGTCTAAAGACGCACCAGTTAAAACTCCAGCTACAGCTAGTGTACTAGCCATATCTACTGCACCATCAATATCAACTACATCTAAGTTTGTAGTGCCATCTACATCAAGATCACCGTTAAAGTCTACATTACCTGCGACAGCAAGTGTTGTAGCCATATCAACCGCACCGTCTATGTCTACAATATCTAAGTTAGTAGTACCATTTACGTCAATGTCACCTTCTATATCTAAGTTACCTGTAGTAGTTATAGAATCTATATAAGCATTCTTAAAGTAAAGGGAGGCTGTACCTAAGTCTACATCTGAGTCAGTCACAGGAGCAATAGAACCATCGTTAAATGTAACCTGACCTGTACCACCATTAGCAACAGTAATTACGTTAGAGCCAGAAAATGTAATGCTAGTGTCTGTGTCTCCGTCACCAGCTATAGAGTCAAGTTGAACCGCACCTACATTTGAGAGTGCAGCATCACCAAAGTCTACAGCACCTGCAACTGTTAATGTTCCAGACACATCTACGTTACCATTAATATCTACAGTAGTAGCTGCTATTTGTATTTCTGTGTCAGCTACAATGTCAAGCTGTCCATCTGCTGAAGAGTTAATGTATATTGCTGTATCACGGAACTGTATTTTTTCTGTAGTAGCTATAAGTATGTCATCAGAGAACTCAAAGTAATCCTCATCTTCCATCCACTTTAATACACCATCATTTGACTCACCATCAAATGTTACTGTTATGTCTGTACCTGATGTAGCATCACCAATAGTAATAGAAGTACCTAATAACTTAGTTATTGGGCCACCTTCAGCGGCTGTCCCGTCGTGTGTATGTCCTGTAGACGCAGCAAATGCAGCTAGCAACTGATCAAACTCATTGTTAGTATCTGCTGCTGTAATTACATCGCCATCAGTATAAGAGGACTGTCTCGTATATATAGCACCCATTTATCTTCTAGCTCCTATTTGATATTCTAATTGAAAACCTTTAAGAGAGTAAGGGGCTGTTAAACCACCATCGTTTACTCTTAAAGCTATTGTAAAGCCTGAACCTTCTACAGACTGCCTTACTGAAGGCTGTGTTGTACCACCGTATGTACCTGTTGCTCCGTATGTAGCAACTCCGTATTGAGCAGCCACAGCCGATGAATCTAAAGGGTATGCAGCAGGTCTAGAAGACTCCGCTGATTCCTGATCGTACCTTAAAAATAAGTCTGCGTCTATAGCTGATTCTGGTTTATAGTTAACTATTACTCTTTGCATATGTTTTCTGATACCTAAATCATTAAAACTTAAGTCAGGACTTCTGTATTTACCAAAAATAACTGTACCAGCAAAATCGTTACCTATTTCTTGTCTATTTACAAAACCTGTGAAATCACCATGTAATACAATTACATCACCTACATCTACTATTGTATCAGTACAAGCAGGTTTCATACCTTTAGTTTCAGAAAACTCATAACCACCGCCTTTTCTTACACATATAACTCCACTAGTTAACGAATCAGCCTGGCCTTCTTTAGTAAAAAATATTCTATATTGTGTTTTATCTGGTATAACTATGCTTTCAAAAGCAACTGCGTCATCTATTTGATCATCAAATATAGGTTGTACATTTGTACTTATTGTACCTAGTTCAACATCACCAATCTTAGCTGTACCTGCAACAGTTCTTAATCCGTCTGGACCAAGAAAAATTAAATCACCTGCAAACTCTTGAATAGTATCCCCATTAATACAACCGATGTTACGGGTAACGGGGGCTATCGCAAAATTAGCAGAAGATGTACCAGATAAACTAAATATTCTATTTTCACAAAAGATAAAAAGATTTTCACGGAAAGTCTTAATGCCCACTATAGTATCGTCTACTCTAATACTCCCTGCGCCACTACCGCTGCTAAAAGCATCTTCATCAAAAGGTTGACTAAATACTAATTCTTCTGGCGTACTAGACATACCTGCATAAAACATATGACCTTTAAAAGAAGTAACAAATTTTGCACCAGCTACAGCACTTTCACTTACGTCAGTTGCTGCAAATGATGTATTAAATACTGTAGGTGCATTATCTTGATCAACTACAATAATTTTGTTATTGCCGTCAAAGTTAAACTTTTCAAAGTTGTATTTTGCTGCACTAGTCCTACCTGTATCTCGTAGTGTCCAACTTTCTGAAATTATATCTCTTAATGCATGAGCAGCAGCAGTAGTAGATGCTGTAGCACGAGTTACGCCTGTAAATGTAGAAGCAGTTATACCTGTATACGTAAATATTTCACTATCAATTTGTAACGTACCACTTGCAGTAAATCCTGCAGTACTAAAAACATTAATTGTTCCAGAACCTGACATAGATGCACTTGAAGCTATAGCAATAGTTACTGTTGTAGATGCAGAAGTCCATATTTTTTCACCTCTAGCTGCCAGTACTTTATTAGAAAAAACAGTACACATTAATACTGCCTCTGAAGATGCTGTAGTTTGAGGAACAATATGATTTACATATTTATTAAAACCATTTATACGCCTATAGCCGCCACCAATGTCAGGCTCAAAGTTTTGTAACTCAAGAGCCTCTCCTGGTTGCATTAAAAATGTAGATTTATTTAATACTAAACCTCCTTCACAGTTAAAGGAGACAGGTTCTACCTGTGAACTATCTGGCATATTAAGATACTCTTAAAGCGTTAGGTCTTGCAACGGAAGACGTTCCTAGTGGGTATGTAGAGCGTAAATAATCAAATCTATTGACTAATAGTGATTGCATACTCTTAATACCGTCATTAAATAACTCCATGTTTAATTGATACTGTGCTACCTCACCTCTATATTGATAAACGAAGGCAGTTGCACCAGCAACAATAATGTAAGAAAATCTATCGGGTATAGTAGTAGTGTCACCGTGTGCAGTAAGATCTGCAGGAAAAGTAAAATAGTCAAACTTTATTTGATATGACTTTGTAGGGTGAGGGTATAGTAAGTAATTATTGTCTGGCTTTCTAACTACATACTGAGGTAGACCACCACCGTCAAACTGAGCTACAGTAACACCACTATCGTGAGCAGCCGCTGTAGTAGAAGACGTAGCGCGAGTTACGCCTGTAAATGTAGTAGATGAACCTATAGCTGTGTAAGATACAATCTCGTTACCTATATACAAACTACCTGATGCTGAAAAACCTGATGTACTAGCTACGGTGATAGTAGTTACAGAGTCAGTGTGCGACGTACTTAATGTAGTAGTTTCTATTTCATCTTCTTGTGAGATATACTTATCAATATAATCATTATAGTTTAGTATTCTTATTTTACCACCTGAGCTACCCAAGTCAGAGTCTTTAACTACTCTAAATGTGTTGTAGTCTACAGTCTTAGTAGAAGTAGGTAATGCATAAGATACTACACCTGCTGTTAGTGTTTGTGTAGCAAGTGCATGATTAAATGGATAATTATATTCTCTTTGGTTTATATAACGTATAGCTTCATTGATTGCGTTTTGAGCTTGTACCTGAACGCCTCTAGCTGATGCAAAATTAGTAGAAGTTAATGCAACTTCATTAAGTTTAGTTATAACTTTATTAGTTAATGTGAGATATGTCTCAGCCATTGTAACTCCTATGTGGTAAAAGGGGCAAGTTGCCCTGCCCCTTCATTATAGTAATTTAAGCTAATAGATCTCTATCAACTTCATTAGCGTCATAATCCCCAGGATTGTCTATATCCATAAGAACCATCCAGACACGAATCTTACCACCTGTCGGTGCCGTACCTGCTGCTTGAAGTTCCAGATCTAAAGTTGTTGCCGTAGAACCTGTAAGGTTCGGAAACACTGCAGGAATCATAGTAGCATAGGAACCAACCGCCATAGCGTCTGTGTCCATTGCCGCAACGAACTCATCAACATCAGCAGCAATACCACCTGTAGAGGCAGTAGTAATACCTAAGTTGAATGTTGTATCGTTTGATTCTCCAGTTAGTAGAGCTTCGACTTCGTAACCTGCAGCCATAATAAGTGTATCTGCTGGTATTGTGAAGATTTGCAAAATATCGTTTGCAGCTAGTGCCGCAGCGTTATTTGTGTTTTCTACAGCAATATCAATAGTATTACTCACTAAGTATGGAGCAGGAGCAGAAGGTCTGTGTACTGCTTGTAAGCTTGATGCATATGTAGCCATTTGTCAGTCCTCCCTTACGCTGCGTTAAATTGTGCAACAGTGATAGCTTCAGGACGAAGTATCTTTCTGCCGTACAAGTGCATCCCACGAACAATATCAGCAAAGCTATCAGGATCTCGATAGGTTTCTGTTTTATTGATCTGTTCTGCGGTTGCTATAGCTGAGTCGTGACCAGCTACGATTACACCAAAGTTAGTAAGTTGGTTTGCAGTACCTGTAGTACCTGAACCAGTTCCAACGGATGGTAGGTTACTAGAAACATATACACGGAAGCCGCCTAAATTGCTGACTGCTAAACCATTACGTATACTTCCTGACGCACCGAAATCAGCGTTATGAAGACGTGAATCCTCATCTCGTAAGATTTCCATGAATACTGGGTCAATGACTAACCAACGACCTGCTGTATCAACTTGCTGTTGATCAAGCAAACGAGCCATGCGAGAGATTACCATAAGAGGTGAAGCAGTCGCTGTTGGTAGTGCAGTTGCACCAGGTAGACGAGCAGCAATCGGAATAGAGTGCGCTCCTGCGGAACTTGTAGTAATGTTACCAAAAGAACCTTTGTTTAACTTCATACTAGACAACAATTCGTCTGTGCCAGCAGAAGCTACTGCAACAGTACCATTAGTAGTTGCATTTACCGCGTCGGCAGATGAACTAAGTGATGACTGTTTGTAACCTGACAAGTAACCAAGTACTTCTTGGTCATATTGATCAGATAAACGATATGCAGCACGATCAGTTGCAAGTTGCATGAAGTTAACGTGTGAATGTGCTTCTTCAATGTCGTCCATTTTAAATGCAAAGTAATTTGCTTTATCGACTACAAGTGAGAAGTCTTCATCGTCAAGATCTTGCGCTTGAACAGATGTGCCACGGGCGTATGAACTAACTGAAATTTCTGGCTCTTTAATGATCTTGACTGTGTCGCCTTGACCACTAATTTCCCCCATATAATCAGAGTTAGTTATATCGCCCACAACAGTACTCTTGCGGAAAGCAAGCTGTACTTTTTTTGAATAGATTATAGCACTAAAATTACCATTCGGTAAATTGCCATAACCTGCTGCGGTTGTGAAAGCCATAATTAAATCCTCCATTAAGATGTTTGGCTTGAGTTAAAGCGTAACACTTCGCGAAGAGGCTGATGTTTTCTAAGGTGCATTAACTGTAACTATGCCTAGTTAAAATTAACGGGCTTATACTTATCAGGTAGTCTTTGTAAGTAGTATAGGCTTGGGTTTTATAAATAACCTAACTTTAAGAGTAGCTACATATCTGAAGGGTCTTAAAGTTATTGGTTACTTATCTCGTATAGTTATATACAAATAAAACACATTGTCAATAACTAAATTACTTTATCGGGCTGCACCCGAAATATCGTAGAAGTTAGGGTTATCTCTAGACGCTTGAAGTATAGCATCTTGATTCTTTTCATAATCAGCCATAGACATTTTCTCTACCATAGACTCTGTGTATTTAGGTATAGACGTGTCTTGTTCTAGGTTAGCTGAATTACGCTTAGATACTACAGCAGATGCAGCTTTTTTAGTGCTAGATTTTCTACCTCTAGTATCCATACCGTTGTCTACTTTATACAAGTCTATAACTCGTACAACAGACATCGGATCATCTGAGTTTTCGTACAAGGCATCTTTAACCCACTTAGGTTGTACATCTGCCCAGTCGTGAAACGCATCACTAGCTTTTAGTTCATCAAAGTCAGAGTGAGACTTACGTATTTCTGTTTCAGCCTTAGTGCGTTCAGCTTCAGCGTTTATCTCGTCGATACGTTGTAGTCTACCTTCTGCTTGGCTAAACTTCTCTTGCGCTTTCTTCTCAGCTATAGTTTCAACTATTGCAGCTACATCAGGGTATTTCTCTGCCCACGCACCTATATCTTCGTCTGACTTAGGTGGTCTTATACCTGCTGCTGGATCAGGGTTATTAAGACGTTGTTCTAAAGCTTTAATCCTAGCGTCTTGTTCGTTTATGTACTTACGAGCATCTGTGTGTCTTTTCTTGTAAGTCTTTTCTTCTGGGCTAAGGTTCTCTTCTTGTTTAGCTTCTACGGGTTCTTCTGCAGCAGCTTCTTCTGTTGTTTCTTCTGTAGCTGTAAGTTTATCTATTTCAGCTTGTTCTTCTTCAATACGCCTCTTATTAGCGTTATTGTGTTTACTATCTACAAAACCTGCAGTCTTAGGTTTACTTACTGTTTCTAGTTCAGGCATATATGTATTTCCTTTTGTTATATGGGGTCCGTAATTGTACGGAGTAGCCTAGTTGTTATTTTGCCTTATTTGTATTACTGTGTCAACCTTATGTTTTCTTTCTGCGTGAGATAAATGCGCCTTTGTTAAAATACCCATGCGCCCCACCAAAGTTTGCGCCACTAAAGTCTCCACCTGAGTTATCATCCCCACCGCTGTAACCGTCTGGGCCATCTTCACCTGAGTAGTCAAAGTCTTTAGATGCTTCTTCAGCTTCTGATATTTCTTTTGTTCTTTTATCTTTATAATTTTCTGACTTTTTGTATTTTTTTAGATTTTTTAATTGCATATTTTTTAAGAAGGCCACAACTTTGTTATCATCCTCATTGGGTTGAAGTTGGGCTTCTGTTGAAGTTATTTCAGCACTAGTTTGACCACTTAAACCCAAGCTTATATTATCTTGAGCAGAATCTGGACCACCAGGTTCTACTTTTTTCTTTTTTACTTCTTCTGTAGGTGCAGCAACTCCAGCCTCTTCTTGTATGTCAGCAGCCGTTTTAGGTTTCATTAAACCACTAGAATACATACCTAACCCAAAGTCAGGATTAAAAGGGTCAAACGAAGGTTTGTAGTTCTTTGCTACATTTATATAGTCAACTGCACCACCTGCTTCATAACCTTGTACATCACCACCATTCATAAAGCCTATACCTCTAGCGGCTAACTTTTCTTTTATCATCGGGTTTTTCTGGACGGAGTTCATAATACGATCTATTAACATATCTGTATCTTTATCTACATCCATGCCTACCTTCTTAGTAGGTAAACCACCTTCTTCGTTTTCCTTTAAGACATCACTTAAGCCACCCTCCTGAAAACCTACTGCACCACCCTCACTAGCTTGTAGTACAGACTCTAACTTCTGCATATCTTCTGGTGATAGATCTAAACCATTAGGTTGATCTGGGGTTGGTGCAGCAGATCCAGGTCCAGCAATAGGTTCTCCACCTATGCGACCCTCGTCTGCCATCTGCGCTATTTGTACTTTAGCGTCAGTTCGCAAGTCTTCAAAAAACTTTAAACCGTAGAATCGTAATACATCAGCAGGTACTACATATTCTCCCTCACTCAGCATGGCTGGTACATCATCTCTTACTTCTTCGGGTAGTGATCCCATAGGTACATCATTACCGCTTACTGGGTCTTGTCTCTCTGACTCAGATAGAGCCATTTCCATTTGATCACTTACCGCCATTTATTTCATCCCTTAAATATTGTAATTTACGTAAAGCAGCTATCTCACCTTGACACCTGTATATATCTGCCTCACCTTGAACTTGCTCCATCTTAACGTGTACTTGATTTATTTTATCATCTAGTGTTTTACCAAAAGCAACCCACACAGATTTATCGTTTACTATTTTCTTTAGTGCTATTATATTATCTGCGTAACTGTCTGTCATTATCTAGCCATTAGTCCTTTTTTTACTATGCCGCCTTTGTTATATCCTTTATGTGCCTTATCTAATATAGCATTTTTAGCCAATACTAATGGTCCAATTTGAATTACTTCGGAGGCTTCTTTAACAGGAATGTGTTTGTTTTCTCCTTTACGTACAAAAAAACCACCTTGCCTACGTGGATCAAAGCCTACTTGTGTCCAATCTGGGTTATCTAAATACTCAGTAGCACTAACACGTATATTATTTGCATCAAGATCTTTAACTATACCTGAAATTGTTGCATAGCCTGTTTTTCCTATTTCCCCTGTTCCTATTCTTTCACTTGTTTTTTGAGAGGCTAAAAACCTAACAGGTTTGTTTTCTGTTCCTTTGTAGTGTACTGCTTTAAGATAATGTGTTGACCCCTTATTAGCAGAGCTAGATTTTCCTGCAACGATCCATGAATCATAACTTTTATATGCGTCTATGTCTAATCTGCCGTTGAACGTATCTCCTACTTTTAATGCAGATGCAGAAACACCATACTTAGATAATTCATCAGAAGGTAAAACAAACAAACCATCATCTCGTTGGTTTTTTCTTAAAGAAAACACAACAGCCTTGTTAGATGGCTCACGAGGTAAATCATCCCAAGATGTAACAGGTTTAATTTCGTCAATATTCTTTAAATGTTCTTCTCTAGAAATATTATCGTCTAAAAGTCTTCTAGTAGAATTTTCTAATTCAGGAGTTTTAATATCAGGGTTTACTTCTCTAGAAGTTTTAACATTATCTGAAACTGTGTTTCTCCATTCTGATATGTCTTCTATATTATCAAATTCTTTCATTTTAGTTGTATAGTCTGTATTTGATATTTTAGGTGTTGTTAATGTTGCGTCTGCTTTCATAGATGTAGCAACAAGATCATCAGAGCCTTTAGTGACTACATCATCTGCACCACCTATAAACTCACTTAATGCATTTGCAGCTAGTCTAGCAAAACTACCCATTACTGTACATTCCCACTAAAGCCTTGTTCACCTGGAGCTGCAGCACCGCCTATACCTATGTTAGCACCACCACCACCAGACATATCTGCAGGAGACTGTGGACCCTGACCCGTAGGTGCAGCACCAGCAGGGCTAGGTGTAGCAGGTGCGCCACCTTCAGGTCCTGGAGCAGGTTCAGGAGGGGCTGTGAAGCCTTTAAGTATCTCAGCTTGTATTGCTGCGTCAGCTAATGAGTTAGTCACTTTGTCTGGGTCTAAGTCCATACTAATAGCTATCTCACGTATAATGTAATCCATCTTAGCGAATGGAGCAAGTATTGGGTTCTGTGCAACCTGTAGGAACTGCATTAATCGTTGACTACGGACTTCGTTAGCCATTAGTGATTCAGTACCTTGCGCTTTAACGTCTAAGTCACCTTTTATTTCTGGATCATAGTCGAATTGCATATTAAAGTTAAAGAATGCTTTACCTAATGGGTTAATCAAGTAGTCATCTACGTTCTTTATAACAGTTCGTATAGAACCATTAGCTGCAGACATAAGCATAGAAATCCCAGAAGCAGTTCGTCCCACCCCTGATACGCCTGTTTGTCCGTGTGCAAAAGATGGGAAACCAGTACTTTCATCGGCTAATACCCTCGCTTTATCAAACAGTTGCATATTCTCTTGGGCTACATTAGGGAACTTAGTGCCGAAAATAGCTTGTCCTGGCGCACCACCCTGCCGTCTAAAGACTTTGCCTGGGTATACACTTAGGTCTTGTCCAGGTACTAAGTTAGTCTCGTCTACTTCTATGATTAAGTTACCTGACAACGCAGAGTTATCAATAGCCATACGCATAAAGCCATTCATCAAGGTCTGTGTGTCATCCATGTTCTCAGCTATACCTACACCAAAGAAACTATACGGTGATACTTCATACGGTACAGCGTAGTACGGAATATAAGAAGGTTTGAATGGGTTCATAACTAAACGTAGTACTTCGTTGTTACATATCCATATGTTTACGTTTAGTTGTTCTGCGTCTTTTAACTCTTTAGGTATATCTATTTCGTATTCTTCTAGTATCTCTCTATCTACAAAACCCCAGAACTCTAATACTTCATAGCGTTCAGCCTGTGAGCCGTGTTCTGTTTCTTCCATAGTTTGTTCCCACCACTTCTTAGTGTAGGACTCTCCCATGTTTAGTGACAGGTCTATGGCGTTCTTTCTAAAGAAAGGTCTATCTTTTAATGCTCGCATTTGTGAGCGAGACATCTTATGGCGTTCTACTATGTATTCAGCTTCATCCATGTTAGCTGCATCAGGGTCAGGATAAAAGTTCCATATAGATACATTACTAGTTGACGGTACTGTTTTAATTGTAGGGTTATACTCACCACCTTCGTCCCAGTTAGCGTACTCTTTAGATACAGCAAATGGCCCTTTCATAATACCTGTGCCAAACAAAGCTAACTCAAATGCTGCTAACCTTAGTTGTTTATTAGCACCAGACTCTTCTAGTTGATCGTGTATCTTTTTCTGCATCTTCTTAGCTGCAACTAACGCAGGATGAAAAGTAATACTTGTAGGTGTTGGACCTGGGCCTTCTATTAGTTTATCACTTACAGGCTCAAGTTTATCTTTTAATGCGCCTAGTCTATCTCTAATAGACTCCATTGTATCGCCAGGTTCTAATGTATTATCAGGAGAAAATGTAGGTCTATCGAATGCTTTCTTAATTGCGTCCATACCTTCTTCAGCTTTAGGATTAGCTTCAAAATGTACTGTGTCAGCTACACCTTCAGGTAAACTAGTAGGATCTACACTTAATGGGAACTTAGAGTTACCAAACAAAACATCAATAACTTGACCGTAGGCTGCTAGTGTTTTAGTTTTTGTTACTTTAACGAATACACGGGAACGCTCTGTGTCCGTAAACTGCACATCAGGGCCATACAAACCTCTGTAGTTACGATAAGCTTGTAGCCATCGTATCTCATCATTTTGTCTAGCGTCTTCAGCTTTACTAAATTTACCTTCAACAAAATTAGATATTCTTCCTACAGAAGTGTCTTCTTGATCTTCCATATTTTTAATGTCTTCTATAAAAGAAGACTCATCGGATTCAATATTGTAGTCTAGATCATCTTCAGCCATATGTTAATATCCAAATTTTGAATCTGACGCTTGGAAGCCAGATCGTTGTGTGGCAGGATTAAAATCCCATAAAGAACTTCTTGGTCTTGTCATAACACCGTAACGTAAAGCATCATATAAGTGGTCTTCTGCGTGTGTATCTACATCTTCAGGGTTACGTTTGTCTAGGGGTAAACTAGGTACTTGCGCTATTGTGTTAGTACAAGTAGAAAAAAACACTAATCTAGGCTCCTCTGTAAACTCATCTACTTGTAACCTTCTATGTATTTCATTTTTACCTGAGACACGAGAGCCTTTACTTCTGTCGGAAGGCCGCCATCTGCAACCCTTCATGTTCATCTGTTCAGCTAGACTTGGACCTGTATCGCCTCTGTTGTGCCACAGGGAAGAGTCTAACACACCATATCTAATTGTACCGTCATCTTGTTCTTCTTCAAGTATCATGTCAGCTAAATCGGTAGCTGTTACTTTAGTGACGTACATTTCTCTGTATACTACTAATTGTTCTGACGGAGTTACTGCCATCCATACTACACCAGTCCAACTTCCGTATCCGTAGTCACACGCTCTAAATCTAGTCCAACTCTTAGGTATACTGTAAGGATCTACTACGTGTATGTTACGGTTAAACTCAGGGAATGCTGCACCTTCGTTAACATCCCAGTTACCTTCTAGTAATTGCTTACGTTGATGCTCAGGTAGTGAGAGAAGCATCGCTTCGTAGTCACCACCCTGTGACAAGTAAGGGTTATCAAACAAACTAGCAGGTATAAACCTACGTTTAAATAGTGGTTCTCCTTCACGGCTATGCCCTTTAGGATATATTATTGTATCGCCTGACTCTATGTCTGTAGCCCAAAAAGGATCTTTAGCTGGGCTAGGATCTATAAACATCTTCTTAACCCATTGATGTCCTGCACCTCCTGGGTTTGTAGTAGCTCTCATATACAAACCTAACTCAGCAGAGTGTGCGCTCCTAAGCCTAGATCTCATATAATTCCAAGCGTAAGGAGAACTCCATTGTGTAAGTTCGTCAAAACCAATCCAATTGAAAGCCTGACCTTGGTAACGCATGACATCCATGTCTTTATCGAGGTACGACATCCATAATCTACCACCTTTAGGCGAAGTCCATTGACTTTTTCGTTCAGACCACTTAATGCCTGGTATTGCTTTAGGGTATAGCTCTTGACTTTTCTGTATAAGTTCACGTAGTTCCTCAGTTGTGTGTCGTACTAATAACCCACTAAAATTAGCGTTATTTAAACCGTGTAAGGGGTCTGCAAGCATCGCAAAACTTTTTCCCCCACCTGCTGCGCCTCCATATAGTACCTCTCGCTCTGACGAAGATAAGAAATCTGTTTGTGGACCCTTATTAGGTGCAAAAACTATGTTTTGTAGTTCTTCTATAGGTATTTCACGTATTATAGGCTTGACGGGTGCTACTTTAGTTTGTTTCTTCTTGACGGGTGTAGCTGCCGATACCTTTTTCTTCGAGCTTCTGGATTTCTTCAAGCGTTTCTTTGAGCCTTCTGGCAAGGTTGCGTTTAATTGAAGCTGCTCGTTTACGTTTTTGCTCAATTGTTATTCGCTTTCTTAAACCTTCACCAGAAATGTAACGATCCGTTTGTTTTGTTAACCAAATTGCTACTTCTCTGTAAGCATACTGCTTTAAATGACGCTTTGCAAGCTCTAATGCTTCTAATTGTATGAGTATAGGCTGTAAAAGTTTATCATTATCTTTATCTAACTCGTATCCGAAAGGTATAGTACGACTAACACGCGCTATAGTGTGCCACGCTCGCTCTTTGCCTTTATTTGGTTTAGGTAATTCCCAGTAACCTAACCATTCTTTTTGAAGATACATCTTATAATCTTACAATTCTACTAAGTAACTCTTCTTTTAGCTGTTTTTGTTCTAGGAAACGACCTGTTAGCTGTTTTACTAGACATTTTAAGGTTTTTACGGCTATTGTTTAGGGGGTTGTTGTTTTTATGCGCTACATCTTTACCGTCACTCTTTTTAGCGACACCACCAGCTACCATCTTAGCTCTTGCCGTGTTGCGAGATGCACGTTTCTTTATCTGTGCAGGTTTACCTTGGTAGTTTTTGTATTCGCCTTTATAGTTTCTATTCATTGTTACCCTCTTTAGGTGGTAAATAAAATACACTACTAGATGCTTGGATGTCTACTTTATCCGTTTTAATTATACCTGCTCTATCTAATACATCTTTAGCTGCTACCATTTTTTCTTTTATGCCTAACTCAGTAGGGTCATTCATAGCGTTACCTAATGCAAAAGCTGCAAGAGGTGCAGTCCTAGCGAAGTAAGAACGTGTAGCGTCCATTATCTCTTCTTTTAGTGACTCAACTATAATGCGCGTAGGTGTATTGTCACTGTAGCCTGACAGTTTTTTAGCTGTTACTACATCTCCACCTGCTTGATCAAACAATACCTCTAAGAAGTTCTGTTGGTTTTCCGTTAGTTGTCTAGCCATAGTTACTTTTTCTTCTTTTTCTTAACGTACATACCTTTATTAGCTTTAGGAAAACCAGCCTTCATATTAGCGTACGCTTTATCTGATATAGTACTCTTAGACTTAGGGTTGCTAGTACCCTTTTTCTTTTTTGCATTTATATTAGCGTATAAACCTCTTTTAGCTACCATTTTATTTTTTTACCTTTTTTGTTTTCTTTTTAGGTTTGTTTTCTAATTTACCTATAATTTTTTCTAGGCGTAAAACTAAATCATCTTTTTTCTTTTTGTCTGGTACTTTTTTAATGTCTTTTTTTAATGAGCTAATATAGGCTGCACTTCCTACCGCAGTACCACCAACAACTGCACCTCTTACTTCAGAAGATGCTCTAAGCCTAGAGTTTTTATTACGTTTTTTATTTATTACTTCTCCTAGAGTTTTATTTGTAGTTACTTTACCTTCTGTGCCTAATACTAATTTTTTATAACGTACAGGAACAGGTGCGCTTACTATAGCTTTTGCTGTAGCTTTTTCTACACCAAGTAAAGAAGATCTTAAAGCTTTTGTTAATCCCTTAGCTAGACTACCCATATCTATTTCTTCTTTTTCTTAGGTCTAGCTTTAGCTTGTGCCGTTTTAGATAACTCTTTAAAGTGATACAAACGTTTACTAGATTTAGTATGTGCTTTACCTGTATGCAATGTGCCATCAGCCATTTTATGCATACTGCCTTTGTGTTCTGTTCCGTCGCGGTTATAATGAGGTACACCTTTCATGTCAGCTACCACACTGACATTTATCGCAACAGTTACACCTAATGTTTAATATAGAACGTACAATACGCTCTAGGTATCGGTATATAGATTTAATGTAATTCATAATAGTGTTCCCTATTGCATTGTTAATCTTTTAATGTCACCACGACATATACCTAAGTCTCTGAGTTGCCTGTCTGTCATATTCATTAGTTGCCAGTAAGCTGTTTTATTAGATGTGTATGTTTTATATGTGTTTATTAGTTTCTTGATCATTTGAATAACTCCTTTTTAATGACTAAGGGAGTTATATCATACTTAGTTATATCACAAAAATGTTATTATTGCAACCCCGTTATGCTTTTTTGTAGTTTACTTTTCGTGTCCAGCAAAAGCTGATCCAGTAAGTATGGCCCCAAAAGCTAAGTGAAACAACCCACCACCCATAAGAGTAAAAGGATTATGTTGACCTGTGAGCTTTTTCATTAGCTCCATCTGAACCATCGGTTCTGTAGTAGAATTTATAATATCCATAAACTGTGATATGTCTGGTCTATTAATGCCGTACCATATAGGTACAAACATAAAGTCATAGAAACATATAAGTAAGTAAATTATAAGAGCCGTCCATCGCCAAGTCATAGTAGACTTTTGTTGAGCTGTTAGTTCCTTACTCATTTACTATTAGACACACGGAGGTTCACACACTGCTGTGTTAGTTCCGTAAATCACCATGCCTATACCTATTATAAGTATTATAGCTATCCAAACCCATTTATTCTTTAACATTATACAGACTCTCCTATAGGTTGTAACTTAAAACAATGTGTTACTACATACTCTTTTTCTTTACTTAGTAGTCTACCCATCTTAGTTACACTTCTTGCACACGCAGGTTTATCTTGAAACAAACCACCTATTCTAACCATTACATCACAGGTGTCAGCTTCTAGCGTAATACAGTGAAGTATAACAGCTAACCACATTATTTTTTCTTCTTTTTAGTCATACCACCATACATATAACCTGATTTACCTTTTTTAGACATACCACCTTTGTTCATCATTTTAAAGTCTGCACCAGATATCTTACCGTCTTTGTTTTTATCTAGTTTAGATTGACCACCTGACATATAACCCATTTTCTTTTTACCCATCATGCCGCCCATGTTCATGTTGTTTTTTGCCATGTCTTTAATTTGTTTTATAAGCATCTGAAAGGTACTTAAAGGTTGATTTTTATTATTTATTAATCTAGTTTCAGCAGCAGTTAATACTTTCTTTTTAGGGTTTTTTAAACTAGATACTATACCTTTTAATTTTTTCTCTAAAGAATCCATTTCTTTTTTTCTTGCAGCTTTTTTATCTGGACCAAATCCCAACTGAAGTTTTTCTAGTTTATCTAAGCTAGATCTTTTTCTTACAGTTGCAGGTTTTTTAGTAGTTTTAGCTTTAGCTGCTTTTCTGTCTTTTCTAATCTTTTCTGCCATTTCCATTCGTTTAGCTTCCGCTGCTTCACGGCCTGTTAACTTTGGCTTAACTGTTTTTTTAACAGGCTTAGGTTTCATACTAAGACCATTACCTTTTGTTTTAGATGCTTTTTTAGCGGCTCTAATTTTTTCTAGCTTTTCCATGCGTTTAGCTTCTGCTAACTCACGACCTGATAATCCTTGGTTTGCACTAATTTTAACACCCATAATAGTATTCCTTTTTATTTAGATTTTGTTCTGCTTAAAGCTGTAGCACCCATAAAGCCTACAACAACTCCTAGTTGTGCTACTATAAATGTATTTAAAAAACTAGCAGCGGACTGCATTTTCTCTGCACTTACAATAGGTGTAAATAACACTATGACTGCTACAATAGTTACAGACATAGCTAACCAAGCCATCATACGTTGCGTATCCATTAGCTTGTCTTCGTTCTCTAGACGTATCCACCTTTCGTGACGATCCATCTCTTCGTCAGTAATAATGCCGTCACCGTCTGTATCAGCTACAGAGTACTTACTGTCTACCTGTAGCTTCTTAGGTGTCATTTTTTCTTCTTATTAGGCTTTAACTTTTTTAGTACCTTAGTAGTCCAGGCTTCATTTACTTCTGTATCTGGGTCATCCTTAATAAAGTGACCATTCTCATTTCTAGCGCGTACTAGTTCTTCTTCTACTACAGGGGCTACTTTAGGCTCAACTACAGGTTCAACTTCTTCTACTGTATTACATATAGCTTCGATGGTCTCATCTTTGAACCACGTTTGTCCGTAGGCATCCATACCAGCTTCGGGTTGACCGTTAAGTCCTAAGACGGTGTTATCGTCTTGTACTACAAAGCCTTTAGCTTCTAGGCTGCTCTTCTTGTCTGTGAATATACTCATTTCTTAAATAGTCCTTTTTTGCGGTAATCTGTATGGGTTACTTTACCACCTGCAGAAAAACCCATACCTTTAGGATTCTTAGGCCCCTGCTTATTTAGTTGTTTTGGCATTCTAGCAGGTTTAGCTTGTTGCGGTGCAGGATTTGTACCAACCTTGTCCCCACTTGTATAATCAATTTCTGACTTTTTACTATCTGTTTGTTTTCTTTTAGAGCCTTTAACGCCCCTCATAGATGATTTAACTTTAGATTTACCGTATTTCTGTATTGCTTTTTTTACACCGTATTTAGCGGCAAACCTACCTACTACTGCCGCTGCCGCATACGCTATTGGTATTATTGGTAAAACCATATTACTTTTCCTTATGTATTAACATTTCCATCGTCTTCTAGCTTGTCTTATTCTAGAGTTAGGATCATTCCTAGTCTTAGCTGAACTATTCTTTAGTTGACCTGCAGATCTAGCGCAGTAAGACTTTCTACGTTTAGCTGCTTTACTGCCTGGTTTAACCTTACCTGTAACAGCAGTCTTTAACTTACTACCTGGGTTTTTAGCGCGATACGCTTTCACGCCTTTAGCGGTCATACCTGCACCCTTACTAGTCTTACGGTAGTTAGCCTTCTTACCTGTAGTAGTCTTTGGTATAGCTTTTTTTGGTGCTGTTGTTCTACCCACGGTATCTACCTAACGTTATCGTTTTAAGGAAGCCTCTCCATATCTCTATAGGAGAAGGTAGTACCCAACCCAGTACAAGTAACAAGATCATCCACAGGGGTATGTCTTGGTTCATAACATTTATGCTATCAACATTACCGTCAGCTTGTACTTGATTTTCATTCTTAGTGTTTGTAATAACTGCGTTGTCACCAGCCTTAGTGTCAGTAGACTCTGAGTTAGATACAACAGCTTTAGTGTTGTTCTTACCTGCTTGAATGTCAGCGTTAACGGTAGGGCCACTAGACTTGCCGCCACCCATGATCTTGCTAACAATAAAGCCTGTACCTAGACAGCCACTAAGTGGTATTATACATAATAGTAATATTATAGC
>Ga0208814_1000582_pt1 | contig 21114 bp, 18 predicted proteins | sample MalvirAntarct_55_FD_184253 | JGI IMG/M metagenome (GOLD analysis project Ga0208814, IMG submission 184253) | Marine viral communities from the Global Malaspina Expedition - Malaspina viral metaG Antarct_55 (SPAdes) (version 2) | ecosystem: Environmental > Aquatic > Marine > Oceanic | place...
GTAATAACACCTCAGTCGTACAGCCTACATCATCTGTATTTACAGTCGGTAACCACAACGATGTGAACGGCTCAAGCGGGACTTATGTTGCATATTGTTTTTCAGATGTAACAGGCTACAGCAAAATTAGTTCATACACTGGCAACGGCAGCGGCACAGGCCCAGTAGTCACCACAGGGTTTAGACCAGCATTCTTGCTAGTAAAAGCTTCAAACGCTGTAGAGCCTTGGAACATTATAGATAACACAAGAAATCCAACAAACCCTAAACCTAGTATCATGACCCCTAACTCAACTTCAGCAGAGTCTAATATGTCTTCTGGTACAGGTGTTGATTTTACAAGTACAGGGTTTCAAATAAAAACAAATATAGGGAATTTCAATACAAGCGGTAAAACTTACATTTACATGGCGTTTGCTGGTGGACTAGATTCCATAGCACCCGTCAATACATCTGGTAATATAGAAAGTAGAGTAAAAGCAAACCCCACTTACGGGCAATCAATAGTTAGTTATTCTGGTGCATCAAATGCCACAAGTGATGGTTCAAATAATGGAGGTTCTTATTGGACTATTGGACACGGACTAAGTCAAGCACCTGAAGTAATACTGGTTAAAACACAAAATGGTGCTGCTGCTTGGTATATGGGGCATCAAAGTCTTACTGGAACACCTTGGCAAAGTGGTTCTCATGTAGTGCTTAACACTACAGCAGCAAATGCAAATGAAGCTAATATACTTTGGGGTAATACAGCCCCATCATCTACTGTATTCACAGTCGGTGGGTGGAATGTCATTAACAGGGCTAACAGCACATATATAGCCTACTGTTTCCACTCAGTCACAGGCTACAGCAAGTTTGGTTCATACAGTGGATCAGGTGCTAGCGGCAATGCAATCACCACAGGTTTTTCTCCAGCGTTTGTAATGGTGAAGCGTACTGATTCGGCTCAAGATTGGCAAATACTAGACAATACACGCAATCCAAATGACCCAAGAACAGCGAGGTTAGAACCAAATAATTCAGATGCAGAGGTAAATGATACCTCATACAATAATTGCAATTTCACTAGCACTGGCTTTACTTGGCAAGCAGCTGGTGGAAACACTAACGCTTCTGGCGGCACTTACATCTACATGGCATTTGCAGACACCCGTGAATACGCATACTGGCTAGATCAATCAGGTAACAACAATGATTGGACAAGTAATCAAGAACTTACTGAAAGTGATGTTGTTCTTGATAGTCCCTCTAATAACTTCTGTACGTTTAATCCACTTGATAGTGAAAACGCAACAAACATACCTATGCGTGACGGAAATCTAGGGTTTACTCTTATTGCTAATTCAAGAATGAGGGGAACTATATCGTCAACTTCTGATAGTAAATTCTATATTGAATATTGTTCACCCGTTCAAATTGCAAATACAAATGTTATGCACCTTGGTATAGCAACAACAAACTTAGATATTAATACTCCAAGTGCTTTTGAAGGCGCCACAGGTGGTGCTATGGTAATGACGTATTTTGGAGGGAATGATTACTGGGTTGCTGCTAGACAGAACGGAAGCAATATAGGTGGTAGTAGCATTAATATACCCGAAACAAAAATGGCTGCTGGTGCAATAGTTTCATTTGCATCTGATTCATCTACTGGAAAGGTGTGGATGGCCATTAACAATAGATGGTTAAAGGCAAATGGATCGTTTGATGCAACTGGAAACGTGTTGACTTCATCAAACTATTTGTTCCAATTCGCAACAGGACATGAGTTTACTCCCAGCACAATGCCAGTAGGTAATTTTGTTGGTGTATTAAATTGTGGACAAGACTCATCTTTTGCTGGCATAAAAACTCCACAAGGCCATATGGATTCAAATGAGGTGGGAGATTTTTATTATCCGCCGCCTGCAGGCTTCTTAGCGCTTTGCACGAAAAACATGGAAGAGCCTGCTGTGATTCCAAGTGAGAACTTTAATACACTCATCTACTCTGGCACAGATTCAGATAATAGGGCAATAACGGGCGTAGGTTTCCAACCCGATTTTGCTTGGTTTAAACGCAGAAACTCTGCTACTAATCATGGTCTTTTTGATTCTATTCGTGGCGCAAATAAAAGATTATCATCAAACTTAACGAATGCTGAGTTTTCAGATAGTAACGCTCTTATGTCGTTTGACTCTGACGGGTATACAGTGAGCAGTGATGGTACTACTAATGCCGCAGGAACCTACGTAGCATGGAACTGGAAAGCAGGCGGCACAGCAGTCTCTAATACCAACGGATCTATCACTTCTACTGTGTCTGCTAACGTAGATGCTGGTTTCTCGATTGTTAGTTATACGGGTACAGCAGCAGCTAGTGCAACCATAGGTCATGGACTTACTTTAAAAATACCAGAAATGGTTATTATTAAAAAGCGGGATGAAGCTGGAAATTGGATAATTTATACAGAACCAACAGGTAAAGATAACAAGTTAAATTTAAACGAAACAACTGCTTCAGCAACTTCTGCTTTATTTAACAATGTTGCACCTACATCAACTGTTTTCTCAGTCAAAGATACTAGCACCGATGATACTTTTGGAGTTGGGCATACTTACATAGCCTACTGCTTCCACTCAGTTGACGGCTACTCTAAGGTTGGCAGCTACACAGGCAATGGTGATGCTGATGGTACGTTTGTAAATCTAGGATTCAGGCCCGCATTCGTAATGTTGAAGCGAAGTGACTCAGCTAGTTCTGGTCATTGGGTGATGAAAGATAGTAATAGAGATGAATCCAACGGCAATACAATATATGTGATGGCTAACAACACTAATGCCGACACAGACAATACTGTTGAAATAGATTTTTTATCAAACGGTTTTAAGCAGAGAAGCACTAACAATGTCAATAATGCTAATGCGTCAACTTACATATTTATAGCCTTTGCAGAAACACCTTTTAAACATTCAAACGCTCGCTAACAGGGCAATCACAATTTAGGAGAATACACTATGTGGTTCGTTGGAAATACAGAAGTAGGATTTACAGTAAGTAAGGCAAGAGGATTGACGATTGGAGATATTCAATATCCCCGTAACATTTTTGCACTCTGGTCAAAAGAAGAACTTGCTGCAATTGGTATAAAACCATACAGAGAAGTAAGATCAGATTCACGTTATTATTCTGATGGTGCATTGACTCGCACCGAAGTTGATGGGGATATGGTTGGTACATACGCTGGAGTAGCAAAGGATGTTGATCAGTTAAAATCATCAATGATGGAATCAGTCAAGTCTCAAGTCTCTTCACTACAGGGTGCAGTTGATTGGTATTGGAGTAGGGCTGCAAAGGGTGGGACTGCTGTTCCAGATGCAATTCGTTATCACGCTGCAGCAATCTACACAGAGATGGAAGCAAAGGAAACTGCTATTGATGCAATGACTACCTTAGATGAAATCATTGCTTATCAGAACCATCCAATGGTACAAACTACTAAGGTGAAACACACATCTGATGAAGGTGTTGAAACCTATGGGCCACAAACGGATGTATCTAATGTGGAAGTTAACAAAGTTACTCACGGATGGTCATCTTTAGAACCAGTAGACCCATCTTTTGTTAGTTTGGTAGACGCATAAATAGTCTAAAGATTGAATAGATAAAACTGTTCTTTCTAAGGTACATACCTATTATAACAAGGATGTTTTGTTCTGTCAAGACATTTTAGGAATTGATTACATTATGACTGACTTCGAACACTACCTTGGCAACCCGTTACTCAAGAAATCAAATGTTCCTGTCAATTGGGAAAAGGGACAGATTCTTGAGTATCAGAAGTGTATGGAAGACCCTATATACTTTATCAAGAACTACATCAAGATTGTATCTCTAGATCATGGACTTGTTCCATTTGAACTGTACGACTTCCAAGAAGACATTGTAAACACAATACACGACAACCGATTTACTATCTGCAAGTTGCCAAGACAGTCTGGTAAATCTACCACACTTGTCTCTTATGTACTACATTACATCCTTTTCAATCCAAATATGAATGTTGCAATCCTTGCTAACAAAGCTGCAACCGCGAGAGATATTCTTGGACGTTTACAACTCGCATACGAGAACCTACCTAAGTGGTTACAACAAGGAGTAGTGTCTTGGAACAAGGGTTCTGTGGACTTAGAGAACGGCTCTAGAGTTGTTGCTTCATCTACATCTTCCAGTGCAGTTCGTGGTGGTTCATACAATATGTTGTTCCTAGATGAGTTTGCATTCGTCCCACAGAACGTAGCAGAAGACTTCTTTAGTTCTGTATACCCTACAATATCATCTGGTACATCCACTAAAGTTGTTATCGTATCAACTCCCAATGGTATGAACATGTTCTACAAGTTGTGGACTGATGCAGAGAACAAAAGAAACTCTTACAATATTATAGATGTTCACTGGAGTCAAATCCCTAACAGGGATGCAAAGTGGCGTGAAGAGACAATTGCAAACACATCCCTAGAACAATTCCAACGAGAGTTTGAATGTGAATTCTTAGGTTCTGCAAACACTCTTATCCACCCTGCTAAGCTTAAGACGATGGCATTCCATAATCCTATTACATCAAATGCTGGATTGGACATGCATGAACGTCCAGAACCTAATGGAACCTATGTTCTTATTGCAGACGTAGCCAGAGGAACAAAGAACGACTATTCTGCATTTATTGTATTTGATGTCTCGACAGTCCCATATAAGATTGCTGCGAAGTATCGTAACAACGAGATTAAACCCCTACTATATCCTAACATAATCCATGATGTTGCACACGCATATAACAATGCATACGTTTTAGTTGAAGTAAATGACATTGGCGAACAGGTTGCAAGTGCCTTACAGTTTGACTTGGAGTATGAGAACCTTATCATGGCAAGTATGCGTGGTCGCGCAGGACAGGTGCTTGGTGGTGGCTTCTCAGGTGGTAAAGCGCAGTTGGGTGTACGAACAACCAAGGCAGTTAAAAAGATGGGTTGTTCTAATATTAAACAAGTTATTGAATCGGATAAACTGATTGTCAATGACTATGAACTAATTAAAGAGTTATCTACCTTCATTCTTAAAGGTGCTTCTTACGAGGCAGAAGAAGGACACTCAGATGACTTAGCAATGTGTTGTGTGTTATTCGGATGGATGATACAACAGACATATTTTAAAGAATTAACAGATGATGATATTCGTGCTAGAATGTATTCAGAACAACAGAACCAACTGGAACAAGATATGGCTCCATTTGGATTCTTGGACGATGGTGTGCAGTCTCCTTATGGAGAAAACATTGTTGATGAATACGGACAAAGATGGAGTCCAGTAGTTCGAAGTTATGATTCTGATTGGTAGAGTTTTAAGGAACCCTACATACTACATAATATCAATAATATCGTTTACTAGTTTTAAATGACAGTTTGAACACACGACCTTACAAACACTGATTAGTTTATTAACTTCAGTTCTTGATTCTTCGTTCAATCCTTTTCTTTTAGTTAGTTTTCGAATATCCTTTTCGTGAGGATAGAATTGGAGACATGCGGTTTCAGATTCACCACAGTAGTGACAGGACTTTTCACCGAGATATTCATTAACCCATATCTTGCGTGCCCTGTAATTTCTTTGTGATACCCTTTTAATGGTATCTTTGTATTTCTGATAGTGTTCCGACATACTATTATTTATGTGCCGCAGAACCTATAAAAATTAAAGTGTAGACTTAGTTTTTTATAAATATCAATGTAAGTTTGAAAATAACTAAATTATTGAATAATCCACAAAGGAGAATAAAGAGATGGCATTTCAAGTATCACCTGGCGTACTCGTAAAAGAGGTTGATCTGACTAATGTTGTTCCTGCTCTTGCAACTTCAATTGGTGGTTTGGCAGGGGTCTTTAGTAAAGGCCCAATGGATCAAATCATTCCAATTGGTAGTGAGAAGGAATTAGTACAGATGTTCGGTTTACCCGATTCCAACAACTTTGAAACGTGGTTCACCGCCGCTAACTTTCTAGACTATGGTAACGCACTTCGTGTTGTTCGTGCAAACAACGGAGCCCGCAACGCCGTAGCAAATGGTGGCGCAACAATTGGAACCTTTACTGGTGACGCAAGTACAACGGCATTTACTATGTCTCAAGTTGTATCTGATGCTGATCTTTTAGAAGTAACTATTGCTGGCGTCAAAACTACCGCATTCACAGTTAATGGAACAACTAGTATTACATTTACTAATGCTCCAGCATCTGGTTCTAATAATACTATTGTAAAATTAGGCGTGAAAATAACTAACGATCAATACTATGACGATAACTATGCAGATGGTTCTGGTTCAGTAGGTTCATTCGCCTCAAGATACCCAGGCGCTTGGGGTAACTCAATCGGCGTATCTACCTGTGGTTCTGCTGAAGCATTTGAACAAATCATGCCTGCTGACAACAAAGTCAACGAAAGTAGTGGACTTGCTGCTGGTGCAACTGCTGTCACAGTAGATGATGGTGGGGAATTTGTAGTTGGAGATATCGTATATTTCCAAGAAACAAATGGACAACAATATGAAGTAACTGCAATTGCAACACACGTTCTTACTATTCGTCAATTGGATAATCCTAATGGTGGCGGTTTAACAACAGCTATTCTTGATGACACTGTAGTTCGCAGACGTTGGAAATTTTATGACTTATTTGACGCAGCGCCCGGCACATCTTCTTGGGCATCAGGATTGGGTTTACCCATTGCTGAAGACGAAATACATGTTGTAGTATATGACACAACTGGTGCAATCACTGGTTATGATGTTGATGTTGCTGGTAATCGTGGTAACTCTGTTATTGAAGTACACGCATTCATGTCAAAGCATCCAAGTGCAAAAACACCTCAAGGTGGAACTGCATATTACCCAACCATTATCAATCGTGCATCTAGTCACATTTGGTGGATGGATCATCCTGCTTCTGGTGCTGCTGATTGGGGTACTAACCTTACATCTGCTGGTACTGATAAAGTATTCGATGCTGCTCACCTTCCTCTAACTGACACTTTGTCAATTGGACAAGACGATACAACTGCTACTGTTGGTGAATTAACTCTTGCATATGATCATTTTTCTGATACTGAAACAGTTGACGTTAACTTAATCATGTCTGGTACTTCTCCTGCTGGTTCAGATGGAACTGCACATGCGGCCGCAATGATTAGTCTTGCAGAAGCAAGAAAAGATATGGTTGTATTTGTCTCCCCTCGTAGGGCAGACGTTGTTGGTGTCACTTCTAGTGCTACTCAATCTACAAACGTCAAAGGTTTCTTTGATGGACTTGCTAGTTCTTCATATGCAGTATTTGATTCTGGATACAAGTATATGTACGACAAGTACTCAGACGTATATCGTTATGTCCCATTAAATGGTGACATTGCTGGTTTGTGTGCAAACACTGATAGTGTTTCTGACCCTTGGTTCTCACCAAGTGGATACAATAGAGGACAGGTTCGTGGTGCAGTTAAACTTGCATTCAACCCAACCAAATCACAGAGAGATACTTTGTATGGTGCTCGTATCAACCCAGTTGTTACATTCCCAGGCCAAGGTACAGTTCTATTTGGTGACAAGACTGCTCTAGTGCGTCCAAGTTCATTTGACAGAATTAACGTCCGTAGATTGTTCCTTACATTAGAAAAGGCAATCGCTACGGCTGCTAAGTTCCAGTTGTTTGAATTCAACGATACTTTCACTCAGGCACAGTTCAGAAACATGGTTGAACCATTCTTGAGAGATGTGCAAGGTAGACGGGGTATTACAGACTTTTCAGTAGTTTGTGATGGAACAAATAACACAGGTGAAATAATTGATAGAAATGAGTTTGTTGCAGATATTTACATCAAACCTGCTCGTTCAATTAACTTCATTACACTAAGTTTTGTCGCTGTAAGAACAGGCGTAGCATTTAGTGAGGTAGGAGGCTAATATGAGTACTGCAAATATAAATGCGTTTAAAGCAAACATTGCGGGCGGTGGCGCTCGTGCTAACCAGTTCAAAGTAGTATTAGCAGCACCTGCTGGAATTGTTACTGGACTTAATGCCGAAAGTGCAAGTTTTATGATTAAGGCATCATCACTGCCAGGCCAAACAATTACAGAAGTTGCTGTTCCTTTTAGGGGTAGAACACTGTATCTTGCTGGTGATCGTGAGTTTGAAACTTGGACAACCACATGTATCAACGAGACTAACTTTGCTCTCCGAGATTCAATGGAAAGATGGATGTCTGGTATCAATGATTTGGAGACAAGTCAGGGTGTTACTAATCCAGCTGAGTATTATGCACAAATGGAAGTGCATCAGTTAGATAGAAACAACAATGTTCTCAAGGCATATGTGCTTAAGAACTGCTGGCCTACTATCGTTGCTCCGATTGACTTGAACTTTGATACTGTAAGTGAAGTTGAAACCTTCGATGTAACTTGGAGATATACCGACTTTGTTAGTGTTGGTGTATAATCCTGTTTTTTATTCTTACTAAATAGTAAGGTAAAATTAGGAGAGTTATAGTATGGCGGAACTATTCGGTTTCAAAATAACAAAATCAGGTAAGGACGGGGGTAGTGATGGATTCACTACTCCTGCTTCTGACGATGGCACTGTTGATATCGCTTCAGGCGGTGGACATTATGCCCAAGTCTTGGACTTAGACGGACAAGACTCATCTGAGCTTGCGTTAATAAAAAGATATCGTGATATTGCACAACAACCAGAGTGTGATAGTGCAATTGAAGATATTACAAATGAAGCAATCGTTTCTGATGAGAGGGATATGTCAGTATCTATTTCACTAGATCGTTTGCCAGTCTCCCCAAAAATTAAAACCAAAATGCGTGAGGAATTCCACACAATTCTTCACCTATTAGATTTTAATGCCAAAGGACACGATATTTTCAGACGATGGTATGTTGATGGTAGACTTTACTATCATAAGATTATCGACCCTAAAAACCCTCGCAGGGGTATTAAGGAAGTTCGATACATCGACCCTCGCAAGATTAAAAAAGTAAGAGAAACTAGGAAAGAAAGAGATCAGAAAACTGGTATGGACATGGTAGTTAGTGTTCAACCATATTATCTTTACAACCAAGGTGGTTGGGAAAGTTCTGGTGCATCTGGTGGTGTTAAAATCACTGATGACTCTATTACCTATGCACCATCTGGACTTGTGGATATGCAGAAGGGTTCAGTTCTCTCACACTTAAACAAAGCAATTAAACCTGTCAATCAGTTGCGTATGATTGAGGACTCGTTAGTTATCTATCGTATCTCTCGCGCTCCAGAAAGACGTATATTTTATATTGATGTGGGTAATCTACCTAAGATGAAAGCAGAGTCATATCTAAAGGATGTGATGAATCGTTATCGAAACAAGATGGTTTACGATGCGAAAACTGGTGAAATCCGTGACGATAGAAATCACATGTCAATGCTAGAAGACTTCTGGCTCCCTCGTAGAGAAGGCGGTAGAGGTACAGAGATTACAACTTTGCCAGGCGGTTCAAACCTTGGTGAGATTGATGATATCACATACTTCCAAAAGAAACTGTATCGTTCATTGAATGTTCCAGTATCCAGACTTGCAGAAGAAACTGGATTCTCAATTGGTCGTTCTGATAACATTACCCGTGATGAACTTAAATTCACTAAATTTGTTGGAAGACTTCGTAAGAAGTTCTCTATTATTTTTGCTGATATGCTTAAAACTCAATTGTTACTCAAGGGTGTTATTGCACTTGAAGATTGGGATACTTTTAAAGAACATATCCAGTTTGACTTTTTACAAGACGGACACTTTACAGAACTCAAGAATGCTGAGATTCTAAGAGAAAGACTTGACATGCTTGGTCAGATTGAATCTTATGTTGGCGAATACTTCTCAAAAGAATACGTTAAGAAAAAGATTCTTCGTATGACTGATGAGGAAATTAGTGAAATTGAAGGTCAAATTAACGATGAGATGGATTCGGAAGATGATGACTCAGAAGATGATATATAATAGGAGTATAAATAGATGGACAATGTAAAAGATTTTGTAAACTCAATTGCAACAGGTGATAACCTTGCAGCAGAGACACACTTTAATAACGCACTCTCAGCTAAGGTTGGGGATGCATTAGAAACTAGAAGGGTAGATGTTGCACAAACCTTTGTGACACATCATTTGCCAGAGGTAGAAGATAGTGAGTAAAACTCTCTCGCAGTTCAAACAGAACTTACCAGAGAATGACGAGCACAAAACATCTAAGGAGTATAAGAAGTTATCTCCACAGATGAAGAAGGCAGTTGACGCTATTTTTAATGAAATGGATTCTAAACCTACAGATTTCCTAAATACCTTTGAAAAGACAATAAATAGTGTTTCTAAGAAGTTCAAAGTACCTACCAAGGCACTTATGACTTACTTCGAAAACGAAATGCTTACAATTTAGGAATAATAATATGATCTTAAAAGGAAGTGCGACTGCTGTTACATCAGCAAGTACATTAAATAGAGCAACAAGAATTAGAGTCAATGCGACTAACGCTGGAACAGTTACTATTGCTGCACCTGTTGGTACATTTAACGCAGCTTCGGCTGTCGCTGCCGCTGCAATTACAGTTTCAAGTCATGGTTTTACTACAGGGGATGAAGTTATTTATTCTATTGGTAGTGGAACTGCAATTGCTGAATTAGTAGATGATCAATCGTATTTCGTAAAGGTAGTAAATGCAAATACAGTCAGTCTTGCAACTTCATTTGACAATGCACAAAATAACGTAGTGTTAACTTTAACCGATGGCCCATCAGAAAATCATACGATTACTGTCACAAAGACATATGCTGGAACAGTGGTGTTGGTCGCAAACCAAGTTATTGTTGTGGATAAAAAACCAAGTGATACTATTGCATGTTCTGCCGCAATGAGTTGCACAGCAGTTGGTAGTCAACCTTAAAGGGAAATTGAAATGAAACTTATTGCTGAACAGATACAAGACGTAGAATACATTACCGAAGCGAAAGCAGATGGTGGTAAAGAGATGAAGATTCGTGGAATCTTTATGCAGGCAGACATGAAAAACCGAAATGGTCGTGTCTACCCAATGAACGTGTTAGCTAAAGAAGTTGCACGTTATAACAAAGAATTTGTTGCTGAAGGTCGTGCGTTTGGGGAACTGGGTCATCCAGAAGGCCCCACTGTCAATCTTGACAGGGTATCGCACATGATCACAAAACTGGAAGCGGATGGAAAGAACTTCGTTGGTGAGGCAAAACTTTTGTCTACTCCTATGGGGGAAATTGCGAAAGCACTAATCAAAGATGGTGGTAAACTTGGTGTCTCTTCAAGAGGTATGGGGTCTATCGAATCTAAGGGTGGTGCATCTTATGTGAAAAATGATTTTTATCTTGCCACAGCGGCAGATATTGTTGCAGACCCTTCTGCCCCACAAGCCTTCGTTGAAGGTATTATGGAAGGTAAGGAGTGGGTTTGGAACAACGGCATTCTACTAGAAGTAGATGTCAATGAAATCAAAGATGATATAAATGAAGGTGTACGAAAGGGACATGCAAATGTTTCCGCACTCGCCTTCGCTAAATTTATGTCGAAACTTTAATTATTATAAATATGATTATGATAAGACAAAACAACTCAAGGAGATCCTAATGTCAGAACTAGACAAGACAATTGAGGAACTGGAAGCCGCAGTAAGTTTGGAGCTTGAAGAAGCAAAAGCACCTGCTGTCGGTAAAGGCGACTCAATGGAAAAACCAGAGGGTGAAGTAGAAGATTTGGGTAAAGCTGTAGTTGAACCAGATTCAACTGACAGTATTGGTAAGAAGGCCTCTGCAAAGTCTAAGAAGACAGCAGAACCTACCGCCAAGGCAACCAAAGAAGATGCCGCATCCGATCACGAAGGTGACGAACTGGAAGAAGCAAAGTCAATGACCAAAACAGAAATGTTGAAAGCAATGTATTCCAAAATGGAAAACATGAAAGCATCAGATTTGAAAGCAGCATTTGACGGAATGAACAAAGACGAAGACGAAGATGATGCTGAAGAAGTGGATGAGTCTACTTTAGAAGATCGTTTATCATCTGTAGACGTTTCAGAAGACGTAACTGCACTTGTACAAGGTGAAGACCTTTCTGAAGAATTCAAAGAAAAGGCATCAACAATCTTTGAAGCTGCTGTAAAATCTAAACTTCGTTCAGAAGTAGTAAGAATTGAAGAAGCTAAGACGCAAGAGATTGCTGAAGAAGTTGAATCTATTCAAACTGAATTGACTGAAAAAGTCGATGCCTACATGAACTATGTAGTAGAAGAATGGATGAAAGAAAACGAAATCGCTATTGAGCGTGGTCTCAAGGGTGAAATCGCAGAAGACTTTATCTCTGGTTTAAAATCACTATTTGAAGAACACTACATAGATGTACCAGACGAGAAGTATGACATTTTAGGTCAACAGTCTACTCAGATTGATGAACTAGAGTCTAAATTGAATGAACAAATCGGTATCTCTGCTTCACTGAAAAGTGAAAAAGATTCATTGATGCGTGAATCAGTTTTCGCAGAAGTCGCTTCTGACCTTGCAGACACCGAAATTGAAAAATTTAAGTCTCTTGCAGAAGATGTAGAGTTTACCACTGAAGAAAGTTTCACTGAAAAACTCGAAACGCTAAAGGAAAGTTATTTCCCTAAGCAAACCACTGTCGCTGAATCAGTAGATGATGTCGAAGGACATCAAGAATCTTTTGATACAACTGGCGCTATGAGTACTTACATGAGTGCGATTAGTAGAAATGTAAAGCGAGTAGCAAACTAGACGATGAAAGATTCGTTTTTTATAAATAATATTACAATCTCAAACAAGGAGAAATAAAAATGTTCCAGACAGAACATCTACAGGAAAAGTGGCAGCCAGTCCTAGAACACAACGATCTTCCAACGATCGGTGATTCTTACAAAAGGGCAGTAACCACTGTTATCTTAGAAAACCAAGAAAAAGCACTTCGTGAAGATTCAAACTTCCTCTCTGAAGCTGCTCCAACTAACAACACCGCTGGTGCTGCAAACTGGGATCCAATTATGATCTCACTAGTTCGCCGTGCTATGCCTAACCTTATCGCTTATGATATTGCTGGTGTTCAACCAATGACTGGCCCAACTGGGTTAATCTTCGCCATGCGTTCACGTTTCAAGGCGAACAATGGTACAGAAGCATTTTACAATGAAGCTGAATCTGCTTTCTCTGCAAACGATGCTGATAGTAACATTCCAGGCAGTGCAGGTACTTCATCTAATAGTGAAACTAACCCAGCTGTTCTTAACGATGGTTCGCCAGGCGCTTATACTGCTGATGGTGGTTCTACTACTGCTTTCGGTGAAGCATTAGGTGATGCATCTGGCAACGCTTTTGCTGAGATGTCTTTCTCAATCGAAAAGCAAACTGTTACTGCTAAGTCTCGCGCTCTTAAAGCAGAGTACACAATGGAACTTGCACAAGACCTTAAAGCGATTCATGGTTTGGACGCTGAGACAGAACTTGCAAACATCCTTTCTGCTGAAATCTTAAACGAAATCAACCGCGAAGTTGTTCGTACAGTCTATGTAACTGCTAAGCCAGGCGCACAGGTTGATACTGCTACTTCTGGTATCTTCGACATGGACGTTGATTCTAACGGCCGTTGGAGTGTTGAGAAGTTTAAGGGACTTATGTTCCAAGTAGAACGTGAAGCTAACGTAATCGCACAACAAACTCGTAGAGGAAAGGGTAACATGATTATCTGTTCTTCTGATGTTGCATCTGCATTGCAGATGGCTGGACAGTTGGACTATACTCCTGCCCTTGCCAACAACTTGAATGTTGATGATTCTGGTAACACATTTGCTGGTGTTCTTAACGGACGCTTCAAAGTGTATATCGATCCATACTCTGCTAATGGTGCTGCAAAGCAGTTCTTCGCAGTTGGTTATAAAGGTACTTCACCTTATGACGCTGGTTTATTCTACTGCCCATACGTTCCTCTTCAGATGGTTCGTGCAGTTGGTGAGTCTAACTTCCAACCAAAAATCGGTTTCAAGACCCGTTATGGTATGGTTGCTAACCCATTCGCTGGTGGTTCTACTGTTCGTGCAGGCGCTTTGACTGCTAACGACAACGTATACTACCGCCGTGTGCAGGTAACTAACATCATGTAAACTTCGGTTTATGTAGTTATTAAGGGAGAACTTCGGTTCTCCTTTTTTTTGTCTTATAAATAGTTGTATGAAAGATAAGGAAAACGATAATGGCAACTATTAAGAAAAATCCATTAGATAGACAACCCGATAACTATGACATGGCTCGTCCAACACAGTTTATGTTCTCTATCTTAAAGATACCTAACACACAGTACTTCATCACAGAAGCAAACTTGCCTGGCATTGCATTTTCTGGTGACGCAGTATTAAACAGTAGGTTCACTTCACTACCTATGATGGGTGATACTATTAACTATGAACCACTTGAGTTATCATTTAACGTACAAGAGAACTTAGCTAACTGGCGTGAAATACACGATTGGATGGTAGGTATTGGTTTTCCCGAAAGTACCGACCAGTTCGATGCTGCAATCTTAGACTCAGAGGCACTAAGAACTATTGTACCATCTAATAACACAGTAAGTTTGACATCATTAGCAAGTGACGCAACTCTAACTATTATGACTAATAAGAACAACCCTGTCATAAGGATTACTTTCAAGAATGCATATCCAACCTCTCTTGCTGGTATGAATTTTGACACTAAAGACACGGACGCACAAACTTTGACTAGTACAATGACTATGAATTATGATACATATTCAGTGGAAGTTTTGTAAACTCAAAGTATTTAATCATTATAAATAAGATAGTGAACAGGGGATTTCGACTTAGACACCCGTAGTTGCTTCTCTGAGAAGAGAATATTTAGAACAGTAAGTTCGATTGACCCTGTTCACACTTTATAACATGGAAATATTATGACATTAGATGAATTGCAGGCATCAGCCGCACACGACTTGAAGATGGACAACTTAGAACTTGGTGATGAGTCTCTAAAGTCTGCATCCCTTCACCAAAAATACCTCACCATATACAACAACTTCAGACAACTGGTTCTCTTAAAACAGAGTGAGTATCATGTACTCTATCGAAATAAATGGGAGTACTATGGTGGTAAGTCCGATGCATCAGTTTATCGTGACAAACCATTCGATCATAAAATACTTAAAGCAGACTTGCACATATATCTAGAGTCTGATGCTGACCTTATTAAAGCAAAACAAAAGGTTGAGTATTTCAAATTATGTCAAGACACTTGTGAACGGATTCTAAAACAAGTTGGTACTCGTAACTGGGAAATTAAAAACGCAATTGAATGGCGTAAATTCGTAGATGGTATTGTATAGGTGACAAAAGTTACAAAGAAGGATGAGGTGTACCTAGAAGTATCTGCCGAACCCTCCACTGCTCGTTCGTTATCAGACCATTTCACATTCGAAGTGCCAGGCGCAAAGTTTATGCCTGCATATCGCAATCGAATATGGGATGGAAAAATAAGATTATATTCTCCACAGACAGGAGAGTTATACCTTGGACTTCTATCATACTTAGAAAAGTGGCTAGAAGATTGGGAAGAACCCTATGAAATTAGTGAGGAACTAAAAGATGAAAAACAACTGGATAGAGAAATACTCAATGGGTTCATCACTGGACTTAAGCTTAAAGCTAGAGGAAAGTCTATTATGCCACGCGACTACCAAGTGGATGCCGTGGATTTTGCAATTAGAAAACATCGTGCTTTGTTGCTTAGTCCTACTGCTTCGGGCAAGTCACTCATAATCTACATTCTTGTCAGGTACTATAAGTTACTGATGAGAGAACAACCACAAGACAAGACACTAATACTTGTTCCCACAACATCACTAGTCGAACAGATGTACTCAGACTTTGTTGATTATGGGTGGAATGAAAGTAACATGCAAAGAGTGTATAGTGGACATGACAGAGAAGTTACACATCCAGTAGTTATCTCTACATGGCAATCTCTGTACAAGATGCCCAAGTCATACTTTGATAGTTTTGGTTTGGTTATTGGAGATGAGGCCCATCTATTTAAAGCAAAGTCTTTGACTTCTATCTTGACTAAACTGGATAAGTGTAAGTATCGTTTTGGTTTGACAGGTACACTTGATGGTATGCAAACGCATCGTTTAGTTCTAGAGGGCCTGTTTGGTTCTCTAAAGAAGGTTATAACCACAAAGAAGTTGATTGATTCAAAGACACTCGCATCATTTAAGATCAAAGCTTTGGTTCTGACTTACTCTGATGAAGAGTGTAAGATTGTTAAGGGTATGAACTATCCAGATGAGATGGATTACATAGTAACACACGCAAAGCGAAATAAGTTCATAAAAGACTTGACACTTAACCTAAAAGGTAATACACTGGTACTCTTCCAGTTTGTAGAGAAACATGGACATGTCTTGCATGAGATGATTTCTTCAAACACTACTAGAAAGGTATTCTATGTATATGGTGGAACAGATACTAAGACAAGAGAGGATATACGAGCTATCACCGAAAACGAAAAGGATGCTATCATTGTTGCATCTTATGGTACTTTCTCTACTGGTATTAACATTCGTAATCTACACAACATAATCTTCTCTAGTCCTAGTAAATCTAGAGTTCGTACTTTACAGAGTATTGGTAGGGGATTGCGTAAGAGTGAGACTAAGGATAGTGCTACTCTTTTTGATATTGCAGATGACTTCTCATACAAGTCCAAACGTAACTTCACAATAAACCATTTTCAAGAACGTATAAATATATATGCAGAGGAAGAGTTTGACTACGAAATTACAAGGATTAAAGTAAAATGATTACAGATAATATAATTTTAAAGTTAAATAGTGGCGAAGAGGTAGTATGTAAGATTACAGATAGTAGTGATTCTGGGACATATACAATTGAGAATCCATTACTACTTAATTCTACGCCTAGAGTTACACGCAATGGTGTGGAAGAATCTATTTCATTTAGACGATGGATTCACTTCTCAGAAGCTTCTGTCTTTGAGATTAATAGAAATAATGTTATGTTGAAGACTGATGCATCAATTGGATTATCTAAGTTCTACGAGGTTTGTGTCCTACAGTTGAATAATACTTTCGAAGATGAAGATGTTTGGATGGAAGCAACTGATGATGAACTAGATGCACTTGAGATAGAAGAGGTTATGGAACAGTTCAGTACTGATATGTCTGATACAATACATTAAATTTAAACTACTTTCTCTTCTAACACAGCTATTATAACAGGGGTTATAAACTATGTCAACAAGTTTTATCAAATAAAGTTAAATATATTAATCTATTGACAAACCTGTGTAATTGAAGTATAATATATGAATAGTTGCAACATAAAGGCAACGAAATGTGGAGTTATAATGACTAAAAAGAAAAAGGGTGTTCATTACGTCAACAATGCAGACTTTCTCGCCGCAATGGCGGAGTGGAAAGATAAATGCAAAGATGCAGATGAACTGGGCGACCCACAACCGCCTGTTACCAACTACATAGGTGAGTGTTTCCTAAAGATTGCGAATCATTTATCATATCGTCCAAATTTCATTAACTATACCTATAGAGATGAAATGATTTCGGATGGAATAGAGAACTGTCTACAATACTGTAGTAACTTCAATCCAGAGAAGTCTAAGAACCCTTTTGCATATTTTACCCAAATAATCTACTATGCATTTCTTCGAAGGATTGCCAAAGAGAAGAAGCAACAACATGTTAAACACCAACTCATTGCTAATATGAGTGTGAATATGTTGAATGGACAAGAAGGTGAAGAAGCATATGTTGAATATTTACAGAAGAACTTCTTACCAGATGAAGCGGTTTACAAACCAAAGAAGAAAGTGAAGAAAGAGCCGAAAGGACTTGAGAAATTTTATGATGAACAAGGTGAAGAAATAAATGAAGATAGCACTGATAACGGACACGCACTTCGGGGCGAGGAATGATAACCTTGCCTTTAACGATTACTTCTACAAGTTTTGGGAAGAAATCTATTTTCCATATCTAGAACAGAATGGTATAGACACAGTTATTCATGGTGGTGATGTTATGGACAGACGTAAGTTTGTTTCCTATAAGATCGCCAAAGACTTTCGTGAAAGGTTTCTACAGAAACATGAAGACTTAGGTATTACTCTTCATATGTTGGTAGGTAATCACGATACATTCTACAAGAACACCAATGATGTTAACTCCTTAGAAGAGTTGATTAATGGTAAGTTCACCAATATCCACACATACCCTGCAACAGCTACAGTAGAGTTTGATGGAACTCCCATATGTTTTATTCCTTGGATTTGTCCAGAGAATTATGCAGACACAATGGAACATATCAAAAACACCCCAGCACAAGTTGCACTTGGCCATTTAGAAATAAATGGTTTTGAGATGCATTCTGGTGTGAAAGCAGAAGGTGGGTATGACAAAGGATTCCTAAAGAAATTCGATACAGTATTCAGTGGACACTTCCACAAGAAGTCTGATGATGGACAAGTGTATTACTTAGGTAACACTTACCAGATGACTTGGGCTGATCATGGTTGTCCTAAAGGATTCCATATCTTTGATACTACCACTAGGAATTTAGAACGTGTACTAAACCCTTTCACTATCTTTGAAAAGATTTACTACGATGACACAACAACAGATTTTTCTGACTTCAATGTCTTGACATTACGGGATAAGTATGTTAGAATAGTAGTTGTTAATAAAAAAGACATCTATCAGTTCGATAGGTTTGTCGATAGAGTGTTGTCAGAGTCAGGCGCCCATGAGGTTAAGATTGTTGAGGACTTCTCTGAATTGGATGCATCTAATGTAGATGATGCTATTGTTGAAAATGCAGAAGACACTATGACAGTGTTGGAGCGGTATATTGATGAGTTGGATGTGGACTTGAATAAAGTCAGATTGACTTCAATGATGAAATCGTTATACTTAGAAGCGAGTGACTTAGAACTTTGATTACTTTTAAATATGTACGTTGGAAGAACCTACTTTCAACTGGCAATACGATGACTGAAATACAGTTGGATAGAACTTCATCCACTTTGATTATTGGAGAGAATGGTGCTGGAAAGTCTACCATTCTTGACGCTTTGTGTTTTGGACTCTTCAATAAACCCTTCAGAAATATATCCAAGAAACAACTTGTCAACACTGTTAATAATAGTGGGGCTGTTGTTGAAGTTGAATTCAATGTGAGTGGTAAAGAGGTTAAGGTTATTCGGGGTATTAAACCGAATATATTTGAGGTTTGGGTTAATGGTAATATGATTAACCAAGACGCAAACGCCAGAGACTATCAGAAGTACTTAGAACAACAGATTATGGGATTGAACTATCGTTCTTTCACACAGGTTGTTATACTAGGTTCGTCTACCTTTGTACCATTCATGCAACTTACTACCAAGGCACGCCGTGAGGTTGTCGAGGATATCCTAGACATTAAGATTTTCTCTTTGATGAACTTCCTGTTGAAGAGTCAAACAAAAGAACTCAATGAGAATATTCGGAACACTGAACAGACGTATGAGTTGACTAAAGAGAAGGCAACCCTTCAAGAACGATTCATTAAGGATGTGATTGAGAACAAATCATCAATCATTGAAGAGAGTCGTTCTAAGGTTGCATCAAATGATTCTTCTATCAAAACTAAACAGGGGGAGATTGTCTCCTTAGATAGTGCAAAGGAAGCGTTATCTTTTGACAGTGAACAGAAGATTAGGTTAGAAGAAAAGATTAGAAAACTCAGTAGGACAGAAGCTGCATTGTCTAACAAACGTGGAGAACATGAACGTCAGATTAACTTTTTCCAGAGTAATGAGGAATGTCCTACATGTGAACAGGATATCACTCCAGAGACAAAGCAGACGAAGATTGACGCAAGTACTGGTAAACTTGAACAACTAGACAAGGCAATTACTGATGCTAATCGTATGGAAAGTGAAGAACAAGATCGACTGAATGTTATCAAAGAGAACCTTAGTACTCTTCGCAAACATGATGTGGAGATTGCTAAGATTCGTTCTTCTATAAGTGAGTTGGAGAAGTTCAATGTTAAGTTAGAGAAGGATATCGAAACCTATACACAAGGTTCTGTGTCTGATGATGACAAGACTAAGTTGGCAGAACTCAAGGGTAAGATTTCCCTTATTGAAGAACAGAAGTCTAAGTTAAATGAAGATAAGTTCTACGTTGATGTTGCTCGTAATCTACTACAGGACAGTGGTATCAAGACTAAGATAGTTAAACAGTATCTACCTATTATGAACAAATTGGTGAATACCTATCTCAGTTCGATGGACTTTTATGTACAGTTTAACTTGGATGAAAACTTCAACGAAACAATCAAGTCACGCTTTCGTGATGAGTTTTCCTATGCATCATTCTCTGAAGGTGAGAAGATGCGTATTGACTTGGCCCTCCTATTCACATGGCGTGCTATTGCCAAGATGAAGAACTCTACCAATACGAACCTTTTAATCCTAGACGAAATCTTTGATTCTTCTTTGGATGGTTCTGGTACAGATGACTTCCTTAAAATCCTTGATACGTTCTCAGACCAGAACGTGTTCGTTATCTCCCATAAACAGGATATGCTATTTGACAAGTTCAGAAGTGTAGTCCAATTCAAGAAAGAAAAGAATTTCTCACATTTAGTTACATAAAGTTTAAACAAAGAGTATATATTATGAGTAGGAATTGGAAGTACGAAGAGAAAGAAGACAATAGAAACTATTTACTAGAAGCACGCAATCTAGTTAAAGGTTTAAGAGGCGGTCAATTGTACGAAATGTACGAGATTGTTATTAAGCAATTACAACGCAATAATAGCCCAACTAAAGATAAAGAGTTGTCTGCTGTGCGTGATGTCATTGAGCAGGATCGTGGAGTCAATGCAGGGAGACTTGGACGCATAAAGTATGGATACAAAAGTGATATGGCATCTACTGCAAATC
>Ga0208814_1000583_pt1 | contig 21072 bp, 34 predicted proteins | sample MalvirAntarct_55_FD_184253 | JGI IMG/M metagenome (GOLD analysis project Ga0208814, IMG submission 184253) | Marine viral communities from the Global Malaspina Expedition - Malaspina viral metaG Antarct_55 (SPAdes) (version 2) | ecosystem: Environmental > Aquatic > Marine > Oceanic | place...
GAAGTGCAGGGCTTAACACTAAGCTTGCGATCTGATTTGATTGAATCCAAGCCGCTGTATCTGGGTACGTTTCTAGGAGGCCATCGCACATAAAACTGAACTGACATTTATGAAGTTGATTTGGGTAGTGATTCTCATGCACAACAGCACATACCGTGTTCGGGAAGTTAGGCGAACTAACACGGTTCAGCACAACCTGCGCCACAGCCACTTGCTCGATCAATGGCTGGGATCGGGCTTCGTGGTAGACCGTCAGTGCCAAACAAAATAAAGCTTCGGTAATCATTTCTATTCCTCTAAACTAAACCATTCGTGTATTTCATCTATTACACACTTAGAAACGGCTTTAATAAGTTCTTCTTCGCTAATGTTTTCTAGGTCTTCATTCTCAAGTGAGTACAGACCTTTCTTTACACCGTCTTCGACAACCTTAGTTATGATTTGCCGGTAGTTTGGCGCGTTCACTTTCGTACCAGTACCAAGTCGTCAAACTCAGCCTCAATCCATACGTGTGCGCCGCAGGACAGAGGTTTGTCTTGGCTATACACAACCTTGCTTGGCCCTTTAAGATGCACCTCATGGCAGTACGTGTTGGCTTTATAAGTCTTAACAGTAATGCACGGGTTGTCTTCGCCATGTTTGCGGTTTGATCTGATTACGTGCTGATTAATGTGAATCTTGGCTTTCACGATAGCTCTTCCTGTACGCGACGCTCTTGGTGTTCTTCGATAGCATTAATACGCTTTCGCTTTTCAGCTTTATTGCGAGTGGCTATCTCGTCAGTAAGCCGCTTAACTCGGATAGCCTGTTCTAAAGATAGACATGGGTTTCTAGGGGCTTTCATTTCCACGCTCTTGTTAACACGCTTCTAGGTGTGATCGTCCCAGATTTAATCGGGCCTTTTTTACGCGCTTCTTTTCGCTTTAAGTTCCGCTCGATCCGGCAGTCAGTGCATTCTATTTCACCTACTCGCTTGCGTATTAAGTCTGCTTGAAACCACTGGCTTTCTTCACCACACTCGCATTCAACTTCGTACAAATGCTGGAGTCCAGGAGTCCCATTCGGGTTATCTTCTCGACCCATATATCCAAGGATTGTAATTCGCCCAACAACATCACCCTCTTTAAATCTTTGATGCGCTGGGGTTGGCTTGTTCTTTTTAATCATGCTCATTTTCATAACTTATGGCCCTGCTGCTCGTTCTCAATCATCCAGTCGATGTAGACCTTTGCTTTATTAAGGTCTTGTACTCCGTCTTTTTGTTTCCAGCGGGAGGTGTACTTGATAACGTTGGCCCAGCAGAATCCACGCATCTCTTCTTGAGATAAGCAGTCACGTATATAGTCGATTGTTTCAATCTCACCGCTTACATAGTGAGGTGGTGAACTGACCATGTGAGGGTTTTCTATCATTGGCTCGATCTTTGTCTCGGTCATTCCGATGCTCCTTTGGTGGGTTAGTCTATTGTTTCGCCAATGACGCCAAACTTTCGTCGCCGGTGGTTCTTAGTTAATTTGTCGTATAACTTACGAAACCATTCTTTGATTGCTTTCATTTTTGCTCCTGTATTTAAGCGCGTCTTTAAGTGCGTCTTGAACTGTTTTCTTATTGATTAACCGGTCAATCACTATCTCGTCAACGCTGTCAGGGACGACAAGGTGGTGAACTGTTACTGGCTTGGTTTGACCTTGACGATAGAGTCGGGCATTAAACTGCTCGTATAGTTCTAGCGACCAGTTGAGTCCGAACCAAACGATCCGGCTTCCACCGGCTTGAAGATTAAGGCCATGTCCTGCGGATGCAGGGTGTGCCAGTAGAATGGCTATCTCACCATTGTTCCAACGTTCAACAGCCTCGCCTTTGCTATCCACTTGGACGGCGTCGGGGAAGCGCTGCTTCAATCTAGCAAGGTCACTTTGGAAGTTGTAGGCAACAAGCACTGGTTCACACGCCAGTTCAATAATCTCTTCTAAGGCGTCCAGTTTGGCGTCATGGATCTGCTCCCATGCGCCATTCTGTTCATCTAGGTAGAGTGCGCCATTGGTTAGCTGCATACATTTACTTGATAGCACAGCAGCGTTAACCGCAGTGACATCGCCGGAATCGAATTGAATAAACATATCGTCTTGTAGTGTCTCGTAGCGTCTCCTAACAGCTCTTGGTATCTGTACTGGTTCAGTCACAGATAGATATTCGGGCAGCGTCAGGTAGTCTTCTGAAGTCATGCTGATAACAATGTCATCAATGGCTTTGTGGATCTGAGCGTCAGCGGTGGCTTTAGGTGTCCACTTGTGGCCGAAGTAATCAACAGTAAACCAGCGGTTCTTAAATGCGGTGAACGTCTTACCCAGTCGTAAGCCTTCATCGAGCAAATAGGTCTGGCTCCACAGGTCGATTAACCCGTTGCTGGCTGGTGTACCGGTAAGGCCAATGACTTGTGTGATTCTGGGCCGCAGACGTTTGAGGGCTTTGAATCGCTTGGAGCCTGGAGCTTTGAGTTTAGATAGTTCATCGAACACAACCGTATCGTAGGGCCACTTCTTACCATATGCGGTAATCAACCAGACTAGGTTCTCGTAGTTGATGATGTGGATGTCCTCTTTACCTTGCGCAGCACTGGCTCTCTTAGCCGCTGGCCCAGTGAGCAATGCACTGGTCAGTTCAAGGTGATCCCACTTGTCAATCTCCTGCTGCCAAACCAAGTTAGCAACACGCAGGGGAGCAACAATCAGAATGCGGTTAGCTTCGTAGTCTCGATGAAGGTCTTGTACAGCAGTAAGCGTTGTAACTGTCTTACCCAGTCCCATCTCCAGAAAGAGTGCGCAGTTGCGCTTCTCTTTAATAAAGTCTATAGCAGCCGTCTGGTAGTCGTGCGCGATAAATTTCATATGCTATCCACTATTTCGTCGATTGATTCTTTGGAGTCAACAACAAATACCTGCTGACCCAGATTGCGAAGCCGCTCAATCTCATGCGCTTGAAGTACCGTTGGCGTCTTCTTTGGGGCTTTGCACTCTATGAATACAGAGATACCGTCAGGGAACACACACAGCCTGTCAGGTACACCGCGACGCGAAGGCGATGTAAACTTATAAGCAACACCCCCCAAGTCTTTTACGCGCCTAACTAAATATCTTTCTATGTCACGTTCTAGCATCATTTTGAATACCTCATGCCTTCAAAGCCTTTGGCGTCAAGCGGTAAGCCTTCGGCCCAACTGGGAGATGTGGAAAGGAGTGCTGATAATGCGGGGGCGTTGTACTGCTCTTCGTCGGGACATAGCGTGACAACTTCGTCGTGGACAGTAGCGACTATCTCGTAGCCAGCCGCTTCGATGACACTGAGGTTTGCACCCAGTACATCACGCGCAACAGCTTGGGTAACGTTCTCTACAATCTTGCCACCGTATGTGTCAATGCGCATAAACTTGCGAGTGAATCCGACACCCATAAAAGTAGTCTTCATGCGACCACTGCTTTCATGGTCTTCATTCAATGGCTTGTAATACGTCAGCTTGCGCCCAGAGGGGAGGCGCACGGTAAGCCAGTCTCCTTCAATGTTAATTAGGAGTTTTCCTACGTCTTTGTATTTAAGTGTGCATCCAACAACGTCCATCACACCATCGTTCATGTCATGCCATAGCCTTACAATCCGTTTGTTTGCTCTACGATAATTACGCACTGTCTCAGTCGCTAAAGTCTCGTCAATATCTACGCCGTAGTTTTTACCCATTGAAGTAAAGGCATTGACGCCACCTTGGAACCCAAGCGCAAGCGTTGCGACTTTGCCGATGAAGCGCATATCGCCATCAACTTCTGAATAGTCTTTGTTGAAAATTCCAGACGCCATGTGCTTATAAATGTCTTTGCCGGATCTGAACACATCGAGCGTCTTTTCATCGCCGGCCAGCCACGGTAAAACCCTTGCTTCAATACTGGCTAAGTCAGTCACTACCAGCTTCATCCCCTTGGGTGCGCAGATCATTGCGCGAACGCAGCTTGATAAGACTTCCATCGGGTTATCGTAGGCTAGGTCAATTGTGTTGTTACGTATGTGCGCCACGCCAACATCAAGATCGCTGATAGAAGGACGGGCTAAGTTTTGAGGCTGGAACAGACGGCCAGCCCAGCGGCCAGTGCGGTTAGCACCATAAAACTGGAGTGTTCCGCGAAGACGCCCATCGACGCACGTTCCCATCGCCAGTGTGCTGTACTTCTTAACACTGGTCTTGTCGGCTTGCTGTCTAATCTCTAACAGACGACGCGCGAGAATCGTAATGTCATCGCGTAGTAACACCGCAGCAACATCGCCCTTGGCCAAGGAGGGTATTTTCAAACCTTCATGGTCTTCAAGGAAGTTAACAAGCTTAGTAACGGATGCGCTGCTGGTGAGCGTACCCTTAGTGATTTTAATTAGTTCTTCAGTGAGGTGCTTCTTTTCTTTTGCAACGTGTTCAATGGCGATGGCGACTGTGTCCAAATCAATCGGCATACCTCGATCATTAATCTCTTGATCTAAATGCCATAAGTCCATCTCATGGTCTAGGTCATTAATGTCCGGCATGAGTTTCCAGATGGTGCGCATGGCTTCAACGTCTTGGCCACAGTATTCGATAAAGCGTAGCCACTCTGCTGGGTGTGTTGTCTTGTCGTACTTAAAGGCTTTGTGGTTTGTCGGAGCAGGTTTACAGAACTTCATTACAAGCTTGTGGCCGTCACTCATTTTGGCTTGGTCGTCGGATAAGCCCAGCGCTTGGCCCAACTGGGCAAGGGAGCCAGGTAATCCCAGCGTATAGGCTTTGACCATGCTATCGCGCCAGCGGCGCATTGGTAATTTAATACCAAGGGTGTGTTCGATGACAGGTCTGTCAAACATACTGTTGTGGGCCAGAACAAGATGGTTGTCATCGTCTAGCGCGTCACTTAAATCTTGGGGCATCGGTGTGCCGGTGGTCACGTCCCATACTTGAGCAGGGGCGTCGTCTATCGCGTAGCCAAACAGGGTTACACGGGTCGTAGGATCTTGGGCGTAACGGTAGCCGCCACACTTCTTTAACTCGCACTCGCTGTACGTTTCCGTGTCGATGTATAACATCTTTGAATCTCTGCTTAGTAAAAGGGGGTGGGGCGCTCACCCAATGAAAAATGAACGCCCCGCGTTTGGGCAAGTTACCAAGGAAATAAAAATAACCCGCCCGAACTTTTAGCTAAACATTTCTTCATCCTCCGCGATGACATTGAAATCTTCTGTGGTGGAACCGCCACCTCCGAATGCTTCGCCTTCACGAACGAATTGGATGCCTTCAAGACTAAAGTTAATGCGCTTACCGTAGGCGTTGTCCTGCGCCCAAGGCTTAACGATGGCGTTGACGTAGCAGCCAGCGTAGGGCTTTCCGTCATCCTCGACAAGTGCTGATAAGTCTTTGTCTTTTAAGACTGGTCGCTTCGTGTTGGACGCATTAAAAAAGAACGTTCCCTCTCCGAACCCGTCAAGGTCTTTCTCTTCGCCGTCGCGCAGTGGGCGCTTCAAGCTTGATGGAATCTTCTTATCCCACTTAGCTATCGCAGTCTGCTCGATTGCCTCTTTCAACGCCTCCATCTGCGGATGGTCTTCATCCATGATGAACGTGGCGCTATACTTCTTGGTCTGCCCTTCGGCAAACGCTGAAGCGTTAAAGATTTGCGGAAATGAAATTCTTACGTTTTGTACTTGCATGTCGGTACTCCTAATTATTACTAATAATATCGAACTCTAAAGCGGGGGTAAGCGCAGGGCGCTTGTCGGACTCCGGTGCGATGGTGGGTTTACCTGCTGGGCGGCTCACGTCATCCGCGAACAACTCAGCAAATTCTTTCTTGCCAATCAACTTCTCGGCTTGCGCCACAGTGACTAGCCTTCTTTGCCAAACATCATCCTCGTCCAATGATGCTGACAGTTTGTCTGATACTGCTTTTTCATCAGCCCAGCGGCGAACTGAACGCCCCTCGACCATCTTGTACCCTGGCACTTCATGGCCAAGTTCAAGCGCTTCGTAAGCACGGTGTTGAACAGCCTTAGTCCATTGCTCTAACAGCTTTAGATTAGGCAGGATCTTCTCGCCAATCTCAGCCAAAGTGAGCGTGTCAACCTTCTCGATGATGTCGAGATTGTCGAACTGGCTCCCAATGAGTTGATGCTGGTGGTCAGCTAAAGCGCGACAGTTACCTTTATTCAAGCACCAACTGCATTGCTTCTCGCCAGCGTTAAACTTAGCGTTAGGCTTTAATGCAGCAGCGCTTGCCAGCTTTACTTCTTCACCGAAGGCCAGTAGCGCTTCGCGGGTAATGACCCACTCAGGGAAGTGATTCAAGCGCGGCTGGTAGATACCGATCACGATTTCATCAATCTCTGTGTAGATTGCATACTCTTGAAGAGCGCCAAGCGCGTACATCATCGCCTGTTCATTGCCTTCTGCCTCGACCTTGACTCCTTTGCCGTATTTCAGATCGCCTACATACAAGCGCTTGCTACTGGCATCGAGCGTGACAGCGTCAGCAGTGCCGAAGCTATCTTTCGCATACTCACGAAGATCCAAGCGCACTTCAATATCGAGATTGCCTTCCAGTGAATGGATGCGATCAACGTATTGCTGTACGAACATGGCCATCTCGTCATCGACAGTAAAGCCATTGAAGACATTGCCAATGTAGTGAGCGGCATTGGTTTCTGGGTTACGTAGAACAGTCTCAGCCAATTCGTGGGCAGCAGTGCCCTCTTCAGCATGAATGCTGGACGTGTCTTTTATGTCACGACAAGCTTCAATCGAAGCAGGGCAGCGCAGCCAGCGGTGCGCCGATGACGGCGACAGCTTTGCATGGGCGCGTTGCTCATGGTTCTCAACTAACTTGAGTTGGTTCACGCTGCCCCCTTCTGAAGCTCCACATGAAGTGCTTCAATAAAGGACGTGCGCTTGTCTTCAGCAATGTCGCTTGCGCGAACTACTTTGAAGCTTGTCATTATCTTAGAGAGAATTTCTCTATCGGTGATTACGCGCATCTCGTCAATTACTTCTTCCAAGGTGGGGAAGTTATCTTCGGTGGCGGCTTCAACAAGCGCTACTGGGGTGGTAGCTTCCTTAACAGGGGCAGGTTTAGATGCCTTAACTGCTTTAGGCTTAGTGGCGACAGTGTCTAAGGCGCTAATTACTTTAATTAGCTCCTGTACGCTATCATTCAACTGGGTTATACTCGATTCCAGTGTCATCTCAAATTCTCCTTTGGTGGGTTAGTTTGCCGATACGCTACTGCCCCAGTACGCCTTGTCCGCGTGTCTGGGGCAACCATTCTTCTCATTCTAATTGACCAGATTCAGCAGCAGCCACTAGCATGGCGGTGCTTTCATCCATGTGATCTTGGAATAAATTCTTTAAGTTCGTGATGTTCTTCATCAAATCGACTGTCTTGTCATTCGCAAAAAGTAACTCAAGCTCTGACAAAATACATTCATCTTTTAATGACTTCTGAATCACGTAATCAATGTCTATTGAAACGCCTCTAGCGAAGAAGCCTTCGCCGTTATACAGCTTATGCTGAAACGCTCCAGCGATAGCTTCAGACGCATCACCTGCGTCGATACTATGCTGTGTTAGGGCGATGATGGGTGGGTTGATCGTCATACATTCTCTCCTATTTGCTGTTTAATACACACCCTTGTCTGGCGTGTAATCCAACTCTTGGTGGGCTGGTAGAGAACAATATAGTTAGGTTGACACTGTAAGTCAACCTTATAATCATTTATTTGTGAATTAAATGTTGCGCATAAAAAAACCCGCCAATGAGCGGGTTATGTTTTGAGCAAGTAAAAATTGCTGTTAGCTGGATCTAAAGCTGGCCTGATAATCAAGTAGCTCCTTTGGCCAGCGCTTCTCACCGTCTTTGAACTGTGGATCAATTATAAGATTGGCTATACTTTTCACATCTTCACTGTCTCTTATTGCTACTTCGACCCCAAGCATACGGGCCTGGTGAGCAAACGAACTGGCGTCATCTCGTTCTTTCTCACTCGCTTGAGGATGAATAAGAACTAATTGATAACGCCTCTTTTCTGCACCGTTCATTTCGTCCAACCGTTTTGCCATTTGGAAATTCCATAACAAGCACGGCAGGGTGTCTGAGTTGCGGGGTGTTTTGTTTCTATATATGTCAACAATCAAGGCGATTCTGGAGTCAATGAAATCAAAATCAAACTTAATTGGCTCGTAATCGTGGCCAACCGTAATAAGAAAAGGAAAATCAAATCCTTTATCAAAGTTAGGCTGTTCATCAAGAACAAGTTTCCTAACATCACTCATAAAGCTAGTGCTGCTGGGGGTTTGCTGGGTTGTGAGGCTATCTATAATAGCTCCGTTAAGTTTTGGGCCACCTTCTTGACTCTCGCCAGTGATCCAGTCTGGGTTTACTTTTAATATATCACTCATTTTTATTATTGAAGACCTTCCTATTTCCGATCTTCGTTCGGCGTCACGATTAAGCCAAGCGGAGACGGCGGCGCGAGTCACCCCCATCTGTTCCGCAAGCTGGGACTGGTTCATGCCGATGGTTTGCATTAAATACTTGACTCGTAAATACGGTTCAAGCGTTGTGTTAGGTGTTTCCATAGTTGTATTTGTCTTATTCATTAGGTGGGCCTTGCGGTTCTTGATCTTCTTTGAATTTTCCACCCATTAGATTTTGTTTTTGAGAGTTGCAATTGCCTGACGCTACAGCGTGTTTAGGCAGCAGTTCGCCAAACGCATCGACAAGATATAACCAACTAGGCCAATCTTCGAGCATCCATGCCAGTTTTTTAATCCGCATTTTACTTAAATTAAATGTATTCATATTGTTACCTTTTTTACTAGGGACACTCATTGTCCGTCCAAGGTTTTAGCGTCATTGCCATAGTCTTGTGATGCCCCAGGATCAGTATGCAAGCTTTGGTTGACAAAAGTCAAAGCCTAATTTAATTAATTAGTTGACATCGGTAACATTTACTTGACAAAAGTTTGTGTCAATCTCAGTATCCTTAGTTGACTTACCCACCAAAACTTTAAATATCAAGGACTTGATTGTGAACACTACTCAAAAGAATTTATCAATCGCCACACTTCGATTAGCTATCGACGAAGCCGGCGGCATTTCAGCACTCGCAAAACTAATGCCTGACTCACCGTCTCGCCAAGCTGTAGACAACTGGACGAAAAAAGGACTCCCTGCAAAACGCGCTGTTCACATTGAAGTTGCTCTTAAAGGGCGAGTTCGCCGTCAAGAACTTCGCCCCGACTTATACGTTTAACAGAGGACAAGACTGTGATGACAAATTTCATGCACGAATTCGGCCCGATGTTAATTGAGAACGGGTACAACATTATCCCAGTATCAAAAGGGACTAAGCGGCCAGCGTTAGCTAATTGGCCAAAGATCAAAGCCACCCCAGAACTTATTGAGTCATGGGATGCTGACGCCTCGATCGGTATAACGACTGGCGAAGTGGTGGCTATAGACATCGACTGCTATGACAAAGATGTCACGAATGCCATTGTAAGATACTGCAATCAGAATATCGGCAGGGGACTGGGCCGTATTGGTAAAGCGCCAAAGGCTCTTCTTCTTTTTCGTACAGACACGCCTATGGCTAAGTCAGTCTCGCCAAAGTTCGTCGACGCAGACGGAAATACCAATTGCGTTGAAATACTGGGCAAAGGACAGCAGCTTGTTGCCTATGGTATTCATCCTGATACACAGAAAGAATACCTTTGGCCTAAAGCCTGTCCTACTACTGTGCCTATCTCTGATCTTCCAACGATCAGCGCAGAGCAGATCACTGAGCTATTCTGGTTTTTCAATGAGACTGCGCCTTCTAAGTGGAGACGCAGCTCACCTGGAGCGCTTGGATCTAAACTCCAGCCACAACCTCAAACCCAACCACGGCCTCAACCCGCAGCAAATCAGGATAACGTCCTAAACTTTGAACACATGAAGCAGCCTACGGGCATCTCGTCCACAGAGTTGAAGCGCCACCTAGCGCTTATGGACGCTGAACCCTACGACGAGTGGTTACTTGTTGGCCAAGCGCTGCACCATGAGTTCGATGGAGGCTTTGATGGCCTGACTCACTGGGTAGACTGGTCATCGAACGCCTCTTCTTATGATGGCCATGAGTTACTTGAATCGAAGTGGGAAGGATTCTCTTCGTTAAGAGAAGATGCAGTCGTAACAATGCGCACCGTCATTGCCACAGCGCAGACCCGCACGAAAGAAATCAAGCAGCAAGTCGCTGTAACTCAAGCGACTGGGTTAGAAGCATCAACACTTCTCGACTTTGATGTTGACAACTTTTCTGTCTCGCCAAGAGAGTGGGTGTTAGGCAATCGTCTATTAGCCGGTTATATAACTGCTACATTTGCCCCAGGTGGCGTGTCGAAGTCGATGTTCAGCATGATTACCGCTGTTTCTGTCGCTACTGGATTGAAGCTAACCAATGAAGAGGTACATAGAAAAGGTAAAGTCTGGCTCATAAATAATGAGGACGACACTGATGAACAGTATCGCCGTCTCATGGGTATCGCTCAGCATCACAATATCCCTTGGCAAACCTTAAAGGAAAACCTTTTCCTTACCTGCGGTTACGGCAACCCCTATATAGTCGCGCACGAAGGCCCAGATGGCGTTATCGCGCACCCCAACGCTGAGAAGATAATAGAAGAAGCACTAGCTAAAGGCATCACTTACATTGTCTTCGACCCGTTTATTACTGTGCATGACACCGAAGAAAACGACAACGGTGCTATTCAGCAAGTCGCTAACGTCTTAAAGCGCATCGCTAAAGAGTCTGGAGCAGCTATTGAGGTGGTGCATCACACAAAGAAGGCGGGTGCTAAATCCGACTCAGAAACCCATGCTGGCGATGTTGAGTCAGGCCGTGGCGCTTCTTCATTAAAAGACGCGTGTCGAATTGCGATTACCCTAGCACGTATGGCCCCCAAAACGGCTGAAAAATTGGGGATTAACTATGAGGATGAAGGCCGCTTCTTAGTCCGTTTAGATCATGGTAAAGGTAATTTCTCTGGCCCACCGGAAGGTGCGTCATGGTTTAAGCAAGTATCCGTTCTTCTTTCCAATGGCGATACGGTTGGTGTACACGAAGTTTTCGACATCTCAGAGCTAGTCGACGAGGCTAAGCAATTAGCAGTAGAACGTGACAGACAGCAAATCAAGCAACTTCGCTTAGACATTTGCGAAACCATGCCACTTGATACCATCGGCCTACCCGTCCTACTAACCAATCTTGAGCCAATATGGAACAAGGCAAATCAAACGTGCCGTCGCCGTGTAATGGACGCATTAATTCTGGATGAACCTGTCCGAGTTACTGGCATAGATAGCGTCGAATACGACATTACATTGACCAGTCGAGTGCTTAAAAATGGCAACATGGACATCACAAAGGAGGCTGTTTAATGCTCGTTTGTCGTGTGTCAAAACCCGTTTGTCGACAGACGAGATTGGACGACAAACGAGATTATTCAAATCCGTTTGTCTCGTTTGTCACGGTGTGTCATGACAGACGACGACAAACGGGAAAGGTACTGGTGACGGGCGTTTCCTCGTTTTTCATTTCGTTTGTCGTCGTTTGTCATCGTGTTTTAAATGACACACGGGCAAAACCCGCGCCACGTAAGGGTTTCCCGTTTGTCATCTGTGTCACCCCTATAGGGGGTAAACGTGTTGACACACCACCCCATAAGTGGAAACCCGTTCGGCATAATATTTGCCGGATACTGGGTTTAACAATGGTAGATCAAAACTAAAAACGAAACACAATCAGAGGGCAAGACTGATGGGGTTAATCAGAAGAGTTATTTGGAAAGTCATTTGGGTGTGCAGTTTTTGTACACTGGGGATAACCGTCATATATAAAGACGGGGTTGTTATTAAACTTGAATCTATCTGGGGTGAGGTTGATGAACGCGTTGATAAAGAAGTTGAGGATGAAAAGTTTAAAGAGTTAGAACCTGAGTCCGATGAAACTAAGTTTAAGGATTCTGTGAAACTTGGGCTAAGCCCTTCAACAAAAGTCGAATACTGGGATTGTCGCTAATGGTCGCATCAAGAGTGTTAACTGAATCAACTGTTATGATGATGGATTCGTGGTCGCGGTGGGCGAGGGGGTTAGATGCCTACAGCGCTTTGTGGTATCCGTCCCAGTCTCCAGAGTCCAGGCTGTCGGTTGATAGTAATGTTTGGGAATCATCCAAGAGTGGTACTCCGATTATTATATCTGATGCCGAACGTGTAGAAGCCGCAATTCAGCGTTTGAGAAGTCAAGATAGTCAAATGGCCAAGTGTCTGAAGTACAGATGGGTCTACGAGTTCTCAGGAAGGCGTCTAGCGAAAGAAATGGGTACAAACCGTACCGATGTATGGCCTTTATTAGAACGCTCTGAGATGGCCTTACAGGGCGTCCTGTGGGGTGGGGAGATTAATTGAGTATTTAGATATAAAAGACGATTAATTGGCGTATAAATATGCCCAATTAAAAGGGGTATGGAAATGAAAACTCCCATACCCCTTTTTCAGTCAGCTTTCGTTTTTTCAGTCAGCTTTCGTTTTTTCGCTGGCCTTTTCTCGTTCGGAAACGAGTTCAGCGGCGTAAGTTCTGAGCTTGGGTACATCGTCTGGGTGCGCCCAGAACTTAGCTTGTCTCAACCCTTTAGCCTTGAGCCGGTCAACATACGCAGCTTGCCGCGATGCACCGGTGTAGTCGTAGTTGTTTTTAGCTGTCATCCTCACCCCTTGTCGTGTCAAGCGGTGGAAGCAACTCGTCCCACGCATCGGGAAGGAGTTTTTCTCCATTAGGGCCGTGTACAAATGGGCCAATTTTTAAGCCCGTGTCCCTGAAAAATAGCTTTGCCAATCCATGGTGCAGGTTAGATAACTGCTGGCACATTTCATCCTCGTCTTCGCAGTCAAGTATGTCGTGTATTTTGCTAAACATATAAGATGTTGAAACTGTGCTGTCGCCCCATTTGTTACTCATTCGTCACCTCCAAAAATGTGGACGTTATCTGCAATGTATTTATTCAGCGCAATTTCAACGTCGGCATGGCTTTTGAACTCTTTAGCCTCCGCAACAGACAAGAAGTGACATTGTGAAAGGTCATGCCCAATGGCTTCTTTGGCTGCGTCAATTTCGCTGTCAGCATCTTTTAAAGAGTAGCATTCCGTCTGACCTGACCATCCAATAACCGTTACCTGTTTATCTTTCTTTAAAATATCGTTGTATTCATCCGGTATTTCATCGCCAAAACAATCAACAGCATTTTCCATCGTCCACTCTTGATAGCAAAAGTCGTGCGCTTCAGATGCTTTTTGGATTAAATCAGCCTCGTCTAGCGCCCTCCAGATCATTACTGGCCTACTATGTGGCACTTCAACTACTATTATATCGTTCATAATCATCTACTCCCTTAGCTGTTAAGCCATTCATCATAAGTTTTTAATGGCCGACCTGTAAAGGTATCGTTGCCATCACTATCACCAGCGCAAGACAGATATATCTGATACTCGCTGTCATTGGTTCCCCTAGTTTGGGTCTGCCAGCTTTCGTTATATGTTAATTCCATAGTGTTCTCCTAATAGTTAAAACCAGTCAGCTTTCGGATATATGCTAGTCGGTCTGATACATATTCGACTGCAAAAGACTGCGTAAATGGGCAACCACAACAATCATGCTCATGGTCGCAGCGATATGATTGTTTGCTGCAAACTAAATCAAAATACCTCACACAAGCGACCAGTTTATCTTCGTCTTGTGGGATAGCCTTGTCATGCTCTACTCGCCATATCGTCGTTGCTGCCCCGTCATATTCGGCTGGCTTTTCCTTATAGCGATTAATAGTCATGCCCTCAACCGGTAGCTCAGTTTTGTACTCTTCTGTTGGGTCGTATTGGTAGCATAATTCCATAGTGTTCTCCTTTGGGGCTTTCGCCCCAGTTGGTGGGTTAATATCCAATTGCGTTTAAATAGCTGTCAAGCTGCTTTTCGTCTACTTTGGTTAAATTAATAACCACCACGCCGTCCAGCATGGTTATTGCGACTGTGTCGCCGTCTCCTGCTAGGCTCTTTAGTTTACTGATAGATACCCGTCTATCGCCGCGCTTGGTTAGATAGAATTTGATCTTGCAATCTTCCCCGCTTAAATGTCGGGCTTCGATTACAACACCGTTTTCGCCTCCCTTTTCTAGTTGGGTAAAGTCAACACCGTGGGCAAAAGCAAACCGGCGCACCGTCGCGTTAGCGTCGATGATGCACTTGTCTAACATCGTAAAAGTCAGGTCAATAGTTGCTGTGGGTTGAGGTAATCTTGATACATTATTCATCGTTAAAACTCCTGTGGGGCTTTCGCCCCAGTTGGTGGGTTATCGCGCAGATATGCGCTTGTTTTTCATCATAAATTTATGGGCGTCTTCGATTACGTCGTTAATCGTTTCTAGCTCAAACATGACTCCAATTTGTTCGTCGGTCAGCGCTTTGGCTGCGTGTCCAGCGTCCAGTGCTTTTTCTATATCGTATTCAAACTTCTGTAGATACGCGTCTGTCGTTTTACTTATCAAAATATTCTCCTTTGGGGCTTTCGCCCCAGTCGTTACGGTGGGTTATTAATGAATACGACGACAAACAAAACCGCCGCGTCTTCCTACTTTTAACAGATAATCTGGATACTCAGGGTATCCCAGCTTTTCCTCGTCTCCGTCAGCTTTTCCTCGATATATGTAACCTACTGGGAAAGGGTTTCCGACTAGGCCACTGCCCCAGCGTTTTTCGAGGTCTGCTATCGCCGCTTTAAGCGACGGGTAATTGGTGGCCTTCACTGGGTAAAAGTCCCTGTTATAACCTTCGGTAAAATATCCGTGTACTTGCATGGTGTTCTCCTTTGGGGCTTTCGCCCCAGTCGTTATGGTGGGTTAGATTGAGTCGTACGCAGCTTTGATAATCACGGCAGATAGCCAGATAATAAAAGCCCAGACACCAAGGTGTCCGCTTTTAATCGCCTTGAAAAGCTTCATTTGTTTAGCTCGTCCTGTAGCGCGTTTATTTCCTTTCCCATAGTGTTGAAAAGCACCATTAGGCCGGTAATCATCGCGCATTTATCAGCGTCTCCCATACTGTGGGCGATCTTCATACCGTAGCTGGTAGCGCCTTCTATGCTGTCGTAAGTGGCAAATACTGGTACTGTTTTAATCGGTTGTGTGTTCATGGTTATTTCCTCTCGTTGGTTAATGCTGGCAGACCGACGTTATTTAAAACGTGCTCTTCTAATAAATCCTCCAGTGATGAAAAATAGCTTTGTACATATTCCCTTACGGTTTCATCCGTAATATTTAAATCTTCTAAAAGTATTTCCATGTTTTCCTTAATAACGTCTACTGTAAATTCTATTCTTATTTTCATTTGTAAAACTCCTTCGGGGCTTTCGCCCCAGTTGGTGGGTTAAAGTGATGCTGTGCTGTGGACTACTTGCCGGCCGTCGACTTCTGCAATGACTGTGCAAATATCGTAGCCTTTAACCTTCTTTCTAGTGGACTTTTGAAAACGCGCCCTAGCTTTCTCTTGCGCTTCGTATGAACTGGCCGCGTGTACTTCTTCGCGGTTTTGATTCCAAAAGCATATATAACCGTTCATAAATTACCCCGTAACATTAATTATTTGAAACATTGCCAACACGGTCACAATTGACCATGCAAGCGCCAACACAAAACCACAAAAAACCATTGATTTAATGATGCTTCCACCCAGTAGTGAAAGCTCCTGTATTAGTTCTCTTTTTGTTTGTCTGTTCATTACGCCACCTCTAAAAGTTTGATTTTGATAACCTTCGCCATGGTTCGTCCGTGGGCCACATAAGCAATAGTTTTAATACCTGAGTCCCAGCAATCACGGCATTTTCCGCACTTGCCATCGTTTGCCCATGCATTGCAGAGTGACATCTCTGGCGTCAAATATTCGGGCGTTGGTATTATTGTCGTGTTGGGTAGGCTAGTAGTAAGAATACCGCCTAGAACTGAATCACTAGAGAGCCTCACGGCTACGTTAGGGAGCGATTCCATATTGTTCAATACTTTCATAAACTTAGGGAATTTGTGCTGTCTGGTAGGGAACCAGTGCCGGCAGTGGGGCGTCGCTGCCATAACTGCTAGAATCTTTTTAGCGAGTCTCAAGTCGTAGCAGTCGCCGGAGTCAAACCACCTAAAATATCGGTGACTGTCTAACTCTTCGACCATGTCGTCGACCCAGTCGTCGCGTTTCCAATCTTGCCGGTTGGCGATGCGTGGGGCTTTGACGTTGGGATAACGGTAATTACCGCCCAGTGCGTAACAACCCTTGCAAGCGTCGGCTAGTTCGTATTTTCCGGACTTTAAAGAGCCGGATATAATAGCGGCGGGGCAAGTTAGGAGCGCTTCAAGGCTCCAGCTTCCGGCGCGTATTTTCTGCGTCTGACTAATATGTATCATTAGCTTTTTATCCTTTGGTGGGATTTATTGGTTGGGGCTTTCGCCCCAGTAGTTAATTAATAAGTAGCTAAGCGGGTTTTTAATTGTCGCTTTGTCCGGCTAACAATTAAGCTCAATAGTTCAGCGCGTCGGCTGGCCATGCGGGAGTCGTACGGGGTGCAAACTGTCCCAGTAGATAAGGGCATTTTTAAAGGGTGGTTGTTTGTCTTATTCATGGTTAATATTTCCTTTGGTGGGTTATATTTTAGCTAGTAATTCTTTTCGCAAAGAATAGATTTTCAGGTGTTCATCAACTGGGCAGTTTTTAGCGTAGTCCCATATATGCGGCAAAGCGTTTTGATATATTTCCAACCAGTTGCAGCCGGTAACTTTTACGATATTTGATAGACTAGTATCATGGCCATTGATAACCATGCTTAGCACTAGGTTAGATATATTAGCTTTCATGGTTAAAACTCCTTTAATAATCAAAGTCTAAAAATACGGTGGTATTTGGGTTTAAAAATACTTCTCGGTTGATGTCTTCAGCATCTGAACAACATATTGAAGCGGGGCCGAATGAGTCCTTGCGGTTGAAGTGTTCACGAATAAAAACGGTTTTAGAATCTATCTTCCGCTTAAATAGTTCACCCTTCTTGAGTGCTTTTAAAGTAATGGTTTTACTCATGGTTAAAACTCCTTGGTTATATATGGCCCCAGCTATCGCGGGGCCGTGGTTAATTATAACCGTTACGGCCTGACGGTGTATAGTATTTATAAGTAATTACTTAATAAACTGCCACTTTGGCAGTGCTTCGCCCCAGTATTAGTGTTTTAATCCGATCAAATACCAAACTAACCACTTAACCCGCTCCGGCGGGTTTTGTCGTTTTAGGAGAGCCGCACAAGTGCCGCCACTAGATACAATGGGCCAATTAAAAAACCACCAATGGGAAACCGCCGCGCAGGTGTTCGTAGCTACTGGGAACAAAACCGAGGCATATAGACAGGCCGGTTATTCCACCAACATGACGGACAAAGCTATCAGCACCAAGGTTCAACGCGTGTTTAATAACGGGGCGGTATTGGGTAGGGTCGCCGAACTACAAGCGGAGCAGGCTAAGCTTCACGCTGTCACCGTAGAGAGCCTAACCGCGCAGCTTAGGGAGGATAGACAGCTTGCATACTCTGTTAAAAACCCATCTGCCGCAGTTTCCGCGGTGATGGGCATGGCTAGACTGCATGGGCTTGATAAACAAGTGCTAAGCGCTGACCCAATCAACCCGCCAAGCTTGATAAATATAGCGATAGTGGATAACACAGCAAAAAGACTCAATGGTTAACGCTAAAAGCTTAGACCTAACACTAGCTAAACCTTTCGAGCCTTTACTAGAGCCAAATAGATATAAAATCTGTTTTGGAGGTCGGGGGAGCGGAAAAAGCTATTCTATAGCCATGCTCTTGGTGCTTGCTGCATACCAGCAACCATTGCGCATACTCTGCGCGCGTGAGATCCAAAAGAGCATAACCGACTCAGTTCACCAGCTTTTAGTTGATACCATTGACCGGCTGGGCTTACTTGGACACTTTGAAGTGCAGAAGACCCAGATACTGGGGCGAAACGGTTCGCGGTTCTTGTTTGAAGGTCTGCGCTCTAACATCTCCAAAGTTAAGTCGATGGAAGGCATTGATAGGGTCTGGGTAGAAGAGGCCGAGAGTGTCACTAATGCCAGTTGGGATACGCTCATACCTACTATCCGGAAGGATAATTCAGAAATATGGGTAAGCTTTAACCCATTAGACGAGATGGACGCAACATATCAACGCTTTGTTGTTGAACCGCCCCCAGGTGCAGTCGTGATTAAAGTTAATTACGATGAAAACCCATGGTTTCCTGAGACCCTGGAGGCTGAACGGTTACACCTTAAAGAGAAGAACGAAGCATTATATAACCATATATGGCTTGGTGACTGCTACGCCAACAAAGACGGTGCGTATTTTGCTGAACACATCATCAACAAGCAGATAAGCACGATCCCAGTAGATAGAGCATTGCCAGTAAATACAAGTTGGGATCTCGGGGTTGCAGACGCCACCGCTATATGGCTGTTTCAGGTTCAGGGAAAGTCTGTAAGGTTTGTAAGCTATTACGAATCAAGCGGTGAGGGTATCCAGCACTACCTTGATGCACTGGCAGAGTACAAGCAAGAGCATGGCATCCAATGGGGTCATCACATTGCACCCCACGACATACGAGTCAGGGAATGGTCAACAGGCCAGAGTCGCCAAGAGATGGCTGCTAACCTTGGAATTAACTTTGAGATAGCACCCAGTCTGCCCATTATTGATGGCATTGAGTCAGTCAGGCGTCTACTGGGTTCAGCATGGTTCGATGAAGAGAACTGTAGTGCTGGTATCAGATCACTGCGGAACTACCGCAAAGAGTGGGACGACAAGCGCCAAGCATACAAGACTAAACCACTACACGACTGGACAAGCCACTGTGCTGATGCAATGCGCTACTGCGCTGTATCGGCTGAACTGTGGGAACAACAACCGGTACAAGCATTACAACAAACACGAATGAGACTGGCAGCGTATGTTGCCGGTGATTCATCAATAGGCTATTAAATGCACGAAGCTAACGAGTTCGATCAATACTACCAAGAGCAGGAAGTCACAGAGAAATCTGAACAGGCTGAACGCGATATGGCAGAGCGTCTACGGGTATTCGGTGTACGCCTACAATCCAAAGCAGACGATCAAGTACAACGCCGTTATAGCATTGACGAACGATGGTTAGATGATCTACGCCAGTTCAACGGTCAGTACGACAAGGTCACAGCAGCCACACTGGCAGCTAGTGGGGGCAGTAAACTGTTCGTCAACATCACCCGCAATAAGGTGAATGCAGCAGAAGCACGACTAATAGACATCCTATTCCCAACAGATGACCGCAACTGGGGTATACAGCCCACCCCAGTACCCTATCTATCCAAGATAGCCAAAGACGAAGACCCAGTACAAAACGAAGATGGAAGCCCATTTGTAACCGATAAGGGCGTACAGGTAGAGAAGCGAGACATCGCACAAGGCGTTATAGAAGAGGCCAGAGAACGGTCAAACGCGATGCAGGATGAAATCGAAGACCAGTTAACCGAAACGAATTATAACTCTGTGAACCGAGATATGGTTCACGATGCAGTGCTATATGGTACAGGCATACTCAAAGGGCCAGTCATACTTGGCAAGACCAGACAGAAGTGGTCTGAGGTAGTAGATGACCAAGGTCAAGTGGCCCAAGTCATTGAAATCGTTGAGGATCTAAAGCCCGGTGCAGAGCGTGTAGACCCTTGGGACTTCTTCCCAGATATGCAAGCACGGTCAATCGACGATGCTGAGTTCATATTCCAACGTCATTACATGAGCAAGAAAGCGCTTAGAGACTTAGCAGACAAGCCGGGCTTTCTACGCACACAGATCGCTGAAGTCTTAAAGCAAGATGCTGACAACAGCCATACAGCTACACACCTGCAAGAGATGCAGTCAATGGCTGGACTATCGTCTTATGAGAATAACCGCATTGAAGTATGGGAGTACCACGGCCCAGTAGATAAAGAAGACCTGATTGCTGCTGGTGTAGAAGTTGATGAAGACGATGTATTCACTGACTATAACGGCGTTGTGTGGTTCAGCGAAAACCGAGTTATTAAAGCCGTAATCAATCCAGCAGACACAGGCGAAATGCCTTACAGCGTATTCAACTGGGAAGGTGATGACACATCGCTATTCGGTGTAGGTATTCCGTTCTTAATGCGTTCTAGCCAAAAGGTATTGAATGCCACATGGCGTATGCTGATGGACAATGCAGGGCTGTCAGTAGGCCCACAGACCGTGATTAACAGTCAGGTTGTGCGTCCAGCAGATGGCAACTGGCGTCTTACACCGCATAAGGTGTGGGAGCTAACAGACAAAAACGGCAACGTGAATAACGTGTTCGGATCGTTTGAGATTAACAGTCACATGACTGAGTTAATCGCTTTGTTCCAGTACGCACGACAGATTGCCGATGAAGAAACAGCATTACCCCAGATCGCACAGGGCGAACAGGGATCAGCGACAGACACAGCGAGTGGTATGTCGATGCTAATGAATAGTGCAAACACCATGCTTCGACGTGTGGTGAAGAACTTTGATGATGACATTACTCGTCCATTCATCAAGCGGATGTACGACTGGAATATGCAGTTCAACCCAAAAGAAGATGTGAAGGGTGACTTCTGCATTGATGCTCGCGGTACAAGCAGCCTCTTGGTCAAAGAGCAGCAAGCAGCGAACTTGATGAATCTAATGAACATCTCCGCATCACCGTTACTAGAACCTTTAACAAACACCGCAGCGTTATACCGCAAAGTGGTGTCATCCATGCAGATCGAAGCCGATGAAATCGTGAAGTCTACCGAAGAGATCGAGCTTGAAACACAGAAGATGCAGCAGCAGATGGAAGCTCAACAGCAAGCCATGATGCAAGCCCAGCAACAGCAGCAGCAAGCGCCTACTG
>Ga0208814_1000584_pt1 | contig 21061 bp, 16 predicted proteins | sample MalvirAntarct_55_FD_184253 | JGI IMG/M metagenome (GOLD analysis project Ga0208814, IMG submission 184253) | Marine viral communities from the Global Malaspina Expedition - Malaspina viral metaG Antarct_55 (SPAdes) (version 2) | ecosystem: Environmental > Aquatic > Marine > Oceanic | place...
AGCCGATCACTCAATACTATTTTGACCGAAAAGTGATCGGCATCGATGGTATTGAGTGATCGCGATGAATGGTATTAGGTGATCGGCTTAGATGGTATTAGGTGATCGCGATGCATGAGAATATGCAAAAGCAGAAGAGCCCTAGTTGAAGGCTCCCTGCTGATGGCGCTTTATGTCAATATTGGTGGTGATAATGTCTACAAGAAATTAAATATCGATGCTTTGATGAAGGCTTACGATGCGTACTTGGTTGCAAGAGAAGAGGCAGATCTTCCAGCTGAGATCCCCTGGAAAAAACTGACCATCAATGAAGGTTGGGTTCTAGCTCGTGATTTAAGATCACAGCTTGCATCCTTACACCGGTGTCGATGCGGCAGTCTGTATTTGACGGTATCTCAACAGCGCATTCAGCTTAAATGTCCTGTGTGTGAGATTATGGCCGAGCAAACCACTAGAGCACTTTTTGAGAACTAACATGCTGATGCATGATTTGATTGTGCACCGCCCGTGCACTTTGAGAGTACTAAGAAGATGACAAACTTACTTAAATCTTTACCAGCACGCTGCTGGTTTATATCACTGGGGCTTTTTCTGGCGACTTTGGCTTCGGCTCATTTTTTTCCATCAGAAATATTAACGGCATCTGCCAAGTTAGCGGCTTTGCCATTTCTGTTCTGCACCGTCGTTTTTTTCAGCTACTTGGGATTCAAAGCGACCTGTAATCCCATCGGACTTATAGCCATCATCACTATGCTTGTAGCAATCGCATATTGGCAAGCGAGTTGGACAATTGTTGGTTTGGGACTCTTCTTCTTAGCTATTTGTACTGGAATTAGATTCTTGAGCAGCCAAGTTAAAGATTCGGGTAGAACTTTGAGCATTGAAGAAAAATGGTATTGGTATAAGCTCCATTCGTTTTTTGATGGCTTTTATCCTAGGTATCCCAAAAAGCCAAAAAAATAGCCAGCCCACCACAAGCTGGCTACCTTCTGTTTTTAGTTCCTTCCTGATGCCTGGTTATAGGCCCTAATATCGATCAAGTTGTTCTGAGCATAATCTCCCGCAAGGGATGCATTTGAGATCACTGCAATCTGCTTATCCACAAATGCTTTATCTTCTTCGGACACACTGTCGGGGATGTAAGAGCCACTCTCATCCTTTTGACGATACTCATTTAGTATTTGTTCCCTTAAGCCAAGCATTTCAGGCGACCAACTCGATGAGTCTTCAGAGTTGAAAACGCGCCCCGCCAAACCTTCATTGAAAGCTTGAGCGAACACTTGACTTTGAATCGGGGTCAATCCCATTCTCTGCCCTTCGCTGTATGCTTCCTGTTTAAAATCATCGGCATACTGTTCTAAGAACTCACCATATCGATTGTTAACTGCCGCACCGAATGCCCCAGCCAACATGGCTTCAGACTTAGTGCCCCAGTTTACTTCGGAGGCATACTGCGAACTCGATCCACTGTATGCATCATTAAACGCCGTCAATGGATTTTCCAAAGAGGTTCCGGCATCAACGGCGGCTTTTAAGCCATCCCAGGTTGATTTGCTGGCCACCGTTGCATTGTGCAAGAAACCTCTTGAGCCAGGATCTTCAAGCGCTTGTTCTTTGTAACTCTCATAGTCTTCGCCAAAGTGATTCAAGGTATGCAGTGCTGCATCAGTATGCTTGCCACTGAAATCACCAATAGCACTGGCGCTGTTGAAGAACATTTCAGCACCAGAGACTCCGCTATCATCAGCCATAATGCGAGATCGCCACTGAGATCCAGCTTCACTGTTTAGTCCAGATTGATAGGTACTTGTGTCAGAAGCTACGGCCTGCTGGGCTTGCTGCTGATGCGCATTCAACTGTCCATCTATACCAGACAGATTGGTTTGGTAAGCCGATTGAGCTGCGTTGAACTGAGTTTGAACTGTTGCTGCATCCTCGTAGCCGCCCAATACACCCGATTCAACTTGGCTTTGAGTACCACCAAAAGTAGGTGCAGTTGATGACATGCCTTCATTTGAGCGCGGCTGAATTGATCGTAAATCGGCTCCGGTAGCCATGGCCATAACCGTCATTGCAGCTTGATAATCATTGTCGCGTTCAGCGGGCGTTGAAGAGTTGCTATAGGTTAAAGACTCCATAGCTGCCGCTACATACGCCTGATTATCATCAGGTAGCAAGCGCTGATACATTGGAAGGTTTTCACGTAAACGGTTACCTGCTTCAACATGCTGGTTCATATAGCGACCTAAATAATCCATGACTTCAGGATTGTCCGCTGCTAATCGGGTTAACGTCGCACCATCAGTATTTCTTTGTCCTGATAGACTGTAGCTGGCCTGATCAAGCTCACTAAAGCGATTTGATGCCGTGACAACGTCTTGAGCTGAACTCTGAAGTGACTGATAGTCTTGGTTAGACAAGGACATCTCAACGCCAGAACGTCTTGAGTCTGAAAGGTCCTTAACCATTGCATCGCGATACTCAGCACGTCGTGAATCACTCGATGCCAAGCTTTGCATCTCCCCAGTGAGCGTATTTGCGGTCGTAGATCGAGAACTGCCTTCTGACGACTCAACTTGGCCACTAAAGTTACCACCTAAATCCAGCCCTGCTCGTACCCTTGATAGTTTTGGTACACGAGATGAGTCTGGCTTATCGACTCCTGGCAAGTTGCCCTGTGGAGAATCATTGCCGCCAGTACCAAGAAGCCTTCCAAGAAAGCCCTTATCAGCAACTTCTTTCTCACCGGGATTAGTAATAGTTCCATCGCCACCGACCCTTAGGCCTCCCGATAGCACGCCCGATACCAAGCCACGTACAGCATCTTTTTTATCGTCTCCAAAACCATACCGAGTTTGCAGGTCATCAGTAACCTGATTAACAACGGCGCTAGATGCGGAGTTAGATGAGCCGATCTGACGTCCAACCGAAGACAGGTTGTCGTAACTTAGCTTTTCACCAAAAGTTCGACTCATAGTATTCCCAACCTGACGACTAAAGGCTTGGGTTGCTTGAGTCATGGATTCTTTTGCAGAGCCAACCATTGAACCCACTGCGTTTCCTACAGAGAAACTGCTTAGTAGGTTTGACGCGCCGGTCATAGCAGAACCAGTGAGGGCTGAATTTTGGAACATTGACTGTGATTGCATTACCGGGGCATTTTTCGCGACATCTGGACTTGTCATCTTTTCATCAATGGCATCACCGTTTTGAAGACGTCCAGCCAAGTGGGTAGCGGTTATTGCTGAGCCATAAACGAGCATGAGCGAAATCGCCGGAACACTCGACGCCAACATGCCGCCAGTCGCTATCCAGGTTTGCAGCACTGAATCCATCTGCATCATCCCGGCAAAAGATGGCACTTCTGTACCTGCAAAGGCATCAAGAGCCGACATTTTCCCTGCAACGGTTAAATGAATATACAGGTTAATGATGGCCATGACAGGCATCCAAAGTTGAATCCAAAGCAGGATTAACAAGTACTTCCCAGCCATTCGCATCCCGATTTGGCCAAGGGCTATCACAAAGGCCATCAAAGGGGTGATGGCGTAAATGAAACCCTCAAAAAACGTCATCATCGGACGAACGATACTTTGGAACAGGGTCTGCTCCGCCGCCCATTGTGTATTGCGCTGTTCAATCGCTTGGTTAACCATAACGGCTGCGGTGAAAGCTTGATCATCCATATACTTGCCCGTCACGCTTTGCTCATAAATAGGTAAAAGCACCGACGCGGTCATGTACTCTTGGGTGTTAACCGAGGCCAAACCAAGATTATTCAGTGCATTTCGGATCACGTCATCAGTATCAGTGGCTGACGAAGTTCCCAATGAGGCTGACAGAACCTGTTTAAGCCTTGGAATGAAGGTTGATTCTGTCATGAGTTTCAGTTGGCTATAGGCATCGGTGCAGTCCAAATCGCTACTGCTACCACTGAGCATGATGCGCGTGCCATAAATGCGCGAATCAAACCTAATCGCAGTCATCGGGTTAGGATCACTCAGCACCTGATCGAGGTTCTTTTGGCCAATGTCGATACCAATCAAGGTGCACTCTTTAATGTAGTTAAACCAAGATTGCTCGATATCCGAGCCGCCGACACGATTTGCATCACCCAACCCAGAGCGATCCATCACCTGTTTTCTCACTTTAATCAGTGTCTGTAAACTGGATGCAAAGCCGTATTCCGTCATGGCGGGAGTTGAGAACGCCGTTTCAAACAATCGCGTGATTTGAAATCCAACAGTCGAAATTGTACTGCCTGCGGCAGCAACACCGATGGGCACATTATCAACCACTCGAACTTGTCCCGTGTACGCATCCTCAATGCTCACACGGGTACTGGGTCCAAACATGGTTGCAAAGACTATCCATGAGACTAAAACGTGCTGAAAGTTAATCCCTCGACCACCTTGCATTAAGGCCTGAACAGAGACCATCAATACCCCAATGAGCAAGCCAATGCGAACCATTGAAGTAAAGTCGCCTGTACCAGTAATCATCGCGACAGCGTTCAAGACCTGCTCTAAAAATGCCGAATCCCCGATGGAATAGATCTCCCACATGACCTATTCCCCCAGTGCCGTAGATTTAACGGTGTAATAACGCTGCTTGCGAATGGTCTGAATCACCTGGTTAAAATGCGCCAGCAATTCTTGCTCTGAACCGTATCTTCGCTGTAACGCGGCGTATTCCTCATTGATTTGGCGACGTGCACGTTCAAGGTCTTCCGTTAACAACTTCGCATAGGCATGATCTTCCACACCGGAGGTACTTCTAGCTGCATTGAGCATGTCTTCAACCAATGCTCGGGCCATCTCAACAGCAATAAATGGCGCAGCTCTTGAAGCAAACGACCTAGCAGCCCCTTCATTTAATGCAGAAAGTGTTCGAATCATGCCGCCAATACTTGCAGGAGCCGAGGTCATAAAAGCCTTTTCGGTGGTGCTAGCTGCCCCAGTATTTCGAGCAAACTTAAATATAATGCCGTTACTAGAACCTGTACCAAGAAGTAAATTTTCGACCTGAGTTGATAACCCGGTTAGGGTCACGTTAGTGATTGTCGGATTTAGACAGCCGTCTTGTGTCACTGTGTCACATCGGTACATAGCGACGTTACCGCCATGAATTAGATGCTCAATAGTCACTTTATTGCCATTCAGTCTGGTCAGTTTTGGGGCTTTACCTTGACCATCAGCCGCATTCGCTAAATCACCAACGATGATCGAGCCCGTCACGGACATAACCGCTTCAAGAAAACGGTCATCCCCCGATGCAAACCAGCTTGATGCCGAGTGACGTTTCAGTGCTCGCCAGACCAAGTTACCTTTAATCGTTTTGTTCACATCAGATGCCGCGACACTTGAAGCATTCTCGTAAGGGTTCTTACCATTGGACTCACTCCAACTGGTAAAAATGTCTCCAGCCCCTTTAAGTGAGCTCAACATGCTGGCCTCTGTTTGCCCCTTCTTACCAAAGGCGGCCAGGGTATCGTTCACGACTCCCTGAGCCATTTGACAGGAATTGCCAAAATACTCGTTCAACTGCTGGATTTTCTTTTGCAGTGTCTCCATGTGCTGGGAGCATTTCTCACACATAGCACTGAGCGCCAATTGGAATGCGTATCCCTTGGCATTTGCCGCTACAGAGCGAAGTAATTGAACAAACTGATCTGCATTAACAAATGACAAACTTCCAGCGAACATATCAATGCCGCCACAACCGGCTTGGAATGACGGAGGCACCATAGAGACGAGGTTCTCGTTCATGATCCTGTTACGAACAACAACACTTCCACCAGATATAACGCCACGCCGCTGACTCTCGAATACACCAGGCGCAGTGGTGTTGGTCATTGAACCAAACAACTGATTCATCTCCTGTTGCAAGCTTGCTTGGCTCATAGATGAAAAACCAATCGCACAGGCGATTAGCGATACTTGGAATACTTTTTTCATCGTTATAACCCTCCTTGTGCACGCAGATAGCGAACAAGGAACTCAGGGTCCTGTAATATTTTTTCGTTAAGCTCTTGGGCTGACATCGCGAGTGAAACGCCGGGCTGAACAGGTCTGGTGGCATAGTAAGTTTGATCGTCAATCCAACCGGCTTGATGGGCTGCAAGAATGATTCGATTATTGAGCTCATCAAGGCTCATTGCGCCCTGGCCAATCGGAGTGATGACATTAGGCGGGTCTACTAAGAAGACCGCAGGAACAGTCGTAACGGACAACGATTGTGCTTGTCCTGAATCGACTTTGTAATTTGGAAATTCTCCACTTGGTAAAGGCAAGCCATCGACAGCAATAGCAAACACCTCGAAACCGTAGTTCAAAGCCATGGATTCGATGATAGGCGCTTGAGCATGGCAATAAGGGCAATCCGAACGATAGAAGAAGAACAAGCCAGCCCGTTTTGCTACTTCACCTAAAGCTACATCACGTTGAGCGCCAGCTTCTCGATCCATCCGATTGGCAGCATAGGTCGCCAAGGGTCTGCGACTGATTTCATCTAAAACAGGATCGCCCATGACCACCTGCTGACTAACATCAGCAAACTGTGAGCCCTTATCCATCATGACTCGCTGGAGATACAGATAGGCTCTGACATTCTCATTCGTCGGCTCATCAATCGCCTTGTCCATAAACGACTGCATGTGCTCACGAAACCAAGCTGCACTGAAAGGCTTTAGTTCGCTCTGACTGGACTCCACGACACCAGATTCCGGCTTTGTAAGCTCATCAGGCTGTTCAGGCTCAGCTATAACCTGATACCAAAACCAGCCTTCCTGACCACGCTGATAGAATGGCCCATCATTAGCATGGGCGGGCAAGATGAATACAAAGAAAATAATGATTGGGATGGTCACCCATAGGATAAACCAAGGTAACAAAGGGGTTCTCATTGTCAGCTCCAGAAAATTTCATAGAGCTAACATGCTAAAGGTCCCCTTTAGAGCGATAGGCCAGATAGATGAAGGAATCGTGTGTGTTTCTGACTAGCTGTCTTGACCAGTAACAGCTAACTTTAATAAGCCAAAAATATGGTTTTCCGTTTTGAGCTAGGAGCGGACATCGAACTATCATACTTTGCAGAGGAAATATAGCTGTGGGTTAACTTTTAAAGAGTGATCGTGTACATTGTCCAGATTAAATCAAGATGACACTTTTTTATGGCAGTAGAGACTATCAATAGGGAAGCTGGAGACTCTGGCAAAGGCTTTAGATTACAGCTCATAAGGGCGATTAAGCTCATGCTGCAAACGATTCAGCAGGATAGAAGTACTGTATTTTTTACTGCGGTGGAAAATCTCGAAGATGTTTCCCATCAGACTATTGTAGATGGAGAAGTCAGTAATTACTTCGAAGAAGACAAGAATTATGACTTGAATGGCAATTTCACAATTTTTAGTCCTCCGGTTATAAATACGTTGGTCAGTTTTTATGACATCTATGTAGATCAATTTCGCACCAGCAACAGCGTATATTTGGGCTTTTACACGACGAGGGATGTCGGTAAGGAAAGAAAATCCAAGCTCAATAGCGGTAAAGAAATAGCTCTACCAGAAAAACCAATTTTAGAAATTCTTCAATCGTTTGATGATGTTTCAGACGATACAATTAATTTAGTAAAAGAAATTCTTGTTGAAGAGTACGCTTCCCAATATAAAGAAAAGTCTAAGTCAGGAAACTTAGAAACGCTTCGGGGTCTAAGTGCTGATAGGTTTAAAGAGTTTTTGAGGAAAATTTTATGGCATTTCGGTCAGGAAGATGAGGATGCTCTCAAGCAGACAGTTTTAAAGGATATTGAGTATTCACCACTTCACAACAATGCTCATATAGGCAAAGAAAAAATAATATTTTGTTTGTTAATGGATAAGCTGAGTGAAAGGCAAAATAGTAAAAACTTAGTCGATAAGTTGGTTCATAGTTCAGATGTAAAACTGATTTTTAAAGAAGCAGAGTCTCAAATTCCAGACGAGAGTATAGACCCTACTTGGCGCTATATCGCCGAGCTTGAAAAGGATGTGACCGACAAGCGAAATCTGAAGGAAAAAGTACTTTCAGTAATAGAGGATATTTCAGATCGTCGAATTAGACTGTTAGCAAGAAAAGCAAGTGGCTCTAAGTATGAAGAGCGTGAAGCAGACAAGTCTTTTTTGTCTTTGAAGTATCGTGTTTTTGAAGCTTGTGAAGAATATTTTTCAGATGATGGATATGTAGCCCCTGAAAGCGGCAACGACTTGGATGCTGTTCTTCAAACGCTCTTATCAAAAGCAGTAGAAGATATTTCTAAGTTAAAGACCGATTACAAATATACGATTTCTAATGATAAAACAATAGAAGGAATTATTTGGAATTTATTTGATGGGTGTTTTTTAGCTTTTGATGAGTGTAGTGATGAGTGATGTAAGTACAAAGAAAAGGCTAATGTACTTAAGCGGTGAAGATTTCTATCTTTATTGCTATTCCGTTCTTGTTATTTTGGATTCTTTAGGTTGTCGTGATGGGAGATTTTTTAGAGACTACAGGAAGTTGGCTTTTTTAACTGACATTATCAGTAATGATAAAACAGTCTATGTGGTTTCTCATTCTTCAGCGGAAAAAATGAACCCTAAAGATTATGAGTGTTTACTTGACAGCTATTCGAATGGATTAACTAGAAGAAGTGAAATTCTTAAGTTGTTGTTTGTTCTTGAGAAGAGAGGCTATGTGACTTTGAATCGAGGTAAAGCACAAGAAATTGATGTTTCTTTGACTAAGGATAACCTTCCTAATGACTTTTTAAACAGCAATGTTTTCGAGTCGGAATCTAAGAATATAATAAAAATATCAAAGAAAGTGGGACGGTTGGCATCGCTAACTCTGGATACCATGTTAGGTAAAATTTATGTTGAAAATGGAGTTCGAACATGGGTCTGATGCGAGTTAATAAGCTTATTTATGAAGGAAGCAAGTATTTTTTCGAGTCTAAAGAGTTCGACGAAAATATCATCCTAATTGAGGGCGATAATGGAACAGGGAAAAGCACCTTTTGTAATTTGATTTATTTTGCATTGGGTGGAGAGGTTCCAATATTTCGAATAAATAATGATAAGCGCCACGATGAAATAACTTCTGATAGTGATAACTATGTTGATCTTTATATCTCAATCAATGATGGCAGTTATTTACTAAGGCGCTACTTTGGAGATAATGAAGTAACAGTAATCCCCTATGAGCGGGTGGTTGAGAAGATATATTCAGAAGATAAAAATACTTTAATTGAAGAGAAGGTAAGATTTTCTCTTTCGGAAGATAAGACTGAAATATATCCCGTAAACAGAAGCAAAGATTCATACGTTTTTTCTGACTGGATTCTCGAGAAATTGGAAATATCTGTGGTCGAGCTTTTTCATGGATATAATACATTTAAAATTAATATATCAGACTTGATGCGGCTGATTTATCACGATCAACAGCCGAACCCAGAGGGTATTTATAAAAAGCCAGATACTAATTCAACGTATGTTTCTGATTCTGAGTTGGTTCGAAAAGCTATTTTTGAACTCTTAGTTGGTAAAGCCTATTCTGATTACTACGACTCTATTGTCGAGGAAAAGAAGCTGTCGAGAGAGAAAAGCTTGGCTAAAGCGGTTGTGAATGAGTACACGCTTTTAGCCGACAAAATGCGAAAAAATGGCGGGGCTAAAAATGTCAGTTTTTTACAGAAAGAAATCTCTGATAAAGAGCAGCAAATTGACAAGTTGCATGATGCCAGACAGGCATTCAAGCGAAATCGAACTGGATCAAATACAATTAATCAAGATATTGAGTCGTGCAAATCAGAATTAATTGATTGTGAACTTAGATTAAGCCGATTAAAAGAAAATCTGGTTTCAGCTCTTGATGAACGGTACAAATTAAACGTAGTTAGAAATGAATCTGCTTCAGAGATTAGACGTATTGAAAAAGTTATTTTTTCACACGATCATCTAAACCTTTTTACATCTGATACTTGTCCATACTGCTTAAGTCACGTGGATCGTGTGGAAGGGCATTGTGTTTGTGGCGCTTCGATAGAAGAAGAACAATATGAGAGGTTTTTCTACACATCAAAAGAGTATAAAGATATTCTGAAAACGAAACTTAAGGCACTGTCAACAATTAAAACCGCATATGATGATTGTGACTCTGAAGTTCAAGAGATTAAAAAAGAAATTGAGTTGATAGAGAAAAAGTCGGTGACTTTCCGTGAAAAGCTACAAGAAATGCTTGGGCGGGTCGATGAAATTGTTGACATTGAAAGCCTAAATGATATTGACGATAAAATATTGCAGCTTAGAGAAGATGTTGCGAATTTGAATCGATTGTTGGAGATTGAATCAAAGCTGGAACGTATCCAAAAAGATTTTGATCTGGTTAGCTCTAAAGCAAAAGACGCTGAGTTAAAGAGGAAAGGGCTTGAGATTAAAGCTCAACAGGATGTAACTTCGAAGGTAAATGCGTTTAGTAAAAAGTATGATGAGCTGATGAAAAATACTTTGCCTGATTGCAGATCGGCAAAGATTGCGCTTGATAACTATTTGCCTTCAATTAATGATGGTCTCTATCGAGAAACAAGTTCACTTGTTTCAATTCGAATGATGTACTTTATCACTCTCATGCATTTAGCTTTGTCTGATGAATCAGTGACATTCCCGCGCTTTTTACTTATTGACACACCTGAAACTGCCGGAATCGAATTAGAGTATCTGATTAACTGTATTCGTCAGTTGGAAGAATTGAAAAATTATGGAACTGACTTTCAAGTTATCATTTCGACAGGTTTAAACAAGTATCCCGAGTCATTAAAGGACAATCGTGTACTCTTTATGCCCGATAAGCAGAAGGAACATATGCTCTTGAAGAAGAAGAGCCTTTCTAAGTAATAACGTCAAGCAATTTAGATTCAACTAGTTAGTATGATTAGTTACTGAAGTTCTGCTATCGGCACGTAAGTAATATTCAGAAATTTTGAATACTACATTAACTCACTTTACTGCAAAAACCGTAACCAACGTTTTAATTGAGTCACCCGGAACCATAACAAAGTGCATTTTGCTACCAACATGCTGCCATAACTCGGCCTCTTGTGCATATTTTTTGGCTTTTTGGATAGTGACCCTTTCAGGTAACTGGGCTTTAGTTAGCGCAGAACATAGCAGCTTTGTGCACAAAGCCTTCCAAGGATGCTTGGGCACTCCATCAGAAAGCCGTTCCACAAATCTTTCAAGCGCGTGACGAGTCACCACGACAGGTCCAATGTTCGGAACGTTGATGACCTCATCGATTTCTCTCACTGTAGTATTATCGACGCTGTATTCTTCGAAGGAATGTGAGAGCCAATCGTCCCGCTTCTCTACCGAGATCTGTGCTTCCTGGTAGCGGGTGAGCAAGAACCTGGTCAGGCTGTAAAGTGAATGCTGAGTTGAGCGTTTTTTCTGTAACTTTTTGATAGCTCCTTTACTGACCCGGATTTGAAGCCCATTACCGCTTCGGTTACTCCCCATCACCTCTTTCACTGACAGTAGGTGATGAATCGCATAGAGCTCAGCTGCAATTGGCTTTTGCTGCTCAGCTAGCTTGTCGTATTGCTCACCTAAATCGACCTTTAGTTCGCCTCCTCTTCGAAGGCCGGTCTTCCAGTAAACCGTAAACTCACCATCAATCTGCTTTGTTAACAGGGTTAATACCATCATGTTTGTTTCTCCTATTGGTTATCTTTTTTCCATTCTCCATGTTTTTTCAAATATGCAAGGCGCAAAAAAAGGGGCCGAAGCCCCTTGGATCAGATATGAACTTTCGGAAAGCCCATGGCACCGTATACATTCAGCACATCATTCCAATCCCAACTTTTCACGCCGAGTGACGTTGGTATCGGGGGGATCAGGACTTGTGTCAGAATGCCTTTTTGCCAGGCTTTTTTCTTGAGTTCATTCGCTGCATTCAGGCCGGTCTCAGAGAGATCGTGATCTGCCCAGATGTACAGCATTTTCACATTACTTGGTGGTTCAAATCTAGCCAGTAGCGTTGCATTCACAACCGACCAACATGTTTGTCCCGTAGCTCTGGTAACCGCTAAAGCTGTTTCGATGCCTTCAGAAACACCTAATACCTCACCAGGCTCACCTATAGGAATGGCACCACCTGTGATTGTTCTGTCACTTGGTATCGGCATCATCTTTTTAGGCTTTTCAACCGGCGCTTTGAATCCATCTTCACTTAGGTAGATCCGATGAAACGTGGCCGAACGCCCTTGCTGAGTAACGATTTTACCTAGCAGCGCTGGGTAGCTATCGATAAACAAGCCATCTTCATCATGGTAAGGCAAGTTTGGATGATACCTCAGCACCGAATCCCATTCAGGACGAAGCCGGGTAACAATGCCACGACGATGCATGTAGTTCCAAACTGGTTGCGCACGAGTATCTGTAAGAGAAAACGTTTCTCCCCAAGTTTGATTCAAGCGATGGATAATCGCTTTGTCCTCGTCCTGCTTTCTAGCCTTCCAATCAACTGCGTTACTCGGTATTGGCCGAATAGGCGCTTGTATTTGTCCGGGTTGAATACCAAGAACCTGGCCGATTGCTTCAATAGACTGAGCAAAGTTCCACCCATTAATCCAAGACAACAGTTCAAAGCCATCATGAAAGATACCGCAGGTATTACAAACGCCACCACCGGTATATTCAGCATCTTTGAACAGCCTAAAGCCATCACGACCGCCATGAACAGGACAAGCCACATGACGACCTTTTCGAGCAATAGCGGCATCAAGTTCTGGCACCAATGCCGCCAAGACTTGAAGCCATTGGCCCTTGAGATATGGCCTTACTGTGTCAATTTGTAAAGGTAACGCCATATAACCTCCTTAAGTAAAATGCCGACTCCTACCACAGGTGGTAAAAGTCAGCTTAGGACCTGCATTAGCCGTTTGGTTAATGCAGGAACGTTAGTCAAGCTGGATACCATGTCGTCTTAATAGCCACATGATGGAATCACGAAGCACATCAGGATCGACAACCGCAGCCATCGCGCAAACACGAAAGCAAAATGGCGCTATTTCGTCATTTTGAATCCACGACAACACATCCTTGCGCAACCGAGTACTGACACGACCGTCCAGCAACACACGGATCGCATCCAAAAGAATGCCTTCGCGTAACTGCCAGATTTCTGTGTCAGACCAAGTGACAGGGGCATCATCAAACTCAAATAGAAATTCGAGCTGTGCTGATGTGTGCTGATGGGACTGCTTTTGTGATGAAGGAGAATGGGCAATGCGCCCATTCATTAAAGATAACCGCGTTCGGCAAGCGAAACGCAGCCCTCGGATGCGACCACGACATGGTCAAGCGTTCGAATATCAACAAGTGACAAGGCGTCACGGAGTCGATGAGTGATGCGTTTATCAGCTTCACTGGGTTCAGGATCACCCGATGGATGGTTATGAACAAGCAAGAATTAATTTTTGTTTTTATGAATCATGAGAGAAACCAGTAGTACCAATGGATTCACAACTCTCTCAACAAAAAGCACTTTATCTAAGTAAAACCTGAGAAAATCCTCCAAAAACTCTCAACTATCTCATCAACTAGTTCAAAACAAAGTACCGACATTTTGTTGCTACATTGGCACTCGACTATATGGGAAAGTTGCTACTCTGTTTTAGAGTACAAACATAACCCCACGTAACAAACCTTTGGACAAAAGTGAGCTAGATTCTTAGCTCTAATTCGTGAGTTTCAGATTAAAATTTCTATGGGTAACGCTTCAAACAGCGGCGGCTTTAGCCGTCAGACTGCTTTGACTTGTTACATGCTGCACCCATTCAAGTTGTTTTGCGTAGGTTCTCGGTAGTGGGTGATAGTACGAGTATCTAGTGTTTGGCTTTAAAATTCCCAGAGGATCGTTAATGCACAAGGTTTCTATAGCTTGTTTGGCCAAAGGAATTAAAGCTTGGTCTACACCCCAGCCATAAATAACTGGAACACCATTAACGAATAGCTGCGCCAATTCCGACTTACGATTGGGCGAAAAAATAGAATGCTTTACTGAACTAGACTCTTTGGATTTCAAGAAACGATATAACTCATTTGAATCCGGTGTGCGGAGGTCAGACAAATTTAAAATCCTTGCGTAGTTAAACGCCGCTGCATCCATCACTTTCATAATCTGTTGCTGCGTAGTATCAGGCTCCGCTTCAGATGGAATTGAATTATTATCAACACCATCCAATGGGTAAGAGGAGCCAGGATTCATCATTACAACCATAAGATCAGGCGAACTTTTTTCGACACCTACCCGCTGAATATCAAGATACATCCTTAACTTGTATCCGCTGGCCTCGTAGAAAAGCCCTGTAACTTTAAAATTATCGCTCAACTCGACTCCTTGATGGCATGTCACGTTCTAGTATTTATGCGTTAAGCTGTTTGCAACTCATAAATCGCTTGTTGGACTTGGCCCATGCCAAGTCCAGATTAATTGGTATGCTATAGGGATTTGCTTTTTTTGAAGCAGGCTCTTGGCTGTAGAGCAGTTTGAATCAATTGTTATGAGAATTTGCATTATGAGTCGATCGCAATTTTGGTTAACTTCAAAAGCTCTTTTAATTTATGAGTGCCTAAATAAGTCGCTATAAATTTTTTGTTTCGTCATCACTTGCGATCAGTGAATCAACCATCAATCCGAACTCATCAAATCTAATGCACCTAGTGTAATTGTAGTGTGCTTTGGTAAAAATTCCTTGATGTCATGATCCTGTATCATGACCCCCTCTTTACTTGTACTCATTTTTAATTTTTTGAGTTCAATACTACTTAGGCCATTATCTGCCCTTGCTCCACGTCTAGTTATTTTCATTAGCTTTTAGTCCTATTAGCTCAAGAATCTTTGCAAGTCATGTACTGCTTGCTTTCTTCATAAGATAGACGCTCGCCATTATTATGTCGTTGATAATACTCTGAGCTAAATTCACATTCATCATCGTTACTACATCCAACTAAAAATGCAAAAAATATGAGAGTATAAATTTTAATTTTCATGACTAGCTAAACTCCAAGTATTAACGCGAATTCCGATAAACATCCTAAGATACTCGGTACTTGCCAAAATCACATGTATCAAACGCTTAAATTATCATTTATTTTAGTAACTTATCAACTATCAATATGCTTATCAATCTCTTTGACGTTGGATAGAAACGAGAATTTTTAACGCTACATTGAATTTAACTAGCATGAACTAATGAACTTTGAGCAAACACCTCATGAGGCCGCTGAAGAAAATAGCGTGAAGATCACAGGGATGTGAGCTTAGCTTTCAGGGTACAGGATGTACCTTCGCAAGCGTTAGCATTTTCGAAAAAGGCCGAGACAAGCTACTAACCATGGTCGATGCAGGATTAATTTCCGTCGCGACATTTTTGTAACCAGGGGAAATTGTTGCCGAAACGTCTTAGGTGGATGCTAGGGGGGCTAGGACGAGCAGTCCTCCGGTAAATAAAGCGGCTATAGCACTAAAAAAGGAATTGAGATAATGGAAAACAGACAACAACATACCTCTATATAAACTAGTAAGCCCGAAACAGAAGATCTGTAGTCATCAAGTTAGCTGGGCTGAATGTAATAAACAAAGTCATGGAAATAGATGTAGGATGCATCGTTTGATCATCTAATACCTCCTGCATTTTAGTTTAAGCTTGTCCTAGGCATAATTTGATGAACAAGGCTCTGTAGTGGTCTCTTTGTTTCGGTGTACTCAGTCTGACTAACGATTGTATCTTTTGCTCTCTTATCTAAACTCACTCCATTATGTTTCAATATTGAGATAAGAAGTTCTTCCAATTTATCTCCGGTTGCTTGTGAACCAAGAGATAATCCAACTGTCTGTAAGGAAGGAGATACAGCGTTCTTACCAAAAACACTATACACCATAGAATGAAAACTTCTAAAAGTAGCATCATTGCAAGGATGTAAAATTGTAAAAGAAGTAACAGAACTATTAATGTTGAATATACTATGAATACCATGGACATACTTCATTGTACACTCAGGTAAATATTTGCTAAAAGCCAAGAAAGGAGATGTGTATTTAGCATCGAGTATAATAAGCTTAGAAACGCCACTCGTATTTTTGATCTCAATTACAAAATCTGGTTTTCTGTGTGAATATTTATGGATATGCGACCTTGTTACAATTTCATTTGACGAATATCTAATGGTCTGTCCTTCTGAATTAATAAAGTTATTTTCTATTGAGTGCTTGTTATCAGGCATCCAATAAACAGGCTCCCTCTGAAGCTGAACCTCTACACCTAAATCATCTATAAAAAATGTTTGCAGATTCATAAATCCGTCATCTGAAGTGTCTGGTTCATCTGATTTTAAGATACTATTTAAAATAACAGAGACCCTAAAGTAACAATATGTTTCAAAAAGTATTGGTATACTCTGTATAGCTAATAGATTTTCATAAACAGACCAGTCTGGCTTACTCTTTTCATGCCATTTTATCACCTCCGAAAACAAGTGCCGATAAGAAGAATTGACATTGACTTTAGGAGTTACTTTGGGTCTTGCAACAATCAATTTCCTTACTGGCAACTTAACATCTAAATGGTGTTTTATATTAATAAGAGTATTGGATAGTTGTTCACATTTCCTGACTTGACTACCAATTAAGTGTTTCTGAAACTTGGATACTTTACTAAAGAAACTTAAATATCCACTTGGATACGTTGATTCATTTACCCCATCTAAATTATAAGAATTATGGTATTTATTTATTAACACTTTTGTTTCATGAATAAGAACTTCAACAAACCCATGTACGACATGATTCTCATAAAGATCTGAATTATCCTTTAAAACATGCAGTTGCAATGAACTAGCACGATAATAATTACCTTCAGACTCTAGATGTGCTTCTTGAACATTATCTACTTCTTCAAGAACTGATAGGTTTGATAACAACCAACCAAGAGAACTATCATCTAAATTTTCATTTCCAGTTGGTGATATTAATTCCTGCTCAGGTACAAGCCTAGTTATCGGTTTCTGTAATATTTGAGGAATTAAATACTGTAATATCTCGACAGTTTGCTCCAACTTTTCAAGATTCCCCTTTGGTGATACGCCTCCGTCTTTGAAGCCTGCACCATGTTTAGTGGTTTGAAATAGAGAGTGAAGATTTTCATCAGAGAGAGTAGATAAAAAGTTGAACATATTTTCGACAGCATCAGAGTTTAACTTTGAGGCCAAAACTTCTAATAGTTGAAAATGGAAAATCTCAACGTTTCCATCGATATCGGACAATGAAACACTAAGTTCAGCGATGCCAAAGTAATTTATAAATAAACAATCATATTTTTGATACTTCGTTGTATTCGGAGTCCAAATAAATGTCGTATATCCATCTTTACTTTCAGCATATGAAGAGCTAATTGCATGATCGTATAATTCAAGCGTTGCTTCTTTATATAATTCAGAAACTGTCAGCTTAAATTCAACCGCTTCATTCTCTTTTAGCCAAGGTATTTCTGACTTTATGCTACTAATTATAGGCAAATTTAGAATGCGCCCTTGCCGGACACCATTCATTATTTTTACAGAAAGCATCATAACTATGTTCCTAAAAAAATGAATATGTTCCGGTAAACTCGTTACCACCTGATATAATTCTTTCTAAATGTTCCGTCGACCGAGGATGTGATTTATTTACGATTGCACTTAGTTTTTGAAGGCGTTTCTTAAAATGAGCACCATAACCTTCAATATGCGGGAGTATATGCTGTGAAATTGCAAAGTCCATTGCAATCTCAGAACCAATTATATCACCAGCAATATGACAGTAATTAGTAATAGCATTTGTTTTTCTGTGGCCTATCATTATAGGCTGCCCTAATTCTGAATCTCGCATATTTAACACTTCAACTATCTGGGCCAAAATCGCTTGGTTAGTTCTCGATAATTCAGCATCCTCAGCAGTAAAATATTCCTTCAGCTTAAATGCAGATATAGCTCCATTAAGTTTTAACCCACCAACATTAGTTGGAAAAGAGTTTGGAAAGTGTCCCATGCTAATCACCGGAACCCGATCGATTAAACGCGGGGATAATCTTTCTGTAGTTGCATCATTATTAATTGTTGCAACAAAATGTGTGTTAGTTCCGATGTTTAAGTACCGGTCATTAGCATTTGGGATGCCAGTATCTATTGGTCGACCTTGACCGTCAACATCGCACATGCCTAGGAAATCTGACCAATAATGCTCAATACTTGAAAGATTTGCTTCATCTAGTAAAATTATTTTAGTTGCTTCAGGTTCATTTTCTTCACTAACACGATTTAAAAATTCATAAAGACCAGTTCTCGACTCCTGATATACACCTTTAAGAGAATTATAGAAGCCTAAAATATCTCTACTCGATACCCAACCTCTACCTACTGGTATATATAAAAAGTTTTGATCTCCTTGTAAACCACCTAAATTCAAGGCTTCAGCAAGCCTTGTAACTGTTGAGGTTTTACCAGTACCTGGAGGGCCAGAAAGTATCGTCATAAATGATTGATTAACTGATACGATTAAATTAGTCATCTCATCTCTGCTGAAAACTCTGCCACCATCCTCGGAGAAATGATTACACATTAGCTCAATAACTTCTTCAGCTGATTGAGGCTCATCAGTAGCAAATATTATAGGTTTCGTTTCTGTCTTAGCAGGTAGAGATGCTGGATTACCATTAAGGATTCGGCTAACGGCCTCCATTTCACCCATTTTTTCAGCTAATATATTTGTATCTTTAAGCCCTTCGACGTATCCATTATATGCTGCTTTAAGTTTTTGAGCATTGACCTCATAGTAGGTACATTCTTTTTCAAGATCAGTTGTTCTGTCTACAAGCTTTAGACTTTTTAGTTTTTCAGATATTTCATTTTTTATGTGTAATAATCTTTGTTGTTCATCAGCAACTTGTTGTGAAAGTTCTTCTTGTTTTTGTTCCAATGCCTTTCTTGCTTGCTCTTTCGTCTCTTCACGTATTCTTGAAATCTCTTCTTTGGCATTTTCTCGTTCGTCGATAATCGACTGGTTAATTTTTGATAATTCGAGTTTTTTATTTTCTACTTCAGCTAACTGCTCTTTTAAGTCAGATTGAATACGCATCTCCTCAACTTTAGCATTAGCTTTTACTTTTTCTAGATGATCACTTAAAAGTGATACTTGATTTACTTCAACATAATCATTTAGAAACTTTGTGCCAACAGAGCTAGATAAGTAACTTTTCACCAACTCAAATCCAACATCAGCCTCATTCAAGTATCTATCCAACATACTCTTAAGGCGTTCTAACCTATCAGATTTAACTATTTGGTTAGATCGTTCACTCTCAACTATTATTTGCTGAAGCCTTTCAGCTTCTTTTTTACCCAGGCCTTTAGATCTCTTTCCAAAGCCTTGTTGATTAACAACCTTAATTAATTGGTCGTCAGCAAGATAGTCTATTGAACCATCTCTATGAACGGCAAGTTCTTTTAACGATGTAATATATTGCAGCTCATGATTTTCAATTGTAGTTTTAACTAAGCAAGTTGCCAATACAGATATTTGGTATACACCAAGATATCCCTTTCCAAAAGATAGGCTTGGGTGAACTAATGGTTCGATAATATATCTGCCATCTCTTAACTCACCACTGGTCAATGGCCCATATAAATTATTTCCATCATTTATAAAAAAAGTTCCTCTTGGTGGCATTATTCCTGTTGGTAAAGTCCCAGTTTCTTTGGGTGGAAGAGTTGAACTAATGACCGGTAGCATTGTATTTATTGGTAAATTACTAAATGCATCCGCACCTTTAGTCCAATAACGAGGAGAACCAGCTTCTTCACTTTTTTCTTGATCATAGTAGTGTGTTTTTAAAAAAAATAATTCTCCGTATTCATAGCTATCTTCAACTTTTGAAAAATCTTTTGATACCAATATGTCCGCAGGATACTCTTCTCTAGTAACAGGTAGATAAGTGTCTCCATCCATAACTTTAAACAGTGGCGTAACAAAACCTTGATTTTCATTTAATCTGGTATTTTTGTAAACGATAAGATCGCCCAGTGGCTTCATTTCCTGCATTTGATATCCTTAAGTGAGCAACTATATGTCTATTGAAAAATGAGATACGGCAATAACTATATAAATCAATTAATCATCTTATATCTTTACAAGAAAACTTTCACTTGTTTTAGGTATACATCTATTTTCCTTGATAAAAACCATCTTATGGCACAAGTAATCCTATCCTCTATAATACTTCGCAGCTATAACCATCTTTAGCAAAATTTGGACTAATCTATCGTTTGTAGAGGTATACAGTAGAGCAATCAAACAAACATTTTTAACCCAGAACCTAGTCGAAAATGCTCATAAACTGTCTAGTCGTTAAGCTATCAAAAATTGAATTAGTTGGAATTAGTTGGGTAAGAGTAAACTTTAAAAAGGAGCTGATGGGCACATGCTATTGAATGGCATTTTCTTCCCTAAATGGCGTGCTCGATGAAAATATTCGAGATTACCTGGTAATCCCCCCTAAAAATAGTAGATTAAGTAAGTCCGTGAATTCAATCTAATCCATTGCCTGTCGCAGGCCTATGTACAGATGATCCCGCGAGACGTCAGTTCTTGGTTTTAAAATCAGCATCCATGTGTGCTTAATCAAAACGTCCCTGTTTTGGATACTCGCTTGCTCATCTGCACCTGAATTATTGCCTCTTCGATTTAGCTTCATTGATGATTGTGGCAAAAGCAAAATCAGAACAAGAGTTAACCCATTTCAGGGTATTTTCGGGGCTTTATCAATAGATTTAATATGGGAAATTTTGCTTCTTACAAAACAGCTGAGTAATTGCACTAACGAGGAAATGGGGCAAAGACGTGTTTCAAGCTGGCCTAGTGAATGACCGTAAATTGCACAGAATTACTAAATCTCTACTACGTTCTGCCCCTGATAATGTTAAAATCTCCGCATCAGAATTACCGAGAAACTC
>Ga0208814_1000585_pt1 | contig 20899 bp, 26 predicted proteins | sample MalvirAntarct_55_FD_184253 | JGI IMG/M metagenome (GOLD analysis project Ga0208814, IMG submission 184253) | Marine viral communities from the Global Malaspina Expedition - Malaspina viral metaG Antarct_55 (SPAdes) (version 2) | ecosystem: Environmental > Aquatic > Marine > Oceanic | place...
CTGCGGGACGACAGGCACGTGTGGAGCCTCAACCATGCGAGTGTCGACAACGGCTTCGTTAGGCTTAGCCTCGGAGCGCTTCGCCTGTAGTGCGGCGATCATTGCTTCCAACTCGTTACTTGTGGGATGCGATTTGATAAAGCGTTCGGCGGCTTTCTGGGCATCGAACGCAGGTGTATCTTTGTCCGCACGAAACGCTTTGGCGAACTTAGGACCGCGCATAGACGCACCGTCGGCGTCCAGATCGTGCAGCGCCTTGACAGCGGCGTTAGACAGCGCAGCACCAGCGATCTTGATGCCTACAAGCTTGCCGTTCTTTTTGGTAGCCTTGGCACCGACAAACACCTTGCCGAACGTAGACAGAATAAGACCAGCGATCTTGTCGTCCTTGCGTGCTTTGGTTCGTTGGTACAGACGTGTGATGACGGTGGTATCACGTTCGGCGATCACGTAGTTAAGCGCGGCCACGAAGTGCTCAGTCATTTTTGCACCGTTACCTACGGCGGACGCGAAGCTATTGACGCACTTGTCGGCGTCGAATTTTACAGTATCAGACATGGTATTGACCTTTCGTTGAGGGTTATTGCGTAAGAGAACGCAAGACAGTACCCACACAAGTCGTGCGGATACTCTCGATTTCATTCTCTTGCTTTTGCGTGCCCTGCGTTCCACACGTTCCCGACAGGCGGTCCCGTCAAGTTCGCGTGCCGTACCATGCGGGGATATATAGTCGCCTATCCCGTTATCCGTTTAAACATAGTTTAACTGTGCCTATGTAGTACGCGGCATTTCACGCGCAACCCTACTGTTTTCGTCGGGTTCACTCTCTGGCTGTCCGGTCATGCAAGTTCGAATGTCCTCTACCAGCAAAGAGCTAGTCAGGTACCTATCCGCGCAATCACTTCACACCTCAAGTACACGTCCGCCGTTGACCGCGTGGCATAACCCTAAGGTTCACGGTCGCTGACTTCAGCGCGTCTCCGATACCTACCGATGCAGGCTGCAGTTTCCCCTTAACCGAACACGGTTTCCACTGGCAGAGACGGCACAGTGTAGGGTGATCTATCCCATGCGCAGAGAGACCCTGCGGGATGTACGACCTTATCTAATAACGCGGCGTCCGCTTCGTCTATCGGCTTGCCTTACATAGATGGCGCGGCGTAAACGAGATGGGGGGAGGGACCGATGGGGGTGGCCACCCCACCCAGCCCTTATGTACATCATTCATCACAACCCCTATTTTTGACAATGCAACCTAAAGGATAGTGGTGCACTTTTTGGTGCGCTCTCTATTGCGCGGCGTAGTGCATTTTAAAAGTTGTTTTATTTCAAGTAGTTAAGTGGTGCACTTTTTGGTGCGCTCTACTTTCATTGACCCATGTCTGTTCACGTGTTAACAGATTAAAGCATGAGCAATCACGTGCAAAAAATCCTCCCCGACCAGAACCACAAGCCGTTGCTGTCAAAAGCGGACCTTGCTGCTATCGAGGCCGATCCCGCCCTGATGGAAACCTTCTCTCGGCTCTTGGGAGCGGTTAACCTGGATAATTTGTTTCGCACCATGCAAGAGCCAGACATCAACCCCGCGACACGCATAGAATTTCAGAAGATGCTGAACAAAATGGGCAAGCTGGAGCCTGATTTAAAGGCTGCAAACAGCGGAGCCGGTCCTCAGGTCGTCATCAACATCACCCGGGCCAAGGATAACGAAGAACTTGTGATCGACGCGGCTATGGACACGGTAGAACATGCTCCATGAAATCAATTTTGAGGTAATTAAGAGCCTTGATGACTTTTTCTACTCTGAAAAGTTCATTTCGTTAGCTGTAGGACCGGTCGGATCAACCAAAACCACCGCTGGAATCATGAAAATACTGCACCACGCTGCGTTAATGGCCCCGTGCAAGGACGGAGTACGCCGGTCTAGGGCCATTTGGGTGCGAAATACCCGCGAACAGCTGCGAGACACGTCAATTCCTGACTTTTTGAAGTGGATTCCCGACGGAGTTATGGGGTCTTTCCTCAAAACAGAGTACAAATTCATCATAAAAGTAGGCGATATTGAGTGCGAAGTGCTGTTTAGGGGGCTAGATGACGCCAACGACGTGCGCAGATTGCTCTCATTACAGGCCAGTTTCTTCGTTTTCGACGAATTTAGGGAGATTCACCCCGATATTTACAACACTGCTCAAGGTCGTGTTGGTCGTTATCCCGACAAGATGATGAACGGTGTGGGGTGTAAAACCGACGATGGGGACATGAATATGCACGTTTGGGGCATGACAAACCCCCCTGACATGGACACTTTTTGGGAAACGCTGCTCACAGAGCCGCCAGATAACGTGCATGTTACGATCCAGCCCAGTGGTCTGGCCCCCGAGGCGGATTGGACGAAATTCCTGCCCGATGACTACTACGACAACCTAGCACACGGCAAAACCGAAGACTGGATAGACGTCTACATCCACGCTGAGTTTGGCAAGTCCCTAAGCGGCCAGCCTGTGTTCCGTTCGTTCGACAGGTCCGTGCACGCGTCTAGTGAAGAGCTAACGCCGATGTACTCCGATGATCCTCTTCTGATCGGTGTGGACGCAGGGCTGACGCCAGCTGCTGTGATTGGCCAAGTTGCCTACGATGGACGGCTGGTCGTGTACGATTCACTGATCTCGGACGGTATGGGTGCCTTACGCTTCGTGAGAGAGCGCCTAAAACCCCTGCTTGCGAACAAATTTCCCGGTCGTAGTACCCTCGTAATCATTGACCCAGCGGCGTTTCAGCGTGCGCAGACGGACGAGCGCACCGTGGCTGACATTTACAAAGCTGAAGGCTTTTTGGTCAAACCCGCAAAGACGAACTCGGTTGCTGCACGCATAGCCGCGGTAGAAAAATACCTGACACGCGTTGTCGACGGTAAATATTCCTGCGTGGTAGACTCGACCAGTGCGAACTCGCTCGTCCAAGCGTTGTCGGGGAAATATCGTTACAAAATAAACACCAAAGGCGCACGTGATGAAAAACCCGAAAAATCCCACCCTTGGTCAGATGTAGCCGATGCGTTCCAGTATATGTGCCTGCACGCTGACGGCGGCGAGACATTTGGTTCCGCGGCTTGGGGTGCGCAGCGTAAAGAAGTGACTAAAGTCTCAGCTGGTGGATGGACCTGAGTAGAGAAAAACGAAAAGAAGCCGACCGTATGATGCGGTTGGTAAAAGGCCGTGGCATACCCGAAGGTTGGAGTGACGCTGACATCGAAGCCATGTACGACGAATACTTCAAGAGGTTGTGGTACAACCAAGAGCGTACATATGTTGACATGTAAGCACATAAGTGGTAGTGCACGCACGACGTTATATGTGAGAAAATAATATGGCGCTTGGCCCAGCATTAGTTCCCGTTGCACGCGCCTCTGACCTTGAGGCAGAAGCTAACCGTGCTGCTACGGAGAAGCAGAACTCCCCGATGATGGAAGGACTTGCGTCCCACACCCGTCGTCGCTGGGAAACTATGCGCGATCACTACCGAGAAAATACAGAACTTCGCCTGTCGAAATGCGTTCGCGCCCGTAACATGGAGTACGAACCCTCCAAGATGGCTGAGATACGCGAGCAGGGCGGCTCTGAAATCTTTATGGGCATTGTCAGCACGAAGTGCCGTACGGCCACTGCTTGGCTACGTGACACGCTCCTAGGCGTTGGTGCGGACAAACCATGGGGCATATCCGCTACGCCGCTCCCTGAGGTACCCCCAGACGTCGAGACTGCGATGCAGGGCATCATGCAGCAGAATCTTATGCAGCACTACGCAGCAGGCGGGGAACAGCCCGCAGAGGCCGATCTGAAGCAGCTGGCGTCGGGCATGAAAGACACAGCCATGCGTGCGATGAAGTTCGAGGCTGACAAACGTGTCGAGCGCATGGAAACTAAAATGGAGGATCAGTTCGTAGAGGGCGGGTTCACCAAGGCTATGTTTGAGTTTACCAACGACATTGCGACGTTCCCCTACGCGATCCTTAAAGGCCCGATCCCGCGCAAGCGCAAAACCATGAAGTACATGGATGGCGGTCTGGGTATAGTTGAGGTTGTACGCGACGAGTGGGAGCGCGTAGACCCGTTTAAGTTCTACTGGATGCCTTGGGGCGATGATGTCCAGAACATGCCTGTCATAGAGGTTCATCATCTGACCCGCTCAGACGTAGAAGATATGTTGGGCATGGAGGGCTACGACGAAGATTCTGTCCGCTCTATTCTGTCAGATTTTGGTGTTGGCGGCTTCGACTGGTTGGACCACGACACCAGTATTATGGAAGACGTTACAGGCGTAGATTTCGATGACGTAAGCGGTGATCTTGTAGCTGCAATACAGCTGTGGGACACGATCCCGGGTGATATTCTGCTTGAGTGGGGCTTAGGCGAAGAAGAAATTCCAGATCCCCAAAAATCCTACCCCTGTGAAGTTTGGATGGTTAACAACACGGTCATTCGTGCTGTGCTGAACTACGATCCGCTGGGTCGTAAACCGTATTACATCACTAGCTTTGAAAAAGTACCTGGGCGGATCGACGGCAACGGTGTTGCTGATCTCTGCATGGATGCGCAAAACATGTGTAATGCGGCTGCGCGTAGCCTTGCCAACAACATGGGTATCTCCAGCGGACCTCAAGTCGGCGTAAATATCAGCAGACTTCCTGCTGGCGAAGACATCACGCAGATGTACCCGTGGAAAATCTGGCAGTTCAAGCAGTCAGAATACGGCGATGCTAGCCCACCCATGACCTTTTTTCAGCCAAACTCTAACGCTGCGGAGCTTATGGGGGTGTTTGATAAGTTTATGGCTTTGGCCGACGAAGTTTCAGGTATCCCTCGTTATATGACAGGCCAGCATGTTCCCGGTGCGGGACGTACTTCCTCGGGGCTGTCTATGCTGATGTCTAACGCTGGCAAAAGCATAAAACAGGTAATCAGTAACGTTGACCATGATGTGATCTCACCGATGGTGCAGCGTCAGTATCAAAGGAATCTAAGGTATTCAGAAGACCCCGATCTTATTGGCGATGTCCAAATTGTGGCACGCGGTGCGATGTCGCTTGTGGTTAAAGAAGCTGAAAGTGTCCGTAAGACTGAGTTCCTCCGTCTTGTTCTGGAAAGCCCTGTTGCACAGCAAATTGTTGGCTTGCCGGGTACGGCTGAATTACTCCGCGACTTGGCGGGTAATCTCAACACCAATGTCGATCGTCTTGTCCCTAGCCGAGAAGATGTTCAGAAGCAGCAAGCCATGGCCCAGCAGCAGCAGCAAGAGATGATGCAGATGCAGCAGATGCAGGAAGCAGCACAGTTGCAAGAAGACGGCACGCAAATGGGCGGTCGGCAGGACAACACGATGAGTCCGCGGCCAAACGGTCGATAGCTCACATGTGTTGACACGTTAACAGATATAAAGTATCTAAACCGCATGATAGACCTGAATCTTTGTGACCCGCAGCAAGCACAAGCGCTGCTTCAGATTAAGGAAACAGGGAATGACCAACTGCCCAGCCTGCTTAGGGCTGAAGCGGAAACCGCCAAGACAATGCTTGTAGTAGCGACCGACACGGTAAGAATCCACCGGTTGCAGGGCAGAGTAGAGGCATTTGAAGATTTACTGAGGGCGCTTGAAAACGCGCACAAAGTAGTGAAACGCCTCTAGGGGCATACGAAGCATACCAAGTACGGGATCAGCATACCCAAGGGCGCTGTGATACGGAGTTGACGCTTTAAGGAGACAATATGGCACTACCGAAGCAGGTGCAGGCACAGCTTGCAGAAGTCGAAGAGTACGAAAAAGCGCTAGAAGCCCAGCAAAACCCACAAGCGGTGGAGATGGATACGGAAGCGAAAGTAGGCACTGAGGCAGAAGCAGCACCCCCACCTGACAAAGTAGAGCCAGCTGACACGTCACCGACGGACGTAGAGGAAGAGACTTTTAAGCAGAAGTACGCAACCCTGTTGGGTAAGTACGACGCTGAAGTTCCCCGATTGCACCAGCAGGTGCGAGAACTAAACGGAGAACTTGGGCAAATCCGCAAGGATATAGCTGCTAAACCGGTCGAACCGACAAAGTCGAAGGAGAAAGTCAGTTTTGTAACCGATGAAGATCGAGCTGAGTATGGCGAAGAACTTCTGGACGTTCAGCGACGAGTTGCGCAAGAGGTCTCGCAAGATTACGAAGACCGGCTTGAGCGACAAGACGCGGTTATTGCGAAGTTGCAGGAAAAACTTGCAACAACGGGTAGCCAAGTTGGCGAAATGGACTTTTCTCAGAGGTTGCAACAAGCAGTCCCTGACTGGTCGCAAATCGACAATGATGAACGCTGGGTAGCGTGGCTAAACGAGCATGATCCCATGCTTAGAGGCCAACGCCGGGTTCTAGCGCAGGCAGCATTTGACAACGGTGATGTAGAAGCAGTTTCGGACTACGTGAAACTTTGGAAAGCATCACTCGGTGAACCAGATGTAGCTAAGCAAAATCGCAAGACCGAGCTTGAGAAACAGGTTGCGCCAAATCGTTCTGCTAATTCTACCCGTACGCAGAGTGCCGCGCAAAACTCCAAGATTTACTCTACCCGTGAGGTAGACAACGCTTGGACTAAAGTTCGCACCTTGAATACCAGAGGGCAGTACGCAGAGGCGGAAAAACTTGAAGCAGAGTTAACCGTTGCGTATATGGAAGGCCGCGTTAGACAGTGATCTAATGTGTTAACATGTAAGCAGCTGTTAAGTCTTAAAACAACTTAGTAGGAGGCCAAAATGGCTGCTGTATTCCCCGTCGTCGGTTCAGGCGCATTCGACACCGACCCATCATACTCCGGTGCGTTTATTCCACAGTTGTGGTCAAACAAGCTGAACGCAAAGTTCTATGCTAACACCATGATGACTGAAATTTCCAACACCAGTTGGGAAGGCGAGATTAAAAACCAAGGCGATACCATTCGTATTCGCCAAGCACCGTCGATCACCATCAACGACTACGCAGGCGCAGGTACTACCCTGACATCTGAAGTACCCGTACCGATCTTCCAAGACATGCAGATCGACCAGGGTAAATATTTCAGCGTACAGGTCAACGACGTACTCGCGCACCAAGCGGACATGGATTTGATGAACATGTTCACTGACGACGCTGCCAAACAGCTGAAGATCACTATCGAAAACGAGACGTTCTTCAACTGGTACGTCACAAACGGTGCCCACGCGTCCAACAAAGGCGCTACAGCCGGTGCGATCTCTGCCGCGTACAACCTTGGTACAGACGTAGCTCCCATCAACCAAGCAACACCCGCAAATGTGCTTAACTGCATCCTGCAAATGTCGTCTGCGCTTGATGAGCAAAACGTACCTGAAGATAATCGTTGGTTGGTTATCTCCCCACGTGACCGTCAGCTGCTGATGCAAACCGACATCGCCCAAGCGTACTTCACTGGCGACCAGTCCAGCGTTATCCGCACAGGTAAAATTGGTATGCTGGATCGCTTCACCGTTTATGTGAGCAACCTGTTGCCCAAAGGCGCAGCGGCTAAAGCTCTCGTTCCCGGTCTGTCTGCGACTGCTACTGGTGCAACAGTGTCTAACGCCAAAGCCCGTCGCATGATGGTTGCTGGCACAAACACTGCTTGCTCGTTTGCTTCGCAGATCAACAAAACTGAGCCTCTGCGTAACCAGACTGACTTTGGCGACATCGTTCGCGGCCTAGCCGTATATGGACGCAAGGTCGTTAAGCCAGAAGCGCTGGTAACAGCTCTGGTCGGCACAGCTTAAACTTAACAGCGTAGGGGGAGGTCCGCTTCCCCCTATTCCCCGGCAGAGGAGCTTACCGTGGCTACTGTTAAAGTAATCGACATTATTGAGCGTGTAGAACACGTCTTGCAAGACACAAGCATTCGCTGGCCTCGCACTGAACTTCAAAGCTGGATCAACGAAAGCTATCTGGCCATTACGTTGTTGCGCCCTGACGCTAATGCCAAAGCAGATACGTTTACATGTGCGGCGGGTTCGCGGCAAGTCTTGACAAAAACTGGAGGCGGCGGGTTTCCTTCGGCTTTGCAGCTGTTAGACGTTACGCGAAACATGAAATCCGGGTCTACGCTGAAAGCAGTACGTTTAGTATCTCGCGCAGTGTTAGACGACCAACGACCCACATGGCACGCTGAAACCCAAAGCGATAACATACAGCATTACATGCATGATCCGCGTCAACCCAAAGAGTTTTTTGTTTACCCCCCCGCAACTGCAACGGCGCAGGTCGAAGTCATTTATGCTGATGCGCCAGCCGCGCACGCTTTAACTGAAAGCCAACTTGACCCTGCTGCCAGCTCGCCCGACACTACCGTAATAAATCTCGACGACATCTACATGTCTCCGATGATCGACTGGGTACTGTATCGTGCGTACAGCAAAGACGCGGAGTACGGAGCAAACGAGCAACGCGCCCAAGCGGCTTACGGGGCGTTTAATGCCGCTATAGGGGCAAAATCGCAAACTGACTCGGCTGTATCGCCGAAGATAGCTACGTCGGTGACATAAAATGGCTGTTGTATGGGATAAATTCTACCCCTACATACAGCCCTATTTGCCGGGTTGTCCTGAGGTTGTGATCGAGGCGCACCTGAAAGAAGCCGCCGCAGACTTCTTTGCGCGTAGCGAAATCTGGCGTTTTGACATCGACCCAGACTTTACCAGTGCGTCGACCAAAGATTATGAGCTAGACACCCCAACAAACGCGGTCTTGGAAAACATCTATGAGTTGCTACTAGGCGATCAGTGTCTCACTCGTATCAGCGACAGGCACGTAAACATTTCGCGTTTTACTACAAACGGCAAGCCAGTTTACTACGCAGTTTATCAAGATACTTCGGTGCGATTTTACCCAACACCAGATAAAAAATACACGTTTCGCGGCGTAGGGGTTTTAAAACCAAGCCTGTCGGCCACGGGCGTAGAAGACTGGATTTACGAAACGAACGGACGCTGTATTTCGTATGGCGCAATTTCTCGTCTCGCAGAAGTACCCGGCAAAGAGTGGTCTAACCCAGAGCTTGCTAGCTACTACCGCAGCAAATTTGACATGGACGCCGACATGGCGAAGTCCCGCGACTATAGGCGGGTAAACCTGCGGGTCGGCAGTCGCAGTTTTGACGGTTCTCGGAGGTACTAATGGCTGACACCTATAAATATGTGCAAGGCGACACCGGACCCCAAATTCAAGTCACTATAACTGGCGCAGACGGTACGGCTACTAACTTAACTGGAGGGTCAGTTACTTTGCATTTTCGGGCTGTGGGAACAACTACCGTTTTGTTTTCTCGCGTTTTAGTGTTTGCAGATGCACCAAACGGCAAAGCAGTTTTGCAATGGCAGACCGGCGACTTAGATGTCGACGCAGGTAATTACGAAGGCGAACTAGAGGTGGTTCTGTCTTCCGGTTTGCGCCAAACGCGGTTTGAACTCCTCAAGTTTAAAATACGCGAGGATTTTGCATGACACTTCTTTACACAATCAAAACCCTAGATTTAGAATTTTCTCTGAGCCAAGGTCAGTTTTTACAGGCATCTGAGTTGTTTGAAAACCCGAAAACTACTGACGCTCAAGTTCTAGCTTTCTTTAAAACGCTGACTGACAGTTCGATCGCCGCAGACGCTGCGGCTGTTTCCTTTGCTACGGCCAGGGCGGACACGACGACGACGACTGACGAAAAAATCATGTCGGTGTTTAAAACCCTAGCAGACGTCGCTTCGGTGACTGACTTAGCAAGTTTAGCCCCCGAAAAGTTTTTCTCGGACTCTGGAACCGTTACAGACAGTTTAATTTTTGCTCGAAGCAGGAGCTTTTCGGACCTTGCGTACCCCACGGACACATTTGCGTCTCAGGCGGCGTTCTCTCGCTCCTTTACCGACACAGCTTACCCCACGGACACATTTGCGTCTCAGGCGGCGTTCTCTCGCTCCTTTACCGACACAGCTTACGCTACCGACAATTTCGACGGCGAAGCATCTATCCTCGACGATCAGGAGATGCAGTTTTTAAAGTCTCTCACAGACATAGCGTCTGTGTCCGACAGTATTATTGTACTTAAAACAATCCCGTTAGTGCTTACCGAAACACCCTCGGCTACCGACGCAGGGTCTCTACGGAGTCAGGGTTTTGCTGACTTCACTTACTTTGCGGAAGACTTCGTCGGTGCTTCCCGAACCTTTACCTAGGAGATCGTTATGATCCATGAAAATTTAAAGCTATCCGGTCAGCTTAACATCGTCCTGAAGGACAAGGCCGGGAACGTAAAAGACACCAGAGAAGTAAAAAACCTTGTTGTTGACACGGGGCTAGTGTTTATCGCCAGCCGTATGACTGGCACGTCTAAGGCTGTTATGAGTCACATGGCTCTAGGGTCTAGCACAACAGCCGCAGCAGCGGGGCAAACCGACCTTGTTAGCGTGCTTGGTTCGCGTGAAGCGATAGATTCAACAACGATTACGGGTTCCAATAAGGCTGTCGCGTACGCCTCATCGTTCGAAGCAGGGGACGCCACCGGTGCGGTAACAGAGGCCGGTATTTTCAACGCATCTAGTTCCGGTGATATGCTCTGCCGTACAGTGTTTAGCGTCGTTAACAAAGCCGCAGATGACACTATGTCCATCACTTGGACAGTAACACTCGCAGCATCTTAATTTGAAGGGGGCGGCTTATGGCTACCATAGTAACACGATCAGGCAAAGGCTCGCCCCTTACAAATGTAGAGGTGGACGCCAATTTTACTAATCTAAATAATGACAAACTAGAGACCAGCGCTGCGTATACAAACGCCAACGCTGTTGCGGCAGTCGTTGCTTCAGACCTTGATATGGGCGGCAACAAAGTCCTGTTTGGGAACCTCTATTCGGCTGTGTCAGATTTGCCTAACGCATCCACATACCACGGTATGTTTGCTCACGTTCATGCAACGGGCCTTGCTTATTACGCACACTCTGGCGCTTGGGTTCCGCTGGCGCGTTCGTCGGATGTCTACACGCATCCTAATCACACTGGTGAGGTTACATCTACAGCCGATGGCGCAACTGTTGTTGCTGACAATGTGATTGACGAAGCTAACCTTAAAATAAGCAACACACCAACAAACGGCTACGTTCTTACAGCTCAAAGCGGCGATACAGGCGGCTTAACGTGGGCGGCAGATAGCACTACAGACAGCACTAAGTTACCACTGGCTGGCGGCACGATGACAGGTGCGCTTAAAACTTTAACTCTGCAAGAAACTAAAGTTGACGCATCATATTCAAGCAACGCCACGACACTAAATTTAGCTACAGCTAACGTGTTTAATTCTGCGCCTAGCGGAAACGTGACCTATACATTTAGCAACCCACCAAGTAGCGGGACTGCGTTTGGTTTTGCTTTGAAAGTCACACCTTCTGCGACGGCAAGTCTAACATGGCCTTCTACTGTTGACTGGGCCTCCGCGACTGCTCCCGATGCGCCCGCAAGCGGGGCTACTAACGTCTACACTTTTTACACTGTTGATGGAGGCACAATTTATTACGGCTTTCTCGCAGGGGCGGCAATGGCATGAGCGTAGCAAAATTATTACTCCAAGCCGCCGCTGGAAATGCTGGTGGTGCTGGTCTGGATATTACAGATGTGTTCAGCACTTATTTGTATAATGGTAACGATTCCACACAAGCAATCAACAACGGAATTGACCTTGATGGGGAGGGTGGTTTGCTTTGGATAAAACCCCGTGACCTAGCTCTTTCACACAGACTAATGGATTCCGCCAGAGGCCCCACAAAGTATTTAGTCTCGGATACAACTGGCCAGCAACAGGCTGGTGCTCCTTTTTCCTTTGGTTCTAATGGCTTTTCTCTGACGGGTGGCGGGTCTAGTTGGAATCAAAATACTAATACCTACGCCTCTTGGACATTCCGCAAGGCTAAGAAATTCTTTGATGTGGTGACATGGACGGGGGATGGCTCTGGAAACAGACAAATCTCCCATAATCTAGGCTCAACTCCGGGCATGATGTTAATTAAAATTACCAGTGAGGCTGGTGGTTGGGCAGTTTATCATAGAGGAAATACTGCTAACCCTGAGACAGATAAATTGCAACTTCATACCAATGCTGCTACGTCTGATCAAAATGATTATTGGGCAGATACAGCCCCAACAAGCGCTAATTTTACTGTCGGATCAGACGGTGATGTAAATCAAAATTATGCAACCTACGTAGCCTACCTCTTCGCCCACAACGATGGTGACGGTGAGTTCGGCCCTGATGGCGACCAAGATATTATCAAGTGTGGGAGCTATACTGGTAATGCTACCAGTGTAGACTTAGGTTTTGAGCCACAGTTTATTATAGTTAAAAGAACAGATGCCGCAGAAAATTGGATGATGTTTGACACTATGCGTGGTTGGGCTGCTGACGGTAGCTCTTTAGGTTGGCTAATGCCTCATAGGTCAAGCCCAGAATATGCTCTAACTAATGGTAACTTTGGTTTAACTAGCACTGGTTTTAGTATGTCTAGTGGATACACTCCGTTAAATAGTGGCAGTTCTAATCATAAGTACATCTACATGGCAATCCGCCGTGGCCCTCTTGCTCCACCTGAAGCTGCGACTGAGGTGTTTGATGTGGGTCTTGCTAGTGAGACAGGATCATCCGCACCAGAATATGTGGGTGGCTTTGTTGTAGACATGGCTATTAAACGTATCTTGTCAGCAAGCAATTCCAATTATGTCGTTGATAGATTGCGAAGCGGGCGAAGTCTAACAACTAATACAAATGGTGCTGATGACGCCTTTGGTTCAGCCGCATTTGATTACATGACGGGCTACTACAATGGTACATCCACAGCTAGTGCTGGTTGGTCAGCTATGTGGAAACGTGCGCCAAGCTTCTTCGATGTGGTGGCTTTTTTGGGGAACGGAACAGCAGGACGCACTGTAAGCCATAATCTTGGTGTTGCACCCGAAATGATGTGGGTAAAAGTCAGGTCAATAGTTGAGCCTTGGGTTATTTATCATAAAGGCATGAATGGAGGAACTACGCCTGAAAAATACCACATGAGATTGACAAGTGGTGCAGAGTCTGAAGATTCTGACATATGGAACAATACTGCACCTACTTCTAGTGTATTTACAACAGGAGGAAATGACAAAGTAAACGCAAACAACCAAACTTACATAGCCTACCTTTTTGCAACCGTAGCTGGTATTTCTAAAGTAGGCTCAGTAACTAAATCAGGAAGTTCCGTAGACGTTAACTGTGGATTTAGCAATGGTGCTAGGTTTGTAATGCTTAAAAGTACTGCTTCTGGTAACTGGAATGTTTGGGACAGTCTTAGAGGTATCGTGAGTGGAAATGACCCCTTTTTTAAGCTAGACAGTGATGCAGCACCATCCACTAACGGGGACTACATAGACCCATTAGCATCAGGCTTTACAATTACAGGCGACTTTGGGAACGGCGACTACATCTTCTACGCAATCGCATAATCAACTGACACAGGAGATTATCAATCATGTCAGAATACCGCAACAGAACAACAGGCGAAGTGAAAACCCAAGGGCAATGGCGAGCAGCTAACCCAAATATGTCTTTACCTAGAGTGTGGAACAGCAATGTCCTAGATGCTCTTAACATAGACGCAGTGCTGCGTAGTCCCGCAGCTACTACAACACAGTACCAAACATCAGTGCGTGATGGAGTTAAGCAAGATTCATTAGGCAACTGGGTAGAAAAGTATGTCGCCAGAGACATGTATGCTGATACTACTGAGGATGGAGTAACAACGACCAAAGCAGAACATGAGACAGCATATCAGGCAAGACTGGACGCAACGGCTGGCGAAGCCGCACGCTTCGAGCGCAACACGCTGCTGGCTGGGACAGATTACTTCGCCCTGACGGATGTGACTATGAACGCCGACATGACGTCATATCGGCAAGCGCTGCGCGACATCACGACACAATCGGGTTTTCCAAACACAATTAGTTGGCCAGCGGAACCTAGCTGATGGGTGCCGAAGTTCTCTGGAGTGCGCTGCTCACAATAGGTCTGGGCTTTATTGTGTGGTGGGCCAAAAACCAACACGATGAACTAAAACGGGTTCAGATTCTACTCAACCGAACAAGGGAGGAAATGGCAAAGGAGTATTCGACGAAAGTCGAGAGCAACACGTCCATCGACCGCGTTATAACTAGGTTGGATGCCCTCGACGCAAAAATGGATAGGATGCTGGAACGATAGACAGAAGGAGCGGCTAAGTGATTGATCCCGTCACGGCATATACTGGCGCAGTGTTGGCCTATAAAACCGTGACCAAATTGGTTCAGGCTGGCCGCGAACTCAGCGAGGTTACAGGTCAATTATCAGAGTGGTACGGCTGCGTAGCTGACCTCCAGAAAGCGGGTGAACTTAAAAAGTCGCCGTCGTTGTTTGAGAAGGCTAGTCAGGGCGCGGATACGATAGAAAAAGAAGCTCTGGACATCGTCATTCGACAGAAAGAAATGTTCCAAAAGGAAAAAGAGCTTAAATTCCTACTTGATTACAGATTTGGTCCTGGTACGCACCAACAGGTGCTTGATCTTAGACGCAAGATTAAAAAAGAGCGCGAAGAAACGGTGTATAGGCAGATGGAAGCTAAGCGAGCCATCATAAACAACATAGCAATCACTGGGCTGTCGACGGGTATTATTGGAGTTGTAGGAGCGGGTTCTTATTTTGTTGGCGTAGGAGCAGGAGCGTGGTAAACGTGTTAACATGTGCACACATATTACTGGCGGGGTCTCTGCTTAACCCTGACTACATAGACTGCCACCTATGGAAGAGGATCACGGATGTCACAGGCCAAAAGATATGTGTCTACCGGGGGAAGAACAGCGTGATGGCGTACCACTATGTAACCGACAACGGCAGCTTAAATCAGTGGTCGCAGTGCCCCAAGACCATACGCTGTGTCTACGACCCGAAGAACAAACGTCCGACGCTCTCTGAGATCATGGACTCGATCAAAGGAAATTTCTGATGGGCGACAAACCAATCCGCAAAACCACCGGCAAGGGCGGCAACTACCGCAAGACCAAGTCAGGTGCAGGCATGACCGCTAAAGGTGTCGCCGCGCACAGAAGAGCTAACCCCGGGTCAAAGTTAAAAACTGCGGTGACGGGCAAGGTCAAGCCGGGAAGCAAAGACGCCAAGCGGCGCAAGTCGTTCTGCGCACGTTCAGCCGGTCAGATGAAGCAGTTTCCGAAAGCAGCGAAAGACCCGAACAGTCGTCTGCGACAAGCTAGAAAACGGTGGAAGTGCTGATGTCGAAAGCCAAGCCAACAAACGCAGCCCTGTGGTCAAAAGCTAAGTCTGCGGCCAAAGCGAAGTTCAAGGTCTACCCATCCGCATATGCCAACGCTTGGGCGTCCAAATGGTACAAATCCAAAGGCGGTGGCTGGTCGGGCGGCAACAATAAGGTGGCGAAACGTGGCAGTAGCAAAAAAGGGTAAGGGCGGTCTTGGCAAGTGGTTTGGCGAAGAATGGACCGACGTTAAGACAGGCAAGGCTTGTGGCCGAAAGTCGGCTAAAGGCAAATCTAAAAGGCCGTATCCTGCCTGCCGTCCAAAGAAAGTTGCGTCGAAGATTACGAAGTCGGAAGCGAAGAAAAAGACCGGACCGAAACGAGTGAAGTGGTCCACAACAGCAAGCGGAAGGAACCGCCGTGAAAAAGCCAAAACCTAGCACAAAATTAACTCCCAGACAGGAGACCATATTGAAGAAACACTCGGTTCACCACACGACTAAACACATGACCATGATGCGACGGCTGATGAAAAACGGCACCACTTTTAGCGCCGCCCACAAGAAAGCTCAAAAGAAAGAGAGTAAGTAATGCCCAACGTAGGAAAGAAAACTTTTGGTTACAACGCGGCAGGTAAAAAAGCAGCGAAATCATATGCGGCTAAAACCGGCAAGCCCATGGCTGTAAAAAAAGCTATGCCTAAGAAGGCTAAGGCTAAGTCTAAGGGTATGTATAAGTGACAATCGAGGAGCGCCAACACCTTGATATGAAAACCTACCAAGAAAACAGGCGTAGGATGTGCTGGTGTGCTCTTGGCATGATGGTCGCGGCTACCGTGGCTGTCATTGTCGACCCTGCGCGAATGGCGCTGGCTTCTGCACAAATGATGATGATGTACGGCTCACTCAGTGCCTTGGTGGGCGCTTATTTTGCCGTGGGCCAAAAGGAGGGTTAAGATGCTGCAAGCTCTAATCGGACCTATAACTCAACTGGCGGGGTCTTGGCTCAACGGCAAGGTCGAAACCAAAGCTGCTGAAACGCGGATGAAAGTGTCCGAGGCGGACGCACGGGCGAAGATCATGGTCTCGGCTGCAAACTCGGAAGCGGACTGGGAAAAGATCATGGCCCAAGGTTCGCAGAACAGCCTCAAGGACGAGTATCTGGTTTTACTTTTCAGTATTCCCCTTGTGCTTTCGTTCTGCGGAGAAAAAGGCCGCAAGATCGTCGAAGACGGGTTCGCCGCGCTTTCCACTATGCCCGACTGGTACAGCTACACCTTGGGCATAATCGTGGCGAGTAGCTTCGCGGTTAGGTCAGCCACCAAGTTCTTTGGGGCAAGAAAATGACTGTAGTCGCCTTTCCAGTCTTGTCTGATACCGACGTGCAGTTCGTCGCTTTGGAGAAGCAGCGAGAGGCGATTTCCGCGCAAAGGCGCATGATAGAGGAACGACGTACTATGATTTTATCTAGCTCACAGGTCGAGCAGCTGCTGCATGGCAACAAAGACTGGGAAGCGTGGGTCAAGCCCCTTCAGGAGTTGCTGCCTCGGTACCAGATTAACACGCCCCAGCGCGTGGCTATGTTTACTGCGCAGTGTGGGCATGAAAGCCTTAACTTTCGCGTACTAGAAGAAAACCTGAACTACTCTGCCGATGGGCTGAACTCAGTCTTTTCAAAGTATTTTAAACGCGCAGGGCGAGATGCAAAGGCGTTTCACCGCCAGCCAGAACGTATAGCTAACGTGGTGTATGCGGACCGCATGGGCAACAGCAATGCAGCGTCAGGCGATGGATGGAAGTACCGTGGTCGCGGAGTCATACAGTTAACTGGAGCGCATAACTATGTGATGTTTGCGGAGGCGGTTGAAAAGACAATATCTGCTACGATTAAGTATCTCGGCACCAAAGAAGGTGCGCTGGAGTCGGCTTGCTGGTTCTGGACTAAAAATCAAATTAACACCGAGGCCGACAGCGGAGACGTACGTTCGGCGACCAAGCGCATCAACGGTGGGTACAACGGCCTGTCTGACCGAGAGCATCACTACAAAGAGGCCATGAAGATACTGGGCGGGGACTACACACCGATGAGTCGTCCAGTAATGCTTAGGCTAGGCTCGACCGGCGACGAAGTTAAGACAGTCCAAGAAGCACTAGGTTTAGACGCGGACGGTCATTTCGGCAAAGTAACACAATCTGCTGTCGTCGTATGGCAGACAAACAACGACCTTCACCCCGATGGAATTGTAGGCCCGAAAACTTACCGCGCCATTGCAGAGCTATCTGCTTAGGAGTTAACACATGGCTGTCATCAAAATAAGTTCTTTCGCGGGTATAGCCCCTAAGATACCTCCGCGTTATTTGAAAGACGGCTACGCTCAGATTGCGTTGAACTGCCCTGTGTTTAACGGCTCTTTGCAGCCTTTAACTGATGTAGGCGCGTCGATCCTTACACTACCCAAAACGGTGACGCCCAAGTCAATCTACCGATACGGGCAAGATACGGAAGTTGACAACAATTACTGGTTTCACTGGCCGCAGGAAGTTGATGTTTGCCGCAGCCAAATAGCCGGTGATGTATCCGAATGGACGTTTTTTACTGGGGATGGTGGGCCTAAGGCTACTTACAATTCTATAGCTCTAGGGTCGTCGGGTAACTACCCTACTGAAACTCGTCCTTTGGGTCTCCCCTCGCCGTCAGCCGCCTGCGCTGTTTCGCCTAATACATTTACACCAGCCGCTCATGCTGCCGAAGTTATACTTAGTGAAACACAGGTTGGTCAGCTGACTACAGCTGACGGGATTAAAATAAGCATCACGACGGACGTCGACGATCAATACACGGCAGTGACACTTAGCGGGACTATTACAGCAAGCAGCGCTGCCACGGCGATTAGTGCGGTTAGCGGAGTGACTGCTACGGAAAAAAGCGGAACGGTAAGCATAAAGACCGACGCGACCGGCGCCACCGCAAAGCTGTTCGTTAAGTTTAAAACGGGCACCACGCCCAATACTGATGGCACTCTTTCGGCTTCAACCCCGCCCAACCTAAGTGCAACAGGGACTACGGACACCGTTCCCTACGTGGTGATTGACGATTCCGAGATAGGTTCGATTACATCTGGGGACGCGATTTCCGTTCTTACTGAAGACGGCACACACATGGACGCCAGCACCTACTCGTTTTCAGGAAATACAACAGCGACTCTTTTTGCTGCGTTTTTGAACACGGCGCTTGGGACGAACGTAACGGCCACCAAATACGGCACGTCGGTTGTTTTGACCCCAGATCAGGCAGGCACTGGGACTGACGGGTTTATTGACTACTTACGCACTTCGGAGAGTGTTGTTGTAACTACCCTTTCTAGCAGCGGATCAGAGTCAGCTGGCCCCGCAAGGCTTTTTGTCACTCAAACGGACATCGACGCGCTAGAGGGCAAGTACCTTAAATTAACCGTTAACGGGACTGAAAATATCATACCCATAGGCACACCTTCTTACGTGTCGAGCCTGTCTACGTTAACCGGTTATGGGGTTACGGTTGAGACGTATGGTGCTGTAACTCCGTTTGCCGTCGTAAGTACCAACGCTGTTGGCAGTTCTGCAACTTTGGCTATGCAGGGCGGGACTTATCCTAGCGTCGATGTTTTTTCGAAGCAAAACGCTGAAGGGTACTCCGACGAGGACACTACGTTGGAGACGCGGGTCTACACGTACACGTGGGTTAACAAAGAAGCAGGCTTTGAGTTTGAATCTGCACCAGCTCTCGCTTCGGGCGATGTAGAAGTGCGGGACGGGCAAACGGTTTCTGTCTCGGGTATGCAGACGACCCCCGGTGGTGCATATATAGTAACGCACAAGCGCATATACCGTTCGGTGTCTGGGGTATTTTTGTTTGTGGCCGAAGTAGACGCTGCGGTCCCTAGTTTTACCGACGACGTTAAGCCTGATCTGCTGGGGGAGCAGCTGCCGACACTTACCTGGTCGGAGCCACCGCAAACGCTAACTGGGTTAATCAACTTACCTAACGGTTTGATGGCCGGGTTTACCGGCAGAGACGTATATTTCTGCGACCCTTACCACCCACACGCTTGGCCAGAGCAGTACATTCAAACTATAGACTACCCTGTTGTGGGTTTGGGGCGCATGGACACCACGTTAGCCGTGCTGACGAAAGGCACACCGTACCTCATCCAAGGCACGCACCCTGATAGTATGGCCGTGGTGAAGTCGGACCTTGAGCAAGCCTGTGTATCTAAGGAGAGCATCGTAAGTCTGGGGGGTTCTGTTGTTTACGCTGCACCGGACGGGTTGATGTTACTGTCGTCTGGCGGGTCCAGAATTATTACGCAGAACATATTTAGCTACAAACAGTGGCAATCGTACTTTAAACCCGAGTCGATCCACGCGTATCAGCAGGACAACAAGTATATTGGTTTCTACGACAACGGTACGACGCAAGGCGGGTTTATTTTCGACGTAGCCAGCGGACAGTTTATCCTACACAACATCTACGCCACGGCAGGGTACCACGACCTGCGACGAGACAAGTTGTTTTTGGCGTACTCAGACCGGTCCCTCAAGGCTTGGGAGCAAGGCACTTCACCTTTGTCGTACACGTGGAAGTCTAAGAAATTTACAATGCCCCAGACTATGGGCTTTTCTTGCGCCCAACTAGAAGCCGAAGCGTATTCGATGACCGTAAAAATATACGCGGACGGAACGCTCATCCACACGCAAACCGTATCGTCCCGAGACCCGTTCAGGCTACCCTCTAAGGTCGGTCGAGATTGGGAGTTTCAGATAGAAGGGTCGCATGAGGTCTTTTCGTTTGCGGTGGCGAACTCAATGACGGAGCTAGCAAATGGCTAAAAACCTGCCCAGCGTTACTAGCCCGCTCCCCCGTGATTTGCAGACGTTTATTCAGCGTGTTCGGGAAGCAATCGACGGAGGAGGACTCGACGGTCTTGTTACCGCACGTCAGATGGTTGCTGCGGGTATAGCCTCATTTTCAAACGGGTCAGTTTTATCGGCTGGCTCTTCAACTATTGATACACCTCGACCCCCAACAAACTTAGCCGGGTCTGGCGCACTGGCTAGTGTTATTCTTACATGGGGCGGACCCGCGTACTCAGGCCATGCTTACACAGAAATATGGGCCGCAACACAGACCGTCGCTCAGGTGGCGGCGAGTGAAGCCCCGGTTATTTCTCAAGCCGAGTTAGTCGGCATGACCGCAGGTAATAATTTCTCGCATACCATCGGTAATTCGGGAACTCGGTACTACTGGGTAAAAAACGTAAACAAAAACGGTCTTGCCAGCGCTTTTAATGCAACCAACGGTTTGGCGGTTTCAACGGGTGATAATCCTGCATACCTGCTGGAACTTCTGACCGACGAGATAACGTCGTCCCAACTGCACACGGCCCTCGGAACCCGTATTGATTTGATTGACGCTGCCAGCTCGGTTACAGGTTCCGTCGCTTATCAAGTTGCACAAGAAGCACTTGCCAGAGCCACCGCGGACGGAACCAACTCAGTAGCCATTACCGGTTTAGACACTCGACTTACAACGGCAGAAGGGTCT
>Ga0208814_1000587_pt1 | contig 20855 bp, 41 predicted proteins | sample MalvirAntarct_55_FD_184253 | JGI IMG/M metagenome (GOLD analysis project Ga0208814, IMG submission 184253) | Marine viral communities from the Global Malaspina Expedition - Malaspina viral metaG Antarct_55 (SPAdes) (version 2) | ecosystem: Environmental > Aquatic > Marine > Oceanic | place...
GTTTGATAATAAAGAGGTAAAATTATGAACACATATAGAGGAAGAAATATAGAAATCACGATAACAGCTGAGGGTAACGTTAGAGTCACTCAAGAGAGTATGTTATCAAAAGAGTATAATACGATGGAACTGGTCACGGATATCAGAAAGATCAATCTTTTCTACTTTGGGACGAACATGAGTTCTTATCCGAACGGAAGAAGACCATTGATTCAGGATATGTTTCCTGAGTTGACAGTTGATGAGAGAGAGTTTGTACAGACAGGTTGTACACCAAGTGATTGGGAGAATCATCAAGTAAGGTATCAGTCATGAGAACCACAATGTTTAACGGTACTGTAACTAGTCTCAAATGGATAGCGACGGTACTTGTTGCCTTCGGTCTATCGATGCAATTAGCAACAGGAGAAGATATAGTTTTAGCTAGTCTCTCATTCCTATTTACAGGTATCGTCTTGTTTATAGTCTACAGTATCATGTCGAATGACAGGTCAGTCATGTTGTTAAGTACAATAGGATTCGCAGTAACGGTCGGAGCTTTGTTAGATACAGAGACCGCAAGACTACTAGTACCGGAACTAGCGATATACGAAGAAGAAGGATTCTTCAAGAAATACGGAAAGATAATAATAACAGTACTAAAGGAGTTCACTTGAATCCGCTGGTACACTTTTGTTATACTATGTATATAGTGATTAATAATAAAGAGGTAACAAAATTATGAATGTTCAAACTATAAAGAAAGCAATGTTAACTATGTCTCAATCAGAGATAAGTCAAATCGAAGTCTACGCTCAGAGATTAAAATACTCGTCAGGTGTAACCTTCTCAGTTGGTCAGAGTGTGATGGTGGTTCAAAGAACTAAGTCGACTCCTGCTAAGATTCTGAAAATGAATCCGAAGAAAGCACAGGTTGAAATGATGTGGACTAACAGAGGACTTACAAAAGTCAATGTTCCTTACTCAATGTTGGTAGCAGCATAATGACAGAGTATGTAAAATTAGAAAACCTACAGAGTTTTGATACAGAATTCAAAAACTCTCTAGGTGAGTTAGAACAAAGAATCTTCGATTGCTATTCAGAAATCTGGAGAAGTGACAAAGATGAGAGTACTTCAGAGAAGACAGTCAGAGAACAAATGTTTAAAGAATTCAAAGAGAACTTTGGATACGCTACAGGTGGTAAGAAATATCTTAAACTTGTAACAGGTGCTTTCGGTATCGGTAGACATTGTCAAACATCAGTATGGGGTTTTGTAGCTAAACAAGATTTCAAAGTAACAAACAAAAAGAAGTCTGGTGGTGAATTCATCAACTTCAAAGAAGGTGACATATTGAAAGCTGCTGGTTGGAATACACCGACACTCAATGCGTCTAGAGGTAACATCTTTACAGATGATTACAAAGTTTCGTGGACAGGTCCACAATATTTAATATAGGAGAAATTATGGAAACGATAAAATTTATGAAAGGTGACATCAACGGTGTTGCTGGTTCGAAACAAGGAGAACTCACTGCGTCATTCAATGAATTAGAATGGGCATTCGGTCAACCTCAGTTCGAAGGTATCGGTGACGGTATCACGACAGAGTATAGTATCGATTATCTAGCTACCGATAAAGACGGTGAAGTCACGAGAGGAAACTTTAGACTTTACGATTGGAACTTTGGTAGAGACTTGAGAAACAGTTCAGGTAATACATTATGGAATGTAGGTGGTACAACACCTCTTGACTATAACATGGCAATGGAAGCTATGTGGCAGTTCAATGAGACAGATTTAAAATACGGTGAGAATGAATCATGTGTTTTAGAATCAGAGTTAGTCGTATGTTAGAATACGCATTAATCAGTACAGGTATTATTACATGGACAGTAATGATATGTTGGGCGTTATATCAAATTATAAATTGGGATTAGAATATGAAACATAAAAAATGGAAAGAGACTTGGTTCAGCGAAGATAGAAAATATCCTCCGATAACAGATGTCAACGATTTTGAATGTATTAGAGAGATAACCGATTGGTCAGAAACAGTTAAAGATTTTATTGTTCCGTCACACACTTATGTGTTGAACGGTGGTAGTAATCTTTGTGGATTCTTTCCGTTAAATGATTATACAAATTGGGTCGAGTTTAAAGTACCTATTGCATTCTTAAAGAGTAGACGAAAGTTCGAGAAAGTTCATGTCAAATAAGTGGGACATACAATGGCAGATCACGCGTGTTAATGCTAGACTAGTTAAAGACTATGATGATAAGTTTGAGTTTGTGATTGAATGGTTTAAAGATAATCCTACTGAGACTTACTATGAGAATGTCAAGAACTGGATTCGAATGACATCTATGGGATATAAGAAAAGTCCAGACATCTGGTTAAATGACATTGAAGAATATGTTACAGAAAACGGATTGATGTCAGACAGTAGATATACACCACAGACACTATCTCAGACACCAGACTTTTTACTAGAACGTGTATACAAAGATTTATCTAAACGTAAGTACAACTTTCAATTCAAAGGTCGTATACCTAAAGGTCATATAGAATTTGTTGAATCATTAGAAGAAGAACTATCTAAAAGAGTTTGATACCGCTGGTACACTTTTGTTATACTATGTACATAATGAAAAATCAAATAGAGGTAAATATGGATTTAAGAGAGATATTGGAAGAGTACGATAGTGTGAAGTTTTCACATAGTGGAAACAAGTATGACGGATTGGTTGAAACAGTTTGGAAAGACTCATTCACTTGTCGTGTACACACGCTCGACAACATAGGTCAAAGAATTGATAACGACACTAGTGAAGTTATGATTGTGAATAAAGAAGTTTTTAATAGCATTAACTTAGAATGGTTTGATGAATATAGAGGGTGTGATAACTCTTCTATAGGAGCAGCTGGTTCTTGGTCAACATGTCTTCAAACGAAGGCAGCTTAAAAGTTTGAGAGAGGAGTCACGAATGGTATTTCGTAGATTGGGTTTTATAATGATATATACTGTAACAAGTGAAATGTCCCAAAGTGTACCGACTCCTCTTTCCCCTATTGAATATTTATAACTTATAAATACAGGAGTATTATGAAAACAGAATTTAATCCTCAACTAACACCGAAAGAGATGTTAGAGTTAGGAGTCTTTGGTGGTTGGTATTTTAAAGTATCAGAAAACATGAATGAATTTCCTAAAGACTGGTTTGAATCAGCTAAGTTATCAGACGATGGATTCGATACTAAACTTAATTGTTTTAATATACGAGCTGGTCAGTCTATGAAGATGTGGACTGATAAAGGTTGGATAACACCAGAAGACCCTTTAGGTTGGTTTCAATGGTACTGTAGATATTACATGGGACGTAGAATTCCAGAGTTAGATAAACATCAAATAAAAAGATATAACAATTTCGGACCAAGACATCAATCAGCTATAATGAAAAATTGTCAAGGTGAATATGATAAACGTCCGAGACAAAGACAATCATTACTACAATGGGGGTACGATCCGTACATATAAAATGAAAAGAATAACAACAACATTAGCACTAATAGTTGCTACAGGAATTGGATACTATGAATACACATTTCATCAACAAGTAAACAATATCGAAACAATAGTAACTTCTAATTTAGTTGCTACAACAAAAGTCTATCAAGTGTCTATAGATACTTTAACACTTTTAAAAGGTCACAATCTAACAGATGATTATCATTGTCTGGCATCTAACATATATTGGGAATCAAGAAATCAATCTTTAGTCGGTCAAATGGCTGTAGGTCAAGTTGCTCTGAATAGAGTCAAACATAAAAATTATCCTGATACAATATGTGGAGTTGTTACACAAACAAAATACTATCCTTCCGGAGGTATCAATCTTCATGATTGTCAGTTCAGTTGGTATTGTGACGGTAAGTCAGATATACCTTTTGAAAAAGAAAAGAAAGTTTATCGTGATGCTTATAACTTAGCTACACGAATGATTGATGATAGGCCTTTTGATATTACAGAAGGTTCTACTCATTATCACAATACAAAGGTGAATCCATATTGGGTTTATGCTTATGAAAAAATAACACAAATAGAAGATCACATATTTTACAGGAGTAATTAATTGAGTATGATTAATTTAGGTTCGTCAATGAGATACGGACCATCAGGAAAGAAAAGAAAAACAACAGCATGGAAGACTCCTAAGAAGAGTACTGTTAAAGCTTATGAACAAGGTAGACTTGAAGTTAATACAGTTGCTAAACAAAGATTAGAACAAATGGAAGAGTTTGATAATAAGTATCCTTCATATACAGGACCAAGTACTTACACACCATTACCAGACAATTCATATAAAGCAAAAGAATCACAAAACTTTACAGTAGCTATTGGTTACAATAAAGGTGGGTATCAAGTTATACCAAAAGATGAAATAAAACACATTGGAAAATAATAACGATTTGACACCGCTGGTACACAAAGGATATACTATGTATATAATGAAGAATATAAGAGGTATATATAATTAGATGGTAAAGAAAAAAAGAACTAAAATAAGTTCGACAAAAAAGTCAAGAATGACAATTGATGAATTACACTACGGACCAGAACCTGGTGTTGATTATTTCAAAGACGGTAAAAGTGTTAATGCATTTTATAACTGGTATAACTATATGTGGGATAGAAAACAATCCGACTTGGTTATAATGCAGTATGCTAAACAACACGGATATAAGAATGCAAGTAAGTTAAAGAAACTTTATGTTCCTGGTAGTGTTGCATACATCATTAGAGGTCTAGAGAATGGAGTAACATTCCCAGACGCTGATACACCAAAAGGATTTGAAGCAGGTAACATAGGTTATCAAGCTTACATACATGAACAATTAAGAAAGTATAATAAACAAGCTGTCGATATGAAAGCTGAAAACATTGATACTTCTAAAACAGTTACTAAAAGAAAGACAGTTCAAGAGAACATTGATGGAAAGGTAATAGAACTTCTTGGTGAAGTTGATCATGCGATTGATGTTTGGGATTGTGAACCGTTTGATATGTATCAATACTTAACTGATGAAAAAGTATCAGCAGCGGTAGCTAATAAGATACCTGCTGAGTATAAAACACTTAGTGATGAAATGACAGAAGTAATTGCAGGTACAGACAAACAATTAAAAGAAGCTTACAGTTATATGTCAATGAAAGAAAAGAAAACATTCTTAATTTTTGTTGATAAGATTATATCAGATACTCTAAAGTATGCTGATAACAATAAACCTATTAGAAAACCAAGAAAGGCTAAACAATATTCAGCTACTAAGTTAGTTGAAAAGTTACAATACTTAGAACACGATACAGTCAATCAAGTTAAATCGATTGACGCATCTAAGATAATTGGAGCTAAACAGTTATGGTTATTCAATAGTAAAACAAACGAAATTATTCAGTACGACCAAATCGATAGAGGTGGTCTTACTGTTAAAGGTACTACATTGTTGAACTTCAATCCGAAGACTTCATGTAGTAAGAAACTTGGTGTCAAGACAGATGATGTACTTGAACGAGTTTTAAGCGGTGGTACGATTGTACTAAATAAGTGTATGAGTGAAATAAACTCGAAGGCGAGTGATGTTACTGGTCGAATAAATAATAATATGATTATATTAAAGGTGGATTAAATTATGGCAAACATAGATTATAGTCGTCTAACACAAGACGCATCAGTGGTCGAAATACTATCAGCGGTTTCGAAAATTAAAACAAAAAAAGAGAAGATAGAAGTACTACAAAAGTATAGAGCTAGAGCTGACTTCATGCATGTACTTAGAGGTGCATACGCTAAGAACGTTGAGTGGTTAGTACCCTCAGGTGATTTACCAGAAGGAAGAAGTTATAGTTCAGCTGCAACTATCGATACAGCAGATGATAGACTCATTAGAGTGTATTCACAATTCATCTATCTTATTAAAGGTGGACCTGAGATGAAACAATCGAAGAGAGAAGAAATCTATCTAAACTTAATGAGTTCACTTCACATTGATGAAGCTAAACTTGTACAAGCTATTATAGGTAAGACTCTTCCATACAAAGGAATCACTGCAGCGATTGTTGCTGAAGCATTCCCGGACATTTGGCCAAAAGAAAGTACAACAGAGTCATAAATACTTACATGAGTAATAAACTAGGATTAACATTAGAAGAACGAACAGTCTTTTACTACACTGCTTTAAATGAGAAGCGTGTTGGTGAAGTTAGACAATACGACCCTATCGCAGGGTTAATGATTCTTCGTGATCCTATGCTCAATAAACAAATCGAGTTTTTGTGGAACTCAAGTTCTTCCAAATGGAAAGGACTTGGACTCGAAGCAGGTTATGTAGCTGAGGTATCTTTTGATACACCAATTACTAAACAGACAGATAGTGCTGTACCAGCTAAAGCCACAAGCGAGACAAGATTTCCAACATAGACTATGAGTGTGAGTGAGAACTTACCCGACAAGGTTTTACATTATGGAAAAGAACTTCAACTAAGGAGGTGATACTGTTATTATGAATAAGAGAAATATATCAACTAATTTAAAGGAGGTCACGCTATTAATAATGACTTGACAGAAATGAAAAGTCATGAGATAATTAATATAAGTCGAGTAGACTTTAAACGGTCTACTCAACTTTTATATTATGATAACCATATATTATAACAGGAGAAAATTATGGAAACTAAAATCTTAACAATTCAGGACCTAGCAGGTGTTGTTTCAATTATAGATGTATGCTCTGCAAGGGGTGCATTTAAAGGTGAAGAACTAGCTGGTGTTGGAAGACTTAGAGAGACTTTTCTTGCTGAAGTGAAGGAACAACAACCTGACCAAGCGACTGCACCTGCAGCTGTGGAAGCACCGGTTGCCGATGCAACAGTAGAAGAAGAATCCTCTGATTCGTAATCGATTATAGAACTAGAGGGACTTAATCTTCCCTCTTTTCTTTTCTCAAATAATATACAATACAAAGAAATACAATGCCAATAAAATTTAAACAAAGTGCTAAAGAAGTAGATAGAACTACAAAGAAAGTTATAGTCAAACATTACTACATGAAAACTATGACAAAAGAAGAACTCTTTAAAGAACTCAATAACAACAACTGCAGAAACAAAATAAAATCTAAAGTCAGAAACGAGTTAGCTCGTAGACATATTGATTGGAGTTGGGTGGACCCAATAGAATCGTAATGGTTTGGGTTACTCTCAAAAACGGTTCTGGTCAAGTAGTCAAAGACATAAAACTTAAAAGTCCTCAGGACATAACATATACAGTTACTAACACTAGTAGAAAAGGTATCAATAGATACGAACTTACTTTAGAGTCAAGTGATGGTTCTACTAAGACAGTAATGAATCATGATGTTATGAAAAAGAAATCAGACCCTAAACATGAACCATGGTCATTAGTCGGTAAGTTTCACACACCAGAAAAGATAGCTGAGTTATACAATACAAAAGTAGACCCCGATGCTAATGAACCAAGACCTAACAGAAGGTCGTTTTGGAAAATGAAGTCAAGTCCAGGTTCACACAATTACAATCAAAAGAAAAGATTAATGCAACAAGATTTTTATATTAAGAATTTTGGTAATTACTTTGAGGAAACAATCAATGAGTGAGATTAACGATTTCGGATTTACAGCTGTCGATCAAGAAGAACTAAAAACAAAGACAGGTGAAAGTGCAACAGTAGGCAAAGAAGTTGCAGAACAACTTAAAGCTGTTGCAGCATCATCAGCAGGACAAGCTAACTCAGCACAGATAGACGTACTAGATTCTAAACTAGACCTATTGACTAAGTTAGTATCTAACTCATTAAGTGAATTAGAAGAACATAAAGATAACTTATCATCTATTGATACTAACAAAGAGTTAGATTATAAAGATAGACTAATAGAATGTAATAAACTTATTCTACCATTACTACAGAACTTAATGAAGAACGAAGATAAAGAATACATCTATTGGCCAAATAGAAAAGCAATCATACAATCACAAATAGACAGACTTGAAAAAATTACAAAATCATAGTACTAGTAACCAGTGGTACACTTTTGATATACTTACTACAATATGATAACATTAAACACAATAGAATCCTTAGCGTATCTAAGCGTCTTAGGCGCGGCAGTATATTTCTCATACAGAAATGGTGAGAAAGAAGGTTCTATGTATATGTTAGAGTATCTTAGAGAAAACAAATTCTTTAAAGACTCTGACTATATGAAGTTTATGAAGCATATGAGTGAAGAGAAGGAGAAGTCGAATGAAAAGTGATTTTACTATCGAAGGAAATGTCGGCGATGCTTTTATTAAAATCTCTAAAGAAGGTGAAGTTGAATTGATATTTGGTGAAGACGATATATCAATTACTAGAGAGGTAGTTGACATAAGTGAACAGAACGTTTATAAAGCAGCTACTCAGTTTTCTTTAATGATTGACAGTTATCTACGCAACGAAGTTGCACTAGATGATTTGATTCTAAACTCAACAACAGGTAGTATACCTTCTGAATTAATCGGAAAGGATATATTACCTATAACTCTAGCAGGTGCTGGATTCGAAGACTTTGAAGTCGAAGAAAAAAAGATACCTATGGGGTTAGAAAAAGATAATGTAATTCAATTTAAACAAAGGAAAAAAGATGAAGACAAGTGAAGTGTATGAAGGCCTAGTAGATAATAAACTGTATAATACAAAACTACATAAAGGGAAACCAAGAGGGTATTATGATCCTTCTCCAGTCGAGGTATTTTTTACTAAGATAGGACAAGAGATATATAAGTATACAGATAATAATCAACACAAGACTCTGATGTCTGATGAGGATTGGATTACTCATTGTGACACAGCAAACAAGTGTGTAAGATTCGGTACACTATATGGACCGAAAGCTCTAGAAGATTTCAAACCAGAAGAGTTGACAGTAGTCAGAGCATTTTTAAGGATGAAAGATAAATGGATTTAGGTCAAGAAATATCAGTTCTACAAAATAATATTAAAGAACTACAACAACAATTAGCACAAGCACATATTCGTATTGCTGAGTTACTACAAGATAAATCATCTACTAGTGAAGAAGTTATTACATGTAAACAATTCATTCAAGAACTTACAGGTGAACTTACAAAAGTCAGTTCTGAAACAGAAAATAAGATACAAACAAAGATGAATGAAGTACCACAAGTAATGGATTCAAAGGTATACTTAAAAGAATAATGCCGATATACGAATTTATAAACAATAAGACAGGTGAGACATTCGATAAGTTATTAAAGATAGCTGAGAGAGAAGTCTACTTAAAAGACAATCCAGATGTATCACAACGATTCACTAAAGTTCCTGGCATCGTTAGTGGAAGTGGTAAATTATCTATTGAGAATGTAGACAATCATGGATTCAAAGAAGTCTTACAAAAAATCGGAGAAGCTCATCCAGTCGGTACAGTTGCTGACGATCATACTAGACGAAGTGCAAAGACACTTGCATCAAACAAAATAATTAAAAAACACGCTAAAATACAAGCAGACAGAAAAGGAAAATAATATATTATGAAATTTAATCACTTAGAAGGATACGAATCAGTTACATTACCAACTGAAACAATTAATGGTAAGAGATACTATGTCACACCGACAGGAAATAAATATCCGTCAGTAACGACAGTAACAGGACTACATAGTGCCAAGTGGGTTGCTAAATGGAGAAAGAATGTTGGTGAAGAAGTTGCTAATAAGATATCATCACAAGCAGCTGGTCGAGGTTCAAGATATCATAATCTTCAAGAAGACTATATCAACAACTTAGATATTACAGAGAAGTTATCTAATGCTACTCCTCTTGATAAAATGATGTTCAATCAAACTAAAGAACTTACTGATAAGATAGGAGATATCTATATGTTAGAAGGTTCATTGTATAGTGACGATATACAGATAGCTGGTAGAGTAGATTGTATCGCAGAGTTCGCAGGGAAGGTGTCTGTAATCGATTTTAAGACCAGTACGAAGGCTAAGTCACCTAGTAAGATAAAGAATTACTTTATGCAAGAGACAGCGTACGCTATGATGTTTGAAGAAAGGTATGGAGTTAAGATAGATAGAATTGTAACATTAGTTTCTGTAGAAGAAACAGGTGAAGCTCAATTGTTTGTAGAAAATCCCAACAACTGGATTGACCAGCTGTTGAGTCTTCGTAGTCAGTATAAAACTGAATTTGGTTTGTAGGAGTAGTGCCTAAGTTCTATTATGGTTCACATTCAGATTCCTCTGGAAGTTGCTAGTATGATAAGAATAGGAGAAATTATCCCGAATATCATAAACGCCGCTTCGAGGACTCTGGCAGATGAAGCTTTTACTTCTTCGCCGTGTCTACTCCATGATTGTTTTACATTCATTAGAGCATCCGTTATAAATAGTTATATAATTAAGAATATCATCAATTACGATAATATTCTTTCTCTTATATTTATAACACTTATAACCTTACATTCATAACATTAATATGGCATATTCAAAACAAGTAGTAGAAAGATTCGAATCAGTATTAGCTAATCCAGCTAAACACAACGTAGGAAGATTTGATCCAAACGATAAAACTGTAATTACAGGAATGGTCGGTGCACCAGCTTGTGGTGATGTTATGAAACTTGATATGAAAATGAACGGTAATGTTATAGAAGATGTTAAGTTCAAGACGTACGGTTGTGGATCAGCGATAGCATCATCAACACTATTTGTTGAAATGTTAAAAGGTAAGACAATAGACGAAGCTAAACTAATAACAGATAAAGAGATAGCAGCTATATTAGATTTACCTCCAATCAAATTACATTGTTCAGTATTAGCAGAAGATGCTATTAGACAAGCAATAAAGAATTGGGAACCTGATACTTTGATGGGTCATAACAATCCTCCAAATGATTAGAGCTTTATTATTGTATGTATTATTCTTTGTTACTCATAACAACTTCGGCATTGACGAAAGACAATACGGTATACTTAGAGCTTTGAAACATACCGAACAAGCATCACAAATAAGAACTTGACAAATACGAGAACGGTAGTATAATAGATATATGATTCTAACTAAAAAGAAATTTACAAACAGCGTTGAAGAACTAGTAATTCAGAAACGATTAACTTACATAGACGCGATAGTTCACTTCTGTCAGGAGAATCATTTAGAACCTGATTCAGTCAAGGGTCTAGTAACTCCACCATTAAAAGAAAAAATTCGTGCAGAGGCGATAAATCTAAGATTCTTAAAAGAATCAAAGGCAAAACTACCAATATAAATTATGAAACCACAACAACAGAAAACCTATCAAATGAATAAACACTTTAACAAACCTAAGAGACATGAAGGTCCACCTCCGTTTGATGTTCTATTAAGACAATTCAAAAAGAAGTGTGAGAGAAAAGGTATCGTCCAAGAAGTTAGAGATAGACAATACTATGAGAAACCAGCTCAAGCTAAACAAAGAAAAATGAAAGAAGCTGTTCGTAGAGAAAAGATGAATCAAATGAATAATAACACATTAGGAAGACCGAAGTTTTATTGATGACTAGTCGTGAAGGTTTTGATGCGTACTGTTTGTACTTAGCTATTACTAATCATTTTCATACAGAGTCGTATGATTTTTTTAAGTATAGAGGCAAAGTACCTGTAAAGTTACCAGCGTTTCTAAAAAGAAATGACAAGTATCATTTCGCAAAGTTAGCAAGAGATCATAGAGATGATTTAAAAGATTTCTTAGTAGCTAACTTATCTAAACAAAAATACTATGGTCGAAACTTATTAGAACCTGAATGTGATGATAATTATAAAGCTTATAAAAAGAAAAAACAAAAACTAACTTACACTATCACGGAAGATATGAGATACTTACAAGACAAGTATGAACATATCGATACAATATTAAAAACAACAAACGGTCAACATCCACCAATACTAAAAGAATACTTAGGTAGTAAGATTAACGCTGAGACATTTATATCGTTTGATTTGATGTTTGCACTCTTTAGTGAATATGATGAATCAATTCAAGAGAAGTTTATCTGGCCAAAAGAAAGAAACAGATTAAGTAAATTAAAACCGTTCATAGAATTTGAACAAGTAAAATTAAGAACAATAATGAGAGAGATATGGGTACAGCATACATCATAGGTAACGGTCCTTCTAGAAAAGGATTGGACTTAGATACACTAGATGGTACTACATTCGGTTGTAACGCTCTGTATAGAGACTATAGTCCTGACTACTTAGTATCAGGTGACTCTACTATACTTAAAGAGATATGTAAGACTGAATATCCTAAACACAATAAGTGTATCTTTCCTGATTATGAATGTATTCCTCTAGAGTACAAAGAAATGTTATTAATGAATTTTGATGATAGCTATAAAGTTAAAGAATCAAATCCTAATAACAAAAAGAACATTTGGATGTTTGGACTAGAAGATGATGTTTCAAATATCATGGAAGTTCATGTCATTGGGGTTGAACCTGAATGGCATATACAAAATATGAAAGGTACAGAAGATGATACTATGTTTAGTGTCAACTTTTTTGCCGGAAGTCAAGCTATGGCTCAGGCTTCTATAATGGGTTTTGATGAGGTATGTCTTGTTGGTTTCGATTCAATATGGAACTATCAAGAAGATACTTATCAGAATATCTATGCTGGTACTAATGCCTATAAAAGAGAGAAGGAAACTTCTCGATTAAGGGTTGGTATTAATGATCCTAATTCACTTTTAGGAACACAAGAAGCACAGATAAAAAAAGTGATTGACAGATTCAAAGATGTCAGTTATACTATATACTATGACGGAATTAAGAAGCCGTTAGAATATAATAGTTTTACATAATGAATAAAGTGGATAAAATAAAATATAATAATTAAATATACAAGGAGATAAAATGTCATTTAATGAATTAAAGAGAAGTCGCGGTGGCTTCGATAAACTACAAACCGCATTAGAAACAGAGGGAGACTCTGGTTCGAAGAAAAAAGGATACGGTGACGATAGATTCTGGAAACCTGAACTAGATAAATCTAGTAATGGATTTGCAGTACTTCGTTTCTTACCAGCATCTAATGGAGAAGAACTTCCATGGATCCAATATTGGGACCACGGATTTCAAGGTCCAGGTGGTTGGTTTATAGAAAAGTCACTAACAACTTTAGGACAAAACTGTCCGGTTTCAGAGTACAATGGTGTACTATGGAATAGTGGTGATGAAGCCCAAAAAGACCAAGCAAGGAAACAAAAACGTAGACTACATTATGTAGCGAATGTTTTAGTGATGTCAGATCCTGCTCATCCGGAGAACGAAGGTAAAGTAATGCTTTATCGTTTTGGTAAAAAAATCTTTGAGAAAATTAAAGATGTAATGCAACCTCAGTTCGAAGACGAGAAACCTGTGAATTGTTTTGATATGTGGGAAGGTGCAGACTTTAAACTTAAAGTCAGAAAAGTAGATGGTTACTGGAACTATGATAAGTCAGAGTTCGCTAATGTAGCAGCTATATCAGAAGATGATTCTGTTATGGAAGGTATCTATAATAAGCAACATTCTCTTGCAGAACTAATTGCACCGGATCAATTCATGTCTTATGAAGACTTGAAGACTAAACTTAATAGAGCATTAGGATTAGGTGGTGTAGAAGTGTCTGGAGCGACAGCTGAAACAATAGCAGAAGACAACACTAGTGGTCTAACAGCTACAGCGAAAGCACCAGCATGGGCAGATACACCTGTACCAGCAACGAATTCAGAGGACTCTAGTTCAGATACTATGAGTTATTTTGAAAAACTTGCGAATGATTCATAATAAAGTTATAAATACTATAACCTATTAAGGGATTAGGGAGTACTCCTGTGTCGGAGTATGAGAACTAGTACATGTTCAGTATTAGTGGGACAGTTGAGAATGGGGATTCTTGACAATCAATGAGGAAAGATATCTAAGCGGCAGGAGATATCAGTTTAAACAGCGGGAAAGCGGGGCTAGTTTTTACACCATTACTTCTATTGGTCTAGAGCAAATGCTAATCTAGAAGCATACGGTTCTGCAGGACTAGTACTTTCAGGTACTACACTAAGTTTTGAATCATTATTAACAACGTTTGAAACTGAAGTAACTGAAGAATTACCAGTAGCAGCTGGTGTATTTAATACAGCGCTTCTATCATCTAAATCTTTTTGTCTTTGAGCAAGGTCTTCCGACCCTTGAACTTTTTTAATTTCAAAATCTTTTCTTTCAGCCTCTACCTCTTCCGCCATACCATCAGCAAAAGTCCGTTTTGCAATGTTTAGACCTGGAATTTTATTAATATTATCTATAATGTTATTGACTGCTTGTTGGATGCCTCCAACGATTACAGCCCAGAAAGATTTAACATTTAACCATAAACTTTTAGCACCATTCTTTAAAAACGCACCTACTTGATCAGCATATATTCCAAATTGTGCTATACCTATATTAAATCGCTCTTTAACATAATCCCAATTATCAGATACCTTTTTAGCTAAGAAAAATAGACCTACAGCTATTAATGTTACAGCTGCAATTATCATTAAGGGAATAGCTCCGATTCCAGCTATTAGACCTACTATCGCAGACCCAACCGTCATTACTACAGAAACCAACATTGTCAAAGGGAGTATCAGAATTCTAAGTACCATAGAAAATAAACCCGTCATCATTTTTAATACACTACCAAGTCCTTTCGTAATTTTTTGTAGTCCACTTGCTTTACCCTTACCTATAGTATATCCTTTATTTCTAGGATCATTAGGAGCTCTATTTGCAACAAGGGATGCTTTTTGTTTACCTGTCATACCTGGAACCATTTTTTTCAAATCAGGTTTACCGGGTATTGCAGTACCCATTACTTTAGCTCTTCTTTTCTTTTGATCGTCTGATCTTAAAAAATTCGGTGTAAACTTATCTACTACATTCTGCCCTTGTTTTTTTCTATCAATCTTACCGTCTTTACCTGTTGCTCCCGCTGTAATTTGTTTAGCGAACCTATCTAATATCATGTTTTTAAAAGTAGTAAGGAAAAATATAGATATAGTTTTAAGAAGAGTTATTATTGTTTTAAGACCTGGAGTTTGTGCAATCATTGCTAATGGAGCCGTCAGATTATCAAAGTCAGTTTTAATAGATGACTTCAAATCATTTGAAGCTTGACCTGCCATACTAGTCTTATCTCTTATAGCTTCTAGTAATCCATTTTGTTTCTCAGATTTCAGATCCTGTAATTCGTTATTAGCTGATGTTATATTAACATTATCTTTTTCAGCTTGTTCCTTTGAATTATTTGACTCAATTATTTTAGCATCTGATTTCTTTTGGACTACTGCAGCTTTCTTTGATATACTTTCACTAGAATCCATAATAGCATCAATGAGATTATCACCAAGTGTACTAACTTCTACAGCAGTATCTTTTGTGTTAGACGAGACAACGTCAAACTTAGTAACAAGTCCTTTTAGAAGACCATTCATAATTGTCATTGATGCATCAGCCATTATCTGTTACCTAGTTAGGATTTGTATCACCATGTTCTTTAGATGCACTTGATGTGTACAATCCAAACCATGCTGCTCCAGCACCGACTAATACAGATATTAAACCTGATTGTTCGAGTGATGGTTCTGCTAAGTCCATGAACCAGAATGTTGCGTAGTATAACAAGTACATGTATATACCTAAGAAAGCTCTTGGTATAACTCTCCAAGCATCCATAGTCTTAGCAGCGAATATCCATTTCTGCCAAGGGTTCTTTCTATCTTCATTCGTTAGTTCAAATATCTCTTGCTTCAATTCACCGATTTCTGAAACCATAGCCATAAACTTCTTTAAGTCTATCTCTACTTCGTTTCTAGACATATCGCCTTGAAATTTATCTTGTTCTGCCATCTTAGTTCCTCATTTTAGCTTCTTGAGCTTTTTGTCGTTTTTCTTCTTCTTCTAAATGATTAGTGAGAAGTTTTACATAAACTTCCCTCTCCCAAGGAATCATATTTTCTAGTTCTGTTAAACTATATTTATGATGTTGTATCAGACCAAAGTTGGTATGAATTGTATTATACAAATTGTCGTGAGAGAGGGCTAGCCGAAAAAATTTCCGACTCCCTTTAATACCGTGTCGTTCACTTCTGAACATTTTTCACATGTATATGATGTATTTATCTCTAAAGACGGTACAGAACTCAAATATTCTTGTATTTTATCTAACATTTTTAAATCCATAGTATCTAAGAAATCATTTAACTCTTTAGATGTGAAATCATCTTTAGTATGAATCTCATCTCCGTCAATAATAGAATCGATACATGTTTTAATAATTTCAAATACACTATTAGCTTCTGATTTACTACCTTCAGTAGCTTTCGCTACATTGGTATAACTTGGTTGTGACATCTTTATAGCTATCGCAGGTGTTAGTTGAATTATATCCTCGACTACTTCTGGTCGTACAACTGTAGCTGAATCTAAATTAACTGTAAGTTCATTAGGTTCTTGACAGAATTCACATTCTAATCCTATATCAGAAGTTTCACCGACTGATTTAATTCTTAACTGTAAGAATAGAAATTCTAAATCTACTGCTGATAAATCTTCAGCGACTATATCGTCAACACACACATTAATTAAACGAATCATCTCACGAATTTGTGTTTCTGGATTGTCTTCTTCTTGTGCCATTAATAATATTTTTTGTTCACCTACTAAAAATGGTCTGTAATAGACGGTTTGGTTATTTGATGGTAACACACAATTGTGTTTCGGTGCTTCAAGTTTGGGTAATGCCATATTTTATTTCCTCATAATTTATTGATTATATACTTATTTAGTTGTCTAACTAAACAACTTATCAGAGATTTGTTTTTTAATCTTTGACTCAAGTTTTCTACTAACTTTATTAAACAACCCACCTAGTAGACCTGTTGGTTGATTTTCGAATTTTGATGACCATGTTCTAAATGAGAACTCTACATCAAACTTTTGTATCTCAGCTGCAGCAGATGCATCAAATGATATTGACCCAACTGATGTAGGATAACATTCATGTAATGAACAAGTGTATACTGGTATATTGTCAACACCTAATTGTGTTATATCTATTGATCCATAGTAACTTTCTGGATAGTTTAAATTATATGCTTCATCATATATCGAACTCTGCCATAGTTCTATTAGTTGTCTATCTTCATAAGTGTGGTCTAACATAAATGATAATGTTATAGTGTTTGTATAGTCTACTGATTTTGCATACTTTCTTTTAGGTGTTGCACCACCGTAGTTATGGTCTTCAGTAATTATTTTTTTGTCTGGTGTTGTAACTGCTGTACATCTAACACCTCTACTAGCTATACCAGACGGACCGAACATGTTTACTTCGAACCTATTAGTTCTTGCCATCTGGTCCAAATGAGCTGACATAAATCTGTTTATATTCATTAGAATTGTTTCCTACTTTCATTCCAGACTGTAGTCTTACCAACTTTTCTAAATGATTCTGTCGGTAAGAATATAGCGATTTCCCAATCTGCTGGTTCTATTAATAATAATCTTGAATTAATGTTTGAACTTAAGTAGTGTTTTAAACACGGTTTAAACATTTTCATTTTTGATGATGACTTCAATAAACTATAATTCATTGACATTTTTGTTGTTCTATCAAATTTCTTATTATTTGTTATGTCGTATAAAGCATCTAAAAATTGTGCCCTGATTGCAGGGTGTAAGTAATGTAAATTAAGTCCATAAAAACCTCCTTTGGCTTTTTGAACAGGAATACATAATGGAAACCTATCGTAGTATGGTAGTGTCTTCTTTGTCTTTGGATCATACATAAAATTGTACATATCTCCATACTGATGACCTGCTCTAGAAGGTCCATCAGATATCATAGAAGCACGGGAGATTCTTGCATTCGAAACATTGTCTTTGAACCACGCCATAGACTGTTTTGTTCGAGCAGTTATTCCTGCTCTGAACGCCTCTTGTTCAAACTTGTCAAATAATCTCCCTGCCATTTTAATAAAATCCTAGAAGTGGTTAGTTAAGTGTAAAGATACAGCATCACCGAAGGCGACATTATCGCTCCTGACATTGCTCTGTACTAACATTTCTACCTTCATAGAGTCAGTCAATGAGTATTTAATACTCATGCTTGTATCTCTAATACCTTCGTAGTCGCCATAGTGTAATTTCACATCTGCAACTGTAATGAATGGAAGTTTTAAGTCTACAAATTCGTAGTCTCTTGCTGCATCTATACCAGTTACTTTACCTATGTTAATAGGTCCATATCCCATACCGACAAATTTCTCTTCAAGGTCTTGTGCAACATCACCACTATATCTGTATGCTACCATACCTAGATTTAATGTGAAGTTGTTTTCAAACTTATGAGAGAATCCTCCGTAAAAGTCTCCTTCTACTTCTTTCACTCCTTCTATTTCAACATTAGAAGTCCATACTCCTGCATAGAATCCTTGTCCTAGTTCTTGTTTCAATCCTAAATGTACAGCAGGTCCGTTTGATTGAGAGACTCCTCTCCAAACATAGTCGCTACTTATGCCATAACTTCCGGTCATAGCCATTGCGGATGTTGATAACAACACGCTAGTTAATATTACTAATATCTTATTCATAAATTTCTCCTAATTTATTTGTAATTTCATTATATAAACATAATGTATAGTTGTATTTATGTCACTTAGTAGATGTTTATATCCTTTTCTGTAAGAATTCTCCATTTCCACTTACGATCTTTACAATATTTCATAGCAGCATTCCACTTAGCATCATTTACAATGTAAGTTTGTACTTCTTTAAGATATCGTTTAGATGTTCTACCTGTCTTAGTAAGTTTCTTATTAGGATTTGGTGGGAAACATTGTGAGTGAGGTTTCACTTCAATGAGTTCTTCTACTATCCCTTTTGAGTTCTTGTACTTCATGAAGAAGTCTGGAAAATATCTGTGCACACGATTATCTATCGGTGAGATATACGGTATGATGATTTCCTCAGAACTCCATTTTAGTATAGAAGGATTATTATCCAAGTAAACCATAAATCTGCGCTCCAATAAAGAACGATAAATAATGTTACTAGGGTTACCTTTATACTTATTTGGATTCTTCGGTCTAAACTTTCCTTTATAAGACATAAATAACTATATAGTATTTATACAAACAAAATGGACAACAATTATGGGAACAAAAAGAAAAGGTCTGATAGGTTCAATACAAGGCGATCTCAATTCTTCTATCAATAGGTTGAGTAGTAGACTATCTAATTCATTCGACCAAAGAATAAGTGGTGGTCTTAAAGACTTGCTTACAGGTATTACAGGTATTCGAACATCAAACATACCAGAGATATCAGCAGAAAGGTTATCAACAATACAAACTAATAGAGAAGCACGACAGAATGTTTTAAACAATGCTTCTAGTAAATCTTTGTATCCCGCTGATAAACGTATAAAGTTACAGTTTCCTCAATCATTTCCTGGTGAGAATGGTGAAGAAGCCCATCTTACTAACTTTATTCACTTTAGATGTTTACCTACACGAGCAGGTAGGAAAGGAAACTACAAAGACGGACAAGACCCAACTTGGGATATATTTTTATATGTACCTGATGATGCTGATTCAGATACAATCGGTATTGAATATAGTCAAAAAGAAAAGACTTTACTTGGAAGTTTAATGGCTAAGTTAATGACTATAGGTGAAGGTACAGACCAAGGTATCGGAGATCAATTAGGTCAGGGACTTAAAGAAGCTGTAATGGGTGATATAGGTAAAGCTGCAGCAGGTCAAGTAACAAATCCTATGAAGTTTCAATTATTTGAAGGAGTTAAGAATAGAACATTCTCATACACTTTCGCTTTATTACCTAAGAACATTACTGATGCAAAAGAGATTAGAAAGATTGCATATGCTTTCAAGAGAACAGCTCTTCCTGGAATAAAACCAGATACAGCAAGTAGAGTATATGAGTTTCCAAATGAATGGGCAATTAGATATCATGGACCAATAAAAGGGTGGATAGATTATCCCATGGCTTGTGTATTATCATCTGTAAAAGTTGATAATAGTAGTGCAAGAATGTCTGATGGAGCTCCAATCATGACAACACTAGTTTTAGAGTTTACTGAAGTAATGAATCTTGATAGAAATAAATATGATGATAGAGTTTCAGCTTTTCTGAATCCAAACGAAGCAAGAGAAAAATCACAAGAAGGTGGTTCAAAAGATGACATTTCGGGTAGACTGGGTACTGATGTAAAGTTCAAAGATAGAAAAAATCCAAATGCTAAAACTCGATATGAGAAACAAGGAATATAAAAAGGATTAGGAGATAATATGTCAGGATTTTTTAAACACATACCAAATGTACAATACGATTTTAAAAGTGATGGTAAGTATTACCAAGCTAAAGATTTATTTCGTAAAGTATCAGTTTGGAGTTATCTACAAGAAGGTATATCCGCATATACTTACTACAGAATAACAGACGGTGAAAGACCTGATGTGACTGCAGCAAAGATATATGGAGATAGTACATTATATTGGTTATTCTTTTTAGTTAATGAGAATCTTCAAGATTTGAATGATTGGCCAAAGTCAGGAACTACATTTAATAAATTTGTAGATCGAAAATATTCAGGTACTTGTTTAGTAGCTAATGCATCAACAGACATAGTTTCATTTAATCATGACACAAATGTATCTAGTAAGTTTTTATTAGGTGAGTTAGTTACTCAATCATCATCTGGTGCACA
>Ga0208814_1000588_pt1 | contig 20854 bp, 9 predicted proteins | sample MalvirAntarct_55_FD_184253 | JGI IMG/M metagenome (GOLD analysis project Ga0208814, IMG submission 184253) | Marine viral communities from the Global Malaspina Expedition - Malaspina viral metaG Antarct_55 (SPAdes) (version 2) | ecosystem: Environmental > Aquatic > Marine > Oceanic | place: South...
GTTTGTACTCTAACCTGTAAGAGTTGTAAGAATTTATTATTAGCTAATATATTACTTTCTATTAGTTCGTCGTTTTTAATTTGTTTGTATTGTGAAAAATTATTAATGACCTCTACAATTTCTTTTAGTGTAAAACTTCTATTAGCAACACTTACACCTTCTTTTTCTAAGCTTTTAACAGTTTCATTAATGTTGTTTTGGTTTTTTATTAAAATAGATTCAATATAAGCACCTACGTTAGTTTCATCGTTATCAATAGTTATTGCTTTTTCTAACTGGCTAAAAAGATTTGCGTAGTTATTTTTTCTTGCTTTAATTTCTCTTCCTTTTAATCCTTCTAAAGCTATAACTTCTACAATGTAATCACTAACTGTATTGTTCTTAGTTATTTGCTTATAACTACTTTCAACAGACTCTAAAACGTTTTGCTTTAAAGATTGTAAAACACTAGCTACACCGTTTTCTTTTATATCTGCTAATTGACTTTCATCAAGTAAATTTTGTGAAACCATTAAGCTAAACAAATCATCAACTCTTCTTTTTTCTTTTGATGGGTCAAACTCTCTTACATCAGAATAACTTCTTGTTTCCTCAATCTTATTAATTTCATCATAGTAACTTTCGTTTTCAGTAATAAAATGATGCGACATTAAACCAACTGCAGCGTCAACTAATTTTTCATAATGCTTAGTGAATGGTCTATCAGAAAAGTTTTTATAATCTAATTTTGTTTTACTTTTTTCACTTTTAATTAAACTAAAAGTTTTTTGTAAATCTTTTAGCATATAACCATCATTCGGTAAGCTACCGTCTAATTGTATAATAGATGTTATTGCATTTAATTCTTGTGAAAATTCAGTAAAGTATTGTAAGGTTTCTAAATTTTCTTTGACATTAGTTCTACTTCCTGACTTGCCATCTTCATCTTTAATTTTTTGTGCTAAAGTTTCTTTAAATTTGTTTTTATTAGCTTTTTCAGTAAACGCATTATTTTTAAATTGATCTGTTTTATAGTGTTCTTTTATTTCAGTTTTATTAATAAACTTAATTACAGTCTTTAAAGGTATTCCACTAATCAACATAGAAACAACAACATTGATATTACTACCATCAATACCTGAACGTAGCAATATCGGATTTCCTGTCATATCTAAAGCCCCTTGCAAAAGCATTGCAATATCATTTGAGGTTTTATCATATTCGTTTACACCAACACCAATTAAATCGTATGTTACACCATCAATAGTAATTGGTTTCTTTGTTTTAAATCTAGTATTAGATTGATATAAAGCAGAATTTAATTTACCAGCAACAGCTAAAATACCGACAGCAATTTCACCAAATGACATTCTAGCATCAGTAGCAGACATTTCAGAAGATGAAGCAAAATCAAACTTACTTGGTAAGCCAACTCCATTGTTTTCATCTTTTAATTCTTGTTCTATATCATTTACTAAGTCTTCTAAAGAACTAAGGTCAATACTACCGTCTTTTATTCTTTGATTATAATTATCTGATTGGGAAAGTCTATTTATACTTTTATAAATTTCATTTGCTTTACTGTCTTCTTTTACAACAGTTTTACCATTTTCAGTTTTTAAATCTTGCTTGTAAATAAATACTTTATCTCCATCATGATCAGCATCAGATTTAATTGTAAAATAATGCGGAAGTATTGCAATATTTCCATCACCATTAATTAATCCTACAACCCTTGCATTAAGCGTAGATATCGCATCAGAGGCAGGAACTCTAACTCCTGGTACAAACACTCCGCCTTTTTCATCTTGTTCTTTTAAGAACTTCTCAGCTTGTTCTCTTGTATCTCCAAACATACTCCATGGCAATATGATTTCATTTGGACCGAGTTGGTTATCCATATCAGGAACCATTTTTAAATAAGCACCTGGCACTCTTACATCAAGTCCTTTTGCTTGTACAGCACTAAGTATAACTTGTTTAAGCTGAGGTGTCATTGCTGGATGGTCAATTTTATTTATTGTCTTTTTATTTTCCAACTCATCTTTAGCTATAGCTAATTGTTCCTTTTCTGACTCAGTTAAGTTTTCTTTACTTTCAAGTTTGCTTACTTTTTTTCTAGCCTTATCTAATATCTTACCTTCTTTTTTATTGTAATCTATAATGTCTTTTAATAGTTGACTAGTATCAGGGTCTTGTAAGTCATCAACTTTTTTCAATAACTCTTTTAATATTGTTTCTGTATTAAATAGTTTTTGAAACTCTTTAGATTTTAAATAGTCATTTTCACTTTCATCAATACCCATTTGCTCTAACAAGTAATCTACAATTTGTTGCTCAAGTTTTTCTGATTCTAATAGAGCGTCATCTTGATTAGTATTACCAGTCCATATCTTTACAGCTTGTGTAGATAGTTTAGCAAATTGTGTATTTAATTTTTTTCCTTCTTTATTTTCATTAAAAGGAATATAAAAGTTTTGACTAGTATATTCATACTTAGATTTTTCAATGCTATCAAAATTATCTTTAGAAACAGCATTAAACAAATCTTCTACTGTCATAGGAACAATGTCGTCTTTAGTTCCTTTTATAACGTCTTGGTCAATTATTTGTATGTAATGTGTATCACCATATTTTTTTTCTAATATCTCAAGCATTTTTGAAACACGATAAAAATCACTTTCTTCATAATTCTCTCCTTTCATAGCCTTAGCCATTTCAACAATGTTGTTGTCGTTTTCATCGCCAACGTAATTTACTGAAGAGTTTTTATGATATATGTTGTTTCCTTTATCGTCAATCATATACTCTCCATCTTTAGAGTTATGACTAATTTTATCAAGTACAGGGTCTCCTAATTGCTCTTGAATAGCAGCAGTCATTCCTTTACTTCTCCAAAGAAACGAATCAGATATAGGATTACCATCTTTATCATTCTTTTGATAGACAACAGTCATTGTTGGCTTATCACTTAAATCAACACGTAACCCTGTAGAATCAAAACCACTATTACGTTTTAAGATATTAGACTTATCAACTTTACCTTTTTTAATTAACCTTAGAGCAACTGGCGCAGAAACTAAATCATTTAAAGCAAGTCTATTAACACGTTCATTTAAGACATAAGATTGTAATAATTCTGCATATGTTTTATACAGTTTATTTTTTTCTCCAACATGGTCTTTTTTAACAGTGTCTTTTAACGCTACTTTTTCTAATACGCTATCTAAATTTCTAATTTCTTTGTTAACTTGATTTACCTTTTCTCTTATACCTTCTCTTACAATTTCGTCTTTAATATTTTTAAGTTCTTTTTCTGTATTATCTAAATACATTGGGTCAAAGTTTTTAACTACAACCTCTCCGTTAACTTCGTATGCAAAGTTATATGAAAGCTTATTCCATTCTTCTAAGTATTGTTTTTTTCTCTTTGCTTTTTCTTCTAATACTTGTTCTTTAGTAAGCTTACTATCATACTTAGCCTTATCAATCTTTTTATAACCCTCATTTAAATAATATCCGTCAACTTGCCTTTGTTGATTTAAACTATTTTTTATTTCATCATTTGTTAATCTTTTAACTTCTACAAAGTTAGAATGAGAACGGTCATTAATCATTAATTTTTGATAGTACTTTTGTCTGTTTTGGTCATTACTAAAAAATAAAAATTGACTAATAAATAAATCAATACCACTTTGTTTATTATGTTCTTTAATTGATCTGTCTTTAAAGTTTACAGCATCATCAATCGCCCAATTAAAAATTCCAGTATCATATAATTGTTTAAAAACAGGATTGTTTGCAAATAGATAAACATACTCACCATTTTTAGTTTCTATTTTAGATTCGTTTTTTTCTTTTGCAAACTTACCCGCTCTACTTATATCTGCTAAAGTTCTGTTTAATGCTGAACCGTATCTAATAGTACTTACTGTATTACCACTAGAGTTAATAAACATATTTGCATTGTCAATACCACTATCATATACCTGACTAGCAAAGTTTAGTAAATTATTCATTCTACCATTGTTCCCGAATTTTCCAAAGTATCTACTATTTTCATTTTTGGATAATTGTTCTGTGGCTATATCTAATACCTCTGCCATAAAGAATTGACCAGCTAATTTTTTTCTTTTTTGTTCATCAGTTTGGTTTTTAATTTCTTTTAATAATTTTGCTCTTCCAGTAGGAACACCTTTGTCATTTTTTTTATTTAAATTTTCAGGAGTACTTAACCAATTAATATAATCTTCTACTTCAAATTGTCCATCAACTTGAAAAAGCATATTACCTAATGCATTAACATCATCAACTTCGAATTGAGATATTAAATCATAGTTTGAAATTTTACCGCTATTATATAAAAATCCAAATTTTGGAGTCTCTCCTTTTTTATTTAATAATTTTTTAAATAAATCTTTAATTGTTTGTTTTTTATATTTTTCACCAAACAATTTTAAATCTAAAAATAAATCTGAAGTTAGATTACCTTTAATATTTAATGTCCTTGCTCTTCTTTTTTTAGATTTACTTACAGCAAATATTTGAGCAGTCTTTTCACCCTTTTCGTTTTCACCTACTATAATTGATTTTTGTGCTACTGATTGATTAGATAAAGCTTGAGTTAAAACATTCTGTAAAATTTTTGTTGTTTCATCAGCATCATAATCTGAAATAGCAGCAAAAGTATTATTTAAAGCCATTGCGCTAGGATTTACTCCTTTGTCAGCATCTTCTTGTACAAACCTTAATAACTCTTCTGTAGTGCTACTTCTTTCAGCTACATTAGTTATATAAGCGTAAGCATCGTCATGGTTTATCATTTGACCTTGGTCATCTGTTAACCTAGACAACAATGCATTAACAGAAGTCTGCATTTTCTTAGAACCCTTTATGGCTTCTTTTTGGTTTTTTCCTTTTTCTTCTTGACTTTTTTCGTTGTCTTGAATTTCTTTATTAATATCTATATTTGAAACTTGTTCTGTAGGTAGTTTAGTTAAATACTCTACAACGTTTTTAGTGTGTTCCTGATAAGTAACTCCATCGTCATATATAGTATTCTCAAAAAGAATTTCCGTTTGCTCTAGTGAGCTTAAATCATTAAAGTTTTTTCCTTTAAATTCTTTATTTTGTGTTTTTAATTGATTGTATTGATAATTTAATTTATTAGTAATAGCATCATTGTTTTCACTTAGATGATTACTAAACATTAATTTTAAATTAGCTAATACTGTTTCTGCTTGAAAAACATTTCCTTTATTAACTAAAGAACTTAGACTAAATTGTTTTATAGTTCTTAATAAAACATTATTATTAAATAATATATCAGTTTGGTCAATAGCTTTTTTTTGATATTTATCAACTCCTGATAAATAACTAGTATCAACCATTATAGGTTTACTGTTAAATATTAAAGAGTCAGCTAAGTAATCAATATAATTACTCTCATTGTAGCCTGTAAACATTCTCTTAATCGTTCTCCAAAGCTTTTTAGCAATAGATAACCATTTAGTTATTTGATTGTCAGAAAGCTTCTGCTCTAGCTTAGGAACAGCGTTTTCAGATAAAGCTTGAACTAAAGCTTCCATTTGTTGATCTCTTACCGTATCATTTGGATATGCTTTTTTAGCATCATTATAATACTGTGTTCCTTTAATCCAATTTAAAGCAAGATTAACAATTTCTTTATCAGCAATTATATCTAAATATACGTGTGCAAATTCATGTATTACTGTACTTTGGAAACCTTGGTCACTAATAGTAATACCTTTTTCGGAAACCTTACCTAAAACTTCATTCCCATATTTATCAAAAAGTCTTTCAACCGTACTAACAGGTATCATAGGAAACATTTTTTTGAAATGCTCTTTTATCTTATTGTATAGTACTGGGTTGTCAGCTATTAATTGAGACTCTGCAATTTTAGAAGCAATACCTTTTCTTTGTTTCTTTGATTTCTTTGAAATATTAAGATTTAATCCTTTTGCTATAATCTTTTCATCAATATTTTCTGTATTTTTGTTTTGTTTGTTTTGTTCGTTATTTAATTGTTTTTCTTCTTCACTAAGACCAAGATTATCAGTAATAGTCGTATCGACATTAGGATTAGGATTAACATCTTTATACTTATTTCTAATAGCTTTTTTAGCATCTTCATAACCTTCTACAGTGTACTTAGAAGTATTTGTTTTTAATTCTAATAGCTCAGACTCCATGCTTTTAACTTCAGTAGTTGTACCAGTTGGAGATTGCTCTTCATCTGATACAACTTCTTCAGTATCTTTTAGTACGACGGTTTCCTTACCTTCGGTTTCTTCACTTTTGGTTTTTTGACTTTTTTCTTTGCCATCTTGTTTTGGTTTTTGGTTAATAATATCTGGATAATTTTCTTCAATATAACTTTTTATAAATACTGCGCTTCTACTTTTTCTGTTTCTACTTGGCGCATTTTTTACTGCTTCATTGTAGGTTTGAATAATATCTTGGTCACTAAGCTTCTTATCTTTTTCTGCTTTTTGAAAAGAACCTTTTGTTGTATGAGTTGTAGCGTTTTTAAATTCTTCTTGTTTAGCTTTTTCTTTTTCAGCTTCTTCTTCTTTTTCTTGATTTTTTAATGACTCACCAAAAGTTTCATTATTTAAACTTTTAAATAATTCTACTTCTTCTATTGTTTTTAATTTTTGTTCTTTATTTAAATCTTTATTTTCTTTATTATTTAATATATCTTTTTCTTTTTCAATTTCTTCATTGGTATATTTTTTAATTTTTTCTCGATATCCATCAGGAGTATAAACTTCTTCTTCTGTTTCTTCAGTAGCTTCTGTAGCTTTTGTTTCTTCTGTTTCTTCTGTTTCTTTAGTTTCTTCAGTAGATGTTTTTTCAGTAGATGTTTCTGTAGTTTTAGTAGTAGGTGTTTCTTCTGTTTCTTCTGTTGCTTCTGTTTTTTGTTTAGTAGCTTTTTCTGCTTTTTTCTTAATTTTTTCTAATTCTTTTTTTGCTATAGAATCAAAAACTTTATCAATTTCAGAATTTAAATCTTCTTCAGTTTCAATTGCACCTCCAACTATTTTTGTTGCAATAGCTTCATAGGTTAACATTTTATCACTAAACTCAGTAGCATCTAAAGTTTCAGCAGTTTGCGTCAACATTATCTCTTGATAATTTACCCCTATATTTAATTGTAAAAGTTGAAGTAATTTAGTTTTCTTTTGATTTTCTTTTACATTTTCTTCTACTTGTACATCAAGTATATCTCCTGATTCTTCTCTTATTTTTTCATCAGTAATAATTTTTGAAGCTACACTTTTAGCTGCCCTATTAAGATTAAACAATTGATATTGAGCAACAGGATCACTTACAGATTTTCCACCAACACCTTGTTCTTTTACAAACTCAGTCATCTCATTAATGATGTCGTTTGTATGTTGTATATCTTTGTCAGAAATCCTTTCTTTACCTCTAGCTTTTTTTAATTCTTCTTGTATCTTGTCTATGTTTTCAGTTTTATCATTAATGATGTCATCAGAAATAAGATTAAATAAACTTTCGTTACCAAGATTTCTTTCTCCATGTTGAGACCGTAAATTCATTCCAGCCATTCCACCACCGATAATACCACCAAGTATTCCCGCAAACACACTATTAGTAAAAGTTTTTTTAGAGTCTTTACCTTCAGTAAAAAATCCTTGAATTGAATCTGCTTCTAAATTAAATACTTCTTTATCAAATTTACCTTTACCAGCAGTAGCGTCTTTGTCAGCAAAAACATTATCATACATTTGCTTTGCACCCTCTTCAATATAAGTTTGACTAAATTCTTGTCCAAACTCTATAGCAGCACCTTCAAATAAATCTACGCCTTTTAATGCCTTAGTGTAACTAGGCAAAAAAGATTTCATTAATTTTTCTGCAGGTAACTTACCTTTGCCTTTTAAGTTATTTCTTACAGCAGTTTTAACAACTTGCTTTTGAATAGCTTTAGCGGGTATTTTACCTATCCATTCTAAAGCCGCACCTTCTGTTAAAGAAACAACTCCCGCAACTCCTAAAGCAAACCTCGCAGCACTACTCCTATCTAAACCAGCTTCTAAAGCTTCTTCTTGAACCATGCTATACATCATACTAGTTCCACCTAAGAAACTACCCATACGACCTCCGTTTCTAATTGATTTTTCTCCGAGCTTACCTATTTTATCTAAATTAGATTTCATGCTCTCGTATACCTTTGGAGAAACTTTACCTTTAGCTCCCGCTTTAAATACAGGTACTTTTTTTATTGTTTTACCAGTTTTACTTTTACTAAAAATAGATTTAACAACATCATCAATAGAGTTTCTGAATTTAGCTCCACTTTTAAAAGCATCACTTGTTCCCTCTAACATTTTTTGTGCGCCTTTTAAAGCCCTACCACCTTTTGATAATACTTGACCCGCTTTAGCAAACTTACCAATACCAGCAACAAATCCTATTCCATTACCTAATCCTGCCCAAAAGTGTGTAGAATTAATATCTCCAAAATCTTCTATTGGTTTGCTATAATTATCTGAATATATAGTTTCAAATTCTTCTGTAATAGCACTAAAACCGTCTATCCAATTATTAGCCCATTCTGTTTCATGTATAGCATTAGAAATTGTAGGCGCTAAATTAACAACACCTTCTACAGTACCAACAATAAAACTATTGTAAAATCCTGAAGTAAAATCCCAAAAAGCTCCTTGATCAAATTCAACATCAGTACTAACTTGAATGTCTTCTCTTATTCCTTGACTATAAGGGTCTATTGTTTCTTGTATATTACTAAGTTCTTTACTTATAGAATTTACGTCAAAATTATCTAAGCTATTTAAAGCTTCTTGATGTAATTCAGGGTTAAATTCTCTTTCACTTTCAGAAGTTGGATTCTCTGGCATTTGTTTTTTCTTTATTTAATAACAAATATAATATCTTATTAATTACTGTTGAGCTAATTTCATAAGAACAATCTGTTCTGCTTCTTCAATTGTATATAATGTCTGTGTCTTAGGATTAGTTTGGCTCATTACTCTATCTACCATATCTTTTCTTTTCCTATCATTATTTTGAATGTCTCCTTGAAAAGTAGCACCTGGGTCATTATTGTTTATGTTAGTACCTTGGTTTTGATATTTAGCTACTTCTGTTCCAATATTTTTATCCATTACTAATCTTTCAATTGGTATAAAAACATGACCTTCTACTCCTTCAGTATCATTCCATTCTTTTTTCTTGCTATCCCATGTGTTTCTAATAGCAGGTTTAAAACTATTTTTTCTATACTCACTGTCTTCATCATAAGGAATTGTACCGTCAGGATAAAAAACTTTAGCTTTAATAAAAGATTCTGCTTGATTATTATTGTCTGGATTTTTTTCCGTAACATATTCTTGTAAATTAACTATAGCATTATGCAAATTATATTTTCCTTCGTTTTCTTCACCCGCATCTTTAAATTTTCCATAGTGAACATCATAGACTAAAGGGTCGTTTTGTTTAATCCATTGTGTCCAATACTTTGACATTTTATTTGGAATTGGTCTTGCTGCACCTGCTGCACCATCTACTTTATTTATACCACTAGTAGGGTACATTGAACCAGGATTTTCTTTTAATTTGTCAAAAGTAGTTTTTAAAGTATTTGTTATTCTTGTTTTACTTGAACCTGTACTTGAGCCATTAGATTTAGACAATCTATATTGAATAGCTGCTTGCTGTTTTTCTAATTCAAGTTGGTCCATTGCTTTCCATTTTAAAGCGTTCTCAGCCGTTAAACCATCTCCGTACTCGTTAGCTAACTTGTTTGCTTGTTCGTCGCTAAAACCTTGCGTTTTAAGAGTATTCATTATGTTTTGTTCTGTAACTATATTGTCTGCTGACCAAGGTTTTGTAGCATCTTTATAATTCTTTTTAAAATAGTCAGGATTGATACGAGCTTTTTTCTCAATCATACCTACTTGTAGATTGTCTAGCAAACCTCTTTTACGTAAAGCCATTTGCTCATCCATAGTTAAGTTTTTTATTTCTCTAACTATTTCACCATCTTTCATTTTAGGACTTCCTTTAGAATCAAAAACAGGAACTTTTACTTGTGCTTTACCAACAAACATATCTTTTTGTTTAGCATCAATATACTGTGCATACTGTGCTTTATTGGTAACTGCATTTTTCATTTCGCTTGAAGTTAAAACACTTCTTTTGTATTCTCCTAAATCTGTTAAACCTCCAGAAGACACATATTTTTTTAAGTCACCATTGAATTTTGTAATACCTTTTATAATATTCATTCGTGCTTTATTCTCAACTTCTTCAATAGCTTTTTGATCTTCAGGTAATACATCAAAAGTAGACATCAAATCTAATTGCTCTTGAATACCTTGTTCGGCTTGCATTTGAGAATTAACTTGTTGTTGAGAGCGTTGTTCCATTCGCTCTAACATCATTAAGTTAGAAGCCTTGTCTTGACGTTTTTGAGCCCAATTATCTGTTCCTGATAACGCTGCGTATAATCCAAAATCACCCATTGTTTTTTATTTTATTTACTATTAGCTTTTTTTTTCTTAACTGACTTTTTAGCTTTCTCTTTAGCTGTCTTACTTAGTTCCTTAAAATGAAATAATTTAACACTTGTTTTAGTGTGAGATTTATTTGAATGTAAAGAGCCATTAGACATCTTGTGCATACTACCTTTGTGTTCAGTTCCGTCTTTTTTGTAATGCTTAACGCCTTTCATTATTAATACTTTATTTTTTTGCTGTCTTTTTAGACCTTTTAAACGCTTTTGCTGTTGGTGCGCCTTTTGTACCAGCTTTTCTCATAGTTTCTTTTGAGCCAGCCTTTATTCTTTTACGTTTTGCATGTATGTTTGCATACAGTCCTTTTTTTGTAGCCATCTTTATTTAGGTTATTATTCATTAGCTTTTTCTAATTTAGTCTTAATTTGTTCTTCTCTATCAGTTAAATAATCTTCTGCTTTTTGTTTCTGATATTGCTGTGCCATTTTTAAAGCATGATTATTATACTGTTTACCAGTTAAGACTTCTTTTGAAATTTCATTATAAATACTACCTTCTCCATATTGTTTTTCAAATTGAGAACGTTCATTCATGTTTTTCATTTTATCACGAACAAGCTGTGCACCCATTTCTTTGTTTAACATAGTTGTTTTAAAACTATCCTCAAACTTTCTTCTATTAAAACTTTCATCTGCCATTGCTGACCTATCAAATCTTTGCTGATTCATTCTACGTACTGCTGAATCTTCTGCAGCAATTTGTGCATATCTATTTTGTAATCCCGTAGATGCTCTCCCTAAGTTACCTAAAGCAACACCAGCAGAACCACCTGATAATCTTCTAATGTTTTTTACATCATATCCAAAACCACGTTCAGCTAGTTGTTTACGTAAACCTGATTCTTCAGAAGACAACCCCATGTTTCTTTGGTTATAAGCTTCTTCGGTATATTGATTAAACCTATCTCCTTTATTATAAACAGGAACTTCTTCCATTGCACCTTGTAGTCCTATAATACCAGCACCTAAGTCGCCTGCTTGAGCTATTAAGTTTCCGTATTTATCTTTACTTTCTAGTGCTGATAAATCAGGAGTAAACTCTTCGGCTTTTTTAGAATTGCTTAACTGTTCTTGAACTTCAGATAATTGCTTTTCTAAATAATCTTTATCATAATAATCTTTACCGTTTTCATCAAAATCTTCTGATTTGTTATCAGTATTATCAGGGTTTTCTCCTTTATCGTTAGTTCCTATTAATTCGTTACTTTTTTTAATGTCAATAGTAGAAATTTCTTTAGCAGCACCACTACCATTAGCATTTTTAACCTTATTAATTGCATTTGCTGTAGCTTCTTCTTTTTCAATTATACTTTTATTATATTCTTCTGCTACATCTTCAACACCTTTAAATCCATCATCAATAAGATTTTGATATTCATTAAATTGTGTTAACTCTTTTGATAAATTATCATCTGTACGAACAGTAGTTTTATAAGTACTACCCGCTAATTTAGTAGTAAGTTCAAATGATTTAATTTTTCTATTAATTTCCGCATCTCTTTTAACGATTTTATTAAATTTATCTTGCTCAACTGCAATTAGTTTTCCAATTTTTTCTTTTTCCTCTCTATTGTTAGTATTGCTATAATCATTTTTTAAATCAAAAAGTTTTTTTTGCTCGTAGTCTTTTAGTTTTTTTGTTCTTTCTTGTAAATATGGTGCAGCAACTTTTCTATAATACTCTCTACCTACTTGAAATGATAGTTGATCTTTTTCTCTTTTATCTAAATCAGTAGAACTTTTAAAATCTTCTTGAGCTGTGTCAGCTATTGAACGAGCTTTTTCTGCTGATTCATTAGTAATACCATTTGATATTACATTATTTATTTCTCGTTTATAAACCTTTAATTTGTTTTCTTTTACTAATTTATTTTTTTGTGAACCTTTTTCAATATGAGAAAGATATTCAGTTTGTAATACACCATTATCATCAGTATATCCTTTAACTATATATTCAGTATCACCAATAGTTCTAGATCCTAATTGTTCAGCTCCATTAACATATTGTTTAACATAATATTCATCTTCAAATCCTTTATTATTTAATATTTCTATATAACTACCTTTTTCATCTTTTCCTCCAACGTATTTAGGTTTTGGAACTGGTGGAGTATTTAAAAGAATTGGATTGCCTTTATCGTCTAAATCAACACCTAAATTAATATTCTCAGTTTTAATTAAGGAATTGTAAGCTTCAGGGCTTTCAATACTACTTATTCCAACAGCTAATTTATTACTGTCTATATCTTTAATTGGAGTGTCAATAGATATACCTAATTCTTTTGCTAATTTATTAGCATAAATTTCTGGATTATTTTTATCTTTTTTAGGTGCGTAAATACGCATTAATTCTACTAGCGTTTCATTACCTGTAGTATTATCTGAATCACCTGTTTTATATAATTCTATTTGTTTAGTTAAAGCATCATAACCTTCTTGTATAGTGTTGAATTTTTGAAATTCAGTATCACTACCAACAACTCTAAGGTTTCCTGGATTATTATTTTTTAAAGCTAAGTCTTTAGTTTTTTTAGATCCTGTAATATTATCTTTTGGCATATCGTTATTTATTATATCAGCAGTAGGATTTTCTTCTTTAGTAGTAGCAACGACTGCAGCTTTAGTAAGAAAGTCTTTAACTTCTTTAGGATTAGCTTGAGTAGCTCCTATTCTATCTTTCCAACTTTTTTTGTAAGTAGGGTTTGGATTATCTAATGTATAACCCTTAGTTGTTTTGTAAACTTGATCTTTTGCTTTTGATAAATTATCTAAATTAAGTTTTGACCAATCAGAAACTTTAAGATTACTACTTTTGTTAACTTTATCTAAAGTTGAATCTCCAATAGAAAATGAAGCAAGGTCTGAAACGCTTCTGCCTGTATTAAACTTATAATCTAAAAGCTCAAACAAAATAGGAGTTTCTATATTATTAAAGTCTTGACCAATCTCTTTTTTCATTTCAGACAGATAACTATCTTGAATAAGTTTTTTTAAACTAGGTATATCTTTAGCTTTGCCACCAGTATATTCTTCTATAGTAAGACCTTTACCACTAAAGCTTCCTTGTGTTTGCTCAAAACTATCTAATCTTTTTATAAACTCATCTAACTGAGAATCTGTTAATCCTTTAGGCATATCTTAATGTTTTATAATAAATTAAATTGTGAATCTTTAGCAGTCATTTCTTTAAATACTTGTGCTTCTTTTTTAGCTTCTTGTGTATAGTTTTTTTGAGCAGCTATTAATTCTAAACCACTACTAGCAACACCACCAACTAAAGGAACTTTAGACAACATTTTATTTCTTTTTTCTCTTTTTTCTTTTTTTTCTTTTTCTTTTCTTTTTTCTTCTTCAGTTAGTTCTTCTTCAGTTAGTTCTTCTCCATCTTCAGAAACAGCTTCTTCATCCATACCCTGTAATAATTCCGAATCAGTTTTATTTCCTGTAATTCTTTCAGCTTCACTAATACTTTCATCTTTAGCTATTTGTGTACCCATGCCTGAAACTTGTTTTGAAAGTTGTTCACCAGCAGTACTAGTGCTTATATCACTTGCTTCAGACACTAAACTACTTCCTCCACTTGATATTATATCACCTCCTAAATCTCCTCCGACTGTATCAATTCCCCCTCCTACATCTCCTACTCCCGCAGTAGCTAAATCAGAACCCATACTTCCAATATCACCTCCACCAACATCGCCTACTCCTCCGCCTACTCCTCCGCCTGCTGCCATTCCCATTAATTTTGCAGTAAGTTTAGCAGATTCATACATAAATTTACCTTTAGCCATTCCCGTACTTAACCATTCGTCATCTGTTTTTTTCATGACTTTGTTAGCATCAGTTCCTTTTGCAAGACTTTTAGCTAAAAGCCTACTACCACCTGCTGTAGCCATACCAAGAGTTCCAGCTATTCCTGTTCTTCCCCAAGCATTTCTTTCTCCTGTATCTTTGTAACCCATTACAGCTAAAGCTCCTTTTTTAAAGCCTTTAACCTTACTCATTCCTATGTATCTTTCTTGCCTAGATAGTTCTCTATTGTCTTCAAATATTGCCATAATTATCTTCTATTAGAAAGTCTATAATGATTTATTAAGTTATCAATTTTTATTGAATTGTATAAATTGTTTTCAAACTCAAAAGTCATAGCTAACCACCTACCTCTCATACGATTTTCTTGAGTTATTGTTCTGATAGGAAGTCTAAAGTTACCTTCTAAGAATTTAACTCTTGTGTCTGACTGTACATTATAAAATCTTTTTTGTTCTTCTGTTGTAAATATAAATTTTTCCATTTTAGAAACTCCTTGTTTGTTTATTGCAACTCTAACATTGTCAAACAATTTAGAAAATTCTCCTTTATCACTTACTGTAACTGTTAAGCTTGTCTTAAAATTCTGACCATAATAGTTAGCGTGTAGTACATTTTTTCCATGAACATAAAATTGTTTAGGAACTAAACTAGCTTGTTCACTAATTATAAACTTATTATGACAAATGTAGAAGTTAGGTTTAAAGCTATGAAACTGAGTAAACTGTTGTATGTATTCAGAATAAACTACTGTTGCTCTAAATGGCGTTATTTTCCTTTTTGGAACAACTACATGACTCCAATTGTCATCTTTACTTTCTCTGTATATCATATAACTACCACCCGCTACTGCATCAAACATATATGTAGTAACACCAGCAGAATTTCTTTGTCTAACAGATACAGTATTAGAAGAACTACTAATAGATATATATTGAATAATATTATCATTAACAGTATTAAATCCAATGTCTCCAATAGGCATAAGTAAGCCTACTGTAGGAGAATAAGAACCTTGATAATTTATAAACCTAGTTTCATTATTTCCTAAATAAATTACTGAATCTATAAGATTTGATACAATAACAAAATCAGAAGTATATGTTATATACTCGTCTCTATTAAAAGTCCAAAAGACATCTCTATCTTTAGAGTTCCATGCTCCAAGTATTCCGTTATTTAATACAGGGTTGTCTTTGTTTAAAAAGAAACTAGATTCTTTTTCAAAGTAAGAATGCATTCCTTTTACATCAGAAAGATATGCTAACCCATCTTGTGCAAAACGCATAGCTTTACCATTAAAAACATCTATCCAATAAAAAGCTTTTCCCGTATTAACTAATGACCATTGATGCTGATTACCTACAGAAGTAGATATGTAATCTATTCCATCTAATGCTGGACCTATACCCGTTGTTAATGACTGTGTTGTTTCGCTTTCTAAAGCTGCTCTATCAAACGCTCTTAGCCTACCAAAGCCTGTTTCTTGAAAAGAATATATTTGATTAAATAAAAACGATGAACTTGTAATAGCACCGTAAAGACCCATTAAGTCTTCAAAAGCACCAAGTTCAAATTGTCTCCATGAATCTATAGGATCACCGTAATATTTATTTAAAGTGTGCCTCCATCTAATTGGATATTGATTTATATTTTGAAAAGCAAATGGTTGAGTATTAAAAAATTTAGTTAATTCTGAAAATGTTAATACATCATTATAATTAAACTCTTCTACTAACTGACCATTACCGTTATTAAGTATAAACAATCCATTATAATACACATGACCACTAAGCATGCCATCTGATCTTGCTCCAATATCAGGAAACATTGGGTTTGTAGAAGATGCTGCTTGTCTTAATGTATGATTAATTGTTGATTCATACGGAAAAGAAACTCCCTGAGAGTAATCATAACCTGTACTAATTCCATTTCTACCATATAATCTAAGAAAAGAAAAGTAATCTAAGTAACAATCACCTCCAAATATTTCAATAGAATCATATACATTTAAAGGCGCTTCTGTAAAAGTTGGATTTCCTATTGGCTGAAAATGACCTGTAGAGTAAAATATTGTTTGTTGCATTGAACTTATAGTCAACCCTCCATACAAATTTGTATTTTCTCTATAATAATTAGCTATAATAGAACCTGCTCCTGTGTTTTGATTATATGAACTTGTATTTTGGCTATAATTAAATATTGCATTTGGCTTACTTCCAAAATTCCCATGTTTGTAAAAAATAGTATTAGGTTTACCAAATGAAGACAAATCATTATTAAGACCAAAACCTTGAGTATTACTTACATTTCCGTCAGTTCTAAATTTTGTACTATTTTTTAAAGTCAAAGTAGATTCATAATTTGGTAATGTACCACCAGACACTAAAATAAATTGATTATTTAAATTTGCTTTTGCTCCAAATTTAGGAGTATAAGTTCCCTCATTATTCATTACAGGGTTTAATGTTCTATACCATTTACTTACAACAACAACATGGTTACTAGAAACATTACCAAGTCCTCCAAAAGTAGTATGAGGTTCATTATGTCCACCACTATTATCAACATTTTCAGTTCTTGTACTTGCTGCTTTATAACAAGAGCCAATAACTTTTAAACTATCATTAGTTTGTATTGTTGGAATTGTTGTTTTATCAAAATCATTATCAGGAGAATAAAACACAGATAAAAATGGTCTTGTACTATACTTATCTCCACTAGTTGAATCCCATCTATCTACTCCAAATAAATTAGGAGAATTTGTAGTACCACCAGCCCATCTATGATAACCAACCATGTGTGGTCTTGTTATTGTAGAATCTTCTGCATCTATCACAGTAGGCATTAATAAACCTTGATTAACAATAGTAGCGTCTCTATCAGTTCTAACAATAGAAAAACCACTTATTTTATCTTTAATGCTACTTACATTAATACCACTTACCTCAATACCCATTATTCTTAAATGAGAATAAAGTATGTTATGAAAAGGGTCAAACTGCATTACTGGGTCAGCAGTTATTGGAGTATGATTATAATCGTTTGTTGAACAAGCAGGTTGAGTAAGATTATCAGTTGTTACGCCTGTTGTTGTTCCATCTATTTTTAATCTATTCCATTTATATGTAGTATCGTATTGATCAGGAAAAGTGAAATCTGCTAAATGAAAAGCAAAATATGGATAACCTAATTTGTCGTAAAAAACTATTGCAAACCTATATGTTTCTCCTCGGAAATATCCTTTAAAAATATTGTCTACTTGTGTTCCTTTATAATTTACATAATCATCAACAATTTTATAATCTTCTATAGAAGTTTGATGAAGTCTTTTTTGAGCAATTGCATTTGCATTAGTTGGTGGACTATGACAAACAGGAGGTGTTTTAGGACCTAACTCGGCTGTATCAGATCGCATATCTCTAAACTTTGGAGTTATGGTTAAACCTGATAAAACAGTTTCTAATTCTGCAGAAGTTATTTTTAATAAATTTTCATTTATATTTCCATAATATAAAACACTGTCTTTTACTTCTAATGTTTTTGCAGCTACTATACCTTGAAACCTTGTGTTTATTGTAGCTGTTATAACAGGCTCTCCTAAATTAGAAACATGGTCAAATGACATTGTTGTAGTTCCTGTAGGTATTGCTGAATCAGAAAATATATTAGATTCATCTATAATTGCTTTTGTTTTTGCATATAGATAAGCTACTTGTATTCTGTCAAACCTACTATCAACTCCTTTTATTTCTATTCTATTACCTTTTCCTGAATCAAGACCACTGCCTTCCATTTCGTAACGGTTCCAGTTTAAATTGTTAATGTCATCACTAGTTACAAAAATTTTATTTGTAGGCGTAACCCAACTTGTTGCATATCCATCATCGGTCAATAATCTATAAGTGTATTGATATACACCTGTTAAAATATTTCCACTAATTTTTTGCTCATACTTAATTAATCCTGGGTTAAATTCAGCTTGACTATCTATACTATGTACTGTATCTGTAACAGCACTATATGCAGTAACATCATTTTTTTCTAAAGTAGGATTGTATTTTATAGTAAATACTCTTGGAGGGTTACTATCAGACTCTACACCATCAACCCAATACACTCTTATTGTTTCATTATTTTCATAAAGAAAACGCGCGCATATTTGATTTGTAGATTTAAAGTTTAATTTTTCTGCATCAGAAGTGTCGTTAAATAATGTTGCATAAGTTCCATCACCATTCTTATCAAATCCTAAAATACCTATTTCAGAAAACGATAAATCTTCTCTAACAGAAAATATTATTTTAATGTTACCATCACCAGCATAACCTAATGGAACATATCTATTTGTATCAGCACCACTGTTAGCGTTTAAAGTAAACGAAAGAATGTTTCCATTGTCTTCTACCCAATCAAGTGTTCCTTTTTTGTTAAACATTAACTTACCATTAATGTTATCTACCATTGAGGTAGCACTAACATTAGTAGGGTCGTAATCTCTATTTAAACCTTTGCTAAAAACATTTTTACTAATCTGTGCCATTAAAAGTATTTTTTATTAGGTAATGGAAGTAGTTGGTTAAACATATTTGCAAGATATTCTAGCTTTGCTGGGTTAGGCATTTCATCATTACCTCTTGCTTGCGCGCACAAGTAATACCATCTAGTTTCTAATTCCTTATATATATGATGTGGTACTTTACCGTTATAGTAATCTACAGATTTGCATTTCCACATTAAATAATGAGAAACTGCTAGTTCATGTGATTTAGATATTAAAGGAAAACCCTCGTCGTCTATAGAAACACCCTCGTAGCTAATTCCAAATTCAGTAATGTCTTTACTGTTAACGTATATGTATCTATTCTTTAAAGTAAACACAAGATTGTAAACACTATTGACACTCTCTTGTCTTGTGTTAGCGTTGTTTAACTTTGCTGCTGATATACTAGCTAAATGAACAGAACCTCCGTTAGAAGAACTCTTATCAAACATAGCAAAGTTTTTATCACTAAACTCTATTTCTGTGTTATTGTATTTTAAACCACTAAGGGTAATTAAGTCATCAGGCAAAGTTGCTTTCATGTTCTTAACACTTAGTAAGCACTCTTTATGTGTATATGAGTTATCTGTGCCAATTAAGTTTTCTGCTTCAACAGACCACCTTGCAAAGTCATCTATGTATTGATTAACATTTTTTAAACCTAGATTACCAGCTACATCACCAATAATTCTTCTTATAGAAATTTTATCGCTATTCATATTTTTTTTTATTCTGTAAAGTCAGCATACTCATAACCTCTATTGACTTGTTTCATCATTATTTTAGTTTGAGTAGGACTTAACTTTACGTTAATATTTTTCCATTTATCAGGTTTAAACCAATACAATTCGTGCCAATATCCTTTTGTATAAAAATCATCAACACTATTTGCTTTGTAATATCTTTGCTTTTTGTTGTTTTTCTTTTTAATAATTCTTAAACTTCCAAACTTATTTGGCAACTTATACTCAAAACCTCTCATTGTATAGTTTAATATAAAACCTAAGTAAGGTTTTACTACACTTCTAAATTCTCTAAATGTTATTGTACGCTTATTTAAATATGTTCTTTTAGCAAGTTCTCTTTCTATTTCTTTTTTAGCATCTTCGTAAACACCCATTAAAGTTATACGACTTTTGCTATCCCATCTTTTGATTGTCTTTTCTTGCATTGTTTAATTCATCATTTACAGCGGCTTCACTAAGCTGTAATTCTTTTTGTAGTATGTTAGTTAAAACATATACGTAAAGGTTAAGAGGTAAAGGATATTCGCTTTTAGCATCATCAAAACAAGATGGTTGACAACCAGTAGTAGCGTATTGACTTACTTCTGTTGGGTCTTCAAATACACCTCTAATATTAACGTATTCTAAATCTAAGTCTGTTTTGTTTAATTGAAAATACATATTATTTCCAATCATTGTTACTCTTGACATCATTTTGCCAAATTGAGTAGCTGATTTAAAATAGTCTATATCAGCATTTCCTAAAATAAATGGTTCTCTTTTATCAATCTTTCCTACAAAAACTATTGCTCTGTCTTTAGGAAAGTCTACAAATTTAGGAACAACTACCTTTTTTATTGTGCAACCCCATTGCACACTAGGACAATCTGTATCTGTTGCATCAACTTCTACTAATGGAACAATACCTAAGTCTTGTACCATTTGTGGATGAATGTCTTTACCGTAATTTGTAGTTTGTAAAACTCCTTCTGCTCTATAATAAGATATCCAAAACTTTACTTGTGCAATAGTTAGACGATCATCGTCTGAATTGCCTTGACCGTTTCTGGCTATATTTCTAATATTGTATGCTAATTTATCTAATGTTGCCATACTTTCAAATTTAATAAAAAAAAGCTCGCAATAAAATGCGAGCTTTTTTTAAATTATTATTGAATAACTGTCTAAAAACTACTCTTATATAGCATT
>Ga0208814_1000589_pt1 | contig 20822 bp, 28 predicted proteins | sample MalvirAntarct_55_FD_184253 | JGI IMG/M metagenome (GOLD analysis project Ga0208814, IMG submission 184253) | Marine viral communities from the Global Malaspina Expedition - Malaspina viral metaG Antarct_55 (SPAdes) (version 2) | ecosystem: Environmental > Aquatic > Marine > Oceanic | place...
CTGTTTTATATACGGTATCTACGCTTATTGCCATTTTTAATATTTTAAAAAAAAAGGTGGTGATTAAACCACCTTTATTATAATCACTTGTTATTTAAGTTTTTTCTCTATAGAATTAAAAACCTCAAGTCCTTCGTCAGTTTTAAACCAAGAGGCTAAAGCTGAATATGGGTGTTCATCAAAAGGAACATTAAATAATTTTCTATTATTACTGCTCCAAGAAAAAGTTCTATTATCTCCAGATAAAGTTAATATACCTTTCTCAACTGCAATAATACCTAGATTTCTTAATTGTACATTTTGATCAGTTGCTAAATCAGCAAATAATTTTGGATTTCTTTTAGCAAATATTAAAGCATCTCTTTTGAGTTCTTTATTGCTTATATTACTAACATTACTGCCCATTTCAACTCTCATTATAGCTTCTAAATGATCTATTTCTAAGTTTTGAGCTAAATTTAAAGCTTCAATTTCCATTTCTATATCCTCAACTTCATCAGAAGCTATTTGTCTAGGATCATGCTCAAAGAACATTTTACCAGCCTGGGGATGTAAACTTAAAAATTTTTGTAATGTAGTGTTTTGTTTAGATACTTCTAAAAATCCTTTTTGAAAAATAACGTGTTTTAACGTTACAGGACCTTCCTGCTCGTCTACAAACACAGATTTTTGATTAGTAGCGTATCTTAACTCCCTATTATAACCTTCATTTTCGTCAAACCAAAGTAGAGGGTATTTAGATGTATGTCTAACTGGTATAGAATATGTCAAAGGTTCAAAATTTCCTTTAAGTACATATCTTCTATCTTTTATTTGCCAATTTGCAAATACGTCTTTTTTTTCATTTTTAGCTTTCGCTTTTGTTTTTGTTTCCATAATATAATATAATATAATAATTAAAAAAGATCCTGCTTTCGCAGGACCTTGTTATTTCTTGTTTTTAAACAGAAGGATTCTTACCATAACTAATGGATAGAACTTCATACCCAGCAAACCAAACAACTTCTGGTTGTGAGTTCACGGCAGATTCAGCTTTTGCAATAGAGGCTGATAATGTAGCAATACAATCAATCATGTCGTTAGCAGCCGTAGGTGCATCGTCAAATTGGATTGTATATCCAGCTATTTCAGATACAGCATTAGTAGCGTCGCCAGTAGTATTTACTGTAGATACGAAAATTTGATCAGCAGTAAATGAGGCACCAGATGAATTGGTAATTCTTGAAACACTAGCAATGTCATCTGTAGGTATTAATTGAAATTTATCAGAAACAGAGTTTCCTTCAATTGAAACTAACATAGCTGAAGTTATTGCAAACACTATAGCTTCAGAAAAACTAGTTACTCCAGCAGCAGCAGCTTTTGCAGTTAATGTAACAGTATCACCTACTTTGTATCCTTCACCTGTATTTGATGCGGTTATCGTAAGTGAAAATGTACCACCAGTAAGTACCACTCCAAATTCTGCCCCAGTTCCCGTTCCACTAGTTGTTGTAACTCCAGAAGCAACTGTAGTTCCAGCAACTCTAGTTCCACCACCTGTATATCCAGGAGTAGAGCCTTGAGTACCAACAACTATTGCAGATGAAAGAAAGCTTCTAGCTGGGTTACTTAATAATGGTATTTTTATATAATTACTCATAATTTTATTTTTATTTATTTAGATGAAGCAGCTTTTAAAACAGCTCCTTTACTACCAACAGCACCAACAGCAGTTGCTACTTTAAAATCATTAGGAGTAGCTGATGATTTAGCTCCACTTAATTCAAATAAAGGTACACTTCCTGGTTCTTGGTTTGCTTTAGCTATTAGATCTCTAAGAGCTTGCACATCCGTAGGTTGAACTGGTTTTGAATCAGTTGCAGCCAAGTAAGTAATAGTCATTCTCAAATACTCATTCGCTGTAGAAGCAGAATTAGTATAGTATATGTGCATAATAGGTCCAGCAGTCGCTGAAGTTCCATTACTGTCAGCTGCTTCAACGTCATAAACGCCGTCAGCTTTAACCACTACAAAATCAGCACGATTCTGTACACTTGTGCCATTTAATGGCAATTTTATAAAACTCATAATTTTTTATTTAAAAGATTAATAAAGAGAGTGACAAAGGCCACTCTCATTATATAAAAATTACGCAGCTTTGAACAATACAAAATTATTTGCAGCTTGCGTTACTAAACATCTTTCAGATAAAAAGTGCACAGACATTGCATCTAATCCAGAAGTATAAGCTCCACCTACAGATCCAGTGATCCAAGACTTGTACCTTCTATCTTCAGTTTCAGAAGCTCTATATCTTACATGTAAGAAAGGACGTCTAATGTTAACACCCATCATTTGGTCATACACAGTTGTAGTTCCAGCAGGTATCATTACACCATCAATAGCTTTAGATAAACCTCTAGTAGAAGCATCATTTAAGTATTTCCAGTCAGTCTTGTAGAAGTCATAAGAACCTCTTCTAAAACCTGAAAATCCAAAATTCAACGCCATTTCAGACTCATTGTCAAAAAGACCATAAGAAGCAGAAGCAGTTGAACCGAATCCACTACCAGCCATAGCGCCAATCATGTCATCAAAATCAAGAGCAGTTGATCTATTTAAGAATAACATATTTTCTTCAATAGCACCTTGCTTATCTAATTGTTGTAGTATAGTATCAAAATCACCTAACGCACCAGATCCAGGAGCAGCAGCACCAGAAAAACCAGAGTATACATTACCTCTTGCTTCGATAGCAGCAAATAAACCTTCAGATCCATTAACTTGAATACCAGTTGATGCAACTGTTCCATCGTACTTGAAATCATAAGCAGCTTTCTCAGATTCAACCATCATCATCTCTAGGTAGTCATCAAATCTTAATCTTGTTTCAGACTCAGATTTTAAATACCATAAGTATCCAGATGTTCCATCTTCAGTAGCAACTTCAACCCAACCAATTTGTGCAGTATCAGAACCATTAATCTCAAAGTGATCTTTAAGAATAACAGGATTGTTACTAAATTGAGTAAAGTTTGGCTGAATAGCACCTTTCATAGATTCAGTACCTTTTCCAAAATCAGAACCATAAACAAATAAGCTACATGGTCCAGCAGCTAACGTAGTGTTAACAGTATTACTATCATAAGGAATAGCATCTATATCAGCAGCGTTTCCAGTGTAAGCAGTACCAGCTGAATTTCCAGATATTGTAGATCCTATAACTAACATTTTTTGTGTGATAAGACCTGTGGCATTATCAGACACTAATATAGTTTGACCAGTTCTTATAGCTGGATTAGTAGCCTCAGTGTTAGCCATGTTAATAGTAATTCTACTAGAACCATTTTCACCACCACCTTGAGCGATACTTGTAACAGCATCGTAAGCTACGTGTAATCTATTTTGTTCAGACCAAATTACTTGATCAGATGTCATAGGCATTTCAGCGCCTACCATTCTCAAGAAACCACCTAAAGTTCTGTTTCCGTATCTTTCTACCTCTTGCTCATAAAGCTCTGGTAGATATTGTTGTGCAAAATCGTTTTGTCCACCTGTAAAGTCTAAGTAATTAGTCTCTAAAGCTAACTTTTTTTGAGAAGGCACTATTGATGCAGGAAAACTCCCGCCTGTATTAAAACTCATTTTTTTTAGTTTTTATTTATTTTTTTATTTTTTTTTGTATTCTCAACTTAGAACTATCAAGTCCACCTGTAATTGCTTTAACTTTAAGTCCATTTATAAAAATATCACCATTAGAACTAGGTCTAGGAGTGTTGTCTATATTTTTAGATTTAGATATCAAGTCTTTAGTACCATCAGCAACACCCTGTTCATAAAAGTGTTTAGCTATAGTATCAGAATTACTAGCAGTATAAAGAGCTTTGTGATATGCCTGTACATCAGATATTTGTCCATCTTTATCAAGAAACCTTCTCAAAAAATTATCTAGATTAGACTGATCTTGGCCAACTTTTTCGTTATTAACTCCATATCTAAAACTTTTCTCTCCTACGTCAAATTTAAAACCTTTAAATTCTTCATCATTAAATAAGTCACTAGTTCTTTTTTGGAATTTTTCCGAAACAGCTTTGTTCTTTTCTTGTTCTTCGTTGTATCTATTGAAAAAGTCAGTAGCTTTTTTTTGTTCCTGAGTAACGCCCGGTCTCAACTTGATCTCGTCGTAATATTTACTCTTCGTTTCTTCTAAAAAACTTCTGGCTTTGGCAATTTCTTCTTTACGAGCAACTTGTTTTTTCTTAACTGTTCTCTCGTCATCAACCTCATCATCAAAATAAAAACTATCTTCTAATATAAAAGATATTTCATCTTGATTTAAATGTGGTTTAGTTTTTTTATAATACTCATTAAGTAACGCTTCTTCATTTATGTTTTTATAATCAGCATTAAGTCTCACGTAATCTTCTAAAGTACCACCTGTGTCTTTCATAAAACTTACTAGTTTTTCCACGTTATCAGGTAGATCTACTTTTGGTTCAATTTCTTTTACAGGATCTTTAATTTCTTCTTTAACCTTTTCCTCACTTTTGATTACTTCTTCCATTATAGGTTTTTCATCAATTTTTTCTTCAGATTTTGTTTCTATTTTTTTTTCTTCAGGTTTTTCATTTAAAACAATTTCTTCTTTTTTTACTTCTTCTTCTTTCTTTGGTTCTTCTTTTTTAGATAAATCTAATTTAACTACTTCATTAGTGTTTATTGATTTTTTTAATTTTGCAACTTTCTTTTTAATTTTAAAATCACCTTCTTTTTTTACTTCTTCTTTGTTCATAATATATAATATAATAATTAACTAGAACCCATCATCGATTGTGCTAGTTCAATGGGGTTGTTTTCGTCGGCTTCAAAGTCAATTGGCATTTCTTGATTTTGTCTTTGTCCGATCATAGCTGACTGTTGAGTTCCAACTATTTTAGCTCTTTTGTCTTTTCTATCTTCAATTTCAGATTCTTTATTAGTCTCTCTATCTGAAATTACTTGTTCTTTTTGAATCATAGCTTGTGTTTTGACTTGCTCCAACTGCATGTCATAACCAAACTGAACTTCCATGATACCTCTTTTTATCTCAGCTTCTGCTTGAAGCTTTTGTATATCAAATTCAGATTTACCTTTCTCAATTTGCATTTGAGTCTGCGCTAACGCTTCCTGTTTTTGAACTTCGGCCATAGCTGCTCTTTCTGAAGCTTCAGCATTTGCATTAGCTTGTGCTTGTATATTAGCTTGTTGAGCTGCTTGGTCTTGTTTAGCTTTTTGTTTTCTTCTTAATTTTATTAACTGATTAGCTAGTTTTAAATTATGAATTTGTCTAATATCTATAGCGTCTTCTAGAGTTATATTCTGTTGTTGTAAAGCAACTTGTATGTTTTGTTCTAATTGAGCTTTTTCTTCTTCATCAGGAACTAATTCTAAGAATATTCCAAAGTCGTATAAATGCAAACTAAATATATCCTCTAGTGTGCCTGTGTTATAAGAACTTATAGAGGATCTTAAAGCCTCATTAGTTAATTCAAATTCTAAAGTATCTGCTATTCTACAAGCTATGTTTTCACATGTTCTAATAGTTAAATATAAACTAGCATTTAGTATATGTTTAGTAGCTGTGTTAGAATTGGCTGCAGCTAGTTTCTGTAAACCAACTAATGAGTCTTTATTAGGTTGACTGCCGTCTCTAGCTTCATTAAGACCTGTAACATCTCTTATTAACTGTAAATAATATTGATAAGTCTGTATAAGACTTTGTATTTTAGCTTGACCACTAGAACTAGACAGTTCTTGTATAGGAACTTTACCGTGATTTAAGTCACCATCTTGAGTCATAGATCTACCTACTATACTACCAGTTTGAAAATACATGTTTAATGCTTCTTGTGGATTATAAGTTGTTCCATTACCTAGATCTACTTCTGCTAAACCATCTACGTCTACAAAAACACCGTCAGGAACTATTCTAGCTAAAACTTGTTGTAGTTTTAAATGAGTTAATTGAATCATGTCAGCAAAACCAGTGACTCTACTAACTAAAGACTCTATTCTGCCCTTGTACATTTTAGGAGCGCATATAGAGTAATTCATATTAACTTTTGTCAAATTAGAATTAGGTCTTGTCATGTTTTTAGACATTTCCCATTTTAACATTTCATCGTGACCTAATATCTTAGCACCACTATACAAAACTTCTATTGATCTAGAAACTCTATCAAAATTATCTGTTTGTTCAGGATTAAAAGTATCAGGTTTTTCTAAAGCTTTTTCTAAACCGTTAGCCGTGTGTTTTATTTTAAAAACTTGCTCGCTGAATGTTTTATATTCAAAGTAAAGTACATAAACCATGTTGCCATCATTTCTAGCGTCCATGTTGTACATCATATTACTATTGCCTGGGTATTTTGATATTCTATTTAAATCTTCTTTTGTTAAATTAGGAAATTGTTTTTTAAGTTCAGCTAGTGTTATAGGTTTTACTTCACCAACATACCATATGTCTTGGAAGTTTGGATCATCAGTATAAGAATAAACAAGTCTAGATGGATCTACATATTCTATAGTTATACCATTAGCTCTATTCCAAGAAGTTTTAACAGCACCAATACCTAATATAGTTAAATCCTCATTAAATCTTCTTCTAGCTAATTCATACTTATTAAAATCTAAAACATTGTTTATAGCTTCTTCTTCTGCTATTTCTATAGACTGCTTGTAATCTAACTGCATATGTAGATTTAATTCCTCTTGGTTTTGAGGTAAATCTTCTGGATTTTCAGTAGCATATAAGTCTATGTTTAAAGCACTCTTTATATTGCCTAAAAAAGAATCTGCTTGCATGTCTCTTAATATAGATTCTGCATATGAGGTTCTTTTCTTCAAAGAGGCTGGATCTTGTGCATAAGCTTTTATATCATACAATCTGTCAGACATACCATTAACAACTATATCAACAAATTTTGGTATTATAGGTATAGGTTTCCAATCTAAATTAAGATATGATAAATCACCATTTATAGATAACTCATCTTTGTATTTTTGAACAGGCTGTTCACCTCTTGCGTAAAGTCTTAATGTTCTAAAATTATTATAATTATAATTATATCTATTTGTTACTCCACTTCTAGTTCCACTAAACCAATCAGTTTCTATTGCTCTACCGACTTTTCTGCCATAATCTAAACTTGCTTTAACTTCATCAGATACAACCTGATCAGGGAAAATACTAAAACTCTCTGTATTTATCATTTACTTAATTATTTGTGAAAAATCTCCTTGATTATTATATTTTTTAATACCTAAATTAATATTTTTTGTAGTTCTATCTATATTTGGTTTATACTTGTTTTTATTACAAGCCATTATAGCTAGTCCAGAGCTAATAGAAGCATCATGCTTTGTTCTATCATTGATGTTAAAAGTAGCCCAATCTTCTAAAGTGGGTTGATGAAACATGTCTCCATAATTCTCATCTATTTTACCTACGTAATTGCTTATATATGTTTCAATAGCAGCTGCATGAGCTTGCTTAATATCTTCACCTGAATTAGGTATTCCACCAACTTCTTTTTCTGCCACAGATAGTTTATTCCATATTTTATCAGGTCTATTTATAGAAAAACCTCTATATCCTCTACGCTTAAAATAATATAACAATCTTGGTTTGTTGTTTTCTGCTAGTATTGGCATGCCGTAAAATACACAAGCCATTAATACATCTTCAAAAAATATTTCTGCAGTATCAGGTCTAGCTATATATTCTAAGAAAAAATGATTAGGTGGAGCAGCTTCCATACTAAACTTTGTTAAACCATGTAAAGAACCTTTAGAACCTCTACCATCAACAGTTCCTGATATGTCATAACTATCACAACCAAAAGCACCTATATGTTCATTAGCAGGGTATTTTTTTCCATCTTTTAATATTACATTATTTTGAAGACTAGAATCAGGAAACCAACTTATGTTGAATCTTCCATTATTACTAGGTATAAAAATAACTCTAGTATCTTTTACCCCACTTGACCATTGAAAATTACCTTTTGATACTCTTTTAATATTATTAACACCTTCATTATAATCTATTTGCTCATATATTTTAACTAAATTAAATAAAGATTCTTTTGTTTCGTCTCTAAATGCGTGTTTTTCAGTTCTTGGAAACTGTCTATAAAATTCATTTAAACCATCTTGATCTTCTTTTAAACCTTCAGCTTCATTCTTCCAATGTTCAATTACTCCGATTTCAATAGGCAAACCGTCGATTCCGTATGTTTTATTTTTTGGCGTAAGAAATACAGGTGATCCATAAGTATCCATGTATCCTTCGTAGTTCCACTCCATAGGGACGAATAAAGAATAGAGTCCAGAAGATGTTTGTCCGTTTCTATTTCTTTTTGTAACGTCTGAATTTGCGTAAAGTTTTTTGAAGTTGTTTCCACCTTTGTCTAAAGCATTTGAAGTTGAGCCCATCATACATTTACCAACTATTTTTCTACCTAGTCTTAATGTGGTTTTAGTAACTCTCCAGTTATTTAATATGTTGTCCGGTCTTTCCCATTTTCCACTTTCATCGTGAGCTAGTATTTTTAACTTTTCACCATCGTAAGAGTTGTCACCAGTATTTTTCCAGTCAATAGTTGTATCAAGTCCATCAAGTTCTCTTAGTTGCTCATTACTTTCAAGCTTTCTTCTAGTAAGTTTCGAAGCTGGGACTCTATAGGCCAACTCTGTTTTAGGACGATCCATACCATCCTGTATCGGTTTGAAGAAAAACGGATAGTTAACGGATATTGGTACAACTTTATCTGTGAACATTTTTTTAGCATCTGATCCAGATTTAGACAAAATACCGAATCTGGCATCACTAGATATTGTGGCTTGATTAACCAATTCCGCTGATGACATAAATGAAAATCCAGACCTTCTGTTTTTAAGGTAGCACATCCCGTAACATCTGTTATCTGCTTTACATGCTTCCCAAAATATAAAGAATAGTCTATTTGCTTCTCTATAGTCTGGTGCTCCAATGTCGATCTTTGACCATTGCAGATACATGTAATGAGTGCCAGTAATGTATTTAATAACACCTTTATTATAAAACCAGTAACCTTCTTCTCTTTTAATAAATTCATTATCAATATAGTCGTACCATTTTTCTTTAAACTCACCGTCGTGTTCTTCCCAGTCAAACCTGCTTTTTATTCTATTTAATTCTTTTGGGTACTCTTCTCTTTGCCAGTATTGATCCTCTTTTTTTTCGCTTCGTTTAAACGGTTCATTTGCTGCTGGTAAAGCAATCCTGAGATTCTGTATTTCAATGATTTGTCCAATTTGTCCAGTTTTACTTATTACTATGAAATCATAATCAGAGTTATAACCATACTCCCATTTTTTTAATCGATTTTGTTTTTTTAATACTTTAGTATTAACAATATCTTTTATTTCTTTCCACAATGTTTGCTCGTAATTCACTTGCTTCTCCCTTCTGCAAAACCTTTAAAAGTTTTTTGATCTTTAACTTCTTTAGGTTTTTCATTTAAAATATCTTCCTCCAATTGTATTCTAGTTAATATTTCAAAAGCGTCGAATATAGCTAATTTTTTAGTTGCGGCAGCATTTTTTAATCTATCAGCGCTTAAGTCGTCGTCTGAGTCTACAATCTTTTCTTTTGCTACCTTAATTAGTTCTTCAACTGCTTTTTGTCCAGCTTGGATTATATTTTTTTTCGTTTCCTTTACATTCATGGATTACGGCTATATTATTTGATTTCATACAATAGAGTCTATCTTCTCCAATAACAAATTCAAATTCTGAATCTGGAGAAAAACTCACTAAATCACCAACGTTAACTTTTTTGCTTTTTAAAGAGTTATTACAGTATTTTACTATACCTAATAACTCTTTTTCTTTTAAGTTGCTTAAAGTTGAAGTATCTTGCACTGGTGACACAAAACAGTAGTTTAAATTACATTCTAGTTCATTATTTCTTTTGTATAAGTATATTTGACTTGGAGAACAAAAATATAAATCATCTTTAAAGTAAGTTGAACCATTTCTTTCTTTACCTTTAGTGTCATACCATCTTCTAAAAATATTGTGATGAATATAAACTTCATCACCTATTTTAATTTCAGTACTATTATGATGTGGCTCAGAAACAATTAAAGCTTTTTTACTTACAAAAACGTGACTCTCTATTTTAGTGTTTAAAATAAGTTCTTTGTCTTGAAATTTAATTTTATTGTCGTATCTGTAATTTAAAGGTTTTACTATAAAGTCGTATAAAGATTTCATTAATAAGTTAAATCATACTCTATAGATACTGCCATATTTGAATTAAATTTTTTCCAAGGTATTACTTCTTCATCTTTTTTAATGAATATATTGTAAGAATCATCTTCATCGTTATGCATTATATTACATATAACATGACCGCCGTACACTTGTTGACTTAATTGATAGTGCATTGCTTCATTTTTGTAATCAGCGCCTATACTTATTTTTCTAATTAAATTAGACATCTTTTTTAGTTTCTATTTTAGTATATGATCCGTCTGTTAAATTAATATTTATTTGACCATATTCGGCTTCTAATAACTCTTTATAGTCTTCAATATCATTATTCAAAGGAGCAATAGCGTGTAAAATACCGTGTTTTTTAGTTTCTAAAAAACCTATATCGTGCATTAATTCTGATAAATTTTTTTGTTGTTCTTGAATTAATAATAATTCTTCTTTTTTTATTTTCATTTGATTTGATTTGATTGTTTGTTTTTTAATATACTGCTAAAATATCATCACCACTAGTTAACTCTATAGCTAACATTGGGTGAGTAAATCCTACGTATTCTGTTGCTGGAACACTTTTAAAAGTTACAGCTGTTCCTGCTTCTGTTATTATTGATATATCTTGTGCTGATGTTTTATTATTATATATCATAGCTCCTCTTGACTCTGCCGTTAAATTAGACAAAGAATCAGCTGATATTATAACTTGAAAACCATCACCACCACCTGTTGCTGGACTAAGTATTATAGTTTCACCTACCTTAGCATCTCCTTTTGATATAAAAGTAAATCCCGTAACTAAACCCGCTGCTGATACTGCAGTTATATTACCAGATACACCTACATTACCTACGCCAGTTAAAGTATCACCTACGTCTGATGATTCATAACTAGCTCCTCCGTTCCTTATTGTAAAATTCCAATATGGAGTTGTTGCTATTGCATCATGCCCAAAAACCCTTGGTTGAGCTGCTTCATTTCCTACTAAACCAGGTCGTTCGTTAAATGTGTTAAATCCTGCCATTTTATTTATTTATTTTTGTAATTTTTTCAGCACCACGACTACCGAAGTATGCTACGTAAACTGTTATTAATAAAGCTTCCATTAAAGAAACCCATCCTGTTTTTATTTCTAATAATACTGTTGAATCTAGTATTACAAATATTGTCATAGATAATGTTAGATATATTAAAGTTATAGGCCTAGTGTTTTTAGAAAGCCACGAATCACTTTTCATATCGCTTTTCCATCGATTAGAAACCTCTTTAAGTTCAGTTATATCCTGCTCTATAAGCTTCATAGCTTGTTCTTTATCAACGGCCTTAATCTTATTATCACTTGATATAAGATTTTTTACTACACCAAGCGTCCCTTTATCAGGAAGTACATCTCCAATAGCTTGCAATACTCTAGGCGCCTTGCTTGATAAAAAAATACCTATTTTAGTTTCTTTAAATGTTTTCTTTTCCATTAAAAATCAAATGTTTTGGTTTGTAGTGCTTTGTATTTTTTTGCGTATTCATCACCATAATTTCCAGCGGCTTCTTGATCTAATTTAGCTATTGCTTTTATTTTTAACTTTTCTTGAGTGGTTGTTCCTTTATAAACTTGTGGATAATTAGATTTTAAATCTTTAAGAGATGTTGATCTTTTTTCAAACTCACTATTTCTTTTAGAGGTATTTGTACCATACATATTTGTAGCTATAGAACCATCATATGTATACCCATCAGGATTTGCAGCTTTCAATGCTTTCATTTCTTTTATGGAAGTTGTACCTCCTCCACCAATCGGTGATTTAGATTTATCAAATTCAGATTTTGTGAATCTTATGTTATTCATTTTCTCCACCATAGTTTCACCTTCTAAATCATCCCAGACCTGATTAGGCAACATTTTAAGATTTGTATTACCTCCTGGAGATTCGTAATTTATTTCTGTTCCTTTTTCAGGAGGATTATCCATCATTTCTTTGAAATAATTATATTCCGATTTAAATTTATCTTTTTCTTTATTAACAGCATTCATACTGTTCTTTATTCCTTGATTGAAATCATCTACAGACTGACCACCTTTTTCTTTATATTTTTGGGTATTTGCAAATAATTTGTCGTCGTCAAAGTTGGCTACATTACCTCTTTCGTTTAATTTAGTATATTCAGAACCTTGGTAATTTTTTGTTCTATTTTTGTAATTAGTAATAAAAGCTCCTTTTTCAGTGTCGTAAGTGTAGAAACTACCATTGTAAGGCGGTGGAGTTGATATGTTTTGATCGTTTACAGGTTCTTTATGTAATGGAGATTTATTTATTAATCCTTTATTCATTAGCGCTGAATAAGGATTTGAATTTCCTCTTGAACCTTCTAGTTTGAATTTGTTATTATTTTTAGCTTTGCTGTAAGCTTCTTTTTCCCACGGCAGGTTCTTAGCTCCTTCATCCATTGATTTCCTTGAATACTCTTTACCTTTCCATATAACTTTATTATCATTATAATCTAAATCACCTCTTTTCATTTGGTCTAAATGTACAGCTTCGTGATCTACTATATCTTTTATTTGTTTAGGATCTGTAACGTCTTTGTTTATGTGTATGCTTCCATCTTTATTAGCTTTACCTAAAACACCTTCTTCCATATCAACTTTAATAATAGGAGAATTAAATGGATTACTTTTCTGTTTGTACATTTTTATACGGAAATTTTATGTTTAATTGTTCTTGGCGTTTATTACAATTGCATTTACTAAAAGTAATTTCAACTGCTTTTTTTATGCCTGTAAATTCAGTAAATTTAGCAATACTATCACCTAAACCTTTGCTTTTCATTACTTACGTTTTTTAGATTTTAAATCTCTAAGTTGTTTAGCTAACTCATCTAGTTTACCATCTGTTTTTGTACCATCTTTTACTAACGTAGACAATACTTTTATTTCTTCAGATAATATACTATTCATCTCTTCAATCATACTAACCTTTTCTTTTAATTCAGTTATATTAATATGATTCCACTTTTCTTTAAGATCGTACTCTAATCTTTTAACTTCTACTGGTGGTAAGGTTTTTGCTAATTGTATATCTTCTTGTAGTGTATAATACATACCAACTAAAGTTGTTGTTAACATGATTATACCTATTACTGTTTTTATATCAATTTTAAATTCGGTGTTTTCAGATATTTTCATACTCCTCTGTTGCATCAAAAGATGGGCATGCTTTAGCAGCAAACTCATTATGTGAATAAATCATTGACTCTGGATACATGGCTTTAAGTGTTTTAAGCACATGTAAGAGACTTTCTTTCTGTTCTTGTGTTCTAGTATCCTTCGGAGTCTTACCATCTGCTTCAACGCCTCCACAATAGCATATTCCCACGCTGTTCCTGTTATGTGATTTGCAATGAGCTCCGACACGATCTATATCTCTACCTTTTTTTATAGTTCCGTCTAATTCGACATAGAAATGATAGCCAATGTCGCTCCATCCTCTAGAATTAACATGCCAGTCTTTAATTGTTTCAACAGGCACGTGTTGTCCTTCTCTAGTGGCGGAGCAATGTATTATAATTTCTTTTATATTCCTCATTTTTTTCTATGTAGTAACATCCATTTATGAATAGTATAACCTATCGTTAAACCTAACAATAGTAATTCTAGCATTGGCTCTACCCAGTTTAAAGTGGCTAAAGCAAATGAAGAAGCATTTAGTAAATACAACTTCAAATCCTCCATATCCACTATCTATTAGCGTTTAAAACTGCGTTACCTTTATAAGGTATGTTGTCTATAGATTTTAACATTGGTGTTATTGTAGAGTTATTAGATAACATTACTCTAGTCCCTAAAACACCACATCCGCATTCTAGTTTTACTCCTGCTGGTTTTTGTTTTTCTCCGTAACTTGGCATAATTTTATTTTTTAAATTTACTTAAAGTTTTAGCTAAATTAGCTCTTTGTTGTGTTTTTTTGCCGTACTTTCCATCAGCAGCAGCATTTAATTTACTTTTTGGTATTTTTTCTCCTTGAGGAACTCCTAAATCTTTGTGTAGTTGACCTGGTTTTTTAATAGCTCCTTTTATCCAGTTTTTTTTTTGTAATGGAGTTTTAACTCTATCTACTTTATCACCAATCCTATTTGCATAATCTTTATTAGATATTTTATTTTTAGTATATGTAGTGCTAGGAACCATGTTAGGAGTTCCATCGGCTTTAGTTCCAATATTTTCCATAGTTGTTTTACCAGGTCTCATTTCATAACTAACAGTGTCTTTTTTATCAAGACTTATAGATTGAGCTAGTGGATACGCGGATTTAGCTGGAGTTAGTTTTCCCCTTTTCTGGCTGTAAGCCATTTTTGCCTTTTTTGGTGGATCTATATCTATATTAAAAGGCGATGGTTGATCTCCAGGCATAATAGAATTGTCCATTGTAGGGTTTGTATTAGCTTGACCTACTTGAGCTAAACCACTAAACATTTGAGCTTGATTGTCTTGTTGAGCAGATATTTTAGAAGGATCTTGATAATTAGTTGGATCGTTTATTAAAACATTTGAATTAACAGGTCGACCAGCTCTACTTGGTGGGTTCTGATTTACCAACATTGGATCTTGCATATCAGCTTGTTGTGGAGGTGGCATTGATCCTGCATCTCCTTGAACAGCTAAAGTATTAGGATTTACATATTTCAAGGCTGAACCTTCAAAATCTTCTTGTGTCATATTTGTATTGTTTATTAAGTTAGTTTTTTTTAGAGATTTTCTTTCAATTAAATTAGCAGTTTTATTATTTTGCTTATTTATGTCTTTAGCTAATGGTATTGCTTTTTTTATTTGTTGTCTACTAGCTCTACCTTCATCTTTAGCTACTTTAGTATCTATTCTTGATTGAATCTTTTGTTCTTTAAATCTAGTTTTAGCGTTGTTAAGTTTTTTGTTAAGTCTAGGTTGATAAACCTTGCTTTCTTTAGTTAATTGCGCTGCAGTTGGATTACCAGTACTGCTAGATCCAGAAACAGTGCTGTCTGTATTTAAACTCTCAAAAGTAATAGGCATTAAAGTAGTTTTAGCAAAATTTGCTTTCGCAAATTTAGGATCTGAATATGCGTTATTAAGTGGACTAATTTTTTTCATGTTATCTTTTTTTATCTTTATTTAAATCTATAATAGATTTATACAATACTTTATCCATATATGTTTTTTTATTCATTATGCTGTTAGTTCTAGAATTTATTGATATATCTTCTTCTCCTAAAATTATTCTATAAACTCTAGAAAGCAATTGTTTAAATTTTAATGAAGTCTTATATATGTGATATTTTTGAGTTGTTCTATTTCTTTTTCTCCAAACCACTATCCAGTCTTCTTGTAGTAACCTACTCCATCTTCTATTATCCCAACTGTAAGAATAACAACCGTCTTTAAAATCTTGTTTGTTAAAGTATTGTAAGGAATCTAAATATATTAATAATTCAAAATCAGCTTCTCTTATATTGTAATTCCTATTAATCCATTTTCTTATTATTCTATAGTGTTTAAATAGATTTAATTCTTTTAGATCATTAGAATTTAATTTCCTCATAAAACAACAACTACATCCATATCTTTAATAACATGAAGATTTTCTTTATCTGAATCTATTTTAAATCCAGCATGCCTGTCATAATATATTTTATCGTTATTTTCAATAAATTTAACTTCAGAACCAACACTAACTACTACCGCTTCCCTGTATCTAATATCTTCTCTGTCGTTTTCGCCTAGAATTAAACCACCCTCTGTTTTTTGGGTGGTTTTATTTTCTTTTTTAATTATTATATACCTTCCTACTGCTTTCATGCTCTTAAGTTATTAATTACACAATCAGTTGATATAATAGTTGTAGCTACTGACGCCGCGTTTCTTAATGCACTTTTAGTAACAAGTAAAGGATCTATTATTCCGGACTCTACCATACTCACCGTTTTACCTGTAACCACATTTAGTCCTGTACCTTTTACTGTAGGAGTTTGATAATCTTCAATTCCAGCATTAGATAATATAGTGTAATAAGGATGCTTAATAGCTTGTAATAAAACTTCTTCAGATTTAGAACTAGCCTTTATATCTGATGAAGCATTTAATAAAGCTATGCCTCCACCTGGCACTATACCTTCTTTTAGCGCGGCTTTTGTAGCGCATATAGCATCTTCTACTCTGTCTCTCTTTTCTTTTAATTCTATTTCTGAATTAGCACCAACTTTGACTAAAGCTACCTTAGCTTTCAATCTTGAAACTCTTTTTTCTAAACTGTCTTTTAAAAACCCTTTAGTAGTTTTATTGTATTGGTCTTCTAATTCATTAGTTAATTTAATAACTTCTTTACTTTTGTTTTCTATCTGTATAATAGTTTCTAAAGTATTGCTAACTACTTTTTTACATTTACCTAAGTGTTCTATGCTTATTAAGTCTAAATCATCACCTAAGTCTTCGCTTATAACTTTAGCACCTGTTAATAAACCTAAATCATCTAATGTGTTTTTTCTATTAGCTCCATACGTAGGTGCAGATATTATATTAATTTTTATATTGCCTTTTATTTTATTCATAGCTAATGCACTACTAACTTGAGGCTCAACATCTGCTATTATTAATAATGGTAATTGATTTTTAATAACATGTTCTAATATTGTTTGTATCTTTCTCACGTTTTCTATTGGTGAGTCAACTATTAAAACTAAACAATCGTTTAATTCTACCTCATTCTTAGCTTTGTCAGTTACAAAATGAGGATTTGAAAATCCTTGTTCATACTGAATACCTTCTATTAAATCTACTTTAGTATTTGGCTCATCATGAGTTTCCATTATGACTAAACCATTTTTACCTACTGAATCAAATGCTTTAGATATTATTTTACCTAGATCTGGATCATTATTAGCTGATATTGTAGCTACTTGTTCTATATTACTCTTTTTAACTTTTGAAGAGTTTTTTTCAAGATATTGCACTACTTTCTTAACAGCTCCATTAATTCCAGTTTTTAACTCTCTAGGATTTAATTCTTTATATTTAGAAGCTTCTTTAAGTATTGCATATGCTAAAACCGTGGCTGTTGTTGTTCCATCGCCTGCTTCTTTGACAGTTTTTCTAGCTGCTTCTTTTATTAACTTAGCTCCCATGTTTTCTACTGGATCTAAAAGTATAATACTATTAGCTACTGTTACTCCGTCTTTTGTTATTTGAGGATCACCATTTTGATTTTCCATTATAACACATTTACCGCTAGCTCCAAGTGTAGAGCTAACAGCTTTTGTGAGAGTTTCTATTCCTTTGAATATTTTGTTTTTAGCATCTTCACCGAAGTTCAAGTGCTTAACTATTGTCTCGTTCATTTAATTTAATTTGATATGATTGATTTTTGAATATTACTCGAAGGTCTTAATTACTTTCGGTCCTTTGGTAAACTCTAGCTTATTAATATAATGTTCAACAGATGCATCTATTGCTTGTTCTGCTCCGGCTATTGTTTCTCTTCTGGTGACATCTACCCATATTTCAGGATCATTAATGTCTCTATATTCGGTTTGTAAAAAGCCATTAGGTAGTTGAACTATTCTCCAGTTTTTCTTCTGTGAAATATGTTTCCAGTACTTAATGGTATCTTCTGTTGGTTGTGGTGCACTAGACCACGTATTGGTGCGGGTATATAAAAACGTCATTGTATTTGGTTTTAATTAAACGTTGGTTGTCATATACTATCGCTTGATAGTTCGGTTGTTTATTTTTTTACTTTCTTTACTTTTTTAACTGGATAAGACTCTACTTTACCGGTTTTGTTGTTCCAGTTATACTCAGTTTTATTATCAGACTTTTTTCTAATTGCTTGCATTAATTTAGAATCAGACATTTTGTTCATATTCTTTTTAATAAAAGATTTTATTTCTTTTACCTTAGCTGGAGGATCCGCTTTAATTACAATTTTATTTTTAGTTGCCATAATTATTTTTGTATTTAATTTAATTGCTTGTTACTTATACTATCACTTGATAATTCGGTTATTTAATATTTTAGTAAAATTAATATATAAATAAAAAAGGTCTAGATGTTGTTGGTGTAGCTCCGGAAAGAAGAGTCTGTAGTGCACTTATTGTAGCTGGAAATTCTGATGCGTCGATTGATGTAGTGTCAAACAGTGCTAATTTATCATTACTTATAGGGCTAGCATTAGTTAGAGTTATTGATCCACTTGCTGTAATAGGTATAACACTTAAAGGACTTATGTTTGTGTCCATTGAAAAGCATACCAATATAGAATCACCTGCTGATATTGCCGTAGCTCCACTTTCTGCTGCTAGCGTTCCTTCAGCTATTCTCTTTTCGGGAGATGCTCCAAATATTTGACCTTTGCTTTGTAACGGACCGCCAGAACTAATATCACCCTTATATATAGCTACTGCTGTTGTACGCTCCGATAGTTGAGCAAGGTTCATATAAAATTTAAATTTTGTTGGTGCACAATCTGAAGGTGCTATCATTTGCATAACATAAGTTCCGTCTGTAGTTATATATCCATTTGCAGTTGTAAAAGGAAGTGTTTCAAAACCACCTGTACCACCTGCATCACTCCACACTAATTGCTGCACACTATCACCTATTACTGCTGGTAGTTTTAATACTTGACTAGCTGTACCTACTGCGTCAGGCAATCTAACGGAGTAACTAGATAATAAAGGATTAGTAATTAAACCAACTGTGCTAAAAAAGTTATCAATAGATATTTTTTTGTTTTTTGGTATTCCACTTGGGTCATCTACTACAAAAAGTAAATCGGATCCAATTGCGGCTGAACTTAAATCGGTTAATGGAAGTATATCTATACCAACTTTAACTGCTCCAGTTGTAGGCGTTGTTACAATACCTTCTTTGCCGAAATCACTTGTAGTAAAAGCAGTGACGCTATTTACTATAGTACCTCCTCCAAAAACAGCGTTCTTTAAAGCGAGTACAGTTGCTTGTTTTGTTCTCTTAGCCGGATCTACGCTCGAATTATCTGTTATTAAAACGGCATCAGACAGGGATAAAGTAGATTTTTGAGGATATGTGTAAATTATTGCCATTTTATTATATTTAATTTTTTAATTTAACTACGTATTTACCTTTTTTGTCTTCTTTTACGTTAGAATAATCTTGAACGCTTAGTTGAGGGTAATTCTTAGGATTATTTCCTTTATTTTTAAATTTAGATTCAAAATCATCTTCGCTGACCATATCACCTACATCGTAATTGCTAAAACCTCTTACTGTATCGCTTTTCATAGCTTTTTCTTTAGGTTTTGAAGGTCCACCTTTCATATTCATAGGAGATTCTGTTCCTCTGCCTGTACATTTTAATGCCATAACTTTATTTTTTCATATGTTTAAGGACTTTACTAGCTCCCATTTGAGATAATGATTTCATTTGATCTATAACAGGTCCGTCATATTTTAATTCATCTGACATATTCATAGGAGATTCTTTTTTTCCGTACATTTTAGCAGGTGAAGCTTCTATTTTAGCCTTTAATCCAGCTGGCAAATTTTCTTGTTTTCCAACTAGCTCTTTTTCAAGAGGTGATTTCTTACCATACATGTTCATAGGTGATTCTTTCTTGCCATACATGCTCATTGGAGATGTATCATCAGATCTTTCGTTTTCTAAGTAATGTAATCTAGCCGATGCAGACAAGTTTTTATTGTAAGCTTCTTTGTTATCATAAGCTTTACCTGTCATTTTAACAGGAGATCCTTTTTTAGCTTTTCTTCTATTTTTATATTTTTGAGGATCATTAACACCAGTAGGTCCAGTAGGATTTAAACTTTTTGCATCTGTGCTTACTGCAAATTTTCGTTTACTTCCACTTGGTGATTTTATTTTAACTTTTATTGTTCCTTTTTTTAACTTTTCTTTTACTTTTGTACCTTTAGCTGTAGTAGTTTTTTTCTTTGTTAAAGGTTTTTTATTATTAACCTTAGCTCTTTCTTTTCGTTGTTCATCTTCGTTCTTTAAAGCTTTAACTATTGTTTTCATTTGCGCTTTTCCTTTTCCTTTCGCCTGTTTTTTTGCGACCTTCTTATCAAGCTTATCACCTTTTTTTCTGAGTTTATCTAGTTTTGTTTTCATAATTGTTTGTTTTTTGTTTTTTATTTTTAATATCTTATTATTCGCATTTATTGACGTCGCTAACTTTCCCACCATCACCTTGGTCCACATAGAATGAATAATTATCTTCACCCTCTGAATATCTCCAATAACCAGTTAACCATGGAGTGTCAGTACCGTCGTTATCTGAATATACGTTATCATTGTCTTCAGGAAAAGTTCCACTACCTGTGTGGTATGCAGTATTTATTGATGGTCTTCCAGCACTACAAATAGCTTCAACACTTCCAGATGGTTCTGAAGTGCTTCCAAATATACTGAAGGCCGTGTATGTTGTCCCGCTTTGACCATAAAAATCATTTGCTAGTTCCACAGGTTGGCCTGCTGAAATAGGAGATGATAGTTTAGTACCTAAATTTGATAAAGATATACTAG
>Ga0208814_1000590_pt1 | contig 20822 bp, 31 predicted proteins | sample MalvirAntarct_55_FD_184253 | JGI IMG/M metagenome (GOLD analysis project Ga0208814, IMG submission 184253) | Marine viral communities from the Global Malaspina Expedition - Malaspina viral metaG Antarct_55 (SPAdes) (version 2) | ecosystem: Environmental > Aquatic > Marine > Oceanic | place...
AGCATAGACAACACTGTTGGCAATAGATTTAAAGCATTAGCAGGTTTATCTTCAGAGGTAGGCCAGCTTGCTGTGGGCATAGGTAAAGCTAAAGCCGAAGAAGCAGCCCCTGAGCAGGCAGAACGAGCAGTCGCTAAAGCCAGGGAAGAAGGCACAGAGTTAGAGAAAAGGAGCGCATTATCTTGGGGTGGCACAACGTATAACAACGCGGCAGTTGGTGCTTATTATTCGGTCATTACTTCCGATATGGAAAATGCCATTCTTGATTCTAAAGCAAATAACCCTGATGACCTTGTTGCTTACCAAACTGAAGTAGATGCTAAAATTTCTGGATTGCTTAAAAATGCCCCAGAGATAGTTAAAGCCAAAGCAGGTCGCTATTATGAGCAAGCTAATGGAACGGCTGTTAGAGCAGTTAACAAAGCTGCAAAAATTAAAGCTGACAACAAGATTGGCGCTGATCTTTTGGTTGGCGCAGAAACGCAAAGAACAAACATTTCTAATTTATCCCGCGAAGGCATGCTTGACCAAGTTACTGAAAGTCTTGCTCAACTTGAATTAGATATGCAAGAAGGCATTGACGCTGGAGTGTTAGACCCAGTTAAAACAAACAGCTTCTTAAACTCAGTAAAAGATGACATTGTTATTCAGCAAGAATTAGGCAAAATTGATAGAACATTGCTTAATGAAGACCTGCCCGTAGCCGAAAGAATTATTAACGGCAAAACACTTGTTGAAACTTTGCGTACAACAGAACTAGCAGACTTAGATGCTACTCAAAAAGCCCAGCTAATTGATAAAATAGAAGCGGAAATATCTCAAGTTGAAACTAATTACCTTAAAGAACAAAATAAATTATCTGCTGATGAAATAAAAGTATTAGGTGATTTAGACGTAGCCATAACAAACAATGACATTTCTGATGAAGATGCTCTTGCACAAATTTATAAACTTCGTGAAGACGGCATAATTAAAACACCATCTCAATTTGCTACTCTTGTGAACAAAGTTAGGTCAGTGTCTGTTGCTCAACAAAAGAAACAAAGAGGAATGGCTAACGTAGGCGCTGCAATTGCTGGTGATTCCCCTATTACTGACGAGCCTATAACTCAAGCTTCTGTAGATGATTTCTATGAGCAGATGATTTCTGGGTTAAGCAATGAACCTCTTGCGCGTACTGTTCAGCAAACTATGATTGTTCAGCAGACTAGGTATGTTCCTACTATGCTAAAACAAGAGTTACGAAATGATTTGCTTTCTGGAGATCCTAATAAAGTTAGCGCGGCAGCAGACACAATGGATAGAATTTTAGAGATTCCTGGCCAAGCAGCAGCCTTTACTAATCAAGAGACAGCTTTTGCGGAGCAGGTTGGCTTAAACATGGAATACATGGATGGCGAAAAGGCCATTGAAATGGCTAGAAGAAACACTGACCCAACAAACAAAGCAGACATTGATGCTCGTGAATTATTTATTAAAGACAACAAAAAGAAGTTTTCAGAATCTTATTCTTCAGAAGTGGAATCCGCGTTTACAGGAATGTGGTCTGATTTAACAGCAAACGACATTAACAAAAATGACATGATTGCTGATTACGGCAAATTAGTAGAAGCAAACTATAAAGCGGGTACTACGCTGGAAGGCTCAAAACAAAAAGCAATGGCTCAAATACAAGCCAACTGGAACGAAAGCAGTTTTGGTTTTATGAAGTACAGGCCAGAAGATTACTATGGTGTTGATGGAGATGTGTCTTATTTAAAAGATGATCTTTACAATATTTTAGAAGAGTCTTATACAAGCCAAGGTTTAACTTTTGATAAAGAAGATATTTTCTTAAAGTCTGACAGCATTACGGCAAGAGAAGCTAACAGTGGGCAGCCTAGTTATCAGGTGTTTGTTCGTCTAAGTGATGGCACTTTAGGCTCTCCTTCTTTTATGGGTGAGAATGGCAAAGTATTAAACCGCTATCAGCCCGTAGAAGAAAAGGCAGCACAAGTTAAAGTAGTTGAAGCTGAAAACCTCATAGCCAGTGAAGCTGACATTGAAAAGACAGAATCATATAAGTCTGAATATGCACAATCACTTCTTGGGTTTGATACAAAAGAACCAACTACAGGCGGTAGATTTGAAGGAGGTTCAGCAGAGTTAGATGCTCGATTTAGAACTATGGGTATTGGCGAAAGTATAGACACCTTAGTCTCAGCGGTAGACCCTTATGTATACAGTCCGGGTGAAGCAATGGAAGATATGCTGACGGCAGCAAAAGAAGCTAGTGATGCTTACATTTCTAAAGTTAAAAAGAATAAGGGTAAATAAATGGGATTTGTAGCCACTCCTGAAGTTCCTCTTTACGGTGATAAGGTTCAATTTGATCCTGCTCAAGACACTGATGGCCCAAGTGTAGGCGATATTGCGGGAGCTTTTTGGCGGCAAGAGAACATTATAGGTTCAATGCTTAACCAAGAAGTTGGCCTTCCTAAGACCAAGGATGACCCTAACTTTGATGCTTACTCTTTCTTTACTCCAGACGAGAGGTTAGACAAGGGGTTTGTAATTAACGCTATGTACGCTGACAATGAAGATGAAATTATTGCAGTTCGCAAGCAGATGGAAAGAGAAAGAGCTGATAAGCAAACAATGGCTGAAGGCGGCGCAACATCATTTGTTGTTGGTCTCCCCGTTATGCTGGCTGACCCTATCTCTCTATTGTCTATTGGCGGTGCTGTAGTAAATACTTATAGGGCAGGTAAAGGAATCCTAAGTGCTGCTGCTGTTACAGGTTCTGTTGTAGGTGTTGAGACTGCGGCACAAGAAGCTGTATTGCATACACAGCAATTAACTAGAACCTTTGGTGAGTCTGCTATTAATATTAGTGCTGCTACTTTACTAGGTGGCGTATTAGGTGCTACCGCGCAAAAGCTGTCGGGGTACGGAGTAGATCAAAAGTTTATTGATAAATATGCTGATGTAATGGAAGTTGAGCCAAAGATTAACAATGGAATTAACCCTACTACCAATGCTCCCACTGAAGGGCAAGATAGTGTAGGTGCAATGCGCGCTTTTGGTTCTACGCAAGTTTCAGGAAAAGTTCCTAGAGCATTAACCAAGCTTTTAGCTTTTGACCCTTTATCAAGATCAATCACTGCGGATAAGAATATTGTTCGCGTTATTACTTCAATGATGGCTGAAAACCCTACTATGATGGATGGCCAGGTAGTGCAAGCAGCAGAATCATTAGCAAAAGCTCATTCGGGGAAACTTGGAGTTGCATTGCAAAGAAACGCAGATTTGTTTGCAGAGTATAAGAAAACTGATGGCTCATTAACTCGCAAAGAGTTTAACGTAGCAGTTGCTAGGGCTATACGCACTGGAGATAGTGACGTACCACAGATTAAACAATCTGCCGATACTTGGAATGCAGAATTATACACTCCCCTTAAAGATGACATGGTAGAACTAGGTCTTCTTCCTAAAGATGTTGAGGTTAAAACTGCTGCTAATTATCTTAATAGAGTCTGGAATAAAAACAAGATTCTTTCAAACTATTCAGGTTTTACTAACACAGTATCTAAATGGCTTGCAGATAAGGATGTTAATTTGTATGCCAAAGCTGCTGCTGCATCAAAAAAGGTAGGGTCTGCTACAGGGAAAGAGCAAAAGGAACTTCAAGCTTTGATTGATAAAGCTGAATTTAAACAAGGCAAAGATTTAGAAACTCAAGACTACGATTCTATAGCTGAAGAAATTGCCCAAAGAATTATTGGTTCCCCTGATGGCAGATTACCTTACGATTGGACATTGGGTAAAGGATCGCCTGGTGGAGGCGTAAACAACAAAGGAATTTCTGGAACAGCTTTACGCGGCCCTCTTAGAAACAGAGTATTTCAAATTGATGATGAGCTTGTTGAAGAGTTTTTAGAAAACGATATTGAAACATTGGGCGCTAGGTATTTGCAGAATGTTGCTGGAGACATTGAGTTAACCAGAAAGTTTGGCGATGTTAATATGACCGCTCAACTTTCAGAAATTACCAGATCGTATCAAGCAGATTTGCAAGCCGCTGGTAAAGGCACTCCAGAAGGAATAAAAATACAAGCTAAGTTGGCTGGAAATATTAGAGATATTGCAGGAATGCGCGACAGGATTCGTGGAGTTTATGGATTCTCTGAAGACAACATTTGGACGCGAATGGCTCGATCTTCAAGAGACCTAAACTACCTTAGATTGCTGGGTGGAGTAACCGTATCCAGCTTGCCTGATGTTGCTAGAGTATTTATGGCTGAAGGTTTCGTGAAAACATTTAGCGTAGGTCTTGCTCCTTTAATCGCTAATACCAAAACATTTAAAATAGCTGCGGCAGAAGCAAAACGATATGGCGTTGGAGATGACGTAATTAAGTCAGGGCGATCAGATGTAATTGCTGACGTAAACGATTACACCCAAGGCGGCACAATAGCAGAGCGAGGGTTGCGATCTGCTGTTAGTAAGTTTGGCAAGATTAACATTCTTGATTATTGGACTTCAGGAATAAAGCAGCTTCATGCAGTAACTATGCAAACGTCTATTTTTGATGGCCTATCTAAAGGAAAATACGACAAACGATTAGCGCGGTTAGGCATATCTGAAGCAGATGCTAGAAACATGTGGCTACAAGTAGATAAGCATGGAACAAAAACGGATGGGGTCTGGATTACTAACGCTAAGAACTGGGACGTTCCAGAGTTAGAAAGAATGTGGGGCGCTGCGGTTAGAAAAGAAAGTGATCGAGTAATCATTATTCCTGGCCAAGAGAAGCCTTTGTTTATGTCTAGGGAAATGGGCAAGACTATAGGCCAGTTTAGATCGTTTACTTTATCATCTACCCAGAGAGTATTGATTGCTGGACTTCAAAATCAGGATCACAACGCAGTAGGTGGTTTTGCAGCCCTTACGTCTATGGGTATGTTTTCATACTACCTAAAGCAAAAAATAGCAGGTCGAGAAATCAGTGATGACCCAGCAGTATGGGCTATGGAAGGCATAGATCGGTCTGGAGTTGCTGGAATAATAGGTGAAATTAACAACACTATAGAAAAAATATCAGGTAATAATGCAGGAGCTAGAGCCTTACTAGGTATTGATGCCCCTGCGTCTAGGTTTGTATCCAGAAGCGTAGCAGAGTCTATGCTAGGGCCGACATTTGGCAGCTTGTTAAGCACTACAGTAGCGGCTAGTAACGCCATAACTTCTGAAGGGCCAATGACAGAATCTGATGTAAGAACACTGCGGCGGCTAGTGCCATTGCAAAATTTGTTTTATCTCCGAAGGGGGTTTGATGCAATACAAAACTCAGCGGCTGATCTATAAACTCGAATGTAGTATAATTAGCACAATTATTGGGGTGCAGAAATGACAGTAACAGCAGCAACAACTAGGGATGACTTTATTGCCTCAAGTGGGCAGACGGTATTCCCGTATACGTTTACGGCTTTAGCTGAAGGCGATATAAAGGTATTGCAGAATGGCGTAGCTTTATCGCTGGGGTCTAAATACACCCTGAGTGGCATAGGTTCATACGGTGGTAATGTAACCTTAACTACAGGCGCTACTCTTAACGACAAGATATCTGTCTACTTAGATATGGATTTGGCGCGTACTACTAACTACCAGAACAGCGGTGACTTCCTAGCCCTAGACGTTAACGGGGACTTTGATGCACTGTGGTTAGCACTACAGCAGGGTATAACCAGCACAGATCGCTCTGTAAGGATGCCTAACGCCGATCCCAGCACAATCAATATGGTTCTACCAGTTGCTGCTACTCGCGCTAATAAGCTGCTTACATTCGATTCTGCTGGTGCTGTGTTTGTTAAGGACTATGTAGAGGGAGAACTAAAGACACTTGATGTTAATGTGTTTACAGGCAATGGCACAACTACTACCTTTACACTGACTAGCGCACCTACTAGCCCTAGCTTATTGCAGATTACCATTGACGGTATTATGCAGCAGGTATCGTCTTACACAGTATCGGGTAACAACCTAACCTTTTATGAAGCCCCTCCCCTGAATGCATCTGTTGAGACAAGAGCGTTGGTAGAGGGTGAAGTTAATGCTGCTGACACTACAGATTTAAATGTCTATTCCTTTACAGGTAATGGTGCTACTACAGCCTTCACTATGCCTGAAGCTGGCATTGAGAATAACGTATTTATATATATTGACGGTGTGTATCAGTCAAAGTCTACTTACTCCACATTAGGAAAGGTAGTTACCTTTAGTCAGGCTCCTCCTCTTAACTCTGCTATTGAGATGGTGTTAGCAGCGTTTATAGAAACCATAGTTAATGTGCCAGCAGACGGATCAGTAACTACTCCTAAACTTGCAAACCTTGCAGTAACTACGCCTAAACTTGCAGACCTTGCGGTAACTACAGCAAAGATAGCAAACCTTGCAGTAACTACAGCAAAGATAGCAAACCTAGCAATAACAGCAGCCAAGTTAGCTTCGGTTCCTATTTCAGTAGGCATAACTACTACGGTTACAGCTTCATCTTTAACGGCTACAGTAAACACTGCTGTTTATGTCAGCGCAGCAGGAAAAACTATTACTCTTCCTGCCAGCCCAACAATAGGGCAAAGAGTTATTGTAACGGTAGGCAACTTTGTCAACACAGTAGTAGGTAGGAACGGGTCAAAGATAATGAGCCTAAATGCTGACTTTACTATGGATGCAGCTTACTTATCAATTCAATTTATATATACGGACGCAGTCCAAGGGTGGGTAATGTCTTGAGCAACTTTAGTGATTTTATAAGCAGTAGTGGTGGCTCTGCGTCATTCCCTACAATCTTTTTAAGCAAGTCCCAGACTTGGGTTCCACCCCAAGATGGCAACATAATGATTCACCTGATTGGTGCTGGTGGCGGTGGTGCTTGTTCTGGCAATTGGCAAACTAACAGGTCAGGTGGAGGCGCTGGTGGGTACTCACGTAAAAACACTTTAGCCGTAACTACTGGTGGTTCATTTGCTTTATCTTTAGGGGCTTTTGGTGAGCGAGGCAATTATGCTTCACAAACCAATGGTTCTGCTGGCGGTAACTCTACATTCTCAGGTACTAGCTTGTCCACTATGACTGCTAACGGTGGCGCGGGTGGAACTGCTAGTGCTTCTGCTGGGGGAACGGCCAGTGGAGGCTCCGTCAATTACACAGGGGGTGGGTCATCTGTTGCTTCTGGTGGTGGCGCTATTGGTCTAACAGGTACGGGTCAAACAATGACCGGACAATGGTACGGTGGCTGGGGTGCGCGGTGTGACATTATTGGAGATTTTTGGTCTTCCAAGATGGGTCAGATAGCTGGTGGTCTTCCTGCCCAAGATTGGGCAAGTAGTGGGACTTCAATGGGAACGCCTCCTCCTGCCGCTGGCCCTTTGTCTGGTGGAGCTATGGTACGATCTGCTGTGAGCAACACTTCTCCTAGAGGCGGTGACGCTTCAATTGGGGGTGGCGGTGGCCCAGGTCAAGGTAGCGGCCCAGAAAGTTCATATTTTGGCGGTAGAGGTGGCGCTGCTATCTGCGTCATCCAATACATCCCATAAGGATAATACAAATGAAATACAATATTCTAGACAATGCTGATGGGAATGTTATTAACGTAATTGAAGCTGATGCTGAATTTGTTGCAGAGCATTACGAACACTATGAATTATACGTTGAGCCTACAGCCTCCCAACCTACAGCGGCAGAAATTGCACGTTCATGGCGTAATGTTGAGTTGTTAGCTAGTGATTACATAATACCTTTGACCGACCACCCACAACATGCTGATTATTTAAGTTACAGAATTTTACTAAGGAACTGGCCGTCTACGGATTCGTTCCCCACAACTAGACCGGAGTTATAAACATGGCATTAACACTCGCACACAACAGAATGATATCGGGAGCGCCTAATAATGTTAAAGACTTTGGCGCTACAGGTGATGGCGTAACTGATGACAGCGCAGCTATCCAGGCTGCACTAGACCTTAAAGGTCAGGTGTATATTCCTGCTGGAACCTACATCATTAACACTACCCTTAGAATTAAAAGCAACACTAAGCTATATGGTGATGGTACTGAAGCTACTATTCTAAAGGAAGGTGGAACGGTAGGCACTACACTAGGTACATTAGCCACTTCAATTCTTGTTAACCAAGCGTATTCTGATAGTGACTCTGCTGGTAATGACTCGATGCATATTGAAAACATTGCGTTTCATGGTAATCGTGTAACACCTGTTGCTGATGGTTCTGCTACTTCTACTAACAAAGGTATTGGTGGTGTTTACTTACAGTACGCTTCTCGCTCACGCATTAGAGATTGTTACTTTAAAGACGGTTGGTCTGGGTTCGTTATTACAGGCACTCGTGCTGGTTTTAATTTTCAATTACAAAATTCTATCTTTGATTGTACTGTTTATAACGCTACATCTTGGTCTAGCAATGGTAACTCTGGTACGCCACGAGGAATCTTAGTTTCTTCTGCTTACACCTACATGCGCGGATGTTCAGTGAACACATCAGCTACTTGTTTCTACATTGGCGGGTTCCAGGTTGTTGTTGATGCATGTAACGCATTTAACTGGACGTATGACAACGGGTGGTATTGTCTAGCTCCTGAACTAGCTATGTCTAACTGTCGTGCAGACGGCAACAACTTTGGTAATGGCTTTGCTTTAGCTTATAACACAGGCGCACAGCTTACTAACTGCACTGCTAAAGATTGTTCTAACATGGGCTTTAGACTTCACGCTCCACAAAGAAACACTAACCTCACTAACTGTATTGCAATCAACTGCGGTTATGGCTTTAGAGCAGAGAATAGTATTTCCTTTACTGGGGCATCTGCAACCGCTGCTGATGCAGTTATTAACGTAGCACCAACAGGTACATCTAACGTCACTGTGCGAATGGTTACGGTAAACATGGGTACGCCCATATCAGGTACATTGTTTACTGCTGATGGCTGGATCAATGTGTCTGGCGCTAGTGTTGCTGGCTTTAACGGATCGTTCCCTATCTACAGTGTTAGCGGTAATATTATTAAGTACATTTCAGAAGATGCTACTGCTGGTAGTTCTGGTGGCACTCTTGTTGTGAAGTACGCAACCCATGATATCCACTTAACCAACATTATATCTGACACGTCTGAGTTAGATGGTATTCAAATGTATGAGGCGGGTAATGTAGTAATCAATAATGCTACTATAAGGACTGCCAAGCGTAATGGTGTTGGCATTGAAGACTCAAGGGGCATTACAGTACATAACTCCATGTTCTATGAGACATATCAGTCTGCTATTTTTTCTACAAACTCTCGTAATGTTTGTATTGATAACGTCAAAACTTATGACACTAAAGGTTCAGGAGATAGCGCATCATCTCGCGGTGTTGTGTCTTTCTATCAGACGCAGGGCATTACTGTTACCAATGTTGTAGGCACAAGCTACAAAGGTTGGTGGATTGCTCAGTCGCTTTCAGAGACTATTCCCTCTACTGGTCTTGTCAAAGACAACTTCCGTACTGACAATCAAGTACAACTTGATCAGACTACTTACCCTGTCCATTACGAAGGTTCTGGAGCAGGCACACCAGAAAGCGCACTAATTGCTGGCATAGGTTCTGTTTGGTATAGAAACAATGGTGGTTCAAATACTACTTTGTACATTAAAGAATCTGGCACAAGTTCTAGTGGCTGGGTTGCTAAATAATTTAACTAATTAATTTTGAGGTTCCAAAATGGGTAATCCATTCAAAGGTGTAAGCGGTCAGTTAAACGGTAGTGTATATGACATGGTTCCTGTCACTCCTAATAACAATGCAGACAACGTAGGCGCTAATAACATTGCTATTGGCCTTTACATTACAGTGGCAGGGGCAGTGACCTTCCTGAACAAAGATGGAACGCAAAGAACTGTAACCGTCCCAGATAATTTCTACTTGGTATGCTCAATATCAAGAGTTAAATCTACAGGCACTACTGCCACTGGCATACACGCATTGGTGCTGTAAATGATTGGCGTTGGCGTAAGTCTTAAATTCCTTGGTAAAACCGTAGGGGCTGGCCCAGTTAATTTGGCTCCTATTATTACTAGCAGTCCTGTTACCAATGCAGCCAATGGCGTTGCCTACTCTTATCAGGTTCAAGCTACTGATCCTGAAGGCGGGTCACTAAGCTATTCTTTACCTACTAATCCTACTGGCATGACTATTAGTGGGTCTGGTTTAGTTCAATGGACACCCTCTAGCGCAGGTTCTGAAGCCGTTATTGTAAGAGTAACTGACAATAAAGGTTTGTTTGCAAATCAGGCTTACACAATTACGGTTGCAGCCGTATTGTCACTTGATATTATGGCCGCTGGTGCTGGTGGAGCGGGAGGTACAACTTACGCTGGTGGAGGAGCGGGTGGTGCTGTTTCTTCTTTTGATGGCAAGTTAGTTCAGTATGACAATAATTTCACTGTGACTATTGGGGCGGGAGGGGCGAACAGCAATAGCACAGCCTCTGGCGGCACTGGTGGAGATTCAAGTATTGCTGGCACTGGTATAGGAACTCTATACGGGCGAGGCGGTATGGGAGGCGCTTACCAAAATAACAACGTTAATGGCTACGTTGGTGGAGGCGCGGGAGGCGACTTTTTTGGCGCTTCATTTACTGGAGGAACAGGGTCTATTGGTGGTGACGGTGGTGACGGACAGGGTGGAGCCAACTACATAGCCGCTGGTGGTGGTGGTGGTGGTTCTTCTGGTGACGGAGCAAATGCTACAGCGGTACGTGGTGGAAATGGAGGTGAAGGGATAAACTGGAAAAGCTTAAACTTTGGAACGTACAATAAATTCGGTCACGGAGGCGGTGGTTGTCAAGGTACTTTTTCTGGAGCTAATAGCATTAGTACAACCCCATCTGAAGGTGTTACCTCAAGTCTTGGATCAGGCGGGGTAAATAAAGACGGAAGTAATCTTGCCTCTGCTACGGCTGGCCCTGCTGGTGGACATGGCGGTGGTGGTGGCACAAACGATAACAGTGGTGGCAATCCTGTCGGTGGGTCAGGAGGATCGGGAGCGGTAATTATACGCTACGTTACCAGTAACTTAGGTGGTTCAGCTACTGGTGGAACTGTATCTACGGCTGGTGGTTACACATACCACTACTTTACTTCTTCTGGCACTTTTGCCTTGTCATCTTAAATTGGAGGCCACATGGCACATTTTGCTAAAATAATAGACGGTCTTGTCGTTCAAGTCATTGTTGCAGAACAAGACTTTATTGATACTCTGGGCGCGGATTGGATTCAAACGTCTTATAACACTCGCGGCGGTATTCATTATGGGCAGGATGGAGAGCCTGATGGTGGCACAGCACTGCGGAAGAATTTTGCGGGTGTTGGGCATAATTATGATTCAACAGATGACTTCTTTTATAGTCAGCCCTTTTTCGCTAGTTGGGTATTAAACAGGACTACTGGTGTTTGGGAAGCTCCTGTTCCTTATCCCGCTGATGGAGTGCATACATGGGATGAAGAAGCTGGCGAATGGGTATCATTTGAATGATTGCCGAGATCACTATGGTAGTAGGTGCCTTAAAGACTCTTAACGCAGGTATTAAAACTGTTAAAGAATCTGGTAGTCACCTGTCTGACATTGCTGGTATCTTCTCTACGCTGACTGAATCTAAAGCGGCAGTAGAAACTATCGAGCAAGCTGCTAAAGCTGGTGATCATTTACTGACTCAAAAAGAAGCACTTGAGTTGGCTTGGGCTAAGAATGCTATTCGTGAAGAAGAAAAGGCGCTAAAGAAGATTACTCCCCGTGAGGTCTGGCGTGACATGCTGGCTATACAGCACCGTTCTCTTATGGATCATAAGGATAAGCTAGAGAAACAACGCCTAGCTAAACTTAGACTGCAATCTAAGCGCGAAGATATTGTTAAAAACATATGCGGTGGCCTGCTCTTGTTAGCAGCTTTTGCCGCAGCCTACTACTATGGATTCTAATATGGCAGAAGACACGATCACTCGCATGGAGGCCCATGAAACTCTGTGTGCTGAACGCTACTCCAACATCGAACGTAGGCTTGATGATGGCGCACAAAGGTTTAATAAACTAGAGCGCATGTTATGGATGATGTACCCCATGATCATCTCCATATTTGCCGTAGCTAAGTGGATACAATAATATGTTGCAAGCATTGATAGGCCCAGTTTCTAACCTGCTAGACAAGTTCATATTAGACAAGGATGTGAAGGCCAAGCTGTCTCACGAGATCAGTACAATGGCAGAACGCCATGCTCAAGAGTTAGCCAAGGGCCAGTTGGAAGTTAACAAGGTAGAGGCTGCACACAAGAACATGTTTGTTGCTGGCTGGCGCCCGGCTATCGGTTGGATATGCGGATTCGCCTTGATGTATTCTACTATCCTATCTCCTATTCTTGGCATCTGGTACACAGTTCCACCTGTCGATAGCTCCCTGCTGACTACTGTTCTAATGGGTATGCTAGGACTAGGTGCTATGCGTACAGTTGAGAAAACCAAAGGTGTACAGAGAGAGAAATGAGATACTTTAAACTATCAGACTTTGACTGCCAGGAGACTGGGAACAATGAAATGTCAGATGTATTCCTGTGGCGGCTTGACGAACTTAGGCATGTCTGTGGCTTCCCGTTCATTATTACCAGTGGTTACAGGGATAAGACCCATAGTATCGAAGCAGCCAAAAAAAATCCTGGAACTCATGCCCAAGGGATTGCCTGCGACATTAAAGTTAACAACGGAGCAGAAGCCTTTGCCATCATTGAGAAAGCACCAGCGATGGGATTTACTGGTATAGGGCTGCATAAGAATTTTGTACATCTAGACACTAGGGAAAGCGTACCAGTAGCGTGGTGTTACTAACTTAGTAAGCTTGTCTTCTTAGATCGTTTGAATGCCTTGGCTGTAGGTGCGCCTGTGGTTCCAGGCTTACGCATCTTCTCTTTAGAACCTGCTGCAATGCGCTTACGTTTAGCGTGTATGTTGGCGTATAAACCTTTCATTTGTCTCTCCCAGTTGCTTACATTATAGCAAAAAAAAGCCCCACATAGTGAGGCTAAAAGCTTGGGTAAGCTACCGCGAGTTAGGCGGGTCGAACGAGAATGTGATAAACCACTGGGGTCATCACACAGCTAGTCTACATCAAAGGTAGGATTAAGCAACCCTAATTGCTCTTCATCAGGTGGTTCTTTTTCCAACTCTTGATGTAGCTTCAATGTTTCGTACTCATTATTCAACTCACCTAAGAGTACACCCAATTCTTTTCGAGCAAACCCAGAATGATTGGCGACAGCAGCCCCTAGGATTTCAATGAATCTATCCTTGTACTTGTCTTCCATACCCAAATCTTCAATCATGTCCAGCATCATTTTTAACTGTTCACTTTCAATTTCTTTTGTCATAACAAACCTCAGTTGTAACTTATTGGTTGATATTCAGAGTGATAATCCATTTTCTTGAACTCTTCCCTGTAGTGTTTGGCTATCTCTGCTCGTAATAATTTAGTGGTAGGCATCAATACGTTCCACTTCTCCCTTAAAAGCTCCATATGGCCCTCTCCCAGCAGTTCTAAGCACCAGTCGTTAAAAGCTATAGGGTTAGCAGTAAACGTCCTGTGGCAGTAATGACAGAGGCACAGAGCGTTGTCCAATGACCAGCGTACGGACTTAGCTGCACGACCATAGATATGGGCGCATTCCATCCTAGCGTCTACCTTTTGACAGTGTTCACAAACATAGCCAGCGTTCTTCCTAACTACATCGGAGAACCACTTGTCTGCTGCATCTCTCTTAATTGCCATCTTTAAAAGCCTTAGTGGGGAATAGAACGTGTATGCCATAGGTATTGCCTAAGTGCCTAATGATTGTCTCAGCAACTGGAGCCACTTCTTTAGTGTCTAGCTCATCACTGCTATCAGTTTTCTCAGGGAACATAGCAGTCTGAACGGTCATCCAGATGTTATCCATGACACTCCTGTCTGTCCACGGAGTCTCAATAGGTTTAGACAACACTGGGCTGGTAGTCTGCATCTCGTAGCCAGCAGTATTACACCTGTCTGCGATGTCACGACAGAATACCCACATGGCACTGTTCTGCTTGATTGTCCTAGGCTTGCCTAATGAATACTTAAACGTGACGTAGTGCTTCTCATGGAATATCTCAGTAGAAAATCGTATCCACTTATCCAGAGAATCTTTGCTGTTTACTGTCTGAGTATCTCCGCTGAATCGCATAATTACCTCCACTGCCTGTTGGTGTAGTTAGGGTCGATGGTTGTTAGTTTAATGTTTAACCACCTGGTCGATACATTTTGCGCTTCATGCTTACATTTCGCAGAGGGTGTGTGATTCTTTAGCTCTTCATTACCTCCTCCTAGCGGAACCCCATCAGATTTTGTAAACAAAGGTCGAATAGTATTGTCATTGGCGTATCTGTTGAGGCCAACACTGTCACCCCAAACCCTATGTTGCATGGTCTTGACGCACATATTGCAAACTTTAGCTAATTCTTTGTAAGTGTAATACTCGCCAGTAACCAAGACAGTAGATTTGGTGCCAATGTATTGCACTTGTACTTGCTTTCGATTGTCGTGATTTTTGTTGCCGCCATAATTTTGGTAGCCCATGCAGTCGCTTGATAGTTCCATTACGCTTCCTCCAAATAGTATTCAGCTACCGAACACATTTCTTTGTACCGATTAGGCACCTTAATCGTGTTCTTTTGAATTGAATGACCTTCCTGCTTCAGCTCAGATATTCTGGCAGACAATCGTGTAATGCCCAAGTCTCTCCAAGCGTCTACTGAAGTAATGGTTTTGCCTGTTGATAAATGCTCTAAAACTCTTTCACTTTGTGTCATGTTATTTCCTCATTCAGCCCATGATCTGTCAATTATCTTCTCCATTACGGATACAGACTTCATAGAATCAGGGTTGGTTCTAGTTTGTGTTTGTGTGTGTTGGTCAATCACTTCGTCTTCCCAACGCTTCTGGTTAAGGTATGTACTGGCGTGAAGTATGAATGACTGGTTGTCCTTCCGCCATTCACCTTTCTCTACCCGCTCTCTTACGTTGTCAGCAATCATTTTCATGATAGGTATCTCCGGTCTTAACTTCTCCCATGCCTTCCTTGCTGCATCCTTCCCTGCCTTCCGTGGATAAAATTTCCAGAATAAATCAAAATCACCTATACTATTAACTGTAATATTAGATGTAGTATTAATTGTACTATTATCTACAAAGATATCTTGTATAGGGTCACCAAGTTTTCTTATAGGGGTCTGCAAGTTATCTTGTATACCCTCCCCAAGAATTCTTATATACCTATTCAAGATGTGTTTGCTACCTTCCTTGTAATTCATCTGCACTGTAATGTGTCCAGCTTCCTTCAGATTACCTATCCAAGCACTGATAGAGGTCTTACTTACGCCATAGAGGTCAGCAAAATAAGCATTCATAGCCCAGCAGTACCCTTCTTGATTACACAGCGCAGTAATTTCTCCGTAAAGAAGCTTGGCGTTAGGTGTTAACCGCTGGTCATACCTCACTGTCGCAGGGATGATAGCGTAGTACGATGGCTTATCCACTACTCACCAGCCGCTATGAACTCTGAAAGCTTCACTTTGAACATGTCAGCTAGAATAAGTAGCGTTGGAAATGATGGTGCGCGGTGGTTATTTCTGATCAAAGAGATAGCCCCAGAAGATAAACTGCAATTCCTACTCAGGTCAGCCTGGATCATCTCGTGCTTCGCCATGTAGTAGTTGATTGATTTGTTGATATCCATTTGAAACTCCAGTTAGTGAGCTGGCATCATAGCATTTGTAATTGAATTTACAAGAGTGGTTGTAATTTAATTTCACTTGTGTAAAATGAACCCCACAAACACACAAAGAGGAAGTAGTTATGAAGCAATATGAATCCCCCCAACGCACTGGTAGCCCATGTGACAACATGGATTACTTTACAAGTTTCCTTAATGATCTGATGTCGCACTTTGAACGTGGCGAATACGATTGTGTCCACGGCCACCCAGCTATGGACGGTGAAGATAATAAATACTACGAAGGCTATGCCAAGGCATACGAGTCTGCTGAAAATGCTGGCGCTCAAGGTACAGAGTGGGAGCAAATGCAATATGAGTATGCTAAAAATTCTGGAGAAGAGCTATGAGCAATGTGTGGAAAACCTTATCTGCTATAGACTGTAGCAAAAACATAGAAAAGAAGGGCAACCTATCTTACCTATCGTGGGCATGGGCATGGCAGACATTGAATGAGCATTACCCTGACAGCAGTTATGCTTTCTGTCCACCTACCTTTCTGTCTAATGAAACTTGTGAGGTTAATGTATCTGTCACTGTAGAAGGTAAGACGCACAGCATGTGGCTTCCGGTTATGGACAACCGCAATAAAAGCATTGCCAATCCTAGTACTCGCGACATTTCTGATGCCAGAATGCGCTGCTTAGTTAAAGCAATAGCGATGCACGGGCTGGGTATATACATATACGCTGGTGAAGACCTGCCTAGCGCAGTACAGGATGCTGTTATCGACAGTAATCAGGCAGCGCAGCTAAAAGCATTGCTTGAAATTACGGAATCTGACGTAGAGAAGTTTTGCCAAGTTTTTAAATGTTCAACTGTTGACCAAATGAAGGCGGTGCAGTTCGATCAGGCATTATCGGCACTGAAGAGAAAAGCTGATGCAAATACTGCAAGCTGAACAAGGCAGTCAGGAGTGGCTGGACGCTAGATTAGGTAGACCTAGCGCCAGTCAGTTCCACAAATTGATAAAGTCCAATGGCAAGCCAAGTGCATCGGCTGATGGATACATTAACTCGCTTATCATTGAGCGTATATCTGGCATGTCTGCCCCTGTATTTGTTACAGACTGGATGAACCGTGGTAATGAGCTAGAGCCTGATGCCCGTAACCTCTATGAATTGATCACTGACAACGAAGTGCAGGAAGTAGGGTTTATTTTGGATAACAGTGGTGAGTTTGGCTGTAGTCCTGATGGCCTAATAGGTGAAGATGGCGGCATTGAGGTTAAATGCCCAGCACCTGGAAACCATGACAAATGGAGCGAGAAAGGAGTCTGCCCAACAAAGCATTATGCTCAAGTCCAAGGCTGCATGTGGATAACTGAGCGTGATTGGTGGGATTTTATGAGTTACCACCCAGAAAAAGAACCCTTTATAGTGCGCGTTGAGCGCGATGAAGAGTTTATTGACAACTTGGCAGAGCAAGTATTGCTGGCCGTAACTGAAATTATTTCCGAAGTGAGGAATTTAGCATGAGTAAAATTGGAATCAACATCTCAATTGACGTAACCAAGATCGACAAGGCTCTATTGTATAAGGGCGCAAAGGGTACTTATATGAACCTGACTACCTTTATTGACCCAAGCCAAGAAGATCAGTACGGCAACCACGGGTTTATCGCCCAGTCGCAGAGCAAAGAGGAGCGTGAAGCTAACAAAGAACGCCCACCCATTCTTGGGAACTGTAAGGTAATGTTCGTGGAAGGTGGTACAGCAGCACCAGTATCGACTGCCGAGCCTATTACTGAAGACATACCTTTCTAGGGGCAATGTATGAAAGATAAGATTAAAGAAGCGCACAAATTTGCTAATCGCCAGCTAATAAAGCAGTGGTTAATGGCGCAATCCAATTTAAGTAATGCACAAATAGTATATTTGCTGGTAATACTTGCGATTGCAGTGGTTTTGTAAGCCGGGTCTCCCTCGACCTGTGATCGGGCTTGACCCACCCGTGGCTGTCAACGGGTCATTTATATAGGATTAATATTATGGAAGAAGAATTAAGCAGTATAATTAAGATTACCTACATCGCTAGGGATCATACGGTAGGGCACAAAGAGCCGCAGATGCTATATGTGCTTAGAACCAATGGTGAATCTGATTATTATGATGTTCCTTTGCCGGAAGATGTTGGTTTATTTATAGAGGATCGCTGCACTAAGCCTTTTTATGAAGCTGACTATTCATTCTGCCTTGAGAGCATAATTATGGAAGAATTTGTAGACCAGTTTGAATACATAAAGAAAAAGGCAATGCAGATGCAGGTGGACTTAACTAGAGCGCAAAAATTTGGTGCTATACAACCTGTTCAAGAAAATTTGTCATTACCTACAGTCATGTGATGAATCAATCTAATACATTTGTGCCTATCCAAAGAGTCTATATACTGTTCTCTCAATTGGTCTGGGTGGTGGTTAAAGTGTTGATTTATATGGTAGTATTCGTTGTATGCGGTTTAGCCGCAGTGGCGAAAGACGATTTAGAGCGCCCATAGTGGCGCTTTTTTTATGGAGCAAATAAATGAAACATTTGATTATTCCAGACACACAGGTAAAACCTGGCACTCCAATTAATCATTTAGGTTGGGCGGGACAGTACGCGGTGGACAAAAAGCCTGATGTGATCGTACACATTGGCGACCATTGGGACATGCCAAGCCTCAATAGTTTCAGCGGGGCTGGCACTAAATCCTTTGAGGGCAACCGATACATTAAGGATATTGAGGCAGGCATTGCCGGAATGGAAGCGTTCCTAGCCCCGATAAGGGCAGAGCAGCGCAGGTTAAAAGAAAATAAACAAAAGCAATGGAACCCACGACTGGTGTTTACTCTCGGTAATCACGAGAATCGGATAGCCAGAGCGACCGAATCTGACCCAAAGCTAGATGGCTTAATATCCTTTGACGATTTGAAGTTAAAAGAAATGGGCTGGGAGGTTGTTCCGTTTTTGCAGCCTATTAAAATTGATGGCGTTATGATGGCCCATTATTTTACCTCAGGAATTATGGGTAGGCCCGTCAGTAGCGCCAGAGCTATGGTGGCGAAGCAATTACAATCCACTGTGATGGGCCATGTTCAAGACCGTGAAATTCATTTTGCGAAAAGGGCAGATGGTACGCGGGTTACAGGGCTGTTCGCTGGAATATTCTACCAGCACCATGAGGACTATTTGACTCCGCAAACAAATTTGTCATGGCGGGGAATTTGGATGTTGCACGAAGTAGAAGATGGCGCGTTCGATGAAATGCCTATCAGTCTTAACTATTTACAAGCAAAATATGGTGACCAGGATGAGTGAGTGGGAAAAATTACAGAAAAAGCACCCAGCGATAGAGCCGAGGCCAGTTTCGACTATCCAGAAAAACGCCTTGGCAGGGAATTTGGATATGGTCAATAAACCACCACATTACAATCAGGGCGGCATTGAGTGCATTGATGCGATTGAATCGAGCATGTCGAAGGAAGCGTTTGCCGGTCATTGCAAGGCATGCGTTATTAAATACGTTTGGCGCTATAAAGATAAAGGGGGCGTAGAATCGCTGGAAAAGGCGCAATGGTATCTATCTCGCCTAATTAACACCGAGAAAAAGCGCCTGTAATCCATTCTAAGGCGTTTTAAGGGGTCACCCTATACCAATGCTAGGGGTATAAAAAAGCCCCCAATTAAGGGGGCTAAAAGGCCCGTATTCGGCACGGTGGGCCAGCCCGACTTCAAAGGGAAAAAGGAACCCTCGCCTAGCTATTTACTTTTCTTTTAAAATACTTTTTAGCTTCTTTTTTAGATTCGGATATACAGCCCTCTATAGTATATCTATCTTTTTCTTCTTCGTGAGTTTCCACCCAGCTCTCGACTGTTCCGTCATCATTGACCCGAAAGCCTAGGCCGTGCATATCGCTACATATTACCCAGCCGTCTTTCCCTGATGCAACCATGATATCTAATTCGCGGCCAGCATTTAAGCCTAATATTAGTATTTCCATCTTTTCCAGTGTGTTAATTTTCATCTTATACGCTCCATTGTGAGGCCATTGCCTCGGCTATTCCGGTAAATGTCTCTGATCTGATTTTCCAGCGGTCGGCACTTGGCGGCAAATAGTGCAGCCTTTGCTGTTGATTTTTTGGAAGTGTGTCAAATAACGCTTTGACGTTGTCAGTCTCGACCAAAGGCGGCAAGTTGTGAAGCCATAGGCCCGTCTTTTTGCTTTCAGGGTGGCCAAATTGCCACGGTTGGATGTATTGGGTAGGTTTGATAGGTAGTACGCCCACGGGGTTCTCAAATGCTACGCGGGGCGCGTGTTTCTTTGCGTGTTCAAATAGGGATAGTGTCCATTTTATAGAATCTAGGCGCTGTTGATTCTTTGGCATTCCTTTTCCATACCATGCATTACCTGAAACGGCCAGCGCGGTACATGGGGGGTGCATAATGATCAAATCCCAGTCAAAATCAGGGTCTGCTATTACACCCCAACAGTCTCCTTGATAATGATTCCATGATTTGTCATCTGCTGGCAACAGATCGCACGAATACGCATCATGGCCAAGGGCGCGGAAAGCCTCCCTTACCTTCCCGCTGTACTCGCAAGCAATTAATACTCTCATTGTCGGACCTCTACGAAATCAGCGTTTATTTTGTCGCAAATCATTAGGTCTAATCTGCCGAACTCATTGTCTGTCAAATGGCCTATTTTATGCACTCGCTTAAATCCCTCGCTGGCACGCAATAAATCTTGAAGTGTGTTGGCCCTTTTGATGCGCTCGATAGCTGATGTGTAATTGCTCATGATGCCACCTTCTTCGAACGCAAATCGTACAGTGCTTGTACGGCTGCATTTTGAATTGTGACTTCAGCCAATACGCTCGCATGATGGGCAAAACAGTCAAAACGCTCGCATCCGTTTTCGTCCAGCATTGCCTCGGCATCGTCAGTGCAACAGTTAGCACATAGCATGATTGC
>Ga0208814_1000592_pt1 | contig 20785 bp, 31 predicted proteins | sample MalvirAntarct_55_FD_184253 | JGI IMG/M metagenome (GOLD analysis project Ga0208814, IMG submission 184253) | Marine viral communities from the Global Malaspina Expedition - Malaspina viral metaG Antarct_55 (SPAdes) (version 2) | ecosystem: Environmental > Aquatic > Marine > Oceanic | place...
AAGGCGTTTAGCTTGATTGGCATGTAGCTTACTTGCGCCTTTAAGTTCTTTAATCATCTTGCGCTTTTGCGCGTCAGTCATGACACCCATAATTAGTCCTTGGCCTTGCCAATATTTAAAGCGATCCGATCAAGCCATACCTGCGCTATACCCACCCAGTTATCATCTTTTTTGGTGGGCGTTAAAGCGGCAATAGCAGAAGCTAGAGCCACAAGAGCAGTTGCAATGTTAAATGCATCTAATATGTAACCCATTAGTTTACAACCTCGCCTTCAACTTCTTCGACAGGCTGAACCGATTCAACAATGGCCTTGGTATAGGCTTGTAGTACGACTTCTCGCTCACTAATCTGCATTTGTAATCGACCTATTTCTTGTCGTAACTCGTTTACACGGGCAACGTGCATTTGCGTTTCTACAGCAAGCTCTGATACGTCATGCTCTTCGTTGTCGATAGTAATTGTTTGTTCTTCACTCATTAGTTGTTCTCCAATGCTCCAATTCTTTGGGTTAAGGCTTCAATAGTGGCTTGTTGTTCTTGAATACATTTCATAAGCGCATATTGAAAATCGGTCTGGTAGATCGACAAACGCATCTTAGGGTCTTCATGTGTACCCCAGTTCGATTCCGTTACAAGTTCAGGCGCAACGGTTTCTACGTCTTGTGCTACGACACCCAACGTGACGCTGGGATCTTCTTCCATGTTTTGGTCTATGTAATTGAATGTTTGAACAGGGATAGCGCAGATTACATCTAGGTACGACTTGGCTGGCAAGAAGTTGGTCTTTTCACGGCGATCAGAAAGGTTCAAGTCATTCGCTTGATAGTTTTGAACACCCCCGTTTGACATTACAGAACAGCGCAATGCACTGGAATCACTTAAATACAAAAAGTTGCTTGAAGTGTTGTTCGGTGAAACTGCACTATAAGCAATAGCCATGCCCCAAGCCGTCCCTGTAGTTGCGTTACGAAACCCACCAACCCATCTGTTACTAGGTGTATGAGAAAAATTATGCGATGCGACAACGCCTGAAAAATTTATGTCGGAAGTAGTACCCACCAACAGGTTGCCTGTGGTTCCCAGCCTCATCACCTCAAGCGAGCCAGACAAGAATCTCATCTCTTTGCTCGCGCTGCCACTAGCGTACAGGCTGACCAAGCTATTGCCGTGGTCAGTGTTTATGTACAAGTTAGTCCCTGCGTCACCGTTGTAGCCAATTGCAGCCGCTGTAGTCTCAGTGGTTGCGCCAGAGTTTACCGTTAGCTTGTATGAGGTTGGGGCTATGTTGATTCCGACAGCGCCAGTAAGAGTCGAGGTGCTAGTAACGCCTAACGTACCACTGACATCCATAGTGCCGTTTACATCTATAGCCGTGGCGTTTAACTCAATCTCATCGGTAGCGTTAATATCTAAAGTAGTCGCATTAGGAGAGTTAATAAACTGACTACCATCATTGAAGAAAAGGCCCATAGTGCTGTTAAGTAATAATCCGGTGTCCGCAACGTGCGAAAGAATTACTTCGCTATCCGCGCCAAACTTAATAGCAGCAGCGTCCGAAAGCATAAGAAGGTCATCGCCTAAATTTATGTCACTCCCTACTGCTAGATTCCCAGCAAGCTCAAGGTCATCCATCTCGTAGACAACTGCGCCTGATCCTGCGCCATCCGTAGCAACGATCTTAGTTTGACCAGCGGCTATGATTACATTAGCGCCAGAGCCTTGCGTAAGCGTCAAAGCGGCAGCAGTTTCGTTACGCATAATCCAAGTATGAGATAACGTGTTAGGAGCCAGTGTAACTGTACAAGCTGTACCACCACCCGTTAGGCGTAAAAACGTAGACCTAAACTCGTCGGCTGTACCGTCTGACATCGTAATAGTGTGTGTACTGGCGTTAGCTATGGCCTCTGCACCGACACCCATTGCGTTAGCAATAAGTTCTAAATTTGTGTTTGTACTTGTTCCCCAAGTACCGCTTTCGTCGCCAGTGGCGATCTCTTTTAAGCGTAGGTCGTTTACGTAAGTTGCCATCTAAGCTACCTCATCCCAGTTAGGGGTTTGACTGTCTGATATGTTAGACCATCCGGGGGTCTGACTGTCTGATATGTTAGACCATCCGGGGGTCTGACTGTCTGATATGTTAGACCATCCGGGGGTCTGACTATCGTTTATATTACTCCAATTTGGGGTCTGTGAATCATCTACTAGCCCCCAAACATTAAAAGCGCCTATCTCTCCAGTACCTGAAACCCCGATAACTACTACCGTGGCTTTTGCATCTACCGTTACTGTGCCAGCAGTGCCCGTACCTTCAACACCAGTCGGGACGATTGTTTGCCCCAAACCGATTGAAACTGTGCCAGCAGTGCCCGTACCTTCAACACCAGTCGGGATAATAGCCGCGCCACCTGTGGCGATAACCGTTCCAACTGCGCCTGTACCTTCAACTCCAGTGACATCGGTATTAGCTTCAGCATCGACTGTAACTGTTCCCGCCGCGCCTGTACCTTCAACTCCAGTGACCGATACGTCTGCGTTACCCGTTGCTGTAACTGTGCCAACCGCTCCAGTACCTTCAACGCCAGATACACTGAAATTCGCATCGCCGGATATAGTAACCGTTCCGGCAGATCCAGTTCCCTCAACACCCGTGACAGAAACCGTGATTCCTGTACCTTCGATAATAGTGACTGTACCTGCTGCGCCCGTACCTGCAACGCCTGTGATAGATACGTTTGCATCCGCAACAATAGTGACTGTACCAACCGCACCAGACGCAGCAACGCCTGTGACCTCAACAGGATCTGCTTGACTCCACGGGCCTTCACCCCAAGTGCCCCTGCCCCATCCGTTAAGGTCTGCCACATAATACTCGCTATGCTATGCGAATAATCGCATTTGACGCATCTGCTGCGGGAAACTGAATAGTAAAGTCACCTGCGGTAGAAGTCTTATCGCCACCAAACGCCAAAGAACAAACGGCTGGATCGCCAGATGCTGTGTCATTGTAAATCAATGCGCCGTTAGCAGTTACTGTTGCGCTAGAAAACGTAAGGTCAGCAAAGTCAGTAAGCGCCGTAGTGCCGCTGCTAGAAGGGTTTACGTTGGTTAACGCTGCGCCACCCGCAGTATAGTTTGTGCCGCTTGCTTCGTTAGTAGCCGAGTACGCAGTTGTAGCCGCACCTAATGTTGCACTAGAAGTGTACAAGGCTAACTTAAACGTGTTGCCGCCAGATGCTAAAAAGTTATGTTTTGCTTCCAACAATTCTTTCTTGAAAGAAGTACACATTGCCGTAGAAATAGCCATTATAGACTCCTAATTATGTCTGCCATGTCTTTATGGCCTTGACGTTCTAATTCAGCGGTAAGGGTAGTCCTATCGCTCTTAATTGCTTCTTGAATATAGTGTAGAGAAGTAGCTTTTACCGCTTCTTTAAACTCTTCCGCTTGTTGAGCGATTGCTGGGTGGCAGTTTCCACCGACACTAACAATTCTATCCGCAGCCGATTGCGCCCAAAACTCTGGAGAATGACCCCCATTATTAGTCACTGTTACGACTACGTTACCTACTTCTAGTTTAGGTGCTTGTAAAAACATCTATATTCCTATTGAACCGGCATTACAGGTTGCCCTGATCTATATGCGTCTGAGCGTAGTTTACCATCACCCAACACTTTTAATAGGCTCATGGAGGTGACGTACATCTTATCGTACAACGTAACCAAGTCAGGCTCACCTTTCATAAACCGTATGGCTTCGACCAAAGTGCCGTTTAGTAGTGCGGAGTCAAACTCAGTCCCTAGCCAAGAAGTACCAGCGGTAACTATAGACTCTGGGTAGTAGCCATAATGTAACTCAGTGACGTAGCTAGAATCAGGAGTAGGCCCAAGAAGGAACGTAGTCTCATCAAACACTGCATAGTGCTTAGGTAGCCCTGTAGGTGTAGTAGCTGGGTACGCTTCACGTATGAAGTTAACGTCCTTACTGAGTAAGTAGTTATAGTTACCGTCTCCATCTACAATCGCCAAGCTGTACGGGTAGAGAAAGTCTGTAGGTACAGTCAGATAAGTATTACTGCCTGTTACTGTCCCCGTGACGTTTTTACGTAGCGCCGGTATCTGAACTGCGTTATAAATCTTCTGCTCTGCCTGTTCTGTAAACATAGCAAGCTGGTCATCTGTAAACGTGTTCTCACAGATGTCTTGGACGTTTGTTTTCAGTTCAGTGTAGTTCATATCTACGCCATAGGCCCACGGGCCATAAGTCCTTTAGTTGCTGCGCCAGTACCACGTACTTTAATGCCGGTAGTTTTAACACCAGACATATCAGGCTTAGGTGCGTCTTTTACTTCTACTGGTGTAGGCCATCCTACGGTTTTAACCACTTTTGGTGCTTTCATGTCACATCTCTAAGTTGTTGTTACTGTTACTGTACCTACCTGCCCTGTGGCAACCAAGTCATTTGGAGTTAGGTTGTAAGGGTCATCTCCTACCCCTACAGGGTTCCAACCCCATTGTATCTGTCTGCTGCTATGGATACCCGCTACCCCTAAACTTTTGTCAGGTCTTGGATCTCTGATAGCCTGCGGATCATCTACTGGAAACTCACCCAACTTTAATTGTGGTTGGTCTGGATTCCAGCACGAAGGACACGCCTTTATGTTTGTATTAGTTCCTTTCCGTACTAAATTTTTTAGCTCTTTTAGTTTGTACTGAAACCCACAGACATCACATTCCGCAAGGGCTTTTTTAGCTGATGCAAATCGGTTCGACATTACTAAACCCTAGTTGCACGCGGTACAAGCCGTAGAGACGCTTTCTCCCTATCTTCCCCAGCCGCTAACGCAAACTGCTCTTCGTATGCTTCTTTCAGCATAGGTACTCGTGCCATAAGCTCTGGGATCTTCATAGCGATATAATACGCTAGTCCCGCTACTAGACACGGGAAAAACCTAAAGTTCATATCAGAGGTCTGTATACCTGCTCCAGCGTCCTCTATACGGCGCATACGCCAATAGTAGAATACATAGTCATTATTGTCTGGGACGGGCCACACGTTGATTTTGGGGGCATCTCGTAGACGTTCTATATAAACCTGAATCGGCCTACCCTGTGTTAACTTATTAGGTATAGACGCATACGTGCTTACACTGATACGACTGATAGTGAGGTCAGACTGAGTAGCTACATTGCCACTGCCTGTGCGTATCTGTTGTTCTAGTAGGTCAATGGTATCGGCGGGCAGTGTGTACTCAGATGTGCCTTCAGTAAGGGCTAGAGTACCTTCGTCAATCGTCCACATGTTAATGCCACGGTTCTGCCACTCAATAGTCATCAAGTTCATAGAGCGTCTGGCAGTACGTAAGTCGTATCCAGAACGCATTTCACGACCAGCACGTTCCCACGCCTCTTCAGCGATCTCCGTGAAATCCATGTCAAATGCTGTTGTTCCAGATGTAGTCATCGTCTATTCCTATACGTACAGAGTTTTCTTACGTCTATTGTTCATTACTGCCCCACAGCCTCTGTGGTTTGCCCGTATCATACCACCCTCGGCAGCGTTCCTGACTTTAGCAGCTTTTGTATTACTTACTACTTGTTGGCCTTTTGCGCCAGCTTTTTTCTTCTTACGTGCCGTAACAGCGCGTTGAGCTTTACTTAGAGATTTAGCTTTAGCCAGCGGCAAACAACGATCTGGGTTCTTCTTATTCTTTGACGTACCGCACTCTCCAGCGATGTTGCCTTTACTGTCGATACGAACCCATTTCTGGTCACGCCATTTCTTTAGCTCACCCATTACTTCTTCTTTTTCTTCTTGCTGCCCTTGGCATAGCTAGGGTCTTTGCAGTACTTAGATGCAGCCATATTTGCATAAGCAGACGGGTACGTATCAAAGGTACGTTTGGCCCAAGCCTTACCCTCAGAACATATCTTCCCGCCTGACTTATAGTAGCGTCTCATAACATCTTTGCTGGGCGTACACCCTTACGAGCAATGCCAGCACCGCGAACTTTATTTCTCTTACCACCAGCAACGCCACCTTTAGAGTAGCCCTTGGTCTTCATCATGCCGCCTTTAGCCATGCCTTTAGACTTGACCTTACCACCAGCCATCATCTTGCCCTTACCATCGGCAGCGTATGCAGGAATCATCTTGCCGGTCTTAGGATCTTTAACCATTGGTAGCTTACCGCCAGCACTGTAACCTTTAGTCTTCATGGCACCGCCTTTAGAGTAACCCTTAGACTTCATAGCCATACCACCACTCATCATCTTCTTAGCTTTCTTCCCGCCACCCATCATTTTCTTAGCTTTAGGTGGGCGCTTACCGTTTTTATCCATGAAGTTTAGGTAGTTCCGTAAGCTCATACCCGAAGCATCTAGCTGCTCTTTGGTTACGTTAGCTTTTTTGTCTTTGCCTGTACCAACATTACGCCCACCTTTACCCGTAACTTTGTCCGTAGGCGGCTTAACCCTACTTGTAGGCGGCACTTCGGGTTTCATAGGACGTTTTGCTTTTTGTTCGGCGGCATTCTTCAAGCTGATTGCTGAAGGGCGCTTAGGTGTCGGCCTACTAACAGCGGTTTTTGCCTTAGCTTTGTCTTGTCGCGCTGTCTCTTTAGCATCGCGTGATGCTATTTTTTTCGCCATTACAGACTTCTTTGCCGCAGCAGATTTCTTTTTAGCTTCTGCTTCTGCTCTGCGCTTGGTGCCCGGAGGTGTGTTGTCTACCTTAAACATAGGACGAGCTTTCTTTACGATAGCGGCTCTAGCGGCTTTATCCGCAGCCATAGCAGCTTCATTATCACCACCTACACGGCCTTTGTTTCGCTTCTTTTTAGCCGCTGCTTCTGCTCTGCGCTTAGTGCCCGGAGGCGTATTGTCTATCTTAAAAAAATCTCTTAATCCCATGACTTTTACTCCGCGTATAAGTTGTCAAATACTTGATTAACGTCCAATGTGTAATCCAAATCGGACTTACTATAATGTATGTGCTGAGACGGTTTAAAGTCTGGAGCACCTTCTCCCATCTCAAACCAAGCTGGGTGACTTACCCTGACTCGGTTGTTTGGTAATGCAACGATGTTCCCTGTATATGGGCCAGCGTTCAATAATTCCATAACGTGACTCTGCTTATGTTGTGCAGGGTCATCGGCAATCTCGTTATCCGTATAGTCCACTGTGAACATATACTTAGCGGGGTACATCTCCCCGTCTATCTTAGCCATCCAAGGGCATGGTGTAGCTCTATCAAGTACATACACCGAATGATCCCTAGACGAACAATCCCAAGGCTGTGCTGCCCATACTGGCATTGGTTCAGGCCACTCATCAAACGGAGTATCCCCTACTAACGCTGTAATCGGCATTCTTGCCCACATTGCCCCGCCATGTACGTTAGGCTCTTCATCATCGTCATATGTCTCAGCCCCAGTAAATATTATCTGGAAACTAAGACATCTTGTCGGCATCGTAGTTACTGCGATAGCCATTGCGTGTATAAATTCACCATGATACTTCTCATGGTTGTGTGTGTATTCCTTTCGCACCCAGCACTTAAAATGCGGGATGTTACTCTGTAGGTACGCCATTATTCACTACCATTTAGATCTATTTGCCCAGTATGCCGCTGACATCTTACCTCTAGCTATGTTCTTAGCATGACGCGCTTTAAACGACTTGCGTTTAGCTTTCATCTTAGCAGATTCACCTTTTTTGGGCTTACCTGCGGTACTAGCGCCTTGCTCACCGTAACGTATTACTTTTTCTTTGCCACCCTCACACGCCTTTACAACGTGTGATTTCTTAGGGTGAGAGGGGGTACGACGTGGCTTATTGCACGCCATACTAGCCTTATCGACCTTACCCCCAGCTTTGTAATACCTACGCATGTTAGCTGTAGAATACAGTCATTGCGGTGATATTAGTCATCGCAGTAATCAAAACGTCATCTTGGCAACGAATACCCCAATCAGGGATGTTTACCGAGTGCGTTTCTGAAGCAACAAAATCTAGGTCTAGTACAGTTGGGCCACCGCTACCATCAGTGATGGTTAAACGACCTGCTGCACCAGCTACTAAGACTTGTATCTGACGTATGCGTGCAGGCCCGACAGCTAATGATGCTGCCGTGGTAATGCGTTTCGCTTGTACATCTGAATTAGACATAGTTAGTCCTCCTATTAAGCGTCAGCGAATGGAGTAACCAGCGTACCTGAACCAAGAGTAATACCAGAAACAGCGTACTTAGCAGTAGTAATTACAGTTACAGTAATCATGCTGCCTGCTAGACCGCCTTTGGTGCTGCCGTTTAACGTAATAACGTCATTAGAAGCGCCAGAAATGAAGGTCTTACCAGTAGCATTGGTCACGCCAGTGTACAAACCACCAACAAACTTATCAGTACCATCAGTTTTGATGTCTAGGTCAGTAGCAGCCGTTTCGATAAAGAAAGTAAAGGTTGCGCCAACATTGTTTGTTTGGTTTGGGTCGGTCTGGTCAGATACTGAAGTGGCAACAATAGTAGGTAGTGTAAATACACCATCTGCATCGTTTACACGAAGTACACGCCCAGCGTGATCTTTAACAGTAAGGGTAGTATCGGCGGTAAGGCTGATGTCGTTGGCAGCGCCAGCAGAAATAAATCCACCAAGAGATTTGACTGGGCCTGAAAAGGTAGTAGTAGCCATTATAGCGTCCTCATATGCGAGTAAAGTGAATCTGTCTGCATATCGTCAGTCGGGTCTGTCAGATTCACCGGATTGTTTCCCGATGTATGCCCGAAAGTATACCCTATAATGTATCAAGTCAACACAAAAAAAGGGGAACCTAAGTTCCCCCTTCTTATACAGCATAAACGCTAGTGCGTCTTACGCACCGGGTGATCCGAAGATACCAAGTGGGTCAGATACGCCAAACGAATAACGCTCACGAGCCTTGTAACGGCTGTTGCCTGTATCAAAGTCAGCATCCATAGATGTAGACATTGGGGTACGGACAAAGTGCTTCAAGCCATTAGGTACGTCACTGGTTAAGAACCAAGCATCTGTATCAGTCAGATAATGGTTAACTGTGAAACCTTCTGGAATTGAACCGTTGTTACGTAGCGCGTTCAGATCGTTGTCAGCCGTGCCAACGCGACCTTCGGTATCCAACAAGCGAGTTGCAACGAATTGCAATGCAGGTGGGATAACTAGCTTACGAGGCTTGGCAGCAATCAACAGACCACGCTCATCAGTCCAACCAGCAAGCTGGATAACGGCGGCTTCTAAAGAAGTCTCGTTAAGGTCAGCAGCAACAGCAGGACGGTTTGAGTTGACTCCACCATTTACTAGTGGGTGGTCAGTTGCACACAACACTTTGCCGTCACCGTAAGTAGTACCAGAAAAGGCACCATTTAAGATAGCAGCAGCTTTAACCTGCTTGGTATAAGCCATAGCGCGTGCGAGAGCCTTGGTATAACGAGATGACAATGAGTCATACAAGTTATCTTCAATAGCTTCCTCAGTGACACTGAAGCCCATAGCAATGGTTTCGTGAGTGTAACGAGCAGTGAATGCTTCTTGTGCATTGTCATAGTCAATAGCGGAGCCTTCGTTTTTAACGGGGGCAGCACCAAAACCAGACAATTTTACTTCTTCCTCAAAGGAGCGATCAGAACTTTCAGATTCAAAAATCTCTTTATGTTCTTCGCCGTACTTCGCATATTCCATACCGAAAAGTGCGTTAAGTCCGGGTAGTAACTCCTTGAGGAGTTGGGCGCGTGAAATAGCCATTATTCAGCTCCTTATTTATAGGCCGACAGCGTTTGTTGCGCTGTTGTGACCGATATTAAATTTAACCAACACATCTGGGAATGCGTCACCAATAGGTGATACAGCAGATACGATGCGGAAGGCAGCGGTAGTTGTAACAGTAGTTGATTCTACTGCGCTCGTTGAGTTACCTGTAGTGGTAGAACCAGTAGAGGTAGACTGAGCAGCAGCGAAGAACGTGTTAGCGCCAATATCAGACTGGTCAATAGCGCCATCCATCTGTGCTTGGAACAGTACGTTCGGATCATCAACAACATATGCTTCAACAACCCCAGTAGTTCCACTTGGGTAGTACTGACCGTAGATCTGTTGACCTTGAGCATTAATGTATGAACAACCAACGAATACACCCAAAGCGCCTGTGAAAGCGTTCGTTAGGGGAAATCCGTTAGCGCCAGCATTAGCACCAGTCATAAGGGTTATAGCGATGTAACCATCAGCGCCGATGAAGACAACCTGACCATTGAAGATATTAGTACCTTCTCCAGCAGGGTCTATTAGGTACGTAGTAGTTGCGCCAGCGTACGGTAGACCGTCAGCGCGTTTTACAGGCTTTAGCCCGTAAGGTGCAGCAGTAGTAGCCATGATAGGACTCCTAAATTAAGTTTTAACCGCCTTTACCAAACGATACGGTTGATTTCCGCTCGTTGAATATAGGCATTCTTGGATCGTTTTCGCGCATCAGGTTGTTGTCTACAGAATCCATTTGAGATCTTGTCTGGGTATTGTAGTAATCAGTACGTTCTGCTATTAACTCTTTAGGAGCTTTACATAGCATTAACCCACCAATAACCACGTTTTCTGCAAAGCGTTCTTGCTCTACACTAACCATAGTAATCTCAGGATGATCTGCGGCCCTTACAGGCTCCCAACCTTCACGCAGTTTTGAAGAAACATTAGTAGCGTCAACTTGACCTTGCGTGGCTACACGTACCCAGTGAAAGTCGTATCCGTCTTCTGGCGTGGGCGAGGGTAATACCTCTGGGCGCTGCCAAGAGCGTTTACGAGTTTGTGTTTCACGAGTATCGTTATCACGTTTGATTCTGTTATCAGCCATTATACTTTCCTCATTTCTAATGCAACCTGTCTGGCGTATTCTTCAAGTGGAACTCCAAGCCTGTTGGCAAGAGCTACCTGTGTTTGCGTTAGTGTCACCTTTTTAGGTGCTGTGCTCCGCGTAGCGGGTGCAACCACATTTGTCTGTCGTCTAGTTTTAGGTTCGTCAACTATCTGACCCTCGAATTCTTCGGGGAATACTTTTCGCATACGGGCATCAATGGCCTCGTAGTATTCGTCACTTTGCGGATTAACTCCGTTTTTAACCAATTTCTGATGTACCCCAATGGCATATGCAGTCATCTCATCGTCGGCATGGAACCAAGAGTTCTTGGCTACCCATTCTTCCGCTTTGGGATCACGAGCCGGGGCTGGTGTTTGATTGATTTGTACAGGAGTTTCTTCTTCCTGTAAAGCCGGTAATCTAAAGTTTTCTAGCTTATCTGACTTTATTTTAGCACTAGTTAACTCTTCTTGCGCTAATAACAGACGATCCGCATCACCACTTTCGTATGCGTCCTTATATGCTATCTTTGCGCCGTTAAGTTCAGAGTCTACAACAACCTTAGCTTGCTCAAGAAGTGCCTCACGGGTATTACCCACATCACCCTTTAACGACCTATTTTCGTCAACTAGCCGTTGCGCTAAAGATTCTAATTCTTGCCGTTCTCGCTGGGCTGACTCTTTGGCTCTACGCTCGTCGTGGTAGACTTTGCCAAGATGTTTAATTCGAGTTGCGACTGTTTTTGAGTAGCTTTCCAACTCTTCGTCCGTGACATCAGCCGGTGTTTTAGATGGCCTACGGTCACGGTCATCTTCTGGCGTATCGTCAACAACTTCGATGTCCAGTGCTTCTGTTTCTTGTTTAACTGGTGCTTCAGATTCGACATTAGTATCCGCATACTCGTCCGCACTCTTCTTACCAGATATATCAATTTCGACGGCACCGGAATCCTCCACTGCTATAGAAGTATCATTCTCTTCGTCTGGAAATGAATATTCAACTTTTTGAAACGACATTATCTACTCCTTATGCTCTTTGAATGCCACGGGGGTCAGCTACAACGGCCTCAATAGAGTCGTCATTCATAAGACGATACTCAAGACCCTCTATGGTAAACCTAGTACCAGTGTTAGCTCGGAACATTACGTAGTCCCCTTGCTTACACCAAGGCCCAGTAGGGAATCGGTCTTCGTCACTATATGCTTGATCGCCAACATCAATTACAAGGCCGATAATCGACATGACTTGTTCTTGGTGCTTGGTAGTCACAGACTTCAGTAGTTCAGAACCTTCAAAGGCTTCTTCTACTTTCGGCATAGCTACTAATACCCTGTAGCCCACGGGCTTAGGTAGTTGTGCTTCAAACTCTTCTTCGTTGGTTTCAACTGTTTCTACAGCTTCACTCATCTCCATACTCCATATCACGCGAGAGGTCTTCTACATATCCCAGACAGGCTTCGAGACCCCGAATTAAGCCTGTGGTTTCCTTGTACATGGCGAAGTCTTTAGCTCCACCACCACTCAGAAATTGTAGTGCGGAGGATTTGTCATCCTCGATTTTCTTCTTTAGCACGTCTAAGACGGTTGTTGCCATTATTGGCCCTTATTTTTGTTGGTGTCCTGTATCGTTTTAAGTAGGTCAAGATCTAACTTAGTGTTGTCTTTCCTACGATCTGCGGCAAGTTTTGCGCCAGCTTTCTGGGCATCTATTTCTAGTTCTTGCTGTTTAATTTGTAGCTCTGCCTGACTTATCTGCGCGTCTACTTGCCCTTCTTGAGCCTTTAGCTGTAGCGCAGCTTGTTTAGCCTGCATATCCATCTGATCCCGCTGTGCCTGTAGCTGCATGTCCATCTGGGCGTTTTGCGCGTCAGTCTGGTCTTTCTGCATCTTACGCTGCACTTCTTGCTGCTTGATCTGTAGCTCGGCTTGCTGCATCTGTACCACAGGGTCTTGAGCCTTCTGCTGTGCTTGCTGCTGTGCCGCCTGCTGCTGGTTCTGCTGTGTAAGCTGAGAGCCTGCTTGAGCCATAAGACGGGCCAGATTGACCTCCATGTCTTCTGGTAGCTCTGCGTTAGGATTAGGTAGCGGTGCGCCGATCTTCTCTTCCATAGACTTGCGGTACTTGAACGCCAAGTGCTCTGCTATGTGTGCCTGTAACGCCGCAGCCATACGCTGTGCTTGGGGGTTTTGCCCCATTACTTGAGCAATCATAGGGTCTTGCATAAACGACTGGTGAGCCGCCATATGCGCGTCATGGTCTTGATAGATAAACGCTTTCATAGGCTTACCGTTCAAGTTGTTCATGTTCTCACTGACTGGATCAGTAGGTCGTATGTCATCTGTGGTTGGTACTAGCTTGTCAGCGTTCTTAACCCCCAACACCTCAATCATCTGCCTGTGTAGCTGTGGCAGGTCGTAGATCTGTGGTGCCTGTTGCGACATCTGCAACACCGCTTGGTACTGCACAACGCGCTGGGCCATTGTAGAGCTATTCGGATCACTGACGGGTATAACGTCAACCATCTCATAGTCTGCTCTACGGGCTGTCTGCTCCCCACGTAGCGGCTCATACGAGTATTCCGCGGGTGCGTGCTCCGCCATGATAGCTTTAAGAAGTTTAAACTCCTGCTTCATGGTGTAGTGAACACGAGCCTGTACAGCAGCCATAGGCTTTAACGTACGCTCTAACAGCGCCAGCGTAGTACCCACAGGGGCATTGGCTGACATGTCAGAGATGTTCATGTCACTGATAGCGCCTAACCTACGGCCTTCAGTTGTAATCTGGTTAAGTAGCGCCAGTAGTGTCTGGCTAGGCTCTTTATAAGGGAGCGGCATGATGTTGTCGCGGATACTGCCTGACGGTACATCAACGTCCTTCCACTCACCCGGCTCAATCGGCGTATCATCTCCCTTAATACGTAACCCACGAGCCTTCAGACCGCCCGGTAGGTTAGCTAGGGTGCCAGCGTCCACAAGCTGACGTATAAGAGACGTACCAGCACGGGCATAACCACCGATGATGTGAATCAAACCAAGGCCGTAGAACCCAAACCCCGGTACGTATACATAGTGTACGAAGTGCTGACGCTTCAACATCAGGTCATCTTCTTCGTTCCAGTTACGGCGTATGGCAAGAACTTCATTAGACCCACGCTCAATAGTCACCACGTATGGCTTTGCTATCTCATCGTCGTCTTCGTCAACACCCTCAATAACTAGATCTGCGTGTACCTCGTATAAAGAGTAGCGGTCATCGTCAGTTAGTGAGTACCCACCTTCTTCAGCTTTACGCTCTTCAATGTCGGTGTGAAACGCCTGTGGCTCACCCAGATCTACATCACGGTAGAACCCACCTGCCTGTAGCTTCTTTAACTCATTCTTGGTCTTACGCATAACGTGAGTAACACGCTCTGCGCTCTCTATAGTAGACGCACCATAAGGCACTACTACGTCTTCAGCAGGGATATACAGGGCTACCTGTCTGTTTATGTTCGGGTCAAAGTAAACCTTCTTAAACGCGCTACCAGCCAATCCTAGGCTGTATAACAGCCGTTCATGTTCTGGGCGGTACTCCACCATACGCTCAGTCAATTCGTAGTTCATATCCGCTTTCACGCGGCTACTCGCTTCTTCTTTGTCCTTATCTTCTACGCCTATGATCTTAGTGCGTACTGGGCCAGCGGCTGGAAACGTCTCTGACATTGTTTCTGCTTGGAAGCGTATGGCAGCTTCGGCAAGCACTGTAGAGTACACGCCAGAGGCACCTTCCCACGGGTCTGTACGCTCTTCATACTTAAACCCAAGAACATCTAAGCCCTTAACGTAAGTATCCGCCCAGTCCTTTCGGCTTTCGATGTCGGCGCTTATCATCCCAACTAAGTCATCTGCTAACTCGTTAAGTACACCTTCTTCTAGTGTCTCTGCCAAGTTGGTATCAAAGCCGCCCATGTCTGAGGGTTCTGCACCGGGGATAATAGTAATCTCAACGCTACCATCATCCATCGTCACCATGTCAGGGTTAACGATCTCTATCTCAAGGGCAGCATCGTCGTCACTGTCCATAAGCTCACCGTCTATGCCCTCTGGGGCTGCGTATAGTCCTTTCTCAATAGCCATAATATATCTCTAGTAGAAGCCGCCTCTACGCGACTTAAAGTATCTTTGTTCATCTGGCTCATCAGTAGGTAGGCGTATAAAACCACCTTGCCTAAAACGCATGAGTGCCATAACTGTGGAGTCAACTAAGTCATCATTACTCATAAACGGGAACCCAGCAATCTCTTCTACCACTTCTTCAGCCCAACGGGTAGTGGGAACCCAGCACAGGCCACTTGCTACAATATCAGATACTGAGTTTAGTCGTGCTAGTTTGTCACCTGACCCTCTGTGTGGTGTGTATTCTGACACAGGTAGACCCATACGTCTCATCTCTTGGTAAAGCGCCGTACCTGATGATTTCTTCTCTACAATAAACGAGTCAGGCTCCCAGTCCTTATACTCTTCTATAGCCATCTCCTTTAACTCTGGAAACTCCATACGCTGCTTAATACTGTTCAGCAGGATGATGTTATACGCGCTAGTTTCCTCGTTAAGAAACACTCCCCACGTAGTCAACGCCGTATAGTCGGCACGGTTGTGCTTTTCTGCCGCCGAGTCCAAAGACATTATGACGTATTCACAAGACGGAGGCTGTTCCTTCTCCCATAAGTTCCACCACTCACGTTTTATCAGCGCAGCTTCTTCTGCCGTGGGTGTCTGCTGGTACTGTGCATTCCACTGGAACGTAGGCATGGACGCTTTAGTACGTAGTAGGGCTTCTAGGTCAAAAAACTCAGGCCACAGCGGTTTCTCAACAATCTCGTCTAGCTCTTCATCTACAACTTCTAGTATGGCAGGGAATTCGATGACATCGTACTCATCAGCACGCTCATTCTGAGCCATATCACGTACTACACGCCCAGTAAGATCGTCCATATGCCAGCGTGTCTGAATTATTGCAACACTCCCACCCGGCATTAGACGAGTACGGGCACCGAACGTGAACCATTCGTACGCTTTCTCAAATACAGCAAAGTTTCCGTTAATAACGTCTTGTTCTGAGTGTGGGTCGTCAATTAAAAGTAGATCAGCACCACGACCAGCCAGTGCAGAGCCAACGCCACAGGCATAATACTCGCCACCAGAGTTCGTATTCCACCTACCAGCCGACTTTGAGTCAGTTGCAAGGGCTACAGTAGGAAATATACCCTTGTATGCGTCTATAGAAATGAGATTTCGTACCTTACGACCAAAATCTACCGCCAAATCAGTGGTATGCGACACCATCATAACCTTCTTATTAGGATTACGCCCTAAGTACCACGCTGGGAAGAAGATAGAAACGAGTTGGGACTTGCCATGACGGGGTGGGATGTTAACGCAGATGCGATCTTTGTCCCCAGCCTCAATTGCCATGAGCATATCAGCCAATATGCGGTGGTGTTTACCTACTATATAGTCAGGTTGCATGGCTTTGCAGAATTCTATGAGATCATCGTAGGCAGCAGCGTTAATTTTGCGGGTAGCTAGCTCATCGACGATACGGTTTATCTCTACAACCTCGTCCTTACTGAACGAATCTAGGTTATCCAGCATCTGCTGGACTTCTTCCTCGGTAAATTCGGGAGCGGCCTCAAGCATCTGTTACTTCATCTAACGCAGCTTTTAGTTCATCCACACCCATTACCTTGCGTAGATCTAAAACTTCCTCATCCAACACGACTTCACTATCTGTATACTCTGCGTCCACAGCTTCGTCCATAGGATTAACCAGCTTTTCCAGCTTACCCCTCAGTTTATCCCTGAGATCTTCCGTAGATTGGTGTGTGATTGTTACTTCTGACTTCTCTGCAAACAGCCCTACGTCTGAGATCTTACCCAGAAGCTCCAAAGCTCTAATCCGTATGCGTGGGTCTGCGTTTTCTGATTCTAGTAGTAGCTTGTTTGTGACTAAGTGTCGGATCTGGGTAGCACTTTCTGCAACAGAATGTCCGAACTCTTGCAGTATGTTGTTGGTTAATACAATTGAGGCAGGCGTAAGAGTCGCGGCCTTCTTCGTAGTAACCTTCTTAGAAGTTTTCTCAGGATTATCAGCATAAGCCAGAGCAAGTTTCGCGGCAGTGTCTTCATCTTCTCCAGTAGGGGATAAATCTAAACCATGTTCGGCAAGTTTCTGTGCTGTTTTACAAGCTACTTCCGCACGTTCTTTGAGGTCTATGTTCGGCATGTCGTCCGTAAAAGGCACACCGATCTCAGGTTCGATGAATAACGTCATATAAAATATAGATTGTTTCGCTGGCTGTAAGCCGTTGTGCGGAATATACACTAGAAACCACGAAACGCAAAGAAATGAAAAGTCCCAAAAGTCCAAAACACTATGTACGTGTCTTTTTGGTCTTCTTACGTAGGTACTTGTAGAAAATTTGGTTACACAGAAGTATTTACGTAAAGGGGGTAGTACCCAATGTGAATAACCGGATAACCGTACAGCCCTTTAAAAACGTGGGTTTGCGGCAGGGAGTATGGCGGAGGGCGTAGGGTACACGCAAGAAAACGCCCATTACAAAATTTTAAAAAACTACACAAAAAATTTTTTAGGGGGGACTTATATTTTTGGGGTGGGGGGTATCCTGTGTAGGGAACGGCCTCAAGAAGCAGAGGATTTTGGTTGGGAACGATTTATTTGTGGAGATTAGTAATATACGCACGCTAGGGACTCCGCTGCTGTGAGCGGGATGGTGGGGGTGGGGTGGGTATTAGATACCATGTTATAACACGTTATAACATTACTTGACACGAAAGGGCATATTACACTATAATAACGGCGTTGGTCAGGGAAAGCCCGCCAGCATTAACTAAACTAAAAAACAGGTATATAAAATGACAAACTTAATCACAGCAACACACAAGCAAATCGGCGCGCTAATTACTGAAGGCCAGCGCGGACTAGCTAAGGTAGACAAAGCCTTAGAAAAGGCGCAGCAAAAGCACGCGGCAACGCATGTATCGTTTAACCAGAAAATGTTTGAAGCGGGCGCACAAAGTGCGGATTTCACAAAGGGCACCGCGTCCAGCCCTGAAGTTTTCTACTTCTACAAGGAGTGTGTCGCCAGATCCTTACCAGTAGCCCAACAAAAGGTGCTAGCGGGTAAGGGCGGCGATGAAAAGCGCGATCTTATACAAGCCATTGGCGGGCGCATGGGGGCTATGAAAAAAGCCTTAGAGCGCAAAGAGACCATCAAAGCGGGAACCGCTACCGATAAGCGCACAAAGGCGGCGAAGGCGGCGAAGGCGAAAACAGCGGGCGGCAAAGGTACCGATACGCCAGCACCTAACACGTCACCAGAATCCGGCGAAGCAACGGAAGCAAAAGGTATCTTACCGCCAGCGATCCGCGATCCACAATTGACTGAAATATTTAACAAAGCCGCGCAAATGGATATTGTCGAGCAAGCGCAATTAGCGACTCTTATCAATAGGGCCATGCAGATACTAGCCAAAGCCAAGTAACTCTCCCTCCCACCAACCAAGCCCTGCGAAAGCGGGGCTTTTTTTTGCCTTTAATTTTTGAAGCCTGTTCCTGAAACCAGTTCCTGTGTTCGCGTTGCGTGTCGGCTCGTGTTGCGTTGCGTCGTGCGTGTGAGCTGCTTTGTTATAACGTGTTATAACATTCCTCATACCACCAGAAGCCAGTTCCTGTGTTCGCGTTGTGTGTGACGTGTTATGACCTACTACCTAATTTGCAATGTTACGTTCGCAAGTCAAGTGGGACGGGCAATGTTACGTTTTTGGGCCTAATGTTACGCAATGTTACGTTTTCAAAAGGCCAAAACGTAACATTAGTTTGGTGGTGTTTGGTGGTATCTGACGTTATCTGGCAGTACTGCACTATACAAAAAGACCTATATATATATATATATTTGTAATGTTACGTTTTTAGTAAAATATGTATATAGGGGGTGGTTGAGAGGGCTTGTTTAGCGATTGTTACCTTTTCAAAACACAACCGCCAAGACCCATTCAATTTCCCTAAAAACGTAACAATGTAACATTGCTTATATATCAATGACTTACAAGCCTACCCTACGTAACATTGCGTAACATTACCGTACAAACCACCAAACACCACCAGATACCACTACTTGACATAACACGTTATATGTGAGACTATATGTCTTGTCGGGGGGTTCTCCCTCGGTCACATCAACCAAATGTTATAACACGTTATAACAAACCAACAGGAGACAGCGATGTCAGATTTGACAGTAGAGGAGTTGGAAATAAAGTTACGGCACCGAGCCATACACCATGATGCGGATATACGGTCACTGCAAAGCAAGCACACTTACATGCTGCGGCAGTTGCTGGAGTTAGTGGAGCTTGCCCAACACTGTTCATCCGTACAGAAGCAGTATGTTGTGGACTATCAGCTTGAAGTTATGCACGACGATATAACCAAAGCAATCAAGGCAAAGTTATAACACGTTATAACAAACCAACAGGAGACAGCGATGTCAGATTTTTCAGAGTCAGCGATCACACTAGGTCGCATCCAAGTAGAGTTCGATTGCTTATACGGCACCAAAGAAATGCGTAAGCGTTTGAGCCTGAGTGAGCGCACCAGTGAGCTACTGCGTATTTGCAGCAGGGAAGGTGTTAGCTACAAAGGGTTCGAATATCTTGAAGACAGACTATTAGGGGGAAAGTAATGCAGCAGTTTATATCAGTAGTTAAGTTTTTGTTCGGGGTGTGTATGTCACTCCTAATCATGGCAGCAGGTGTTCACTTCACCTATATGTACTACATGACCAACGGCCCAGTGCATGACGTGTTTGCTGTAGTAGGCCCATTGTTCATTGCCTTTGCATTTTGTACCGCGTTCTTGGTGATCTATGAGTTGACTCAAGAACTACGCAGCGAGGCGCGAGTCAGGGCGTGGGTTGAAGACGTACCAGTAGTAGAAGACGGGCCGATCAATTTCCCCACACCCAGATCATTCAACATGGCAGCCGACTACGTAATCAATTCAGCGTTAGAGGAATATCAGGGTTCGGCTCGCGCCTATTACAAAGAAAGTCAGGATTTGTTTTACGCCGGTTGCGAAGAAAGGCTGCGTAAGTTTGAGGAGAAGAAGTAATGCGTAAGATAGAGAAAGAAGTAATCGGTGCGTTCATCGACGCACGCCAAAAGACGATGGGCAACACCACATCTGTCCGCAACCCAGTAACTCGTAACATGGATCTGCTACTACACGGCAACCGTATCGCCACCATGTCGAATCAAGATGGGGTTAAGAAGTTATGGGTGAGTAACGCTGGCTGGGCTACTCGCACTACACAGTCACGACTCAATGCGTTGTTCAGTGAGCTAGACCTACCGGAGCGCGTGTATATCAAGGGTGGCGTTCAGTATCTCGACTGTTCACGCCACGGCACCGTCAACCTCACGGCACTGCGTAAGAGCGCAGTCCTTGTATCAGTTCATTAACTAAACCAAAAGTTATAACACGTTATAACAAACCAAAATCAGGAGAACGTAATGCGTAAGCTGATGAACGAAAAAACAGTCATCTTTGACATCGACGGCACACTGGCTGACATCGAACACCGCCGACCATTTGTTACAGGTAAGAAGAAAGACTTTGATGCCTTCAACGCAGCTATGGTCAACGACACACCCAATGCACCGATATTAGATCTACTGCATATGTGCGTAGCAGCAGAGCACCAAATCGTATTCTGCACCGGACGTATGGAGCAGTACCGTGAGGTGACTACGCGGTTCCTACTAGATTCCCCCGTAGGCAGAGTTGCTGGGTGTGGGTATGTTCAGGGACTACGTGACGAGTGGGAGCTTGGGGAGCGCGAACACTATCTT
>Ga0208814_1000595_pt1 | contig 20645 bp, 39 predicted proteins | sample MalvirAntarct_55_FD_184253 | JGI IMG/M metagenome (GOLD analysis project Ga0208814, IMG submission 184253) | Marine viral communities from the Global Malaspina Expedition - Malaspina viral metaG Antarct_55 (SPAdes) (version 2) | ecosystem: Environmental > Aquatic > Marine > Oceanic | place...
ATAAAGGAAAAATTCAGTGGCTCTAGTAATGCTGGGCGTTTTATATTAAGTTTTAACGACAACAATGAGTCTGGAGCTAGTATTGAGCCAGTTCAGTTAAGCGACGCACACCAGCAGTACCAGTTTTTAAGCGAAGAGTCGATGAGCAAAGTTATGGTTAGTCACAGAATCATAAGTCCTATGCTTTTAGGGATTAAAGATAGCAGTGGCTTAGGGAACAACGCAGATGAGCTAAAGACTGCAAGTATATTAATGGATAATACGGTAATTAGACCGTTTCAAAATTTGCTAATCAATGCTTTTGATAACATACTAGCGTTTAATGGAATAACGTTAAACTTGTATTTTAGAACACTACAACCTTTGGAGTTTGTGGACTTAGAAAATGCAATGACTAAGGAGCAAGTAGAAGAGGAAACAGGAGAAAAACTATCTCTTGCAGTTGAAATAGACGGACGAAAGGCTTACGAAACTATACAAGAAGCAGAAGCTAAAGCAAAAGAAATGGGTTGCAGTGGGCATCACGAACACGAAAAAGAAGGTAAAACTTATTATATGCCTTGTGAAAGTCACAACTTAAAAGCACCTTGCTGGGACGGTTACGAGCAGATAGGAACTAAGATAAAAAACGGCAAGGAAGTGCCTAATTGCGTACCTCTGGAGGATATAGACAGATTAAAGAAAGATGTTTACAAGTCATTAATGGACTTAGAGCAAGAAGATTTAAGCGATTATGAGCTTATTGATGTTAGACCAGCAAATGAATACGATGATGCTTTAAATTCTAGCTTAAATTTAGCTAGTGTTGTTTCTAGTAGTCCAGCAAAAAAGAGTGAGCAAGATACTTCTATTTTAAAAGTAAGATACAAATATACAACTGGACGCTCAACGGCTGGTAAAAGTAGAGATTTCTGCGAGAAAATGCTTTCAGCAGACAAGGTTTATAGAAAGGAAGACCTAGATAAACAAAGCTCGGACAATTCACAGTTTGCACCTAGTGGAGAAAGTACGTACAATATTTGGCTTTACAAAGGCGGAGTTAACTGCTCTCATTATTGGGAACGCAGAACGTATTTAAGAAAAAACAATGAAAGAATATCGGTATCAGAGGCAAGAGCTAAAATAATGCAGTTAGATCCTAGTTTAAGAAGCGAGGCTAAGATACCAGTAAACGACCCAGAGGTTGCACAAATTGCATCAGCTAAAAATAACTATTGGAGAAAATAATATGGCAACAGTTTTATTTATAAAGAGACAAGATATAGTAAAAAATAGTATCATTGACGGAAACGTTGATACGGATAAATTTATTTACTTTATTAAGATTGCACAACAAATGCACATACAGAACTATCTAGGCACAAGTCTATATGATAGAATTTCTGCGGATATATTAAACAACACGCTTTCTGGAGACTACTTAGGGTTAGTTAATGATTACATACAACCGATGCTAATACACTTTGCTATGGTGGACTATTTGCCATTTGCTAGTTATGAATTAAGGAACGGTGGACTGTTTAAGCATAAGTCTGAAAATTCAGAAAGTCCAGAGAAAAAAGAAGTAGATTTTTTAGCACAAAGACATAGAAACTTTGGAGAGTTTTACACTAGGCGGTTTATTGACTATATGTCCTTTAACAATAATTTGTTTCCAGAATATAACACAAACCAGAACGCAGATATGTACCCAGACAAAGATGCTAACTTTGTAGGGTGGGTTTTATAGAAAATTTATGCCGTATAAAATAAAAAAGAAAAACTTTAACAAGTTGATAGCTTATTTAAAGAAAGAAAGAAAACCTTTGATAAGAAAAAAAATAATTAAATGATTTCTACAAATAACCTTATAAGAGCGAAGTCAGTAGAATACACAAGCAGAGGTTTAACGACTGAAAAAATCTCTGTAACGTGGCGGCACTATATTAGTGGTATCTCTACATATACTTTGTATAGCACAGGAGCGACAACAGCCTTTCCTTATGCTTATGGCGGTATTGGTGTTCCTTTTGATGCTTATTTTAGTCAATTTCAACTGTCATCAATGCCTTATTCAAGTAGGCAGTTTCCCAACGGAAGTTCTTTGACTTTAAGTGTTTATGTGGATGGTGTTTTAAAAGGTAGCGAAACAGGAACTTATACAAATACAGTAAGAGAAACAGTTGTTTTAGATTTTGGTAGGTCAATAGAAATAAATAGAGGTCAAACAGTAACGCTTAGACTACAAGTAAACGGTCAATGGTGGTATTCTACTAGCACTTCAATAATAATAGAAAGATAATGGAAAACCCTATACTAGCATTAATACCTAGCGGATATACAAACGGCAAAGTTTATTCTGTTTTACCAGTTGATGGTGACGGAGATTTTGATTTTTTTAGGTTTGGCGATGCAACTAGAGTAAAAGAAAACGGTTTAATTGAAACTATAACAGGCTCAAACAACCCTCGCTTGAATTGGAGTGGTGATTGTCCTAGTCTTTTAATGGAAGGTACTAGAACAAACAAACAATTAAGAAGCGAAGAATTTAATAATGCTTTATGGATAAAAACAAGAACAACCGTAACGGCAAACGAAGATGTTTCACCAGAAGGAACTGAAACCGCTGACAAATTAGAGTGCAATTCGTCAAGCTCTGGTGGTATGAACGTTAATAGTTCAACTTCAATTACAAGCGGTGCATCTGTTACTTTATCAGTCTTTGTAAAAAAAGGAAATGCTAGATATTGCAACTTGGGATTATTAAATAGCGCTTACAGTGATTTTTCACGTATATTTTTTGACTTACAAGATGGTTTATCTTTTACTCCGCAAACAACTGGCAGCGACATAACTTTAATAGACAACAGTATTGAATCTTTTACAAATGGTTGGTACAGAATATCTATAACTTGTGAAACTTCTGGTAACACAACTGTACGACCTTTTATTTACGGAACTACATCAAACGGAAATTTTACGGTCACTAAAGGCGATTACAATTATTTCTGGGGAGCACAACTTGAAGAAGGGAACTATTTAAGCAGCTACATTAAAACGGTAAATGGACAACAAACAAGAGCTTTGGAGCGTAAGGTAAAAGCACAAACAGATTTTAACAAAAATAAAGGGGTAGTTTTTTTAGACGTTAAACCTTTTGCAGTTGCTTCCAGCGATACACTTGGTAACGTAATAAATTTAAGAGGTGGTACATACAATTTAATACAATTCGCATTTAAAACTTCAAACGTTTTACAGTTTTTTATAAATGAGTCCCCAAGCTCTCCAATAGTTAATTATAATTTTACGCACAATGGCGGAAGGCTTAAAGTAGCGGTTAAATGGGATAGTGGAAGTTATAAGCTTTTTGCAAACGGACAACTTTTAAATAGTTATTTAGACACAAATAGGTTATTTAGTTCATTAAACATATTTCAATTTCAAGGAAGTGATGACTACTTAAATTTTGAAGGAGAGATTTACAATTCACAAGTTTTTGGGAACGCTTTAACAGATGCGGAAATTATAACACTAACAACATTATGAGAATAGGCAAATACGAGTTTAAAAGTAAAGAGCAAGTTCAAGATAAGATTGAAGATTTACCAGAAGGTACTTTTTTAATAGTTGAACTAGGGCATATAGTTTTAGAGGAAGGCGAATACGAATTAAACGAAGATGAAGAAATGCAGTTAATTAAAGAGCCAGTGATTAGCGATAAGTACCACGTTGATGTTATCTGGTACGATATAGAAAGTCACCCATACGGCTGGAAGACTTATAGTTGCGACTTGGATAGCGAAGGAATGCACAAATTTTCTGGCATTCCGTATTTAGAAAACAAAATATAATGACATTACAAGATTTGAAAATAGGCTTTTTAAACGCTATCACTTTAGGGATAAGCTTTACACACATAGAAAATAGTTTAAAGGTTATATTGCTATTACTATCAATAGGATATACTGCTCAAAAGATATACGAAACGCATAAAAAGAATGAGAAAAATTAATAAAATAATAGTACACTGCTCAGCTACGCCAGAGTGTAGAGACGTATCGCCAGAAGAGATTACAAGGTGGCACGTTGAAGACAATGGCTGGAGTGACGTAGGCTATCATTTTATAATAACATTAGACGGAGTTGTGCATTTTGGCAGAGAAGTAGAAAGACCTGGTGCTCACGTTAGAGGTCATAACTCAGACAGTATAGGGGTTTGCTACATTGGAGGTATGGACGCAGATATGAAGGAAGCAAAAGACACTAGAACAGAAGAGCAAAAAGAGGCTTTAGTGGATCTATTGTGCGAGTTAAAAGATACTTACGGAGCAGAAATATACGGACATAGAGATTTTAGCTCTAAAGAATGCCCTAGCTTTGATACTAAAAAAGAATACGAAAATATAAGCAATAGATATTAATGCCTAGTTATAAAGATAAAAACGGAACGACAAGAGTAGGAGATGCTTTAAGGTGGCTTGTAAAACAAGGCAAGGAGGTAGCACCAGAAATACTTAAAATCGCTGGAAACGTTACTGGAATTGAGGCTCTGGAGCAGTTAGCAGATAAGATACTTACTAATAAAACACTTTCTGAAATAGACAAACAAATGTTATTAGAGGAGTTGCGTTTTGATATGATCGAAATGCAAGAAGTTACTAAGAGGTGGCAATATGATATGAACTCAGATAGTTGGTTAAGTAAAAATATAAGACCTCTAAGCCTTGCCTTTTTAACCCTTAGTCTATTTATATATATAATTTTAGATAGTTGCTTAGAAAGCTTTAAAATAGCTAAGGAGTGGATAAACCTACTGTCTTCATTGCTTCTACTTGTATATGGCGGTTACTTTGGAGCTAGATCAATGGAGAAAATTAGCAAACACTGGAATAAGTAAAAAAATCAAAGTGGACCACATATGAGACTATAATAGCCTAGTCTATAATAGCTTTTATATATATATAATTTTCTATAATAGACTAGACTATTAAAGACTAGACTATAATAGACTAGCCTATAATAGCCTATAATAGCAAAAAGAGAAAAATATTTCAATTAAAAAAACAAATTAGCATTTTTTTTATAGCTTTGTGTAAATAAAATAATAATGGCAAAGAAGAGTAAAAGAAAAAAATTAATAGAAAAATTAGATAATATATTCTCGCAATATATAAGGCTAAGAGAGGCTAAGAATGGTATTGTAGAGTGCTTTACTTGTGGGAAACAAGAGTTCTGGAAGGGCAAAGGTATGCAAAACGGTCATTTTATGAGTAGAAAAAACTTATCTACTAGGTGGGACGAGGTTAATTGCCAAGTGCAATGCGTAGGTTGCAATGTGTATAGATACGGAGAACAATATAAATTTAGTATAGGACTAGATGCTAAGTACGGAGGAGGAACTGCAGAAGAGATGCTTATAAAAAGCAGAGAAACAAGCAAGATTATGGACGTTGAGCTAGAAGAGAAAATAAAACATTACGAAAATTTGGTAAAAGAATTAATTTAACTTAGATTTGCTTAGCCAGTTTTCTGACTACTGGTTTGTTATCATTGTTTTGAAAGAGGTTTGACTAATAATCAGCCTCTTTTTTTTTGGTTAATAACTTTATTTTATATATATTTGAATTATAAAACACTAAAACAGATAACATTATGGAATTAAATCACCTTTACGGAAGAGTAAAAGAAGAGTACAGAGACTTTATTAGCGATTATATTAAAAAGTATAAAGCTAGTGGAGAGTTAATGAGAGAGGAGCTGACGAGTAAAGAATACGTTAGCAGATTGACTTATGCTTGTATTATATATTTACAAGACGCTACGCATTTTTCAGGATCGCCTTTTGCGTTATTTAAAGAGATTGAAAATGACTTATAAAGAAGACGTTAAAAGAGCAACAAGCCCAGACACAATTGACTTTTTAAATGCTAGGGTCGATGCACTACAAAGAAGAGTTGAGTTTCTGGAGGCTCAGCTGGAAGTTTCAAAACAAATTAACTTTAATAAATAAACAATGAAAAAAGAAAAACTAATGGAGTTGTATAAAAAGTACGACTTAGACAAAGATGACTTTTTTAAGCATCAGCACTACACAATAATTACTCGCCAAGGTATTGATAAGATACAGGCATTAGAGCAAATGAGCGTTTCCTACGAGGTTGTAAGATGTGAGCCTAATTACGCAGTATTTAAAGCGTATGCAGAGAAAGACGGTAAAAAGATTGAAACTTTTGGATCAGCATTGAAAGGAGAAGGATACAAGGACGGAAATACTAATAGCTGGTACGTTCCAGAAATGGCAGAGAAGAGAGCAATGAGTAGAGCGGTACTTAAACTTACTGGTTTTTATGAGCTAGGGGTTTTCGGAGAAGATGAAAGTGAATCATTTAAACGCAGTTAATATGAAGAGCGGAACTATAAAACACCTTGATCCAGACGGACAGTGGAACGGAATGAAAAAAACTAAGGTTACTTTCAAAGACGGAAGAGCTTACACTTTTTTCTCAAAAGGAGAGTTTACTGGCTCTATTGGAGATACTATAAAATACAATGTAACTAACGAGGATATGTATAACGCTAAGTTAGTAAGGGACGACTTTAAAAATAAAAAGTTTAAAGACAATGAAGTAATTACAGAAAAAAAGAAGAGTACAAATACTTTTTCTTATATTGTAAAGCAAAACTGCATAAAAGCATCAGCTAATTTTCACTCAAAAAGAGTAGCAGATATTGACGATGTGCTAAGAGATGCAGAAAAAATGTATAATTGGATAATAAATAAATAACAAACATTATGAATGAAAACAACAACAGTGAATTTATGAACTTCTTATTTGCTAGAAAAGGCAAGTTTGATTTTATCGTAACAAATGTATCAGTTAAAGCTGATGAAATGATTGCTTGGCTAAAAGCTAATAAAGATCAAGCAGAAAAAAACAATGGGTTTTTAACTTTTGATATTCTAAAAGCTAAGAGCGACCCTAATAAAATGTACGCTAAATTCTTTAAACCGACTGAGGGTTACCAAAAACCAGTTACGGCTAAGGAGCATATGCCAGACAGAGAAAAAGCTGACCTACCATTTTAATAATTAGGCTATCGAAAGGTAGCCTTTTTTAATACAAAACAATGACAATAAACTATCCAGAAACAATAGAAAAACTCAGACAGATACGAAATGGAAGTATTGCAGAGGGTTTGAAGTTAGATATACCAGATTTAGATGAGCATATAAGATTTAAGCCTAGCAATTTTAATGTAATACTAGGACAGGCTAATGTAGGTAAAACCTCAGCGGTATTATTTTTAATGCTATGTTATTCAATAAAACACAAAAAGAAATGGCTTGTATTTAGTAGCGAGAATGAACCTCACTCTATTGTACGTAAGCTAGTAGAGTATTTAGCTAAGAAGCCTATACATTTAATAGAGGAGCTAGATTTTATAGAATACACAGAGTTTATAGACGACCATTTTAAAATCATTTCTCCAGATAAACTATATACATACAGAGATTTAATTAGTCTAGGCGTGGCTTACAAAGAGGCTTGGGACTATGACGGTTTTATGATTGACCCTTATAATTCAATAGTAAAAGACCCAGAGCTAATAAAAAGCATAGGAGGTCACGAGTACGACTATCAAGCTACGACAGAATTTAGAATTTTCTGTAAAAAAAATAATATAACGGTTTGGTTGAACGTTCACGCAAATACAGGAGCTATACGTATATTACATAGGTCGGATCATAAATACGCTGGATATCCAATACCTCCACAGTCTGGAGATGTAGAGGGGGGTGCTAAGTTTGTGAATAGAGCTGACGATTTTTGGGTTATACATAGGTACGTTCAACACCCTAACGATTTTATGATTACACAGATTCACGTTAGAAAGGTTAAAGAGGTTGAAACTGGAGGAAGACCTACTCCTCTTGAATTCCCTATACCACTAAGGTCTGTTATTAATAACGTTGGCTTTGGTATGGATAACGATAATTTAATACAAAAAATAGAAGAGGAGACTAGAGCTAATAAGTTTTTAAAAAGTATTTAAAAAAAATTACGTATATTAGTCAAAAAATTAGTAATGATTATATACGCTTTCTCGGCTTTGGTAGTTCTTTTGATAGGACTACTAGCTATAACAGACAAATACAATCCAGTCTTGCAGTTTAATTTTATAACTGGACTGGGTTTTCTTTTTTTATATGACGAAGATTATATAGAAGAGGGTAAACAAATAACATTTCAGTTGATGATTGCGGTTATTTTAATTTCAATAACCTATACTAAAGATGCTGGAGATACTGCATAAATACGATAGGCTCTGGATAAAATACGTTTTAGAGCTTGGCTGTAATATTGATACTGCAAAAGATGTGGTGCAAGAGTTTTATTTAAAAATGCACGAGAAAGATGCAGATTATACTTTTAATGACGACCAGCCTAATTTTTACGGTTGCTACGTTATACTTAGAAATATGGTTTTTGATCTCAAAAGAAAGGAGAAGCGTTTTATTTTCGAGACAGAGGATAGTATAAAAGAGAGCAGCGAAGAGGTTTACAGTGAATCTGAGGTGCTTAATAAAATAGAGTGCGTTTTTGAGTGGATCAAAGAAAACGACATCGACTTAAATAGCAGCATAAGGAATGCTAGTGATATGAAGAAGCTATATTTCAGCCAGATATTTCAAGACATTTTTTTAAACAATGTTAGCATAAGTGCTTTGAGTAGAGAGTCAAACATTGGCTACTTCTCATTGAGAAACACAGTACAATTAATTAAAAAAGAAATACAAGAAAAATATGAAACTGGGGACTTTACTAGAGAGAATATTTAAAGTAACAGGGGTACAGTGGTTAGTTAAACGAATCTGGGGAGACGACTGTGGCTGCGAAGATAGGCGAGACAAATTGGATAATTTTAAATTTAAAAGAAAATGACACTAGAACAATACAATAATTGGGAAGAGTTTAGAAAAAAGAAAGGAGACTTAACTGGAGCAGAAGCTAAAATGGTAGCTAAGTACTATGCAGATGTTTATAAAAAGGTATATAAAAAGCCTTGTACTTGTGATGGAAAGATTTACCAAAATTGGATAAATAAATTAAACGCTCATTTTGAAAGCTTAGAAAAACCAACACAATAGAAACAATCAACCTTTAAAGTAAGGAAAAAACAACAAAATGAATATAATAGAAAAGTACGAAAAAGCAACAGTTGATCTCTTAAACTTAGACGGTTGGGCTCTGGAGTGGTGCGGAAAGGATAATACTTTTTACGATGCTAAAGGTAAGACTCCAAAAGGAAACCCTTGCGTTATAGAAATGAAGTTCAGAAATAAATACTACAAGACTAAGTTGTTAGAAAAAAAGAAGTATCAAAACTTAATGAATATGCCAGAGGACATTGTTAAGATATACTTTGTTAATGATCCGAAGGGTAATTATATGTATTGGCTTAATAATTTGGTTATGCCAGAAGGCGAAGAGTTGTTATGCCCTAAAACAACGATGTGGGACAACACTAAGGTAAACAAGGAGACTTTTATGCTTACAGAGAAACAGGCTAGTGTTATAAATTGGTACGAGGTCGAGCCAGTAAAGTTTGGAGTTTGGGACAATTATTTTAAAGGCAAAGAAAAATAAGTTATTGTATACTTGGTTAATAACTTTATTTATATTATATTTGGGTATATTAATAATAAAACAAACATTATGATAACACACAAAATTTTACCTAGCGGAGTTCACGCAGTAATTAGAGAAAGCGGAAGAGTAGATATCTACACAGAAGCAGAATGGCAACACCTAACTTGGTGGGAGTTAGTTAAATTAAAATACCTCAGCTAATGGACGTATTAAATAAGCAATTATTTGAAGCTAATTTCTCTGCTATAAGCCAGCAGTTTATAGAGTGGAAAGAAGCTAAGCCAGACAATAAGACATTAGATAGTTTAGCTAAATGTTTATTTGAGATATACGTTTACGCTAATGACTTAGAAATGAAAAACTATACTATCCAAACGCAAGTTAATAAGTTTAGACACGAAAATTTAGAGTTAAAAATTAAATTACAAAACAATGAGAAATAATTATTACGAAGAGCCAGAAGAGTCTAGCAGTTGTTACCACTGTGGAGACGAAACAAATGGAGACACCTACTGTTCAACCGCCTGTAAACAATACGACTTAGAATGATGTCGGACTGTTGCAATGCAGAAAACCTATGGGATATGGGTGTCTGTGCAGAATGTGGAGAACACGCAGAATTTATAGAAACAGAATAAAAAAAACAATGAAAACAATTAACAGAGAAGTACTAGAGTTTATACACGAGGAGTTGGAGCTTAGTGTAGATAGAGATGAAGCAAGGGAACTTGTGGAACAGTTAGAATCAGCACCCGATTTTCACCAAGAAATTGAGGGAGAAGAGTATCGCTTCATACGGGACAGTGAAATATGGGACATATATGTGGACGGTATAAAAGAAATAACAGAAGACTGTTACGATATAAAAGCTCCTAGCTGGTTAGCTATTGATTGGGAGAAGACTGCTGAGAATTGTCACGTAGACGGTTATGGGCATCACTTCAGTAGTTATGACGGAAGCGAAATAGAATACGACTTTGACGACCAAAGCTGGTGGATATTTAGAACTAATTAAAAACAAACATTATGAAAGTTTTAGAATTATTTGCCGGCAGTAGAAGTTTTGGGAAAGCAGCAGAAAGTCTTGGCTTTAAGGTTTTTAGTAGTGATATAAATAATTTTGAGAATATAAATTACACAGTGGATATTTTAAATTTTGATATTAATAAAGTGCCTTTTGTTCCTGATGTTATTTGGGCAAGTCCACCTTGTACGACTTATAGTATTGCTGCTATATCACATCATAGACCTAAAAACAAACCATTATCTGATTTTGCCAAAAAAAGTGATTTAATAGTTAAAAAGACTTTGCAAATCATTAAAGAACTAAACCCTAAATTTTGGTACATAGAAAACCCAAGGGGTATGTTAAGGAAGCAAGATTTTATGTTAGGAATACCTAAAACAACTGTTTGGTATTGTACTTATGGAGATACAAGGGCAAAACCTACTGATATTTGGACTAACAATTTAAGATCATTATTAAACCCAGAGGGTTGGCAACCTAGACCAGAGTGTTATAATGGCAATAAAAATTGTCATCACGAAGCTGCACCAAGAGGAAGCCGAACTGGAACACAAGGAATAAAAGGTAACTACAATAGAAGTAAAATACCAAAAGAGCTTTGCTTAGAAATATTAAAAACAATTAATTAAAAACAAAAACAATGAAAGAAAAAATGAAAAAAGTAGGAAATTATTTTAATTTTAAACTAACAGAAGATTGGGGTTTGCAAGACTATTATATTTATGAAGAGAGTACTGCTGACGGATATTCAGTTTACGTTGCAACTCACGACACAAATAATATTTGCGTAAATGAGAATATATACTATTATGACAGTGACTTAAAAGATGCGTTAATAGATCATATAATTGACAGGTCTGCTATAAATGAGACTATCGTTTTTATAGATGACATAAATGCTTATTTTGTAGATGAAGCAATAGACGAATTAAAGCAGTTAATGGAGGAACGAATTGAAGAGGCTGAAAATGATTAAGGCGATAGGGTGGCTAGTTTTGGCTTACGTAGTTGGGCAGCTAGGTTTGATAATAGGAGAAAAAATATTTAACAATAAAAAATAAAACAATGAAAGAATTTTGTATAAAAGCAACGACACAATTATACTCAACAAATGGAGTGGTACACATACAGGCAATAGGATATAATCCAGAAGACGGATATATCGATATTGAATGGGACGCCAGAGAATTACTAAACGATATACCCTCGCTTTACCGAATGGCTAAACAGGGTTTAAAGGAAGAGGATAAACACTTAAAGAATAAATACAAACAATTTAAAAAAGAGCTAAATGAAATTTGACTTGAAGATTAAGCATCTAGGAAAAATAGATAAAAAAGAAGAGCGAGACGTTTACGAGCTAACGTTTAAAACTTATAACGCACAGATTGAAGGTAAGTTTGAGAGGAGCGAAATAAGGAATTTAATAGAACAATTAGATAATGCAATAATATGATGAAGCCAGAGTATTACGAAAACAAAATGCAGTATGATGTTATAGATGTTATACAAGACTACGGTTTAAACTTCAATAGAGGAAACGTAATAAAATACGTCATAAGAGCTGGGCATAAGCAGAATGAATACCAAGACTTAGAGAAAGCCGTAGAATATTTAAATAGAGAAATGGACTTTTTAAAAAACAAATTATAAAAAACCATAATTGCAAAAAAACGATAAAATGAAAATATAAACTAATGAGAAAAGCAAAAGCATCGCAAGTACAAAGGATAGCAAACTTAGAGAAAGTTATTTCACAGATGTACTTAAAGATTGAAGCATTTAAAACAAGGATAGACGAACTAGAAAAAATAATAAAAAATGAAGATAAAATTACTGGATAACACAGAACACGAAGTACAAGAATTAATAGACAACTCATACTCAGATGATTTTTACTATGGGTATTTAGGCAAAGCTGCCTTTTCGTCTAGTGCATTAAAACTATTATTAGATAGTCCAAAGACTTATCACTATGTAACTAAGTATGGACAAGAGCAAAACAGTCAAGCATTGAGAGACGGCTGGTTGTTTCATACTATGATGCTAGAGCCAGAAAAAATAGATGACGTTGTTTTTGTAGATGTGCAAAGCAAGAACACTAAAAAGTTTAAAGAAGCTAAATTAGAATACCCAGAAGTATTTACAATGAAAGAGAAAAACGACTCAGAGCGTTTAGTAGATGCAATGAGTAAGAACAATACGGCTATGGAGTTAATGAGGAATAGCGTTACGGAAATACCAGCTATTGGTAATTTACAAGGCTATCCTTTTAGAGCTAAGGCAGATATACTAAAAAAATCTGGAGGACTTGTCGATCTTAAGACTACTATTGATGTTAAGAATTTTGATAAAAGTGCTGCAAAATATCGTTATTATCTACAAGTGTATATTTATTGCGAATTATTTAACGTTGATTACAAAGACTTTAAGTTCTTATGTATAGACAAAAAGAATTTAGACATTGCAGTGTGGGACGTATCAAAAGACTTTTACGAAAGAGGAGAGCAAGAAGTAGCTAGAGCTATTAAAATATACGAACACTACAAAAGCGATGCATTTGATATTAACGATTTTATAATTAAAGGAACACTTTAAAAAATGGATATGACAGAGAAAGAAATGTATAACCACGAATGGTTAAGAGAAAGAATACTTTACTATACAAAAGTAGATGTTTTAGACAAAAGGAGAACAAGAGAGAATGTTAATGCAAGAGTAATTTTTTGTAAGATAGCGAGAGAACTGTTTTGGCATACTTGGAGAAGGATAGGCGAATACTTAGGTAAAGACCACGCTACTGCTATGCACTCAGCTAATGGGTTTGAGGTTGTAAAAAATTACGAGCATAAATTTTACAATGCGTTTAAAATGATATTAGTAGAGCTAGAGGGCGAGGAGCTAATAATTAAACATCACAATTTTGGTTTAATTGATAACCTAGACGAATATATTATAAATTACAGAGAGTCGATTAAAAATAAAGTAGAAGAGATAAAACAAGAAATTAAAATTAAACAAGAAAATAAAGTAATAAAAAACGAAGCGTTTACAAGTGTAGCAAAAAGATTTAAAGAATTAAAAAATACAATTTAATGGAACTAGTAAAAATCACAGAAGTAAAGGGCAATAAAGATAACCCTAGAATTATCAAAGACGCTAAATTTAAAAAGTTAGTACAAAGCATAAAGGACTTTCCAGAAATGCTTAAAATACGACCAATAGTAGTAAACGGAGAAATGACTGTACTAGGAGGCAATATGCGATTAAAAGCTTGTCAACAGGCTGGGCTAAAGGAAGTCTGGATATTAAAAGCAGACAATTTAACTGAGGATCAACAAAAGGAATTCATAATAAAGGACAACTCTGGTTTTGGAGAATGGGACTGGGACACATTAGCAAATGAGTGGGACGTTGATAAACTAGAAGACTGGGGACTTGATGTACCAAGCATAGAAGACTTTACTGGAGTTGAGGAACAAGAGATCGAGTTTAGCGAATATTTAGACGAGTCGCATAATTACGTTGTATTACTTTTTGATTCGGAAGTAGATTGGCTATCAGCACAAACACATTTTGATATTAGCTCAGTACACTCAATGAGAGCGAATGGCAAACCTTGGTCTAAGGGCATAGGAAGGGTTTTAAATGGAGCTAAATATCTTAGAAGTATCAAAGATGAATAACATATACATACCCTCTTACAATAGAGCTGACAATGTTAGAACATACGAGTATCTGGGTTGCGGTAAAATAATAGTACCTAAAAGCCAAGAGAGTGAATATAAAAAAAGATACGGAAATGCAGTGCAAAGTATTGAGGACAACAGAGACGGATCGGTTGCTAAAAAAAGAAATGCTATTTTAGATTTAATCAAAGAAGAGCAAAAGGACGGATATGGCTGGATAATAGACGATGACTTAGTAAAGGTTAAAAGAAAGAAAGAGGGCAATGATCTGGGGGGAGACGAAACATTAGAATTATTAGAAAAAATATACATAATGGCTAAAGACTCTGGTATTAAATATGCTGGAGTAGATTACTCGCTTGACAATATGAAGCTAAAAGATTATCAGCCTTTCTCGTTTACTAAGGTTATTTTTGGAGGTACTTTGGTTTGCGAGAATGATGGACTTAGATATGACGAGAGATTTAAAATAAATGAAGACGTAGAGTTCTGGGTACAAAAGTTAAACTCAAATAGAAGGCTTTTAAAGGACAATCAATATGCAATGGTGTTCTACGGTCAAGACGGAGGCAAAGATAGTGTCATAGGCTATACAAATGACGATAGGAGGGTTTATGCTACTATGTTAAACAATAAGTGGGGAGAAAAAATAATGAACTGGAACAAAACAAGGTTTGAATTTAAAATACCAATTAAAGGAGTATGAATATATATGCACCGAGTTACAAGAGAGCTAAGGGGGTTAAGACTCACAGAATAATAAAAGACGTTATTTATTGCGTTCACGAGTTTGAAGCAGATGACTATAAGAAACTAGGGTACAACGTAGAGGTTATGCCAGATAGTATAAAAGGAAACATCGCTAGAGTCCGTAATTATATGCTTGACAATTATATAGGGGACAAGGGTTTGATAGTTGACGATGATCTGGAGGCTATAAAGCGTTGGAACGTAAAAGAAGGTAAGCCGAAACAAGAAACAATAAACAACATTACAGAATGGATAGAGCAAGGCTTTAATATGTGCGAAGAGGTCGGAGCTAAGTTATGGGGGGTTAACATTCTAGGGGACAAAGGTAGTTATAGAGAGTACTCGCCTTTTAGTTTGACTAATACGGTATCAGCATCTTTTATGGGTTTTCTAAATAACAAACTAAGGTTTGACGAAAGACTACCACTAAAAGACGATTACGACTATTGCTTACAGAATCTAAATGAATACAGAAAAATACTAAGAATTAACTATGCTTGTCTAGTAAAGAAAGATCACGCCAACTTAGGAGGTTGTGCCGATTACAGAACAATGAGTAGAGAGAAGGATCAAATAAAACTAATGCAGAAAAAATGGGGGTCAAAAATTGTAAAGCTAGACACTACTCAGAGAGGCAAGAAAAAAAAGAACTTTGACTTAAACCCTATAATAAAAGCACCAATAAAAGGAATATAAAATGAACAAAACCGAACAACATAAAAAGGCAATACTCGAAGCTTTAGAAAAACACTTAGGAATCGTTACAACGGCTTGTCGTACAGTTGGAGTAGGTAGGACTACTTTTTACGGCTGGTTAAATGATGACAAGAAGTTTGCTGAGAAAGTGGAGGACGTACAAAACATAGCTTTAGATTTTGCAGAGAGTCAATTACATAAACAAATAGGAGACGGAAATACTTCGGCTACTATATTTTATTTAAAGACTAAAGGCAAGGGCAGAGGCTTTGTAGAGAGGCAAGAAATAACAGGAGCTAATGGTATGCCAACTAATTTTCAAATTGAGATAATTGAGAATACCGAGGATTAAAACCAACGTAGTTTATAAGCACCTACTCAACAGTAAAAGCAAAATCGTAGTTGAACAAGGTGGGACTAGGTCTGGAAAGACTTATAATATAATTCTATACATAATTTTTCAGTATTGCTTGAAGCATACAAAGAAGACTATTACTATCACTAGAAAAACCTTTCCTAGCGTTAGAGCTTCTGTAATGAGAGATTTTATTAGTATCTTAAAAGAGTACGATATATACAGAGAAGAGTATCACAACAAGTCCAATAGTGAATACTATCTAAACGGAAACTTAATAGAGTTTATTAGCGTAGATCAACCTCAAAAAATTAGAGGACGTAAAAGAGATTTACTATTCATAAACGAGGCTAATGAATTGGAGTTTGAAGACTGGCAACAGTTAATATTCAGAACTACCGATAAAATTATAATTGACTACAATCCCTCTGACGAGTATCACTGGATATATGACAGAGTGTTGAATCGAGATGATGTTGAGTTTTACAGAACAACATATCTAGACAATCCTTTTTTAAATAGTAGTATAGTTGCTGAGATTGAAAGATTAAGAGAAACTGACGAACAGTACTGGCAAGTTTACGGACTAGGGTTAAAAGGAGTTAGCAAGTCTGTTATATTTACTCACAATGTAGTGGAGAAAGTTCCAGAAGATGCTAAGTTTATTTCTTTTGGCTTAGATTACGGATATACTAATGACCCTACTGCTTTAGTGGGCATCTGGATCAAAGACTATGATTTGTATATTAAAGAGTATTTATACCAGTCAATGATGACAGGACACGATATACACAAGAAGTTTAAAGACATCGGAATAGCAAGAGAACTAATCTGGGGGGACTCAGCAGAGCCTAGATTAAATGATGAGCTAAAGCGTATGGGTTGGAATGTAAGAGCTAGTATAAAAGGAAAGGACAGTGTAAATGCTGGGATCGACTTATTAAAGAGGTATAAAATAAATATCACAAAGGATAGCTCAAATGCGATACAAGAGTTTAGGAATTACAAGTGGCTAGAGGACAAATCTGGAAACTTAACTAATAAGCCAGAGGATCGAAATAATCACATTATCGATGCGGTTAGATACGGAACTTATAGCATCATAAGTAAGCCAAACTTTGGCAAGTACACAATTTCATAAAAACAATAAATAATACGTTATATTAATATGAACATTAAACTAAATGTACCAAACAAACTTAGTGAGATAGCATTGTCTGACTATGTGAAGTATTTAAAGATACTAGACATTAATGAAGAAGACGAGAATAGCGATGTTTTTGTCCAGCAGAAAGTTCTGGAGATATTTTGCGGAGTGCCTTACAATGATTCGCTAGAGTTTAAAATGAGCGACGTTTCTAAGATTGTCAATGTAATAAATAACACACTAAGTGAAAAACCAGCATTAGTTAAGTCTTTTAAGCTGGGGGATACAGAGTTTGGCTTTATACCTAAGCTGGACGATATGAGCTTTGGAGAATACATAGACGTTGATACAAACATAGGTGACTGGGACAATATGTACAGAGTTATGAGTGTTTTATATAGACCCATAAATCAGAAGAGTGGAGAGAAATATTTAATAGACGAATACAAAGGGGACTTGTATCACGATGCTATGAGGCATACACCAATGGACGCAGTTATTAGTAGCTTAGTTTTTTTTTACAATTTAGGCAAGGAGTTGTCGATGGCTATGATAAACTTTTTGGGGACGGAGACGGAGGAGGACTTGACGCAACATCAAATTTCAATGAGCGATACGGCTGGTATAACTCAATTCAGGCACTTGCTGAGTTCGATGTCCTTAAAATAGATGAGGTCACGAGATTAAATGTTCATACGTGCTTACACGCACTTAGTTATAAGAAAGAGAAAAACGAGCTAGAGAGTAGCAGAATAAAAAATAAATTTAACAAATGAGTGCAATAGAACATAGAGGAGCGTATGCGTATTACGATGTATTGGAGAAGTTAAAAAATAACTTACTTTCAGACGTAAACATTAATACAGTTACAGAGGGCGATATAACACAAGTTAATTTAAACAAACAAGACATATTCCCACTGTCGCATATAATGGTTAATAGCGTTGCTGAGAACGGACAAGTAATGACGTTTAACGTTAGTGTTATGGCTATGGATATCGTGGACGTGAGCAAGGCTAAGACGGTTGATATATTCAGAGGTAACGACAATGAGCAAGATGTTTTAAACACACAGTTAGCGGTATTAAATAAATTCTTGCAACAGTTAAGAAAAGGCAACCTACACTTTGACGGTTACCACTTAGAAAGTAGTGTAAACTTAGAGCCGTTTAGAGATAGGTTTGAGAACCAAGTCGCTGGGTGGGTAGCAACGTTTAGTCTGGTAGTTATGAATAACATAGACGCTTGTTAAAATGACATACAAGAATTTAAAGGAAGCGTTAGCAGAAGTAAGAGACCTTATAGTCAAGGAGTCTAAAGAGAATTTAATCGCTGCAAAAAAGGGCGGAGGAGCTTTAGAGGACAGTATTAAGGGTACGCCAGTAAGTGAAAGTGGCAGCTCTTTGATGTTTCAGATTTTAATGGAAGACTACGCTACATTTGTAGATAAGGGAGTCAGTGGAACGAAGATTAAATACGATACTCCGTACTCATATACGGATAAAATGCCACCTCCTAGTGCGTTAGACAAATGGACTGTTAGAAAGGGCATAGCACCGAGAGATGATAAAGGAAGGTTTATGTCAAGAAAGACTTTGCAATTCTTAATAGCTAGATCTATTTACAGAGACGGTATTAAACCAAGTCTATTTTATACAGAGCCGTATCATAAATATTTAAAAAACATAAGCAAGAGGCTGGAGAAGTCTTACAGAGTTGATGTTAGAGATTTCACTGACTTTACAATAAAACAAACACAGAAATAAAATGGCAAAAATTAATGTAAGAAGTCCTTACTATGTATATTTAAACGAAACTAAATTAACATTTGCTTCTATTAAAATATGGATATATACAGGAACGTATGGAAGCAGACCAACTCTTGAAACCTACAACCTAAGTGCTTTAGCGGTAAACAATACAGTAAACTTTGAGATTGCTGAGCTTGTTAGAGATTATATAACTTATAACGCTGATGACTACGAAACAGAAATAGTCTGGGTTGATTATGAAATAACGAAGATTGTTGCTGGAGCTGAAACTACGCTACCTATCGTGCGTAACAGAGGGTTTTATGGTTATGGTTATTTTGAGCAAGGAGTAAATCCACAAAATGATTCTGGTTTATTACAGTCTAATTTAACAATAGTAAAGCTAGATGATGCACCTGTTTATTTGCCTGTTGATACTAACAAAGTATCCAACGTATATTTTTATTCAAATGGTGAGCAGATATATGAAAAAAACTTTAGTGTAACAACTGGGTCATCAACTCAAATACAATATGTAACCAATACAATAAACCCAGCAGATGAGTTTGAAGAGAGGGTTTTAAATGATGGGGGTACTTTTGAAGGTAGCCTATGCTTAAATCAGTTCTTAGATAGTACGGCTTTGTTTCCTGTTGATACTATATACGTAAACTCAATAGGTGGAAGCGTTGATTTAATCAAAGTAGATAATATTGAAGAGTGTAAATATGAGCCTTACAAATTAAGTTTTATAAACAAGTTTGGAGCTTTACAAGATATATGGTTTTTTAAACGAAGCAATAAACAACTATCAACTAAAGCAGAAGATTTCAAAAGAAATACACTTGTAGCGAATAGCTATGCAGTAGATAAGCATCAGACAAAAAACCTATATAAAATGGGTACTGAAAAAATGGACTTAAATACTGGCTTTTATCCAGAAGCATACAACGAAGTCTTTAAGCAAATGCAATTAAGCGAAGACTGTTGGATTGAAATAGGTGGGAATGTTTTACCAGTAAATGTAACAGATTCTAGCTTCAGTTATAAAACTAGTCTTAACGACAAGCTAATTAATTACACCATAAAAATAGACTTTGCTTTTGACACTATAAACAATATTAGATAGATGCAGATAATAGACTTATATATTAGAGGTGGTAATAAATTTACTAGCGTGGGTTACTTTCCATCATCGACTAGGCTTGTAGATACTTCAACAGATTTCACAAATGGGAACTTTAGTGTAGGACAAATCATCAAAGATATATCAACAGGAATTGAAGGAAAGATTACTGCAATAGCTCCAAGCGGAAACGACACTCTGGATATTGATGGAGGTATATTTTCTGGGACTAAAACATATGAAATCTATGATGACTTTACAAAGCTAGAATTATTTAATGACGAGAGCGTTTCAATTACTGACACGATTCAGAATGTAAAAGACCCAGCTAAGATATTTGCACCCTTTAGCCAACAGTTTAGCGTTCCAGCTTCTAAGCACAATAATAAGTTTTTCAAGCATTACTATGATGTGGACGTTAATAATAGTTTTGATGCTAGGTATCAAGGCGATGGACTTATTCAGCTAAATG